>OBKG01000094.1_pt1 | contig 71880 bp, 68 predicted proteins | sample 1519741 | NCBI WGS metagenome assembly OBKG01 (sample SAMN00265072, study PRJEB22529) | human gut metagenome
ACATCTTTGTAAGCTTTGTATACTTTCGTGGTAGATAATTCAGCATTTTTACCAAAACAAAAAGACATCGGCGCATACCGATGTCTCAAGATAATTTTTTTCTATTTTATATCACGCTGTTTTCATTTCCCCTTCTTTGTCAAATTCCATCCGCATCTGTCCTACAGATTCCCATGTTTCAAATGGAATTTCCATATATTCTAAGACACGCTTCATTCCTAAACCACCGTCTTGCACTGGCCACATACATAAATCATAATATTTCGGATGTGTAACCTGCAGTCGCTGATGTCACGCTTTTCACATAAAGATGTTATTTTATCCGCAATATACTTCTCTATCTGCAAGTAACTATACCTCATTTCCTCTATCACATGTTCTATTGTACCTGTAATAATGAAAAAATATTAGTAATCAACTTTGCAATCATTTAATCCCATAATAGGAAGTATACGCATAAAAAATATAAAGATACTCTCTTTTCCGCAAAAGTCATTTTCGCTTATATCATTTTTATAATATCACAGGTTATTTCATTTGTCACATAAAACTTCGAAGCACAAACCTTTCAAAGCAAAAAAGCCGGAAGCCACGTTGTCATCCGTGACCTCCGACTTGTTTTGCTTATACTACACTGTCCTTACACCCAAATCAGCCCCTCTCTCTGGCTTATCTTTTCCCTGTTTTTCCTGGATAATTCTCTTATTGATTTCCAATCGTTCATGGATTGACGGTTTTTTCTCTTTTCCTGGCATTGCCTTTTTCTGTGCTACTGCCTTTCTTTCAGCTTTCCCTGCGTCCTTAACTGCTGTATTTGCTTCAACGCCAGCTCTTGGCACAGCTTCTGTTTTTATCTTCCACAAGCTGTTTAACATACTCCATGCTTTCTTTAATAACTTTGAAATTAAGCAAGGGTTCACCACCATAAAAAGCCACATAAAAGTTTTTTCCTGTTCTTGGATATGCAAAGTCTATTGCTTTTTTAGCTGTTTCAAATTGCATGTCACGATTCGCATATCCATGAAAATCACTATGAGAATCTTGGTATATGCAGTATTTACACCTGAGATTACATTTTTCCGTTACTTCAAGTGTCAATTGTGACATCTGTTCTTCTAAGTAATATTCCAATGCTTCGCTATGTGGTCCGCGAAATTCCACTAGTGGTGGCGCTTGCAGAATATTTTCCTTATTTATAGATTCTACAATTTCATCTAATGCACTTTCTAACTCTTTTTCGTCCATTTTCAAAGAAAAGACTGCATCAAAAGTGTCTTCATCAAATATTGCATCTAATACCTCATACACACGATCGGCTATTTCAAATATTTTCCCAGTACCAGTATCATAAAAATATTTCTTTTCTGTAGTAGAAAACAATTTTCCCAAACAATAATATTGGTTTCCGTTTTTTAAGTTATCAAAAAGTTCTTTGTATTCTTTGATCTTCGTTTTTTCCATCATTTTTAACCTCTAACATACTTCATGTTTTTTAAACGCTCTTATTGCTAGTGGTATAAAAATAAGCGTTACTATCACATATACCCCTAAGCGAATTGTTGTAATATCAAAAGTAGTCACAATAGGATACGAAAAGTATCCAAAAAAGTCATCTTGATATACAGGTCTTACAGCCATCGCTGGCAATATCATTAATACCCTGTTCCAAATTCCACTCGTTTCACTTATTGATAAAAACATTGGAACCATTATTACTAAAACATTTACAATAAGAGTTAAAAATGTTTTAGCAAGTCTTGCTGATAAAAATAATGTCAAGCTAACCATTCCCAACATCACCACTAACGCTGTAATTATCACCATCAGAACCGCAGACCCCATCGTTAAGCTGTATGGACATATAACATTCATCAACTGTATAGGTAATGCAACTCCATCAGCTCCAGCCACTAGTAACTGTACACCTAACGCAACCATAATATGAATCCCGAACAAAATAATTGCAAATATGAATGATGCTAATATTTTCGCTGTAACAAGTTTTGTTTTTCCATATTTCGTAGTTAATACCACACTGTCCGCTTGTGACTGATATTCCCCTGCAAATACAGGTGCAATACAAATACAAATAGCTATAATTCCAACCAATAGCAGTTCAGAACAATTTAAAAAAGTTTTCCATCCGCCACAATATCCATACTCATACGGTAGTTCTACTTTGTCAGTTCTATTTATCCAAAATTCCTTTTCTGCATCAGAATAATTCCAGTCTAAATATTCTTGATTTAATAATGTTGAAATTTTATTTTCTCTAGCTTTATAGTAACTTCTCTCTTGAGCAGTATCCACATCTTCTAAAGCAGAAAATGTCATATCTATAGTACTTGGTTCTATATATACTTCATCTATCACCTTAAAATATGAATAATAGGGCTGAATATATTTTACAAAAACACTTTCTTTTAAAGTAGTACCTTCTGCCGTTTCTTCTAAATTGTCGGGATCTGAATACAATTTTTGATATTCAGCTATTGTCTTTTTTACTTTGTCTTCTGTGAGTAAACCTGCAACTTTGCTATCATACATTCGTTCTAAATCAAATGCTTCTTTTCCCACATATTGTTTTCCATTTTCATCTATGGCAATTTCACGGAATACTGCCAGTGAAAAAAGAATACCCGTAATCGTCAAGCTTCCTATACATACAAATAATGTTAATTTATTTCGGATAATTTTTTTTAACTCTAATCCCAATAACTCTTTCATTTTCATCACCGCCTTTCATTCTCATCTTCCTGAAAATAATACATATACAGATCTTCCAATGTCGGCATTAACGGCTTAACATTCCCAAATAAGGGCTTGTTATCTCCAACAACTCTAAGTACTATTTTATTTCCACTAATGTGTTGATTCGTAACACAAAAATTATCCGTTATAGTCGACAAATCATCCTCATCGATTTCACATTCCCATACTTTTCCAAGTATATGATCTGTTAGTTTTTCTACAGTTCCTTGTGTTAGTATTGAGCCACGCTTTAATAATAAAATTTGATCTGCAATTTGTTCTACATCGGATACAATATGTGTAGATAAAATTACAATCTTATCTTTTGCAAAACTAGAAATCAATTTTCTAAAATGTATTCTTTCTTTTGGATCAAGCCCCGCAGTAGGCTCATCTAATATCAATATTTTGGGATCATTTAATACAGCTTGTGCTATTCCTAATCTTTGTTTCATCCCACCTGAAAATGTCCGGATTTTTTTGTTACTTACTCCTGACAACCCTACTGTCTTTAACAGTTCTTTCGTTTTAAGATTTGCATAATTTTTTTCTATTCCCTTTAGCGAAGCAATGTAAAGCATAAATTCTTTAGCAGAAAATGAAGAATAGTACCCAAAGTCTTGTGGAAGATATCCTAACAACTCACGATATTCTTCTCCCATACTTATATGATTCTCTCCATTCAATCGAATTTCTCCTGATGTAGGACTAAGAATTCCACAAATAATCCTCATCAATGTTGACTTTCCTGCTCCATTTGCCCCCAGTAATCCATAAACACCTTCTTTTAGTTCAAGATTTATACCATTTAATGCAATTTTACCATTGTACTTTTTCGTCAAATTATCAATTTCCAATCTCAATTTTCTATGTCTCCTTTTCTTCCCACCGAACTTTTAGTCCATAAATTTGAAACCATATAATTACAATTCCAATAATCCAAATGAAACTCCAATATTTTATATACTTTGCATGATAAATGGATTCTGAATACAGATTATATATATATGGAAATGCTGCCAAAATAAAACAATATCCTACACATGCATAATCTAAATACAACCCTTTTACATATTTCATAATTTCCAACATACCAATACATGCCATCTGAAATGGTACTAAAATATATAGCATAACGCTTATTAAATCTCTTTCTGTAAAGTTTTGTATATATCGTCCCGCTATTATCATTACAGCAGTATCTGCTGTAACCATAATTGCCATTCTTGTAAGTAATACAACTTTCAACGGATATCTAGTCGTCATTTCAATTTCACATAAACTGCCATCGTAAATACGAGCCATCTCATCAACTCCAGTAATTACAAGGAGTGGCGCTAACGATGATAAAAATGGATATATATTGAACATTTTGTCTGTACCATTTATATTGTTTCGAGTTAAATACACCCATAATACGACAACAACAAATTGTATCACCCAAGTTTTTTTACGTATAAATTGTATTTGAGAATATAAAAATTCCTTAAAAGTTGTTCTATATTTTTTATTATTTTCAAAATTAAACCTTTTTAAAAATATATTGATTTCATCTTCCTTTAGTGGTGGTACTTCATATTTTCTGAGCCATGTTTTAATTTTTTTATCTTTCCACATACTAACCTCATTCTCTTTCCATATATTCCCTTAATTTTTTTATTGATTTATTTAAGTAATACTCAAGCCGTGAAATACTTGCCCCTGTAATTTGAGAAATATCTTTATACTTAAGATCCTGATAATATCGCAAAATAATAATTTCTCGTTCTTCCATTGTTAAGCTTTCAAGTGCCTGTTGTACAAGAATTTTATTTTCTGTTTCTAATATAGTGTTTTCATTGCCAAACTCAGGAACTTCTTCTAAAGAATATATTTTTTTCTTTTTGAAGTAATCTTTACACGCATTGCCAGCTATTACATATAGATAATTTTGAAATTTACCTTTATTTTCATAAATCTCTATATTTTCATATATTTTCATAAAAACTTCCTGTGTAATATCCAAAGCACTATGTTCATTACTAATATGGTAATAACAATACCTATATATCTTTTCATAATACTTTCTCACAAGTTCCTCGAAAAGTTTTGTTTGACCTCTCTGTACTTCTCGAATTATTTCTTCATCTTTCACTAATAATCTACATCCCATCTTTCCTCAGTTCTATATATAATAACGATTGAATCTTTACTTTTTATAAAAACAAATGAATTTTTTTATGATTTTTACTAAAATCCTTATTTTAACCATAAAACTTAATTATCAAATTCCAAGCACTTCACTTCTACCACCCTACACCTTAAAATCAGTCGTGTATCAGAAGAAGTGCTACAAGTGGACAGTATGATTTCCTCTGACCATTCACAAGTCATATTGTATTCCATAGCATATACTCCATCTCTCATGGATACTCTTTCACATGCTACAATTTCCAACTGCAGAGTTTTCTCCGGCAGATACAGGTATGCAATCCCAAATTCTTTCCGAAATGCGTTGTCCTGATACTTTTTCAGATTACTGAACATACTTCCGTCTTTCATATTGTGCCCATATATGATGACACGCCGCTCTGTAAAGTCTGCACGATTCCTATAATCCAGAAAGATACTTCCTGCCTTATTTGCTGCTTTTCGGAATGTATGATGCAGATAATACTCACTATCTTCTTGTACTACCGGATAATCCACACCAATCCCCGGAATCTGTAACCAAGCAACAAATATAAACTAATCATTCAAATACTATACTGCATAAGACTCTAGTATCTAGATATTGAATTTCTCATCTGATATAATAACATTAAAAACTATTACTTGAACTTGGAGGTGATTGATGTGTGTAAATCTTATAATTGGTTATATGGATTTGCTACTACTTTACAAGAACGTATAAATATATTAAAAGAATCTTTCCCACTTGACGAGAGTTTATCTTCTCTTAACAAATGGTGTAGCCGAAAAACTTTACTGACACATGGAGACTTTAATGAAATGCTTAAGAGCCTAAATATATCAAAAGAAGAGTTTGATTTGGGTGTATCTGAATTGACAGAAGATAAATTAAAAATACTTTATCGCTATGTAAAAAAGCAAAAATGGTTTCAACTACATAACCATATTTTTTCGTTTAATGTTCCTAATATCTCCTATGACTTGGACACTGCGCTTCGCTTTCACTTAGAATATTATGAGCAGGAAATTCGTTCATACATAAATAGCTGTTCCGTTAGTTTAAGTGAATATGCTATTCAGGGATTAATAAATACTTTAAAATCTGATTTACAACTCATTGCTAATCCAACATTAGTGTGGGATGTACATGACATCAAAGAACGTATGGGCATTGACGAATCCAACTCAAACATAGAATTCCGCAACTACATTATATTTCGATTTTCCACAGTAAAATCAATTAAAAATTTCTATTTAGAGTATCCTGCTTTATCGCGACTGCTCATAACAAGACTAATATTTGCTATAGATAATTTTAAGCTGTTTATCCATTCACTATTAGATGCTTCAACTCAATTATGGAAGATATTTAATATCTCATTTCCATATACCATAACTTCCGTAGAAGCAAAAAATAGTGATAGTCATAATTACGGCAAATCCACAATTATTTTTACAATAAATGAAAAAAGACTTGTTTATAAGTATCATGATAATCACATACGACTTTTTTTTAACAATTTCCTAGAATATATAAATAGTCTTTCGCCTGAATTATCATTATACTGTCCAAAGTGCATTACTACAGAAGATTATTGTATAGAAGAATATATTTCAAATGACTCATGCCAGGTAATAGAAGAAATTGAAACATATTATATAAAATATGGCATGTTAATCGCCATAGCTCACTGGTTTGGATCCACAGATTTACACATGGAAAATCTTATTGCTCATGGGAGTGAACCTGTATTAATTGATATTGAAACATTACTATTATCTGAAGAGCAGAGAATATATAGCCATAAATTATCTAAAAATCAAATTATGGAGAAAAACTCTGTAATTATTTCCGGTCTATTACCTATGCACAGATATTGGAAACGACAATTAGATTTTAGTGCTCTTAACGGTATAAGACAGAAAATGCCCTATAAGGTCAGAAAGCTACTCAACGAAAAGAGTAGTGACATAATATATAAATTAGAAGAAGGCTATTTGAATCCAGCCAAAAATATCCCTCTTTTAAATAACTGTCCGGTAACATTTAATACATATTCTGGCAAAATATGTGAAGGATATATCAAAACTATGAACCTATTTTTAGCTCACAAAAATGAATTGTTACAATTCTGTATGCTACAATTACAAGATCAATCTATCAGGGTACTTTTAAGAGACACTCAAGATTATTGGAATTTCTTGAATTTTTCCACGCATCCCTCTTGTATGAGTGATTTTATTGAACATGAAAAGGTTTTACAAAATCTTTGGAATCATTCATTTATTTCTAATAAAATGATTTCTCATGAAACAAATGCATTGACATACTATGATATACCATATTTTTACACAAAGGTAAATTCCTACGATCTTTTTAGCATAGACAAAACAGTTACAAATTTTTTTATGATAAATATAAATAATATTTTTAAAAATCATATTTATCAGCTTTGCACCGAAAACGTTAATTTTTCATTAATTTTAATTAAAGAAGCAACAAATTCTCTTGAATATAAGCTAGAGAATATCTCCATCCCAAGCCATAATGATTACGGATATTTACCATTATCTCTAGCAGCGGATATTAAAGATGTAATTTTAAAAAGTGTTGTAATTAATGAAAAGTATAAAACAATTATTTGGCCAGAAGTTACTCATGAGCCAAATAGTTCCTCTCCCAATATACATTACCCTGATTCCAATTTCTATAATGGAACATCGGGATTATATGTTTTTTTGTACGCCATAAAATACTATACAAAAACAGATATACCCTTATTACCTCTTTTGGAACAAGAAGTTTTTAATAATGATTTTTCTTCAAACATTATAAGTGCTTTTTACGGACACGGTGCTCAACTTTTAACATCATTTATTCTGTTTAGACTAACACATGAAAAAAAATTTTATAATTATATTGTTACTCAAATCACAAATTTACTTGCAGTAGAAAACTACCATAATTCGAACGAGTGGCTAAAAGGTTGTGCTAGTATCCTATGTCTTTTAGCTAGAATAATTGAAACAATGAATTTGCCACAAGCACTCGATTTAGTAAAAAAAATCACCAAGTTTTATACCATTAAAGATATCAATACTAAAGGATTTGCTCATGGTTATGCAGGAGCATTATTTTCTTTGATACGAGTTAATTCAATTTTGAATAACAATAAATTAAAAAATATTATAAATGAACTTGCACATTTATTAGTTTCAAGTTCTTTTGATAATATTAGTTCTTCTTGGTGTCGTGGTACACTTGGAATAAATAGAGCTCTAAAAGCTTATTCTATTTATTCGCCTAATAGTAACATAACATGGCCAACTGATTTTGTAGAACCTACTTATTCTACAAAAAATTCTTGTATTTGTCATGGAAAATATGGTGATATATCAGCTTATATAGAACAACTTGCGTGTAACGATATCAGTGAGAGCCACTATAATCAAATTGTATCAGATATTCTCAAAGATCCACTTATATTAAGCTCTTCTGAAAACCTTATTCCTCTTGGAATGTTTACAGGTATAACTGGTATAGGATATCAGCTTTTAAGATTATATGACCCTTCACTATTTGATATATTATTTTTTATCTAGATGAAATAATTATTTTACTAATATGGACATAGAATAATGATTTTCAATTTATGCTGTGTCCATATCTGTAAATAATTATATAGTTCACATATGTCGCTTTAAATACTCTTTAACTTTTATAGCTATCCTCCACATATTCCCCCGACAGTCCGTTACAAGAAAACCGTTTAAAATACAACTTGAATCTGCTCAGAAAATGTTGCTTGCATTTATTCCCCTTAGTCAAGCCTAATTCGCACCGCTGATGTAGCAAGGACTGGACAAATGGTACAAATACAAAAACAGGTTGCCTAGGCTGAATATTACGGTGTGGCAGAGCCGCTGGGGCTCAAAGAGCCCCAGAATAATCACCTAGGCAGTACTAATCCGGTTTCCGACATCCAGAATGTCGATTTCCGAGATAAGAATATTCATGTAGAGAAAAATAGCTCAAATGCCAATATTAAAAAAGTTAACTTATCAATTAGATCATAAAAAGCAGGTGAAACATCTAATCCTTTCCCATAGTAAATGCAAAGTTTTTATTTTATCTAAAAGTTTCTTTTAGTAACATATATATATCATTTTAGAATAAATACTTTACTTTTTGTCAAATTATGATATAATACAAATAAAAATATTTTATTTAAAGGAGTACAACCATGGAAGAAATTAATATCACACATTTTCATAACAAAAAAGACAAATTATCCAGAATCGATGAAATTGTAGGAAAGTCTTTTGAATCCGCTTCATCAATTCCCTTATCAGTTGTTTCTGAGCCCCCTTCACCTCTAAGCTTATTTTCCGCTGCTATTGGTTGGGGTTGTAATTAATTTTATGTTTTTTAGCAATCACTTTTTCCTATTTTCATCGTGGGCATTCCCTACAATCAGTGCCTTATATTCTTGCGTATTTGAAAATATCAATGCATTATTGAAAATTCAAGAATGCCTACAAGCCGTTAAAACATTTAAAATCCTTGTTTTTAGAAGAATATATCAATTTCTGTAATCAAGGTATGAATGAATAATTATCTAACAATAATTTTAGAGAACCGCTACTCCGAATATAGGAATTTGCTCTTGCTCATATATATTTTACTGTTCATAATATATGATAACAACAGCATATATCCAAATATATCTAACACTTCCTATTGATAACAATCATATCATATGTATTATATGCTAACATCCTGTCATAAATATTTCTACCTTTGTTATGGCGGATGTTAGCACTTCAATTACTCATTTCTACCTTTAATTTTTTATGTTTTTATACATTCATTTTCATATTTTGTCATTAAGCTTCTAAATTCCTTTATAACTGTTGTAGTCAGTAGTTATTTATGATTATTCTGAAACTCTTTGAGTTTTAAGGTAAGTGCAAAATAATTCGACGGATTGTGTTGCCCTAAAAAGTACTCCATAATAATCAATAGAGAATGCAAGCATTTTACTTCATCTTCTCTTGCTAGAAATGATAGATGCGAGCATTTTACTCTATTCGATTTATGGAGGTGTGCTCATGAGAAGCAAAAGAATACCTGCCGAAGAACAAATACCGTCTCATCATGGAATGCCGTCAAAGTGGATTGACAGATCATCAATGGTGTATAGAACATGATATCAAGCCAGGAACTTTTTACAACTGGGTAAAAAGGCTGCGTCAAAAAGGTTGTGTGGATTTTCCAGCGTCAACCGGACACAGCTATCGCGCACCGGAAAGCCAGGAAGTTGTCAGAGTGGATATTCATGATACTGACCCGATTCCGTATGAACATCCATTAAATGTGATTCCGGTATCTACGGAAAAAAACAATCTTTCCGTAGCAGAGTCAATGAAGCTGTCTGTAGGAAGTTTTTGTATAACAATACCAAATGGAACAGATCCGCAGCTTCTGGCTCAAACTCTTCGCATTGTAAAGGAGTTGGAATGTTAGGGGATATCACAGCCGCCGATGAAATTTATATCGTAACAGGCTTATAAACATGAAATTTTATAATCCGGTTGCCAGATACACTTTTATGAACCCGGAACCATCATTGAGCATTGTTGATCACTCCCAAAAGTGTTTTTAGAAATGAAGCAGATGCCTGTTCCGTGATTTCCAAAGTAAGGTTGTTTCCGCTTCTGATCACGTCAGCAACTTTATGTTCCGATGTCATATTTACTGGATGGATTGTAGGAGAAGGAACTTCTACAAATGTTTGTGTCTGCTCTGCAGTTTCCAGGTAAGCCTCACGGACTTTACGAAGCCGCCAGTAATAATTCGTTTTTGTAATGTTGTGTAGCTGACACCATTCATCGATCTTCATTCCTTGCGGACGGCTTTGACAGTCCCTGATCTGTTCAGCCCATTCACTCAGGTGGGTTTGTTGTGCAACTAAACTTGTGTGAGATTTCATGACTCACCTCCTGTGGTAAAGTCTAAAAAATTGAGTACTAAACTATTTGGACTTTGTAGTGATGAGTCTATTATCTCATATCTGATGAGTTTGAACAGGTACTCACTATTTTGCGTTTACTTGTAATTTGGAATACTTCCATACCTTATACTTCAGATAAACGCAAACATCAATACACTCGCTATTTTGTGTTTATACTTATCACCACCTGTAACAAAGTCTACGATAAGTCTATTTTATGATTTTGAAAAGGTATCCGCTATTTTGCATTTACAGATGATCTACACAAAAAAGCTCCTTAAAGTAAACATTATTATTCTTTACTTTAGGGAGCTTTTATTAAATTTCTGACGGTTAAATGGTTATCCTTTAATCTTCGTCTAACTACAATGCTATTTTATCATCTCACTTTTCTTAAAATTATCCATGTAATATTTGCTATTAAAAGAAAAATACTATATATAGTCTGTATTCCATTCAACAGTCGAGTATAATCTTCCATCAGCCAGGAAAGAAACATCGGAATAATATTAAGTAAAATAAATAAAGCAAAAAATGAGGTGAGTGCAGCTGTAGCTATAATCTTTTTACCTCTTTCATCTCTTCCTTCTCTTGAGAAAAAATAACATACAAAAGCGAAAAGAAGTACAAACCCCAATATACCATTTATCCTTAAAACAATAATATTATCAAAAATTTTTTCAACTAACTCTAACACTCTTTTCACCTCACTTTGTAGAAATAATAAACAAATCATCAATTGTAGCGTCTAGCACATCAGCAATAGTATATGCTAACAATAAGGAGGGATTATACTTGTTTTTCTCAAGCTGCATTATTGTTTGACGCGAAACCCCCGTAAGATCAGCCAATTCCTGTTGCGTCATTCTTTTCTTGGCACGAAACACATGTATTTGAGTATCTTCTATATGATGTTTTTTTACTGCCATTGGTGCCTCCTTTCTTCTACATAGACAGTATACTATTTTATAATACCACTTGTTTTTTATATTGTAAATAATTCTTTTATTTTTGAAAGTGTTTTTTTTCAAAATGGAAGAATAATATTACTTCTCACTGCTTTTGGTTGCACTAAAAATCAACATCACTTACTAATTTCAATTGAGCTACTAAAGATATTTTTAATACTTTAGGATAAAAGAAAATACAGACAACATGGCTTATATTGTCCGCATCTTATAACAGCATTTCATATATATAGTTTTACGAACATATACAAAACTTTGAATACCTTTGTAACATATCAATTATTTTGCAGTCTTATTTTTTATTCCCGTAACCACACATACTTTTTTTAATAATTACAATATAAATTCATTTCATAATTTTGTATATACTATGTAAATGTTTTAGGCCATACACTTCACGCAAATATCAGGCTACTACTCTAAACCAGAAAACAGCCACCTAAACTTGTATGAATTAAACACTACAAATAGTATATATCCCATACAATAATTTGATTGTTGTTTTCCGATTTAAATGATGTAGTAATCTTGAAGTCCTTCAAAATCCTGAAGAATCAACCTTCTTGTATAATTTAAGTAACTGTTTTCATCTAGATAAATAAATGAATCACCGCAATGACTATCCACAGTACTAGCAGCACTCCATTGATCCTGACAAAAATATTCAAATAAGCATCCTCTAACTTCTGTCTTGCTAAGAAAAAATAGTTAGAACAAGCAAAAATCAAAATCAAATTTGTATAAGTTGAAATATTTTTCTCATTACCAATAAATAACGAGAAAAAAAATCCTATAAAAGCAAGAAGTAAGGCAATCTGTATTACTATACTTAATATTTTTGTTTTTTTCTCCATAATTCCATACCTCCAAAAATGTTAATACTATCGGTTTTTCCTTTTTCCCAGTATCTCTAGGTATTCTGCATTGTGTTTAAAACTGTTTTATGCACTCTTTTTTTGTGACTTTAATTTTTGCAATATCTAATAAGTAATCACTAAAATTTTCACACTCCAACATACCCGAGTTTTTCCAATAACTCACCTCTCCATTTTCTATTTTTCTCTCATCAAAAAACTGACTTTTTAACTTCATATTCTTTTTCAGTTGCAAAAAATATTCTTCTAAAAATACATTAGACTGTGGTGGCAAATAAAGATATCTGATTATTCTTTGCGATATCTCAATTGATACTGAATTTAACCAAGTGTTATTATTTAACCGTTCTGGATACTGACTAGCGTTTGACGTTGCTATCACGTTTCCTCCCATATAAGTTATTATTTTGCTTAATGGTTCTATTACTGTTCGATGCCCATTTGAATCACAAGTACTCAAGACAACTGTTGGCTTTCCTTGTAACCGAAGAGTATGTGTCCACCAAGAACATTTGTCTAAAATTAGTTTTAAATCTGCCGACATATAGTGTAAGTAAACCGGTGAAGCTACAATAAGTAAATCAGAATCTAAAATTTTTTTTTGCAAAATATATAACTCGTCTTTCGCAATACATTGTATTTGTTCAAAACAGTTTCCACATCCGATACAAGGAGAAATTTTGAAGTCTTGAGGAAAAATATATTCAATATCACATTCATCTTTTGGCAAATAGCCTAAAATTGCTTTAACAAAAGAAACTGTATTTCCATTTTTTCTCCTGCTTCCAAATAAAGCAACGATTTTCTTCATTTTCTATATATTCCCCCTTCCATCAAGGTTCTAGGTATTCAAATATAGCTATTTATTACTTACGCATTTGCTAAGCATAGCGGCTGAATCCTAGGTATCACATTGTTACATCAACTCAGCCGCTAAATTCATAATGTACATTTTCTTACTTAAGTTCAGTTGAACTTTACCCTTAACACTTTGCCCATGAAAGAATGCCACCTGTCACCGCTGAAACAGCCCCGATACACGGCGTGCTAGATGTTGTGATGGTTGGTGTAACCTCAACATCAACATCTCCTGCTCCCTGTAGCATGGTCATTTCCTCCTCTGATAAATCTTCAAAAAATTTACCTGCAATTTCTTTTGAAACATTCTCATTTTCAAGGATACTACCCAGCACTTTAATCAAATCAATTTCCTTAACTACACTTTCAATTTCTTCATCCTGCACATCTGGATTGATTTTCACCATTTCTTCTCGGATAATTGGCTTCAAATCAATTCCTTTAAGAATCTCTTCAAGACTTTTTCCGTTCTTCTTTTCCTCTTTAATTTTCTGAAAGTCTATATGCTTAATTACATTTTCAATATTTACATTTGCCATGTCTATTTCTCCTTTTTCGTTTCTATAATTTTAAAAAAAGTATGTACAGATTCACTTTATCATATTGTTAAATTTCAGTTGTATTTTAACACTTTCCTTTAAGTGTCTTTGCAACTTGAATTGACAAACTGGCTGTAACCGCCACTGCACAAATAGGTGTTGTAACTTCACCCTCGACATCCCCGGCTCCCTGTACTTCAGCCATTTCATCAATGCTCATGTCATCAAATGCTACCCCTGTTATCACATTTAATTCTTTTTTGTTGTCTTTCATCATAGTTCCTCCTTGTAATTTTGCTAATTGTTATATTTATTTGTTTTTATTTTTTATCTTACCGCTACCCTAAGGTAGCTAATATCTAAAATACATTGATGTAACACCTCTCAAATGCTGTCACCTCCTCCAAATAATTGTTATTCCAAACATAGGATATTGGGAATATTTATTTCCGCTTCTTTCAGCAATCCATATCCAATGCCAGTAATACCTGTCATCAGTCCTAAAATGCACTGTTTTTCAAATGCCCCAATTACAATCCCATTTTCTAGAACATCTTGAAGTATCTCCCGCAAGGACTTATCTATTTTATTTTGGAGAGATTTTGGAACTGATTTCAATTGCTGTGCTTCTTTCAAGAATAAAAATCTTCCCATCTCTCCATGACAAAGTCCAGTTTCTTTACACTTAGTAGATAAAGCATCTTCTAAACAATACAAAAAGTCCTTCCAAACTTGCTCATTCTGATATCCATGTTTCAACAAATATAATCTCGTCAAACCGATACCAATCGTACCATGACACCAATGTGAAGTCGCATTTTTCCCTTCACGTAAGTCCGGCCAAATCTTTCCTTTAATGTACTGATCCTCAAGAAATAGATATTCTTCAACACGTTTACTATAATTTTCTTTTCCAGTTTCGCAATATAAAGAATATGCTGCATATATAATTCCAGAAAAACCATGTGCAAATCCACAAAATTTAATTTCTTTTTTATTCCAAACTGTAGATAACACTTCAGCTTTTTTTAAAAAGCTAGTTTTTTTAGTCAATTTATAATAATTGATCAGAACCTGAATTAAACCGCTGACACCATTTAGCCAATCTGCTTCTACATTCTCACCTATCTCATATTCAATTTCTTTTATTAGATTTTCAGCAAGTAACAAATCTTCATCATTTCCTTCAAGTTTGTATTTATGATACAAAGGATAGAGTAAAGAATATTTTCCAATATATGCACTCAATGTATGATATTCTGCCTTCTTATTGGGTAATTTAAATAGACTTTTTTCCAAAGCAGATTTGAGCAATTTAATTTTTTCGTCTGGATATCTTTTTGCATAATATAAAACAAATATATAAATTCCACTCAGTCCATCATAGAATTCTGCGTTTAACGCATTATAGTCTAATGTTCCATCCGATTCATAAATGAAGTCTTCAAATGCAACCTGATTACTCTTTTCATCATATATAGCACGATTATGAATTATATTGATGATTTTCTCTAATGCTGTACTAACTGAATCCCCCATGTAGAATCTTGCTATTTCTTGTTTATAAATACCTAAGGATAACTCCAAACGTAACTTTTGATATAGGTATTCATTATTACTAAAACTAATAATTCTATTTTTAACATGTTCTATTGCCGTTTGAAGATAATATTCTTTGATGACTTTACCATCACTTGTAATTAAATCCTTTGCTGAAGTATTATTAAAAAATATCGGTACATCGTTAACCAATAAATCCTTGATTTCTGACAATATTGCTGATTTATTTTTATATTCGAATGCCCATAAGTTTTCAAACAACTTCTCCCTCTCTATATAATCCATCATACATTTAGGATGATAGCCGTATCCTAGCATATCTACATATTTTTGAGTCGTTTTAATTACATTTCGAACAATAACATTTGAAAAAATATTCTCCACAACTGAAATAAGCTTATACTTATTATTTAAAAAATATGTGCATATTTCTTTGAACCCCTCAACCACTTCATACTTATATTTTTCTGCATCCACCTCTTTCCCATTGAATACCGGAATATTATTTGCCCCTTCTAGTTCATATTCCACATAATCAAATCTGACTTCATCTGTATTTTCATTAATCAAACTTAGCCCTTTGTATGGAGACTTCTGTTTTTTCCCATCAAATGCACTTATTCGTATTCCTTGTCCTTTACTACCGCCTTCAGCTATCGGTTCAATTCGATTTCCATATACTTTAAAAGGTAAAAGAGCACTTCCTAATACTGAATTAAATTTTTTTAATGATAAACTTACATATGGGTTATCCGCATATTTAATCGGACTATCGTTTTGAATTAATGTTTCAATATCTATCAATACCGGAAACCCGCCATGAGCAATTAGATTTTCGTAATGAAAATCATTTCCACAAAGTAAATAAGCAAGTGCAACATATTCGCCAAAACGATGATAAAATTTTCTGATATCTTCTTCCGATTTTGCTTCTTTCCTTTGAACAAATTCTTCTATACAATAATTCCTTTTTATTATTCTCTTTATTTTAAAAAACTCTTTTCCAGTTTGCCTTTCTATATATTCTAAAAAACTATTAAATCTTTCACCAATTTCCAAGTTTTTATACTTGAACGCAAATCGTTGATCATTTAAGTCAAACAAAATAACCGACTTTCCCTTTCCATGACTATCTCCTGCCCCAACAGAAATATTTGATAATCGATATGGCTTCGATAAAGAAAATGTCTTTTCAAAATCCGGTAAGGATTCTTTTATTGATTGAATAAACTCTTTAAAATTATCAGCATGGAACACCACCCTTTCTGTTAGTAATCTTAGCAATACAGGATAGTCTTCATAAAACTCCATCAATGATGTTTTCTGACCAAATCTCTTGATCATATAATAAACAAATCGATCATTGGAAGTTTTTCCTTTGAATGTAAATTTCTTTTTTTGTTCATATAAATCATAGACTAATGTTTTAGCTGCAATTTGTATGAATTCTTGACCTAAATGTATATAGAAGGCTTCCACATCGGAAATTGTAAATCCAATAGCTTTAATCTGTTCAATCTGTTTTTTTAAATAGTATAAAAATGGTCTAATTGCATAAGAAAAATCAATTATATCAGGAGTTGTTGAATATGCTTTATCATCTTCAAGAATCTCGTGTGCTTTTTTATACCATATCATCCTTTTAATCTCTTTTGATATTACTTCAATATCATTGGAATCTAAGGATTTGATAGCCAAATTAAAACTTTTGCGCTCCATTTGCTTTTCTTGTAGAGATAAATCGAATAACTCCTCTGTACATAACGACTTTCTCGACATCCATTTTGATAAATTGTCTTTAACATTCGTATCTTTATAATACAACGATAATATGTCCGCTCTTTCTTGAATAGACGCTGCATAAACTAACTTGTCTTTCATTATCAGTTTCCTCTTTCCTTTACTTATATTTTGTCACGTCTTCACAAAACATTTCATTTCGTGTTTTACTAATCATTCGAACTTCTATAGACTTATAATATATTATTTCTTTCTAAATGTCAATTATTTTTTTCATTTTATTATGTTTATATTTCATTTCGCAATATATATTTTAAAAAAGGTATTTTAAAAAAGGGTGATTTTTGAACAGGGTAAAATAGCAACCCGATTTTTTGAACAGAATAGATTTGAAATAGGTATGGAAATGTCAGAATGATAGATACTGCTGCCATATTCCGAAATCCAGTAATAATACGGTTGCGCATTAAATTAATTAAAAACCCAAAGCAATTCGTTGCCAGGTTTAGCTCTCATTCATGAAACATCTTATGGAGGTATACGTTATGAAAAACGGAAAACTTTAAAAAATTATAATCCCTACACCTGCTTTTACAAAATCATATTAAAAACAAATGGAACAGACAGATAAGTATGCGTCTGTGCTCTTCCATTAGTTGCTCCTGCTATCAATCGATGTTAAATATGATTCCCCATATTATGATTAATAAAAAATCAAATTTTCTGAATCTTTCACATTTTTTGAATATTAAATGCCGGCATACCAACATCTAAACTGAGATTTTCTAGAAAATTTAACAGACAACGAATATTCATCAAGGACAAAACTCATCTTGATTCGAGCTACTGACTTGGGTAAGAGTTTTATTACTGATTATTCTGAATAAATCCTTTTTATCATCCGCTTACGTTCAGAATTAAAAAAGCTCCTACGTCTACTAAATTATCGCTGTATGAATATTCTTATCTCAAGAAATAATAATTCTAGTAACATAGGGATCCATCTCTACTTTATATTAGATATTAGTAAAATTTCTTCTATACTGCATAATTACCAATCTGTTTTCTTGTCTTCGTGCGGACTTCAAAACGGGAATATTTAAATGTAATCAGCCATTCAGCATTTTCCATTCATATTTTATGTTAGAAACCTAGTAGGAAATTTATTAAAATGCTCCCATACCCGCACTCTTTTTGATGGAATATTCCGTTTTACAATATAAAAACCTATCTATTGAAATTTACTACAACAAAACTAAAAACAAACCACAAAAAGAAGACCAAACAAATTGTCGGTCTTCTCCAAAACAATTATTATAACGTTTTGTATAATATCAATAATATAACTCAAGTCAGCTATAAGATGCTATTAAGGTCTTTTAAATTAATGTTCTAAATATTAACATTTATAACCATTAATGGACAAAATCATCCCCAAAGACTTCGTTAATTCCTCTGGAATTACATCTCCGCCTCCTTGAATTCGCTCCATTTCTTCAGGTGTTAAATCTTCAAATTTTTTTCCATAGTGTTCTTTTTCAGGCACTTCACACTCTAAATGTTTTTCTTTTATATTTTTTTCTTTCACTTTATCATAACTCCTTATTACTTTTATATTTATTTCTACAATTTTGCCATCAAATAAGCTGACTTGAAGTATATAACCACACCAAGTGTAGTAAATATATCTATTTCATGCCAACAATAGAATTATATATATTAGCCACACCATATCCAAAACAATCATCCTTTCCTGGTGTACCAATATCATTAGCTCCCTCTATTAAAACTTCAACAATTTCTTTCATGTTTAAATCTTGTTTATTTTCTAAAGAGTAAGACAGCAAATCAGCAATCCCTGCAGTTACTGCTGGTGCGGAAAGACTTGTGCCACAATTAAAAGTATATCCTTGCGGTACACCTAATGAGGATAAACCATTATCTAGAGTGGTTGGATAGAGAATATAAATCCATTGATTCAAATCTAACAACCCATCAACATAAACTAAATCCCCTCCTGGTGCTGAAAAATCAATATTAGATCCAAAATTGCTATACGTAGCTAATGAATTCTTATGCACCGATGAAATTGTTATTGTCGCCTCTATTCCGCCCGGTAAATGTTTTATGCCTTCCTTCTCATAATACTGGTCTAGATCAAGTGCCTTATTTCCAGCAGATGCAACAACAAGACATTCTTTTTCTTCCGCATATTGTACAGCTCTTTCATAGGCTTCTATCGTCAATAATTCACTTTCTACGTCATCACATTTATATGTACCTAAACTCATGTTAATAATATCATTACCATTATTAGCTGCTTGAATTATAGCACTTATTGTCCAATCGGATTCACCCGTCTCCTCTCCAATTACTTTATAAACTGTAATCACAGACTCAGGTGCAATTTGTGCAATCACACCAGCAACCCCTGTTCCATGCCCGTTATCATCTCTTATACTTGGTTCATTTGTTACATACGAATATGAATCTTGCATATTGATTTTCCCTGCCAAAACAGGATGACTTATATCAACCCCACTATCAATTAAGGCAATTTTCACACCCTTCCCTTTTGTTATGTCCAAAGATTTTCTATTATTAGTTATTTCATCAACATGCCATGCCATAGCATCGAACATTTCTTCATCTGTCATTCTAGCTCTAAGTTTTTTCGGCACATCCACATTAAGTTTATTCAAACTAACTGTTCCTAATGGGTTTAATGGTATAGAGATGTCCGGAAGTTCTCCTTGTGCATAAATAAATTCTCTTATTTCTTTATTATTCAAAAATTCTTCTTTTTCGACAGATTCTGGCAACTCTATGTGAATTAACATTATTTCCTCTACCGCTGATAATACAACGCCTGGATAAAGATTAGTTACTGTCTGCTCAAACTGTTCTATACTGTATTGTTTATCTAACAATACCTCAAAAGAGTCTTTTTTTTCTTCGTTTGTACCATTTACTCCATTATATACTTCGGGTATATCTTCCGACTCTTTTAGTAAATCATTAGCAAATGCTTCATTTCCTATCATAATAGTTAACATGATTATGGCTGCAACTACTTTAATTCTTTTAACCAACTGCTTGTTCTCCTTTCAAATTCCCATTATTAAGGTTTCCACTATAAATATAACTATAAATTCCTTGATTTTTCATAAGTTCCTCGTGTGTTCCTTCTTCTACTATACTTCCTTGATACATAACTATGACTCTGTCAAAATGTTGTATGGTGTTTAATCTATGTGACACTACTACACATGGAAAATCATATTCTTTTACTCTATTCATAATATAGTTTTCTGAAATATTATCCAATGCACTAGTAGGCTCATCCATAATCATTAGCTCTGGTTGATTAACTAGAGCTCTTGCAATTGCAATTCTTTGCATCTGTCCACCTGAAAGATTCATACCTCCTTCTGATATCTGCGTTTCAAATCCCATTGGTAACGACTGAATAATTTCATCAACTCTCGCATCATCCACCGCTTTCAAAAAGATTTCATCGTTAATTCCAGTCTTGTTCATTAATATGTTATCTCTTAAGCTCATATTAAATATAGAAGGATTTTGATTTACCATGCTCACTTTTTTTCTCAAAGAACTCTGGCGTACCCCTTTTATATTTCTACCATTTAATAAGACTTCACCTTCCGTTGGAGAATATAATCCAGATAATATTTTTACCAAAGTACTTTTCCCTGAACCACTTGGACCAACAATAGCTACTTTTTCATTTTTACCAATAGTCAAATTAATATTTTTTAAAATTGGTTTTTCAAATTTGCTATATTGAAAACTTACATTTTTTAATTCTATAGTTTCATACGTATCATCAAAACTTTCTTTTTCATCGTCCGTCAATATATCTTGTTCAAGAATTTCTGACAATTTTCCAAAATATGAACGCAATAGTAAAATTGATGAAAAAGCACCCATTATCGTAATGATCGGTGCGACAAATGCTGAGGCAACTGCATTAAAACTGATAAGTTCACCAATCGACAGCGTGTTGTTTTTTATACCATAAATTCCAACTCCAATAATTACTAACGGTAACGTAAACTGAGATGTAGTAGATATATTGCCAATAAATCCTGTTGCTCTATTTTTGCTCATTTGCACTTTAAGTTGTTCACTAAAATTCTTTTCCCAATCTTCATAAAACTGTTTTTCTGCACCAATTGACTTCACAGTCTCCATCCCTTCGAATAACTCGACAAGTGTTCGGTGCACTTTAGAATGGAGAAGCAACTCCTTATCTGTCAACGCCTGATATCGCTTTGTATTTATAAATGAAGATACAATAATAATACTAATACCGCACATACTAATAATTGTAAGTTGCACTGAATAACTTATCATTAAGTATAAATATGCAATTACAAATATAATATCAATAATCGTTGTTACTAATTGGCTACTCAAAAGTTGTTGAATATATGTTGTCAAATTGGAACGAAAAATCAAATCTCCTGTAGAACGATTTACGAAAAAATTTAATGGTAATGCCATTATTTTCTTCATGAACTTTGTCATTAAATATCGTTCAAAATAATTTTGGAATTTTGCAACAATTAGAGTTCTCCCAACCTGCAAAAAATAATATGTTCCAAATGCAATACCTATAACAAATAGAATTTCGTTAATTGTTAAATCATGCGTTAAAAGTACATAGTTATCTACTGCTCTTTGTGTAATTATCGGAATCCATAATGAAAAAAACTGAATTATAATTGTAAGAAATATCAAACCGATAATTTTAAATTTTTGTTCCATGAACAATTTGAAAAGTACATTTTCTCTTTTGTCATCTTTTATACTATTGGCAACTTTTTTATTTATATCCGTAGGAATTAAAACTGTATATGAAAAATGTTCTAGAAACTCTTTATGAGAGTATTTTTTTCTACCTTGTGCAGGATCTACAATTATAACTTTATTAAAAGTAATTTTTTCAAAAACAACATAATGCCTATTATCCCAAAATAAAATACACGGTCTGTTATTCTCCTTAAAAAAATCTAATTTTTCAACTTTATAACCCGACGTTTCAATTCCATAATCCTGAATGATCTTTTTTAAATGGAATAAAGTATTTCCACCTTTTGGAACTCCATATTTGTCACGTAATGAATTTAAAGAAACTTTTATTCCAAAATAATTGAGTAACATTGTTACGGAGGTAATACCACATTCACTATGCTCACTTTGTTCTATAAACCTAACCTTTTTACTCATTCACTTCAACTCCTTCTCTAGAGACATCTGTAGTATTTTCATTTTTGTTCAAGTGAATATTCTTCTTTTTATCTATTATTCTTTTATACATGCCCTTTTCACCTTCCTGTTATCATCATATATTAATTCTCATTTTTAGAATTCTAGCTTGAATATATTCATTCGAAATATATCTAACTTGACTATTTCCACTTCCAATGACTTTTTGCAATTCTTCTTCATTCAATTTTAAACATTTTTCATTTTTTACAAGAAAACTTCTCTTTTTATCTCGTTTTTTCATCCTGATTACCTCCTTATATTTTCATCATTTTATGAGTTCTATTATCACAAATTGTACATCATTTATTTTATAATGTAAAGTTTTTTTTTCATTTAGTTAATTATATTTTTCATGTTTGCACCGAAAAAGAACTTCTGGAAAAAATCTATTGAGTTTTTACCTACTCTTGCAATAATCATTTTTTATGATATTTCTTAATTTACTCTCTACATTGTCTAAAATACTTTTTAATGATGTACTACTTCCGCTATTCTGCACCTTAAAATCAGCCTTATATCGGAGGATGAACTACAAGTGGACAGTATGATTTCCTCTGGCCAGTCACAAGTCATATTGTATCCCAAAGCATATGCTTTACCTCTCATGGATACTCTTTCACATGCTACAATTTCCAACTGCAGAGTTTTCTCCGGCAAATACAGGTATGCAGTCCCGGATTCTTTCTGAAATGCGTTGTCCTGATATTTTTTCAGATTACTGAACATACTGCCGTCTTTCATATTGTGCCCATATATGATCACACGTTGCTCTGTAAAATCTGCACGATTCCGATGATCTAGGAAGATACTTCCTGCCTTATTTGCTTCTTTTCGGAACGTATGATGCAGATAATACTCGTTATCCTCTCCCTGTACTACCGGATAATCCACACCAATCTCTGGAATCTGTATCCAGGCAACAATATCCTCATTGATTTTGCGAAGCTCCGCAAAATCAATCGTCTTCTCTTCTGCTTTACTTTCTGCCGGATCATCCTGCTGCCCGTTCGGTTCTTCTTCTGTGTATTCCTTGAGTTCCTCATACTCTTTCTGTCCGTCATAATATTCCTTTCCTATTTCCACAAGGTTCATGGCTGCAATTCCAAAAACCACAATGCAAAGCACCAAAATAATTTTTTCTCCAATATGTCGCATATTCTTTCCTCCAATAAAAAAAGAGATTGCCACCTCGAATTCCAAGTGACAATCTCCATCATTACATGTTACATTCTACGATTATTATATTCTATCTTTTCCGTCTTCGGATACGGATTACTATAAAAAAAGCGCCAAGTAAGGCAGCACTCATAATTACAACCGGAATCCATGCTCTTGTATCGTCCCCTGTCTTCGGTGCATCCGGCGGCGGAGTTCCTGGTTTTCTAGTATTTTCAACCTCTTCTGTTACTTCAATGATTTTGGTTTCATCATCCTGATATTCAAATACCACCTCCACCTCCTCTGTGTTTGCTTCATAGCCTTCTAACGGTTTCGTTTCCACAAGAACATATACAATCGGTTCTACATATTTGCCCTCTTCATAAACTGCAATCGGCAGTTCTTCACTCTTTGCAGTTCCATCCTCGCCGGTCACCAGTGTTCCAACTACTTCCCCAGTAGCTTTATTGCAGAGTTCAAATTCCACGCCTGCAAGCGGCGCTTTATTTTCCGCATCTGTCTTCTGAATCAGGAGCTGACCAGATGGACGTTCATCTTTCATCTCTACTTTCTGAATTTCCCCTGTTTCTTCGACAACGAAAGGAACATCGGATACAACAAGATATCCTTCCGGGGCTGCCTCTTCATGCAGGACGTATTCGCCCGGTTCTAACGCATACACTTTATGCGGTTCTTTTGTGGAAATCCATTCTTCCACTATTTCCCCGTCCTTATCAAGGATTTGAAGTTTTGCCCCTTCCACTTCCTTTTCATCTGTGATGTCAGTTTTTGTGATTTCTACAACTGTCGGCTGATTTTGAATCTCTTTTGCAAGGGAAATCACCTCCAGCTCCGGATTCTGATAGGTTGCGTCAAAGGACCATGTTTCTTCTGTCTTCAGATACCCCGGTGCTGCTTCCAACTCTTTCACCATATATTTTCCATGCGGAAGGTCAATGTCAAATCGGAGGGTTCCATCTTCTGCCGATTCTGCTTTCGCAAGAAATTCTCCTGCCTTTACAATCACTTCCCCTGTGAGGTCTAAAATATCTTCCTCTGCATACAGCCCAAATACGGCACCCTGTACCGGTTCTTTCGTTTCCTTAGATTGTTTGGTAAGGGCAAGTTCTATTTTCTGGCGTTTATTTTCAAGTTCCATAGAAACATAATCTACCGCTACTTCCTGTCCCTGATACTTAATTTCAAATTCTTTTGCTTCAGGGTCCAGAACAAAATGATGATTTCCAACATCCGTCTCCTTCAGGTAATAGGAACCAACCGGCAGATTGTGAAGTGATACAGTTCCCTCTTTTCCGGTCACAAGTTTTGCAACAAGTCCATCTTTTTCATACAACACTTTGCGGTTACCAGCTTCATCTTTCTGTCCATCTGGTGTATAAATCGTTTCTTTTGCATAAACTTCAAAGGTTATACCCTCTGCTCCCTTCTTCTCATATTGGAACATATAGCCGCTGTCTTCTTCTATGACTTCCTCTTTGCCGAAAAATTCACTGATAGAATTTATTGTGCCTGCGATGCCATTTTTCATTTTTGTAAGAAGGGATTCTTCCACATTCTTAGCACCCACAATATCTTCCCCTGTTTTCTTGATGGTCAGACTTCCTACCGCTTCATCGTTTTGCTGTCGAACTACGACAATATATTTTCCGGTTTCTTCCTCTACTTCATAAGCTGTTTCGGAATTCACAGTGATCGTAATGAAATCGCGTTTTGCATCTTCATAAGCACCTGTCTGTGACAACTGGTTTAATGGAATATCGCTCTCTCCGTCTTTCAACGCCATTTCATACCCTGGCTGTACATATAAATCAGGAGCTTTTACTTCTTCTATGCGGTAAGTTCCCATCTTTAGCTGCTCTGGTGTCATAAGATAACCTTCGTCATTCGTTTCAAATACATCCAGTTCCTTTTCTTCCGGATAGCGCACCTTCATTGTCACATATTCTTTCTTTTTCACATCATAGATTTTATATTGTGCGTGATTATTTAATACCGGAAGATGTGTCTGTGCATCTTCCTTGATAATCTTAAGGAAAAACTGGATCGGTCTATCATCAAAAATACGCCATGGCTGCGGTTCCCTGCTATCTTCGGTAATTGTTACAAGGAATGGATTAATGGTCTGGAGATTTTCTGGAGTTGTAGATTCAAAAACCACATATTTTCCATATGGAAGTTCTGGAGAACGTACAAATCCTTTCTTATCCGTAAACAGCTCTTCCACCGAAACTTTCTTACCATTCTCGTAATAATGTGCCGTTTCATCTTCTGAATAGTCATAGCCGATAAAATCCTCTGCTTTGAAAGCATTTCCTTCCGATGGTTTCAAGCTTCCATCTTTCACACCTTTTAAATCCTGAATAAGGAATACCTTAAATCCGGCTCCTTCCAACAACTCCGTCTCTGTCTGGTTGCCATCCTCAGAAATCTTAATTAATTCAAAAGCCTGTTTTTTTACCGTTTCTTTTACCGTTACATTCCGGTGTACAATAGCAACCTCCTGTCCTTCATAGCCAACTTCTACCGGATATGCTGTTTCATCCAGCAGGTATCCTTCTCCCGGCGAAATTTCTTTTACATAATAATTCCCCAGATACAGATTCGTAAAATCAACTTTTCCATCTTTGATCACACCCTGCGCAACCAGATCATCCTTTTTATGGACGTCTTCCGACTTCCCATTCGGATGTTTGATATCTTCTGCTGCATACAGTCCATATACAGCGCCATCCAGATTAGCATCTCCCTGGCTGATATATTCTTCCGCATCTTTGTCTATCTTGAAGACATGGACTTCCCCACGCACTTCTTTATTGGAAAATGTGTGTGTAAATTCGTAAGTATACGTTGTGTCGTTCTCATACTCAAACAGGAAGTCATAACGGTCCGTACTCATATAATAAAATTCCGGTGCCTGAATCTCTTTCAGATAGTAACGAAAATTAATCGGAATATCCGCTTGGAACGCTGCCACTCCGTCTTTATCAGATGTAACGCTCTCAATTAAGGTATCTTTCTTCACAACAACGGCTCCGGCTGCATTGGTAATGTCTTCCCCTGCATACAGTCCAAATATAGCGCCCTCTAAAGTCACCTTGTCATTTTCAGACTGTTTTACTGCCTGCACCTTTACTCCCGGTCTGGCATTCACATAAGCTGCTTCCTCCTGCACCAATTCTACTGTCTGTCCGGCATAAGAAAGGGTGACAAATTGTGTACGATCTGCCTCAGTCTTTCCAATGGTAAGATCTGCCGGAGCTTTCTGTTCCACAATCTTATACTTTCCTAAGTGCAGCTCCTTACTTGTGATGCTTCCGTCTGCCTTTGTCGTCAGCTTGTCCACCAGCTCGCCAGACTGATAGATCGGTGTCTTCTGATCCTGGCTTACAATGTTTTCTGCTGCGTAGATAAAATAACTTGCCTCTCCAAACGGTGCAGACTGATACTGGAACGTAAGATGCCCTTCTTTTCCGGATACGGAAGAAAGCACCTCACCGCTCTTTCGAATTGTGATTTTTCCTTTCTGCTCCTCATTTGTCACCGCTTGGCTCTGGGTTTTCCCTGCCTCCAGTTTCACATTGAAAGATGAAGTATTCAGCTTATATCCCTGGGGAACGGAAATCTCTTTTAAATATACCGTATCCCGTGTCTTCGGGATCTCTACCTGTGTTTCCCCTTTTTCATTGGTTGCCGGCATCTTGGTAATCAGTTTGGTACACTCTTTGTCACTGTAAATTCCAAAGACCGCACCGGCAAGGGCTGTGTTGGTCACGTTATCCTTTTTCATGACCTTGACTTTTGCATAATCCATCCATTTTACCTGAAAGCTGACAGAATCACTTTCCTCTTCAAAGAATGTGCCATAGCCAATATCCTGCGTGGTTCCCCCCGTAGAAACAACTAAGGTTTTCCACTGTGTTCCCATCTGCCCTGCCAGGGAACCTGAATTCCAAGTTCCGGTTACTGTCATCGGGGCACTGAAATAGAACTTTGTACCGCCGGAAATTTTCACACTGCCTGTTTTCGTGGCATCACCGCTATGATAAGTCACATTCTCCGGCAAATTCAGCGCAATATAGTTTCTGTGATCGCCTTTTAAGTGAAATTCTTTTGTACGCTGCTCCCCATTGCTTTCATATGCGGCAGCCGAAGTCGGAGAAAGATCGATTGCAGCTTTTGGAGGTGCCTCCAAACCATTTAAATACTGGATGTAATCCCATAATCCTGACGACTGGATGTTTTCAAATGTACAGCCATAAAAACCGTCTGTTCCGCAATATGCATAGGATGCCGCAATGTGTGTGAAAATATATTTCAGTTTCCAGTCAAACCCCGGCATATAACTGTCTGTAATATCTCCCGGTCCTCCGTATCCATAATAAAGAACTTTCTGCAAAGCCAGGTTACTTTCAAAGATATTTGCCACATAATCACTGGACGGCGGCGAAGATTTTGCAGACTCCAGACAATATGCTACATGCCCATTTACCGTAAAATAGGTTGTAGAATAATTCCCCAAACTAGATGGATACGGAAGTCTTTCCCCCACTACCAAATTGGCGTTGATCGACCTGTTTTTTGCCATGCTTTCCGGCACAACTGATAAAAAAGCAGCATTATCCGGAGATACATCCAGTTTCAAATGCTCTGTGTTTTCCGGTACCTCCGGTGCCTCTGTCAGGACGGGTTCCGGCTCAGGATCACTTTCCTCCGTATCCTCTTTGTTCCCTTTCTGTCCATGATCTGCCCCTTTGCTCTCAGCCTCACGAGGCTTAACAACGATCTTACGTGTCACTTCATAACTATCACCTTTTTCCGGTGTAATCAGATAGGTACTCAAATAAGTGCCCGGACGGTCCGCAAAAAATCCTTGTCCGTCTTCACTGACAACATCTTTCAATACAGCCTTTTCGCCCTTTTTCAAAGAAAGACCTGTGAAATCTTTTTCGATTTCAAATGTTTCTCCCTGCTCAATCGTCAGGGTTTCGGCGGTGATCTGTTCCTCTCCCTCATCGCCTTTTTCCTCCTTTGTTACATTTGTCTCTGATTCTGCTATTCTGCCTTTTGATGCCGCAAATACAGCATTCCCAGACGGAATAAGTGCAGAACAGGATAAAAGAAAAGCCAGCGTTCCCGCCAGCCATCTGTGTTTTCTATGTTTCAATTGCAACGCTCCTTTCCTGTTGGTTTTTGAGTGTGATTGTGTATTCTTATTTCCCCGAATCTTATGTAGGGCGTTCCCGTATGTGCATATGCTTCATCTCCTTTCCTCTGGCTCATAAATCAGGCCATAAAAAAACGGAACTGCCCTCTTACAGTTCCGCTTTTTTATCACCTGATTGTTTTGGGACGTATCATGAATCTGCCAGTTTTACTTTGCATCGTTTCATATAACACGCAATCCCGTATTTTAAAATTTTATCCACTCCGTTCTCCCGGAGTTCTTCATCATATTTCTTTTCCTCTATCTGCTGTAGTGCCCGTTCACAAGCCTGATCAAGATTTCCGTCATTGGCATACTTAACTTCGATAAGAATAACCGTTTCACTGTTTTCAGTTTCAACGAGAATATCGCTGTATCCTTCGCCGCTTTCCTGATTGGACGATGCGTACCATTCTTCCTTCACGCCCAGGATTCCAAGCAGTATCCCATGATAAAAGTTCTCCTTGCTTGCTTTTCTCACAAACGTATCCCGGATACTGATGGTCTTTTTCAGGTAGCTTTCAAAAATTTCCCCTACCTTCGTTTCCTCACCGTTTTTCAGGGCATCACAGAATCGGCTTAATGTATCGCCGTCCTTTGCAACGCTTTCTTTAAAGTATTCCATGATCTGTGTTTCAAAAATATCCCGGATTTCCAGATTCGGTATTGCAAGTTTATACCGTTTTGCATCAACCCTTCCACGCTGTGTTAAATATCCCGTCATAAACAACAGGCTCCAGACGTTCTCTAATGACTGATACATTTCCGGATAGACAAGCTCCTGATGAATCTCTTTTATGATTTCCTCTCCGGCAAGCAAAGTTTCAATCTCACGCTTGGTTTTAAAATTACCGGACATTTGAATGAATTTCTTGACGGCATCATTACTGCTGGTGTTGATCCAATAATTTTCCGGAAAAGAATCCGCATGGTCTTTTAATTTATCACAGTAATTCAATACATCCCAGGGGCAATACACTTCTACGTCGCCAAACTGATACCCGTCATACCAGTTCTTTACTTCTTCATAATGATCCTCGATTTCATAATACTTCAGCATTTCTCTTACTTCCGTATCTGTAAAACCGAAATATTCATCATACCGTTCATCTGTAATGGACAATACTTTCAGGTTATTAAGCCCCGTAAAGATACTTTCTTTTGAAATACGCATGCATCCTGTCATTACTGCAAATTTCAGGCTGTCATTCGTTTTCAATGCCTGTTCCAATAAACTACGGATTAAAAAGATCATCTGATCATAATACCCGTTTTCAAATGCTTTTGCTAATGGAACATCATACTCATCAATCAAAAGAACTACTTTTGTTCCATAATGTTTCTCCAATAATTCCGATAATATTTTCAATCCACCGCAAAATGCAGCCTCACTCATATTATTATTCAAAAGTTCCTTATATTCTAACTTGTCATAATCACTTAAGGCGTCGCTCCCCAAAAGAAACTGAACATTACGGGCTACTTTTTTCATGATTCGAACCGCAAAATCAAATGCATCCTCATAAGTGGCTGCATTGATTCCTTTCAGGGAAATGGAAATAACCGGATATTTCCCCATATACTCTTCACACAATTTTGTATCTTTTGAAATTTCCAATCCCTCAAAGATACTTTGGTCTCTCTCTATGGAAAAAAAGTGTTCCAGCATACTCATATTTAAGGTTTTCCCAAAGCGTCTTGGTCTGGTAAAAAGATTCACCATTCCACCGTTACGGATCAGTTCTGAAATCAGCCCCGTCTTATCCACATAATAATAGTTATCGTTAATAATCTGCTCAAAATTTTCCAATCCCACCGGAAGGCGTTTTTTTTCTTTAACCATATCATTCACACTCCTTCTCTATTAGTTATATTATAACAAAGATACGCTCAAAAACCTATACCTAACTTTTTTCATAATTCCCGTAATTTCCAGTCGTCAATGCCTTTGTAATTCTCCTGCCAGTAACCTTCGTCATCTGTATCCCAAACCGCACGCTTACAGATCAAACCCAGTTTTTCACAAATCTCATAGAGTTTCAGACATCCTTTCCGGATATGATCCCGTTTTTCTCTCTTCTTCGGACATTCATGACTGCTGCCCTCACAGTCTGCACAGGCTTCGCTGTAAGCACGATCACAATGAAGACGTATACATTTGTCCATATCATTTGCTTCAATGACTACTTTTACTCCATGAGCTTTCAACCGGTTCAGCGCCAGTTCCAATTCTTTATAAGCGGACACACCCGGATTTCCGAGATAAGGCTGTCCGGTTCTCTGGTAAGCTGCTTCTGCTTTCAAAACACCTTCCGTCACGTAAACCACCGGACTGTTTAGGACACCAGAAAAACTTACCGGACTTCCAGGGGAACATCCCTTTTCCATCTTTGCACTGCTGAGCCATACATATTTCCGTTTCTGATAAGGTACATCCAAACGGATCTGGAACGCAATGAGCAGTCCCTCATCACTCCACACCGGACAGAGATAGCCGTTATTCTTCTGATAAAAGGCAATTTCCCAGTCACCATGATAATTCATGAAAAAACCGGGCACGCCCTCCAGCCTGCAACCACGTTTCAGTAATTTTCTGGCGATTGCGACAGATTCTTCAGCACAGGTACTTTTATACCCCAAAGCTTCCATATTTGCAACTTCCGTTTCTGTAAGCCCCCGGCTTAACAAATCGTTTCTATGTTGAGGCAATAGCTGCAGCAAAGTTAGAAGTTCCCGGTACGTATGATCCCGTCGCTTATAATCTACAGGTTTTGCCAGGGACTCTTTCTGCTTCTTTTTCCGGCATTGGATCTCCAGTCTCTTTTCCATCTGTTCACCTGCACCCAAATCCAGCTTCTTCTGTATTTCATGGTAAGCTTTTTTATAACAGTCAGAACCATATAGCCCTGTCAATTCTACATATAGTGTAAGCATATTCCCTGCTGCATCACAATGGAAGCAATGATAGACATTTGCCAGTTCGCCATCTTTGTATACAACAAAATTACACTTCCCCCTCCTGTCTCCGCAAAACGGGCAGACCACATTATAGGAAGCGTCATCACCACCGGAAAGTCGCTCGATTCCTAAAAGATTTCCCACATCTGTAATCGTAAATGATGTCATATCCTCTACCTCAAAAGAACATGGTCCCACAGGGGAACCATGTTCATACAAACTCATTATGCAGCCTTTAATTCTTCGGATTCATTTTGATAATCCAGAAGTGTTTTTGCCGCTTTTACCAGCTCTTTATTCGGACCTTTATACTTATTGGCAATCCATTTCAAAGTTTCAGTGCCCTTGACTCCGGCTTCCAAAACCTGTTCCATCGTCTTGCCCTTAAACACGCCAAAGTCACACACGAATTTCTTTGCCGCCTCTACTTCGGAATCTGATGTTTCTTCTTCCAGTTCGCCTTGAAGTTCTTCCATAAAGTCAGCATCTTCTTCAAATGGAACTTCTTCTGCATTGACAGGAATAAATCCATCCGCATCCTCAGGTTTGTCCGCCAAAGCTGCCTCTTCTGTGTGCAGTTTTTCTCCTCCTTCAGATGTTGCAACTTCTTTCTTCTCCTCAGATTTCGTTACATGCTCTGCCTGCTTTTCCCAGACTGCCGTATCTTTCTCTGTCTTTTCCGTCACTCTAGTCACCGGAGTGTTCCCTAGCAGAGTTTTCATTTCCTTACTTTTCCCGGAGGATACCGCCGGATTCTTTTTGTCTTCTGCTGTCCCTTTCTTACTTTCTGAACTTTTTACCGCCTTATTTGTTTCCTTTTCTCTTTTGTGAGTTTCTTTCGCCGGCCTATCCGCAGCATTTGTGTCCTGTTCCACATCATGCTTTGTGTAATCAGGATCTTCCTGCTCGCTTCCAACCTGACGGATACAGAATTTATTGCGGAAATAGTATTTCAGTCCATAAGTCAATGCAGTACCATGTGCCTTATCCGGAATCTCGTTTGTTCCGGTAATATGGATTGTCGCATGTCTGCATTCCTCCGGCCGGTCCGCATTTGTCCAGCTAAGCTCTACGTCTGCTTCATATCTCCAAAAGTCATCTTTATCTAATACAAGATATGTCGGATGCCCATCCTTGTCATACTGGGTAGGTATTTCACGCACAATATCAAAGTTCACGCCATATTTATTTAATGCCGGTGTCATTGCCTCGTAAATATCGTCCAGTGTGGAAAAATCATACTCCGCCTCATCATTGTAAAATTTTTTTAAAAGAGTTGGCATTTTCCTTCTGATTCTTAACATTTTCTGTTCCAGATTTAAATATTGATAATTTTTCATTAATTCGTTTCCTCCTGTTTCTGCTAATCTTATGCTGTTTTCTTCTTTGTCTCTTCATAAAGAAACTCTCTGCCGCATGATACACTCTGTATATCTTCTATCCGGAATTCTGCTGCCTTTCCAAAGACGCGATATAAAGCTCCCCTGCCTTTTGGGACAAGGCTCTTAACAGCGTAACATCCTTTGGGATTACATATATCCGCCGCTCGCATATTCGTATGAATCACCTTCCCATTTCGACAAAGGACTATCTTTACTGTCCTGTTATTGTTTCCTTCAAGTGCCTGTATCAGACGTTTGATTTTATGGATACGATCATTCGGAGTATTTAAAATTTCCCTGAATTCATCCCGCACACAACCGAAAAGAATTCGCTGCTGCGAAATATACGCAATATTCCGTTTGATCCACCGCTTTGCAATCTTTTCTGCCACCTGCTCTCCATATTCCAAGAACAGCAAGTACGTGGTATCGGAAAAAGATGCCTCCAAAGAAATCTTCGGTACGAATTTGATATCAGCAAGATTCCTGCCCTGCAGATAATAGTTCTCTGCACGCTCTCTGATTTCACTACGGACCACCAGCGGAATCAAACTCTTGGTATCAAGCCCGGATTGAAATAAGAACTCCTGCCAATGCATTTCCAGTATTTCATCAGCTTTTTGGCTGGCTCGTTCCTCTGCTTCTCTCCTGATGTCTATTCTACATGGAAAACCTATTTCTTCCGGAAGGCCAAGTAATACAGCAAGTTCCATATCCACGTCATATAGATTGTAATTTTTTCTGACAAACAATCCCGCAAATTTCAGATCATGCCCGGGCACAAGATTTTTTCCTGCCCCTTTCTGGAGATACAGATAGATAAAATTTCCCTGCCTCATTTTTACCACCGTATTGTTCTGGTGTTCCCATGTATTGCTTTCCCCTGCTTCATTCAGCCATGCAAAAAAAGGTTTGGTATAAACTCCGGACAGCACCCATACAGGCAGCATTTCAGATTCTGCCTTTTTCAGTTTCATAACGAAATTTCTCCCGGTATGTCATAGTCATGCCAGCGTACATTCATGCACCTTGCGATTTTTTCTTCCATTTTTACAAGATTGGATGGGCTGCTGCCGCTTTTCCTTGCAAAAAAAAGTGCCTCGCAAAGCCCGCAGTAAATTTCGTAAGCACTACAGGGCTGTTCACCGAAGTTTGTCTTGAAACGTTCTACCGTTTCCGCAATCAGCTTTTTCCCAAAACTTTGTTTCTTCATGACTTCTGAGAGGGCATTCACCGGATACCGGATACGGATATCACACAGCTTTCCTATGTCCCTTAGTTTCTGTTTGTAATACTGGAAAATGGATTCCATATTTTCACTAAATTCTTCTAATCCCTGTTTATGCCGATGCTTTGTACGCAGCGCTTCCCCTAAGACAATCGTAAAGTCTCCATCTAAAATGGAATAGAAAATATTTGCTCCCGATGCTCCCACATCAGAACTCACAATGCGGATAAATGTCTGAAGGTTTCCAAAAGGCTTTTTCCCATGTTCCTCCATCAGATCTGCATAGGCTTTCGTCATCTTTTGATCGACAATCTTCCAAGTGATCTGTGCCATATTGTGGTCTGCATAACCATAAATAAACTCGCCATTACGATCACCACTGATATATGCTGACGCAACCATAAAGAGTTTCGGCATGGAGATAATCGCATAATCTGCTTCATCACCGGAGAGTACTCCCCTTACCTTACCTTCTGAGATCCGCAGAAGCGCATCCCCTTTCGCAACCTGCAGGCATTCATTAAGAATATCCGCCAGCACCGATTTTTTGACATCCATAAGTGCCGTTCCCTTGATTCTTGCGCGGTCTTTCAGTGTACTGACTGCCGTTTTTCCCAAAGGATACATTCCTTCCGGAAACTGTAACAGTAATCCGGAATGCTTCTTTGTATCTGCCAGTAAGTCTTTCATATTGACACCTTCCATATCCGGCACAAGTACTTCATGGCCGGAAACTGTCAGGACGCTCAAGCTTCGTGACGGTATACGGATCCATTTTGCTCTTTCATCAATTTCCTCCAGATACTCATGAAAACTTAATTCATCTTTAAATTCCTTTCCAAATTCATCATAATAATACATACTGCTCCTTTCTGAGATTCTTCTTATTTCAAAATTCCAGTCACCATCAGGATATTTTGGATTCTTCCGTTTTCAATCTCAAAAAGATAACCATCCTTGCCCATTTCCGTTAATGTCATAAGATCCAGCTCATTGATACCGTCCCACATTACTTTGATTGTCTGCATATTGTTCCTCCTTTTCTTTTGCTTTTCTCTGCGACATCATACCTTGTCCTGTGGTATTTCTTTTCTGCACAGCATGACGCTGCCCATACTTCTTGTTGCTTTCATTCGTCATCCTCCTTTCTGAAAAATGGACACAAAAAAAGACACAAAAAGATTCTTTTACTTTTTGTATCTTCCTTATAGACAGTGTCCTTTTTAAGTGTGTTTACACTTCAACTTTAACTTCCGGTTCTGCCGGAACAAAAAATTAAAAACTCTGCCTGTTCTTAGCCTGAACCTGCATAAATTTTAATTCAATCTAAGATTAGCACAATATATAGTTATTGTCAACTTATTCATTCTATATATTGTGTCTAAATTTGTTTTTTCAAGAGCCGTGACGCAAGATATAGTCACAGCTCTTTTTAAGGTGCTTCTTATGTTTCTTCCGACATGCCTTCCGAATCAGTCAATTCTTCGTCTCCTTGGGAATCTGCCGGATAGATTTCTTTTGCAAGCCCTCTTCCCTGTTCATCTTCCTCTGTCCGGAAGGTAACTGCCTGCCCTGTTTTCAGTTTTCGGAATCCCTCTGTCTGGATTTCGCTGAAATGTGCAAAGAAGTCATTTCCCTTTTCATCTGTGATAAAACCATATCCTCTCCTTGCGCTGAACCATTTGACTGTTCCTGTTTTCTGTGCCATAATCATTTCTCCTTTTCTAATCTTATTATCTCGTGTTGGCGCCACACGAAACAGGGCGGCATGGACTCGAACCATGCCCTGACTCCCCTTGCCCTACTCAATTTCTTCCGCCCCATAGTAAGAGCCTACATTTAAAACAGCATCTAACTTTTGGATTCCAAATAGAACCCCCTGCTTTCTTTTGTTAAAATAGAACCGATATTTCTTCCCAATTGTAAACTGATGTTTCTTATCCATCAGTAACACAGTCTGTTTTCCGTCAGAAAGACGGATTCCCACTTTACAGACACGCCCGGGAATGCGTTTTCCCTTTATCTCATACACCGTTCCTTCGATTGTCTCATATTCCTTTTTCTCCCCACACCGTAGCAGATGGAACGCATATCCGATTCCAGACAGCCACATAACGACTGACCATGCAATAAAACTTGCTGAATCCATCTGCCTTCCCATATAACTTCCAAGAAAAAGAGCAAGAAAAGACAGAGCGCCTATTTTCAGGGCTCTGTCTGCCAGTACATTGGGAACCTTTGAAAATCCTTCCATGCGCTGATTGATATAATCGGCAATACGTTCCCGTCTGTTCATTTTTTTCTTATGATTCAATAGTGACCTCCTTTACTGAACGGATAAACAGTATTTTCTTCTGATACAGAAGAGACAGCATTTCCAGTATTTCATTTGGCTGCTCTGTAGTTTCTAAGTAATACCTTACCTCTCCGCATTTTTCTATTTTAAGTAGAAATTGCCGGTACCTTTCTTCCATTGGTTCTTTTTTGAATACTCTTAGTGCTTTCCAAAAAGGTGTGCCGCAGGCAAAGCTTTCACAAAACATCAAAAAACGTTCTCCGCTGTTTCTCATCACTCTTGCAACTATCGCATTCTGCAGCAGGTTTTCTGCTGCTTCTTTTTCTGTTTCACATTCACAGAATATAATCAGTCCCCTAGTAATCAGCCTCCGGAAGCAGAAGTTAAATTCATCCTTTCCTGTTTTCCCATCCAGATCCTTTTCCGGAAATACAGCCTTTAACAACTGTACCATCCTCCCGTAAATCTGTGTTTCTTCCACGAATGACCAAAGCAACGCATTCCAAATAAAGATTTCCATACCGGATAATATTTTATTCTCCGTTCCAACCTGTACACAAAACAGCCCTCCCAGATGTTCCATTTTTACTCCCACAGCCGTATACCATCTCATCATGTTGCCCTCCTTACAAAATCCCCAGATTCAAACAGACCTCTAGGATTAGATATACCGCCCCTGCACAAACAAAAAACATCCATCCCTTATGCGATTGTTTCATATCCCACACGGTCTGATATTTTGTACCTACAATCCGGACTTTACCGGGAACTTCCCAGCGAAGTTTTCGATAGAACTCTTTAAATTCTTCATGGCGGTATCCCAAGGACCTGACACAGAAAATCTTCCGCATCTGTTCTTCCCCATTTAACAGAATAAAACTTTTCTGGTTTTCATCTCCATGTACGACCACATAGAACTCAGGGACTCCTCTTCTGCTGCCTTCCACGATCTTTTCAATTTCCTGATAAAAAATACGGCAGGCTTCATACTGTCCATTTTTCTCTGGCTGATATACTGCCAAAGAGTCTTCATCCAGTTCCAGATAGCACCGTTCCGCTTCCATAATCCGTTGGTTGATTTTCCATGTATAATACAGCAAAAAAATCATTCCAACAATAAGAACTGAAAGAAAATACAGATTTTCCCAATTGCCATACCCATATGAGATGAAAAGAAGTAAAACAACAGATACGATTCCACAAAGTCCTGCCGCCCCCAAATACAGGTCTCTTCGATCCATCAGTTTATAAACATCATCTTCTTTTGCCATCAAACGCATATCATGCCCCCTTTCTTTTCTGATGCCATTCGGCTAATTCATTACATACCCGAATTGTTTCCTCACAGTAATACAGGGAGAACTTTGCAATATGCATGTCTTTTTCCCGGAGGCACAGCTTATTCTGCAGCCAGATATAAGCACTCTTCTTTGTCATGCATCCCTCTTCCAAAAGGGTATTCAACGCGCGGTGCGCTAAAATCCGTTTGTTACGAAGCTGTCCATCCGCCAGTTCCCCTTTCGGCAGAAGTGATTTTTTATGTGCACCCACATATGCATCGCAGTTATCAGGATACCCGTCACACACATAAAGATAACTTTCTGAATCCAAATTGTCACTGCCATACACATAAGATGCCGGGTGTAGCCTTGCCATGCGGCCACAATACGGACACCGTACCCGGATATTTTCCGGTTTCTGTCTTTTCTTTTTCATTAGTACCGCCTCCTGTCAAATGTTTCTTTTAGTTTGCAGGTATTGTAAACAATCTGTTTTCTGTGAGTCAACAGTATCCCTACACTTTTTTCTTATGCACCACGTTTGATCATACGGGTGATAATGCCTTCTGCCACCTCAAACTTATCGTTAATTCTGGTAACAACAAATCCCACCTCGTCACGTTTTGACGGAAGGCTTGCCATATTACAGGAATGCGCAACTGCATTGACGCCAATATTAAGTCGGATAAAATAAGTTCCTTTATATACATCAGTAATGATACCCACATATTTTCCCTGACGCACGCACCGCTTCAGATTATCTTTATTGACATTGGCAGTTGCACTTTTGGCATCTACGGAAATTTCCATTTCCTCCACTGAGCGGATATTAATTTGATTCACCATCACGAGTGTAAGATCTCCCACCTGGAATTTCTCACTAGCATCCACCATCCATTCCCATGCCATGTCCCTTGCACGCACAGAAACTTCCACGCCGAACACTTCTAACCGGACGACCTTTGGAGCCACTGCAATGACACGTGCTTCCACAATCCTTCCTGGGTACAACATCGGCTTTTCTTCTTCATTTTCATTGAAATAGAACATCTGGCGTTTTTTCAGCATGGCATCTTTTCTTGACGCAACTACGCTTCTGCTCTGTTCATCCAAATCACGAATGATGAAATCAATGTCACTGCCAAGCATATTATTGGCAATCCTTGTCTGCCTGTTCAAGGTATCTGAATGCTCTCTTCCATCTCCCGAAAGATTGATCATCATCTCATCCATCGGAATTAAGATACGGAAACCGTTGTAATAGGTAATCGCTACTGTCCATCCGCTGTCCAGTTTCTCAATACCTCCAAGTTGTCCGGTCAAAATTTTCTTCGTGCGGTGTGCGTTCAAAAGCTGATGCCATCTGGCATCCTCCTGTTCTTCCATCGTTTCTACATGGGAATCTACGTCAATCGTTAAGATTCCTTCCGATAACACCGCTCTTGGTATCCCCTGCTCTTCCATCTTATTAACTGCTTTCTTTAATTCTGCCATTGTAAACCTCCATTCATCCTAAAAAGGGCACAAAAAAACAGCCCTCTGGCTGTCTTCTTATGCCCTATCACTATTTTACAGATACTATTTTATACGGACCACATTCGAATGTCAATTCCATCACCATTGCAATACAGTCGCATATCAGGTGCAATCTTGTTTCATTAACTTTTTCAGCCCGTCTTGATAACGGATTCTGGAAAAGTACCACATCTTTCCCTGAATTTCTACCAAAACCCTGTGTTTTAAAAGATATTCCAAATTTGCCTCTCCTGGATTATCCCGTTGCCAGCCTGTTGCCTTATAAAAGTCTTCCACGCTGTCATAAACCTCGATACAAGTTTCTGCAAGTTCTATTTTTTCTGTTTCATGCTCTTTCAAGTATATACCAAACTCCAGTTCCAATATTTTTATAAATCCATATTTCACAAGGGAGTTTCTCAACCTAAGCCTCCTTTCCTTCAGACGAAACAGGCGCAAAGAGTTCTTCCACTTTCATCACTCTTTTTCCCTCCTGCTGCCTGCTCTCTTTGATAGCCTTCTGTTTTTCAGATTTCTTAATCTCCGTATCAAGCATAAGCGGCTCTCTATCTTCCTGACACGATACCTTTTCCTCTAACGGTTTCGCTTCCTGTTCAGTGTGTATCTGAAAATCACGCTTTTCCTTTTGCCACTTTTCAAACCACTCCGGCACATGTTCCTCCACTTTTTCCAGTTTCATATATTGGGCATCCGGATGCTCCAAATAGTCCATCTTCTGAAAACGGCATACCCTCTGCCCACGGATAATCAATAGCCCCTGATTCAGTGGGAAACGTAAAATTTCATCAGGGAGAAGTAGCATTCTCTTTCCAAGTGACGTTGACTCGGAATACTCCGGCACGTAGTCGGTTGCACGCAGAGTATAATAATTCTTTCGTATGGAAGATACCGACACAGTGATTTCTCCTGTTCTGTCACTATAATAGGATGCCGTCGTCATATCATTACAGCCTAAAAAGATCGAAAAGTCACATCCTCCTAAAATTTCTTCCCACTGGTTATCTGGATACCGGTTCTGCAGCTGTGGAATATTTTGAAACAGAATACTCATGCCAATTCCCCTGCTTCTTGCTGTTGCCAGTTTCTTTTTAAAATCCGGTACAACGCCAAGATTTGGGAATTCATCCAGTATAAATTGTACCGGCACCGGCAAACGTCTTTCTTTTGTACGGTCAGCATAACGCACCAGCTTGATACTTAGAAACGACGTAAACAGCGTGGCTAGCATATCAAAAGTACTGTCCTGATCGGAAGTAATACAAAAATATGCACATTTTTCCCTTCCCGGCAGCGACAGGTCAATTTCATCATGGCTGGTAATCTGTTGTACCAGTTTATTCTGCATAATCTGCAATCTTGTTCCGAGTCCCAAAACCGCATTTCCCTTTACCTTCTCAGCCTTCGCAAATAGCTGGTACGGACCGCGTGCAGGGTGATGTGTCGGCAGCCTTTCAAAAATAGCATCCAGCATATCTACACTTTTGTTAATCAAAAGTTTATAGGCTTCCGGAAATGTTCTCTTCTCCGGTGGATACTCATGAAACACATAAAGACAAAGTGCTTTTAAAAGATCCATTTCCGTATTGTCATAAAAATGGTCGAACTTATCCGTTGTATTACGGATTACTACATCACAGAATACGTCTATCAGGCTGCCGTCATCAATTTCTCCAAGACAATCCCATGCATCAGAATGTTCTAACTGGATCAGGTTTAACTGTTTCACCGTATACCCGCATTCCCGGCAGTAAGAGGACAAATCCTCGTATAGTTCTGATTTTGGATCTGTCAGATAGATGCTTTCCCCCCTGCGGATGCATTGTAATGCCATTACACGCGCAAAAGCTCTGGACTTCATACTTCCCTGACTGCCACATACAGCAAAATTCCGGTTAAGTCTGGACTCAACCGGAAGACTTATTATTTTTTTATCCTGGATGTCTCGCCCAAATATCACACCATCTACCTTTTCCAGATTCTTGTCGGTTCTTAGAACCTGACTGCGTTCCTCTTCCCCCATAAACCCTGCTGTTCCGTATGTTCCCTTTTGGGAGATTTCAAAATTCCGTTCATCATAACTTTCTTTGCCCGAACCTCTCCAGATAATCAGTCCCGCAATTATACCAAACAGAAAAAAAGCAACAATTGAGCACTGTATTCCTGCCGCCGATGATATACCATGTTTAATTGTATCTATAGGCGCTAACCTCACTGCTGATTCCATGAACAGTTGTTCCATAAATCCGCCCACATATAAAGCCAGAATAAAAAATGCTGCTGTCAGTCCTATGATTTTTAAAACTGTAACACCTTTCCGGTCTATTCTTCCACCTCCTTTACTGCATAACTCTCTGTTGCCATATGATACTGTACAAGATTCCCATAATAGGTCGAAATGGTATGAACAGAATTATATAGGGCAGTTACAAGAAGTGCCCGAATATTGCGTGCCTTTGTCTGGCTCTCATTCATACTGTGCAATACAAACTCAATATGATTTTTGGTGATTTTATGAAATTGTCCTTTTACCACCTGTGCTGGTTTTTCCTCCCTGTTTACGCGGATAGTTTTAGAACTGGAAGTCAGTATCTCCACCATAATCCCAAGCAGTTCATCGATTCTTTCATCGTATGGATTATCATTTTTCAATGCCTCATAATCAATCTGTGCCTTTACCATATCTTCCACATACTGATAAGACTGATAGAAATCTTTTGTACGGTAATCTTTTGCTGTACTCTCTGTATATGTTTCACTGGTTTTCGTGCCACCTCTCACAAATTCCGGGGATACCCTCTCACTTATTTCGGTGACACCCCTCCCCGATTTCGGTGAGACGGTATCCGGCGGACACCTGCCTCTTGCCTCTGGTGTCCCTGTTTCAGCTTCTTTCAGATACGTCAGATGCTCTAAAACTGTTACGTTCAAATCCAAAAATAATACATTGGACACAGTTTGTCCTTTGACCTCAACTGTTCGGAATACCCTGCGCACAACACCCAGCTTTTCAAGTTCTACAACTGCATTCGTAGCATCACGCTTGGTAATCCCAAATTGATCTGCAAGCTGCTGGTAACTGCGTTGCAACATATCTGAATGGAATTTTTTTCTCAGACCAATCAACTGCCCTGTCATTTCATCTCTGATTTCTACCGCTCGATACCAGTACACAATATCCGCCAGTATAATGATTGCATTTAAATTCGGTTTCCCCGTTGGTTTGCGGATTGTCTTATACCAACTGACGGGGATTACGTTTCCGGATATCTGCAGCCGGCTCATACGATCTACCGTAAGACTGCCCGTTTCAAACGGACCGTTCATGCCCGCACCTCCTTCACCGCATGAAGGACAGTATTACAATCCTTCTAAATATTCCATAACCTTTTCTGTTAAAATTTCACGATATGACATCTCCTTCCCAAAATAGTATTCCAATATAGATTTTTGATAAGAAAAACACAGAATGGTTCCCTGCTTTTTCCACCCCAACTCCTGTTTTACCCGTAACAGATGCCGAAGTTCCAGTTCGTAACAAAAATAGACTGGGTTCCCTGTCTGATCTGTCCCTGCACTCACCTGGTATTCCCAGGTTCCCGGTTGTTCCAGTATTCCACATAAGAACCGGTACAGTCCGATTTGCTTTTCTTTGTCTGTTAAGAGTTTCACTTGGATTTTTGCACTCTCAATGGTGGGAATGTAGTAATAATTTTCGTAAATATCGTCTACTTGAAATAGGTTCCCCTTTATACCACCGTCACTTTCCAGAAGTTCTACTAAAAACTCTATGGTATCCCCCATAATGACCGCATCTATCCTTTTGAGTGCACCGGCTTTCATACATTCTCGTTCTACAAAGCTTCGTATGGAACGCTCCATTTTCTTCGCCCACCGCATTTTCTGTGCCAGCGTGTGATAAATAATATAGCCGGACTCCCCGGACAGCATAATCCCACAAGCTCTTGAGCCTTTGATTGCATCTGTCAATCCTTTAAACTCCAAACTTCCGTAATATGCCGCTTGCCCCCTCCCATTTTCAGAATCGGAACAAAACAGTTCCGGTTTTTGGCTTCTGAAGATAGGAATACCCGTCTTCCAAAGAAAGACCCATACCTTGCTCATCCGGTGCAAACGGAGACGTTTCTCAATTTCCGTCTTCACATGGTTTGTCTCCACTGACCCCTGTAAAAAAGAAGCAACATCTTCACTATATTGTGAAAGGACATATCTCTTACCCTTTGCACGCAGCACATATCCTTTATACCCGGCTTTATTTCGCACAGAAATATATCCCTCTTGTTTTAGCCTGGTAATAACCGCAGCGGTATAGGATACAGATCCTATGATGTGTTCAGCAAGGTCTGCCGGCATTTCTCCGCTGACTGCTATCATCAAAAGTAACGTATCCTGTTTTCGCATATAACCTCCTCCTTCCATCGGTTCTCCTTTTTCAAAACAGTACCCTATCTGCTTGACACTTAGGTACTATTTACTTTCTGACTCCCGAAAAACTTTGCTTTTTCTCTATTTTTCTGCCACTTTTCTGCTATCGAAAAAGGTGCTCTGACAGCAGGAGTATTTTTCGATACTGTTTTTCACATTTTTTGAAGCCATTTTGGAAAGTTTTCTGTATCCATAATATAAACCTCTGTTGCATCCTGTTCTGCCATTCTGGTAATGTGGTAGGTATCCACATGCAGACCGCTATCTGATGCCAGAAAGAAATTTGATATCACATCCAGTACGTGTTTTTCTTCAAAATTATCGTGATCCCGAATGCGTCCCAGCGGTAAATCCCGGTTATACAGATGTACAAAGCAAACAGTACATTTCTCATATTCCGGTATCCTTTTCTGTTCCTGATTTTGACAGATACACCACTGTTTAAATGCGATATATAGAGGTTTGTACAGATAATCGGTATAGTGTTCTTTCCGGTGCGGAATCAGAACCGGCATAATGATTTTTAAAATTTCATCGGAATAATCCATTTCAATCCCATGTACAGCCACAAGTTCTGACTGATACTGTTCATATTTCACCTGATCCAGCACGACTTCTAAGGATAAACGCCTCAATTTTTCTGTTAAACGCTCCCCCTTTTTCGACGATTCCAGTATCATATCTGTAAAATTTTCATAACCACTTTCCGTTTTACATCTGGAATATGCGATCAGAATATTTCTGGCTTCTGCCATAAGCTCTCCCACCTCTGAGGTCATTTTCTGTGCTTCATCTAACTGCTTTTTCACCTTTTGAAATATGTCCTGATTACCGGCTTTCTTTTTGATAATATTCGACTTCACCATCCCCCTTTACCGTGCAATATCCAATCACATCCGGAATCCGAATCTTCGGGATACTTTCCGGTTCTTCCACTACCACAACATGCCCGCATCCGTCTATTTTTTTCCGTACAAACAATTGATTTGTCAGTTCAATATCCTCCGGTGCAATATAGAGGATGTCATATATTTCTCCGTCTCCTACAAAAATAATCCGTATCGGATATTCCTCCTTAGATGCGAGAAAATGCTGCTCAATCTTCTTTTGATTCATCAGGTCAATCAGTACCCACAGGCAGGTACTTATCCCACGTTCCCATGCTGTATGTGCAGATTCATTAGCAGCCACCTGTTTTGTTTCGTTATTCACATATATCATGCGGTCTTTTTCCAGTACCTTTAAAGCCCGCCCAACAAATCTTTCCCGTCCGTCTTTTTCAAAGTAAGCATACAACTGACTCTTATCCAACACGTTATATTTTTGAACCAATTCTTTTAATTCCAGTTCCACGTCTCTCTGCTTATTCTGATTTTCCATAATGCCTGTATCCTTTCCAAATAATCATAGTTACTTAATGACATATAAAAAGCGCATTGTATGACAAGTTATTACCTGTTTTCTTTCGCAGATAATCTTGTGACGCATACAACAACGCTTTTAATACGCATTATTACAAATCTGTTCCGCTATGTAGTCTGTTTTCCGTATGCCTGTTGTCCATACTTCTGCAGACGCTCCTTTAATTCCTGCAAGTCCTTTCTGTCCGTTGTGATCAAGTCTTTTTCTAACTGACTCGCCTTAAAATCTACGATTAGATTATTGCTGTTCGTAGAAATCAAACCTGTTCCCCTTTCAAATCTTGTAATGGACATTGCTTCTGCTTCAGATAAATCAAGTTCCTCCCGTATATTCTCTGCTTCGCTGGTCTCCATGTTGAGAATGATTTTGGTCTTTGAGTTATTTAAGATTCCCCTTCCAAGTTTGCCACCTTTTAATGCAAAGAAATCCACGAGATCCTGTGTTGCACAGATTGCAGAACCGCCATAAGCACGAATTACTTTGAAAATCTCCAGCAGGTATTCTCCTGCCAATTCATTTGACACCAGGAGTTTCCAAGCCTCATCTACAAAAATTGCCTTTTCCACAGTTCTGTCCTCTTTTGCCTTCGCCCAAACAAAATCCAAAGCAACAAACATTCCAAGCAGCAGATCGCCGGAAAGCTCTGAAATATCCAGAACTACATATTTATTTGATAAATCCACATTTGTTTTCTGGTTAAATGTTGAAGCAGAACCATGTACCAATCGGTTTAAAATATTAGCCATTCTCCGGCACTCCCTCTTTCTGAGCAGAACCTCATACAGATCACCCAAAATCGGCATATCTTTGTATTGCCCCGGCTTGTCTGGATTTTCCAAACTTTGATTATCGTGCGTAATCCCTTTTTCCGCATAGGTAATTACCAATGCCTCATCTAAAAGCTGCTTTTCTTCGTGACTCAAATCCGGAATCAGTAAGCTGAAGAAAATATGCAGACTTTGTATTTTCATTGCCAGTTCTGAGCGTTCTACTGTGTAACCATCTAATATTTCACTGGCACTTGTATCCGTGGGACGAATTTCCATTACATTGATACAATTTGGTGAAGCTGGAGAGATCTGTATAAAAGCCCCTCCAATATTATTACAGGCTCTCGCAAACTCATGCCCTTTATCCGGTGCAATAATAAATACCTGTACATTCTTTCTTCTTAAACGCAGTGCCATTAACTGCATGGTAAAAGTCTTACCGGCGCCGGATGTCCCCAAAATGGCAATGTTAGCATTCTTATATATTTTCGTATTGAAAATATCTACGATTACTAGTGAATTGTTTGCTTTGTTGACACCCATCATAATTCCGTCTTTGTCCGACATTTCATAGGAAGTAAATGGATAGCAGCTCGCCACTCCGGAAGTCAGTACATTCCGCTTTGAGCGTTCATACAGTTTCTTATCCAGACACAATAAAGGCAGCGAAGACAAAAACGCATTTTCTTCACGAAACATACAGCTTATCACTCCGATATCCTGAGAATTCAATAGCTTTGTCATTTCTTTTACACGCCACTCGACTTCTTTTGCGCTGTATCCTGTAATAGTGATCAGAGTGCTCATATAATAAAAATCCTCACTCCCGCTTAACCCACGTTTCAGATAATATCCTGCATGGATAGACTCACTCAGATCATCAAAATCCGTATTGGTGTCATAGGTATCTTTAATTTTGGAACGATTTAGACGGATTCTTCTGCCGATACGTTCCATGGATTTACTTTTTTCCTGTCGGAAAAAGAAAACATCTACATCAATTCCTTCACCTGCATTGATCAATAGTGACAGCCATCCCGCTGGTACTCTTGTCCTGTATTTATGGGAAGGTATCAGAAGATAACTGTAATACATACCGTCAATGACAAGATGACTCCTGTGCCACATATCCATTGTTTCAGGTGCAATCAGTTCAGTAACCGGAATGTGGCTGATACTCTCCCTACCATTCTCTCTCTGGTAATACCTTGCTACTTTTTTTATCCGTTCCTCCAAAGTTTCATACACACTCGTCTTTCGATTTAAAATTTGATACAGGACATCCACCAAAAAACGGGTATCATTTTCATATTCCAATACAACATTCCCACATTGAAAAAGATACTTTTTTGCAGTCTGTACTACTGACCTCATGTAAAGCAGTACCTCTCGCTCTTTTGGATTTTTGTTATTGTTATAGGACTGATATTCAAACACCATAAAAAAACGTCTGGTAATCGCTTCTTTTCTTCCCAAACGCTCAATGAGTTTCGCATAATCCTCCTGAAGCAGTTTTACCCTGTGATCCGGTTCCCGTTCTGCCTCTTCTTTGATTTTTTCTATATACTCCGAAATATCCGCTTTCTTGGATACCTCTTTAAACTGTATTTTAACAGGTGCTATTTTTAAGTAGGACATAAAAGACATAATGATATTGCGTTGTTCAGATGAGGAGCGCAACAGGAAGTTGATCGGCAATATTTCTATCAGTTTCACATATCGGTGATCCGTTGTATAGATAACCCCGTTTTTTATCTGACGTATCGGAAGATATGAGGAGACCCAGGTTACCGGAAGTAAGTCCAAGTCCGGTTTTCGTTCTTTTTTCTCCTTTCTCCGATCATCTCTTAAATTACTGATATTTTCTTTTTCTTTATGAACTTCTGGCTTGTCCAGCTCTTTTTTTAGCTTCTTTTCTTCTTTCATCTGAACTTTTCGCATTCGTTCCTCTTCCCGGAAACGTGCCTGCTCTAACTTCTGCTGCTTTTTACGTTCTTTTTTCTCTTCTTTAAGATTCTGTTTTTCCGTCTGTTTTGCTTCTTTTAGCTGACGTTTTAATTCTTTTACCTCGTTTCCTATGACGCTCGCCTCCTTTTCCACTCTGGCTCCGGTATTGCTGTTTTCTTAATCTGCGATTCCTTTTTAAACGATATTTGCCGTCTGGAACTGTAAGTATTCTCCGCCCCCACAGGTATTTCAGAAACTGAAATAAAAAAGAAGTCAGGCTTTCCCCCTGTACCCCTAACACCGCAAATATAACAACTGGTATCATTACAATTATCCCGGCATAGATTTTTCCTTTCACGCTGAGGTTTGTTGCCATAAGCAACTGAAATAAAAGAAGAGCCAGAACCCCTGCTTCAAATGCATTTCTTAATCTGACTCTTCCTGAAAAAATAGTGCCTTCTTGTGCAAAATTAGGCGGAATTGTATATACGTCTACCTTTTCTCTCTGTGCGATTTTGACCACCTCCTGTTAGTCATATTGATTTCTTTTCTTGCGGAACAAAAGTCCAATGCCCAGAACCGCTGCTAATAAAATACAGCCACACAAAACATACTTTTCTCTTGTGCTGCCCTCCTTCAAAAGAATCTCAATCTTATTCTCCCTATCCGCTATATTTCTTGTCCCAGCCTTTTCAACCATTTTTGTTTCCCTTTTTTCTGCTTCTGCCACCGTTCCTGTTTTTTCCTTTATGACGTTGATTTTCAAGAGAAGTAATTGATTCTGTTCCATTTCCAATACACCCTTTGCATATTCCGTTTTATAGATATATTGTTCATCTACTGCCTCGACCGCTTTTACTTTATAAACTCCGTTATTTACCGCAACATTTTGTTCATACAGATTATCCGGCGACAATTCATATTGCCTGCTCTCTCCGTTTTCTTTCTGTATCGTAATGTAGACAGTTCCCGTAAATTTAGGAAAATACTCCGTCCGTAAAGCAAGTGTGGCTGTTGCTTGTTCCGTATCCGTAAAATTTTCTGCATACGTTTCCCGTTCTTTCCATTGATCTGTTTTCGCACTTACATTGCCCATGTCGTCAAATAATACATACTTCCCTTCTACGTTTACGGTATCATATGCCCATGATCCAACAATTTGTTCTCCTTGTTCATCAAAGCCCCTACCTTCTTCCCACCGAATAATCTCTGGTAATTCCTGCTGCTCATTCCCTTTTGCAAATATCTCTGCACGAAACATACAAACTAACAAACTGCATGTGGCAATCAAACAACACATTTTCCTTTTTGAATACATCTGCCACTCCTCCTACTAATCTTTTCCAATAATCCAAAATGCCCCGGCACTTAAATCACGACCGTATGATTTTATCGTATCAACGCTGTATGCCTTTGTACTTCTCTCCCTGCTCGCACAATCTGCAATGGTAATATACCCGTCTCTCGTAACGCCGGTAAGTACAATAAAATGTCCGCTGCCACTTCCCGTTATGGTGTATGCTTCACAGATTTCCACAACCATTTTCCCTTCTTTTAAGGATTGCACAACATAATCCATACGATCTTTTCCTACACGTTCACAAGTCAATCCCCAGTTACTTGCAGCATTTCCGATAAAAGAATGTGCCGTACCTGCTCCCGGTACATACTCTCCGTTATTCATGGAGAATGCACAGGTTGTCTGTGGATTTACAATCTTTCCGGTAAGCGTAGATATGACGATGGACATTGAAGTTGGTCCGCATCCAGCTGCCCCTATGGTGCTTGTGCCATACGGCATACTCCCCCAAGGTTCTTCCGTCTGATTAAAATAGACTACTTTTTTGACTCCTTTTCCAACCGTATCGTAGGTGAAAATATCGCCTGATGCGTCAATATTGCTGACGTAGGTATCCTCCCCGCCGCCAGTTACAAAATCTTTCCATGAAAAGAGGGAAAAGAAAGCATCTTTCAAGGCAGACACTCCTTCATCCATCACTTTCAATACCTTTAAGACCAATTCAAAAGTACTCTGGCTTGTAACGTATTTATATTCATATCCGCTTCCGGATACGGGTTGTGAACTAAGAAGAAGTGCAAGGGTATATTCGACTGTTTGCTTCATCACAGGAACAGTTTCCTTTACCACGTTTTCCCCATCTGCCTTCAGCTTTTCATAGGTGGTTTGATCAATCTCTTGCTTCCCTGATTCTAAAATCTGATAATATACGGACTCCATAATCTCACGTTCTTTTTTATCTGTGACAGACCATGAAAAAAAGCTGTCAACATGTTCTGTGACAGCAGTTTTTAACTGTTGATATGGTTCACTCAAATCTTCATCCGTCTCTGTTCCCTCGTTGTTTCCATTCTTTCGTTCCTCAATTGTCAGATATCCCAAAACCTTTTTCACATAATTTTGAGTCTCTTTATACGGCGGAATTTGATATCCATATTTTATAACTGCTCCCGGACCTGCGTTATAAGCAGCAATCGCAAGTTCTAAACCATTGGAATAGCCTTTAAACTGTTCCAAATTTCCAGCAATATATTTTGCACCGCCCATAATATTTTGACGGGCATCATAAGGATCTACCCCTAGAGAAGCGGCAGTTCCCGGCATAAGCTGCATCACTCCGATTGCTCCTGCACTGGAAACGGCACTCTGATTAAAATTTGACTCCGTTTTTCCCATTGCTTTTAATAAAGCCACCGGAACACCATAGGACTGTGCAGCCTCTTGGAAGTAAGCGTCATATGGACTTGACAGATTTGTTGTCATATCTCCCCACTCACTGGAATATCCTAAAAACTCATTTCTCGTGTTGGAATCCCAGATATCCAGTAAAAAAATAGAAAGATAATAGCTTGCATTTCTCTTAAACTTTGTTTCATATTCATCTATCACAGACAATTCGTAATCATTATATTTTTCCTGCTTATCTGCAGCAATCTCTTCCAACCTTACATCTCTATTCTGCTCAATGATTGCCATAATCTCATGCTCATACTCTTCCTTGTCCAAAATCTGCTCTACCCGGACTTTCAGGTTGGCAAGTTCTTCCGACTGGGCTTCATTTGCAAAGGCATCTGCATCAGCGAATCCAAGATAAGTCAAAATAATACCAATGAGATTTGCAATAATAAACATCCATAAGAAGATTGCCATCAAAATACCACCGACTACCTTCCAAAATGTTTTACTCGTTACAATCACGCCTACAACTGTCCCCAGCGGTCCTGCAAGGGCGGTTCCTGTTGTTGCACCGGCTGCTGCAGCACCTCCCTGTGCCGAAGCAGTTGCGACGTAAGCTGCCTGTGATGTATGAGCCGCCTTTTGTGCCGCACCTGCTCCCTGTCTGGCCTGATTTACTGTTTTCTGAATTTGCCCCGCTGTTTGTGCTGCCTGACTTACAGTACCAGCTGCACCATCTAAAGGAGAGGCATCTGATTTGTCATCTCTCATACATTCACCCCTTCCTTATGTCAGAAAATCATCTTCATTCCGTCTGTGATTTTTCTGGTTTCGCTGATTAAGTTCTTCCCTTGATTTTGGAACTTCCCAGCTTTTCCTTGTTTCAGCACCGTTTCTCCTGTCCTGGCTTCTAACCTCTTCCGTATTTAAACCATTTAAACTATGGTCTGTATCCATGGTGGAAGAAGTATTTTGATGTATCGGTCCGTCAAAATCGTGATATCCTTCTGACTGATAGCCTCTGTTCTCTCTATCCAAGCCATCATTTGTATGCAGAGATCTACCCTCTGTTGTATAGTCTTGTCCACCTGCATCAAAAGAATCGGGCAGCATTACACCGCCATCTCCGCCTATTTCGCTGATAATTCCACCAGATTGTACGGATACCTGTTTACCAGATAGTTGATTTCCTCCAGAAAGCGGCGATTCTCCGCCGGATGTATCCATTCCACTTCCAATTCCGATATCTTCACCACCGGCACTACCGATTGCATTTCCGTCTAATTCCATTTCAGGCTCTATGGAATCTCCCATTTCTGCTTCATCTTCCTCTACCGGATAATCTCCGAAGTCACTCACCATACTTCCCTCTCCTGTGAGCACAGTATCCATATCTGTACTATCTGCACTTTCCACAAGACCATCTGTACCTTCCACGAGACCATCTGCAGCATTCTCTGACAACTCACCAGAATCAAAGTCTGTGCCATCGGAGAAACCATTCATATCTGTCATGCCCTCTTCATCAGCAAACGTATTTTCAGGCATCATGCCCATTTCTTGCAATACACCGCCTTGTTCCTTATCCATAGAATCAAAGTCGTTTCCATCTGTTTCCATATCTACCGCTTCATCAACTGTTGCACTATCAAAATCATTTTCGCCCTCCATGCGCATCGCATCACCGTCACTTCCAAATCCCATTGGAATCGGACCTGGTGCAGCATCCGTCATTCCGGCTCCATCTGTAGATACATGGCTATTTCCTGCATGATCACTTGCTCCTGCTGAGTCACCGCTGCCCCTTCCAACATGTGACAGCACTCTTCCGGCTGCCATCATCAGACCAAGCGCCCCGATTCCAGTTGTCGGTCGTCCTAAATTAACACCCAATGAGGATAAATATGAATCTAATTTAAACGTAACTTTGCAAAAACCTACCAGACATAACGTTGCGACAAAGAATTTGGTAAATCCGTAACTGCTTGCATTAAGATTCCCATATCCAGATAAAAACATTTTCAAGCACCAGGAATTCAGAAGAATCAAGATAATCTGCCCGCCAAACATCTTCGCCCATGATGCCAAAATGTTATTTGTTGCTTTTGAACCGCCCGTACCAAATGCTAAAGGTGCAGTATAGGAAAATACACCAAGCAATACATATCTCTCTGCAATTACAAAGAGCATTTTAAAATAATTCCATGCAACTACAAACTGCATGATTAACATAAGCACCGCTATGTTTAAACTGTCAATTCCCAGTCCGCCAGTCAGTCCTTCCAATGCTGATACATATTCGGAAAAACTGCTTACCTCAATATCTGTTCCTGCAATCCATTGATACGGCGTACCTGCCACCGTCAGAATATAGTCCACCAATGGCTTTGCCACCACAATAAAAAAAAGACTGATTCCAGTCCGGCATACCAATTCTATTGGATCTTCACTGGCAACTCCTGCTTTTCCAAACATGCTTTTAAATAACTGCCAGACACAAATCAAAAGAAGCAGGGCTATTCCCATCGGCAACATCACATTCGTATACAGGTCTCCTACCACAGAAAATAATTCCTCAAATAAACTAAGGTCACAGGACAGTAGCTCTGTAAACATATCCGTCACAAGCGTCATCATGTCGATTACAAACTGTGACAGCATTTCTCTGATTCCCTCGACCAATAATTCTAATAACCAACCCATATATGTCTCTTACCCTTTCAGGCAACCTCCTTTCTGCCGGGAGAGCGCCGGCTTTGTCTGTTTACATTAACCGCCGAACATACTCTTTGGAATGATACTCTCGAAATATGTTACAATCGCTCCCATTGTCATGAGTGCTGCCCAGCAAATGATAATTCTCTTTAACCAGGATCTTGATTCATCTACTGTCCGACCTGATTTAGAAAAATTCATTAAGAATAAGCATACTGCCGCACACACAACCGCTGCTACTGTCGCTATCCCCGCTACATCTTTGTAAACTGTCTGCATCGCATTTTTTGCTGTATCAAAAATACCGGCGGCAAAAACAGGTGATGCCGAAACCGCAATCAGTGCAACAGCTAAAAAAGCAATAAATGCAAAACGAGGAACCAGTTGCATGTACTGATTCCCCGTTTTTAGACTATCCATATTCTGTTTTTTGATATTTCCTGCCAATAACTTCCCTCCCTTCTGTATGAAAATCAACTTACTTTTTGCATAAAAAAAGACAGCCCTTTTGTGACTGTCTGCTTGTTGTAATGTTTTGCGGCTCTCCATGCAAGTTCCGTTCATGCACAAAACTTTACTTTATCATTGTATCTTCAAAGAAGTCATCTGTCAATAACAATGGGGTTGCAATATAGTCGCATACTCATGGCAATTTCATCTCTTTTTTTCCTTATAAGGGAAAGACCGTCAATATATAACAGCCTTTCCCCTCTCCCTTCTATGCCGCTGTTGGCAGTACAGCACTTTCTACCATTCCAAAATCAATACAATAACGAATACGGTCTGTTTCGAACTTAATATATGTATCCGTCACTTCCACAATACGCCTGACTTTCGCTGTTTCTTTCCATGTTCCATTGCTGAAATACATTGCGCTCATTCCTCTGATTACCGGCAGCATGACTTTACCATAAATCTGTATAAATTTCTTCGTTTTCATTCGTGTTCCTCCTTTCCATGTCCTGTAGTTTCCGTAACACTATCCTCCTTCCCGATACATTTTTTCAGGCAAACAAAAAAAGACACCGATCATCCTAAAATAATCAATGTCTTTCTTCTTAATTTACACGCAGTAAACTGCCTAAATTTTAGTTCCAACCTATGCCGAAACAAAAACCCTTCTTTCAGAAATCATTTTCTGAAAAATACTTGTACCGATTTTATCCTACAACAATATATAGTTCGTGTCAATACCAAAACACAACATATAGTATTTTATTTCCTATTCTTCCGGTTTTGATTGAGGATATGGGAATTTTAAAATACACATCAACATGGTATAGACAAATTCCTGATATAGATCTTCATCAAACTTTCCATTCACAACTGACTTACTAATCAATAATGGACGGTACATTTCTATTATATCCATCATCGCTCTTTTATCATATGCTTTCGCATGCTTCAACAGTTCTTTAAACTCCATGACGTTTACCTCCCATTAATTTCCGTAGCTTTTTGATAGCATTATAGTATGTATTTTCAGCTTTTTTCTCTGGAAATCCAAGAATCCAATCAATTTCTCGAAATGTTTTTTCGTAAAATATACGGAGCAAAATTACTTTTTTCTGTTCTTCAGATAACGTAATTAATGCTTGTAAAAGCTGATAATCTTCTATCTTCTCTAAAAGCAGCCTGCTCTCTACTATCTCAATAAATACTTTCCCTGACAGTTTTTCTATTTTTCCAAATAGTTCTTCTGTATCCTGCTTCAGAACACTCTGGTACTCTTCATAATTTACTTCAAGACTTTCAATCCTGTATTTTTTCCTCAGGTATTGTCCTCTCCTGTTTAAAATTGACTGTTTCACATACGCACTAAACTGCATTTTTAATTCATCATTATATTTATCCATCTCTGCCTCCTGAAAGTTTTTACTTATTTCGCTGAACCTTTCAGGCGGTGACCTTGCCCAGTATTTTTTCTGCATCCGCATATTTTCATGCAGAAAAATACATTTTTCGACAAAAAATAGACTGTCAGGATCATGTCCCAACAGTCTGTTATTTCGCTTATATTACCTTGATTGCAGTATTTCTTTTTTATAACTCTACCGTTTATCTCTAGAAATATCTGCCAAAATATTTGTTATACTTCTATATGAGATTATACCTTTCTTTTGTATCTTTCAATATTAAAATGGTTATTTAGTATAATCTTAACACCAATCTCTTATGTCAATTCTTACTTTTTACTAGCATTTTCTTAATTCACAGTTAATATATTCTCCTGAGAGTCCTTTTTCTCCAAAAATTCCTGTATATCCCCATCGAAAGAAGTAAATGTGTCTACTGCCACTTCCTCAATTTCCTCAAAGTCACAATCAATCATTTCTGAAGTTCTTTCTTCCTCTTCAACACATCTCTGTTCAATCATCTCCATTAATGCTTCTTCCGATACAGCCTGCATATACTGATTTCCGTATTTTGGACAGATACGTGCTTTCTTCAGTATTTGTGTCTTGCACTTTGGACAAGTCTTATATTTTCGACGTTCCATATCCTCTCTTGCTACAAACAAAATAATTCCTATGACACTGAGAAAGACAATTATACTTCCTGCTACCCTATTCATAAGTTGTACACCTACCCCCACGAGCTGCACTGCACACAATCCATATATTTTGTTCATTTTCATGATTCTTCTGCCTCCTCTAAAATAGTTTTTTTATAACGATCCCTTGGACAGCACTTCTGCCTATACATCCCCAAATACGTGAGTCCAAAGAATCCATCATATTATCCCCGATTAGAAAATACTGATTTGCAGTTACTATAAATTCCATACTCGTCCGTTTCATATCAACAGATTCCGCAGCTTTTTTCCCATTCACGTATACACCACTTTCATCTATACTGACTACATCACCTTCTATAGCCAGTATTCTTTTTACTACCATAAGGTCAAGCTCTTCTATGTATGCGATAATAATATCATCTTTTTTTGGTACTCCCCATTTCTTTAATAAGAGTGCATCTCCATTCTGAAAAGTCGGTTCCATTGACTTCCCGTTTACATACGCTACTTCAAAAAAACATTGAAACAAAAGCATGATCAATACCGCAATGATGATTGCCAGCGTCATTCTGCCTGCATTTCTTTTTGTTCTCGTATACCTCTCTCCTTTCCTACTCCATATCCTCAAACATTGCATAATTCTGACGCATCAAATCAGCTTCCTCCCAATCCAGCCCACTATCCTTTACATCTTCTACCTGAATCAGTCTGTCCGCCTTATTCTGTTCTCCTATTTTATGAATCGCTGACTCTGTTTCTGATAACTGTTTCCTTTCCGGCTGTTCTACGACCGGTATCCTTCCATCTTGCAGTTCCCAATAAGCAAGTACCGCCTTTACAATGTATCTTGCCTTTTTTCTGCCGCATTGGTTCAAATAGGCACTTACCCGTCTATGATTTTCATCATCTTCATCAAATCTCAAATTAAAACGGTGTTCATCCTGTTTTGCCATAAGGATACCCCCTTTTACTGCATTTCTTTATCAAACAGATATTTTTTTCGGTACCCATGTACATTGACTTTTGAATCATTTACCACGTAATATTCTCCATCATATCGTTTCCACACAGTTTCAATTATCTTTGATAAAAGAATTGAGCCGCCACCTACAAAAATCGTCATTGCCGAACGCAAATCAATTCTGCACTCCCGAAACATTCCCAGTATTTCTTCCACATGTTCGGTAACGATTTCTATTACCCGTTTTCGAATCGCCTCGCCGTACATACAGCTTTCTTCTTTCAGAACAGAATCAATATCATTTTCTTTTAAGTCCAAGTCAAACTTTTCACGAATCCCTTTATTTACCCTCTGATACATGGAAATAACGCCTTTTCCTGTTGAATCTGTGTAGTTCCACAAAATTATACCCTTCTCCAATAACATGTAATCTAACGTATATCCTCCAATATCAATCATCAATACTTTTGGATACGTAGACAGTTTCAGTTCTTTTGCCAGATACAGATATGCAGCGTATGTCTGCATATGAACATATACATTAGAGAAAGCCAAGCGGTATGACCTTCCCATATATGCAAAATGAACCAACCGCCCCTCTCGATAAAAGTAGTCTCTGAACTTTTTGTACTGACTCCGATAATATAGCGGCGGAAGCCCTACTACTAGCTCCATACTGATCAGTTCCCCCGGAATAAATGGTCTGGACTGTCTCAGCTTTTCCAATTCTTTTGCAATTGCAAACAGTGTCAGTAGGTAATAACGGTCATCCAGCGTCTTATCCGGCAAATACACATTTCTTTCATGGCTTAACCGATAATATTTATCTTGAAACATTAACGCCTCTTCATTTTCCCCCGGCATGCTCTCCAATGCCGTAATCCCAGAATGAAACTCAAAATTTTCTGTTTTAATTGCTTTATTTCCTGTGTCAATCGGTATCATTAACATATTTTGTCTCTCCTTTCCGGTACAAATCTTTCAAAAATTATTGTGTAATTTATGCGCATTGATTACTTGTACCTAATATAAATATTTCGCACTTTTCATGTCAACAGAATATCTATTCCACTTCAAAATTATTTTTGAAGTACTCAATAATCTGTCTACTCTCGTCTTCATATCCCCACAAAATACTGCTGACAGCTTGAAATGCCTGCTCTCGCCACCGGAAATAAGTTGCCCGGTGTATTCGTGTGATTTTTGGAAAATGCGGCTCTAACAGGTCTAATATCTCATCTATGTTCTCTGCTTTTCGTGCTGACATATAACTGTAATATAAAACCCAGTAATAACGTTCTCCTTGCGGATGAAAATTTCTCATCAGCTCTACCGCTTCATCTATCAGTTTCAGAAACTTATTAGAGCGGTTGATTACTTCTATCCTCTGCTTCATATCATCTAAATCCTGATTGATATCCATACCAGCCTGATAGATACTATCCAAAAATTCATCAAGATCCGTTCCATACTCTTCCCGTATCCGGTGCTTTACTTGATTGACTTTAATCTGCATTCTCCAGTTTACGGCTCGATATATTTTAAATAGCCAGATTACATCATGGTAAACGTTATTTTCCTCCCCAGTAAAATCCCTATTTATTACTCCTGTTTTTCCCATATATCTGCCCCCAATTTCTTTGCAGTATCTTTACTTGTTTTCTGTTCTTCTCTTTCCTGATAATCTGCTAGTTTTCTATCGCTTCTTTTTCCTACCACAAGGCAACAATACAATAAAAAAAATAAAATGCCACCTATAACGCTTAACATCAACATATAATTCCTCCAAACTGTTTTCCATTCTCCTGTGTACATCCGTCTGAATGCTTCAGTGACTACTGTATTTAATTGTCAATGTACCAAACTTCAATAAATAAAAAGGCGGTACATGTAATGTTTCTGTAAATAAATGTAAATTTGTGGATAAAAAACCATAAAAAAAGAATTTCAATTATCAACTGATAATCAAAATCCTTTAACTTGTCTTGTAATACATAAATATTATTCTATTCTTTTTTCCACATTTTCCAATATCGGTGCATAAAAGGCTGTCACTTTCAAGCCTTCCTCCTGATAATCAATTTGCACATAATAATCTCGAATCATATATGCTGTATATTGTCCCTGTAGGGAATACAGTTCCATGGTTTTAAAATCTATAAGAAATAAATCTCTTACCTTAGTGCTTTTGTCTTCCGGCACATAAGTTTCTGTTACCCTTTCCAGCTTCTCCAGACAAGCTTGGCAGAATAATTTTCTCGCTACCTTTCCATCTAAAATACTATCTTCTCCATAGTTCACTTTTACATTAGAAATCCCACGATTACTCATAGGGCTACTGTAAAAGAAATTGCCACCCTCTCCCGTTCCTGTAATTGTATTTACAGAACCGCCGGAATTAATCAGTTGTCCTTTATCATCCCTGTTCCGGGTACGGAGATTTTCCACATGCCAATGGTTAACACTGACAATCCCCAATTCATCAGAATTCCGATACATTCCCATAAGGCTGCGCTTATTATCTCCGCACAGATAACAGTCCACCGAATCTTTTACTTTTGAATGAGCAAATTCCATTTTTTTATATTCATAAGAAACCTCTTTCTGATTTTTTCTCTCTTCAATAAGATTATCTTTCTGACTGAAAAATTGAACCCCGTTCCACAAAAGAGATGAAGAAGATAAGAGCACCATTCCCCAAATTAGCTTTGCATGTACCACATAATACTTTTTCATTTTCCTCTTCCTTCCTAACACTCTCTATTTATGATTCTATCAGTTATTCTTTATGTTCTATCATAAAACAAATTCGGAAAGAGGGTATGAAACGATGTGGAATCCAACCGCCAGCTTGCAGTGCTACTCCAGAAAATTTCATTGATGGCGAAAGAATCCATGCACAGTTATTCCTTCTACATACATTTTATAAAAGAATCTCCAACAAGAGGTTATTTTTTCAATCTTTAACCAATGCCATGAATATCATGCTCTCAATATTCTTGCCCTCTCACATGGCTCGTTTTTCCTACTTTTTCAAAGGGGTTTCTATTTCATTTGTAAAATATAAGTTTTTAAAGATTTTTTATCATATTCTTCCTTTTGCAACCTATTCATTGCAATTATATCCTCTTTCTCCCATAGAATCAAGATAGTAATGCAACGTATTCATTGCAAATTTTTCTGTAATATGTATATAAGTAAGGGAGAAAATAAAATGGACCAAAAATTAAAACAGGACATATCAATCGGCATTACAATCCGGGAACTTCGGATAGAACGCCATATGACTCAAGAACAGGTAGCAACAAAACTACAACTTCTGAATTTAGATATCACTCGCAGCGTATATTCACAAATTGAGAACGGTACATATAATATTCGAATTTCTATCTTAGCAGGCTTGGCACAAGTCTTTCAAGTGGACTACAATTGCTTTTTTCGCGATGTTCACCTCTCCATTTCTTAGATTTTTTAGAATTGAAAATATCTATTGCATTACTAATAGTGTAAATTACAAAAAAGTACTGGACATCTCCAAGCCCAGTACTCTTTTGCATTATGCTCTTAATTCTCTTCTTTCAACATTGCTATAACTTCTTCCAAACTCTTACCTGAGTTCTGAACCAATCTATAAAGTTCATCCTTTTGCTGTTCTTCAATCTTTATTTTCAAATCTTTTCTCTTCAGACGTAAATTTTTTAATGAACTCTCTGTAGCCTCAATCTCCTTGTCAACCAAAGCTAACTGTTCTTCCAAAGTAATTTTTTCCATTTTCTTTCTTCCTCTTGGCATAATTATGTCCTCCCATATGATTATATTTTTCATTCTAACACTTTTCTTCTAATAATACCACAACTTCTTCATTACACTCTTTCTTCCTCTAACCCTTACTAGATTCATATAATTACGATTCCTTAAAAACACTTTACAGCCTAAGTCGTTTTTGCCTCCCTTTTAATAATTTCAGAAAAATAAATTCTTTGCATTTCTAATGAACCATATTCCTCCCAATCAAAGTACTCTGCATCTTGATCTGTTAACCTCTCTCCACTTGCAACAATCTTCAATCTGCGTATTATTTCTTTGACGGAAGGAAATAATACCTTGCTGTCATTTGTGTAAAACAAATACATATATCCTCTTGATGTAGTAAGATTTTGCGTACTGCCAATGATAATTGCTTTAAATCCTGCATCATTTACTACGGAAATCTCTGCTGTTTTTAACTTTTGATTCCAGATAATATCTAAACATTTAAATACTGGCTCTCTTTTTAAACTGCTATATCCATTCTTTATCTTTACTGCAAGCTCTCTATACCCCATACCATTCTCCTTAAAAAGGCATTGACTATTCCATAAAATAATCAATGCCTTTCTGATCTTTACCTATTGTTCCTTTCTTTACCTATGCAATCATATCCAAAAATTCTACTTCTGAAAGAATTTTTATTCCCAATGACTGTGCCTTTGCTAGTTTACTTCCAGCCTTTTCACCGCAAATTAGATAATCTGTATTCTTACTGACTGAACTTCCCGGTTTTCCACCAAGTTCCCATATCTTTGTATTGATTCCATCACGAGTAAAGGTCATAAGTTTACCTGTAACAACAATCGTACAGCCTTGAAACGGATTATCAACCGTTACTAACTTGTTTTCTTCTGTTTCACTCTCCATAGGTCTAAAGCTCATTTCCATTTGCAAATCCCTCCACAAGCTTAAATTCTCTTCATTTGCAAACCACGTGTGAATATTTCGGTTTAAAACATCTCCGAAATCTTCTATCTTTGAAAAATCAAAGTTTCCTGTAGCCGCTTTCTCAAAGCTGTCCAAATTTCCTTCAAAAATTTCACACAACACTCTGCTCTTTGTCGTACCTACCATTGGGATGTCCATTGCGGTCACATAATGGATAAAATCTGTGTTTCTGCTCTCATTGATTGCTGCCCAAAGCCTCTCATAAGACTTTTCCCCATATCTATCCAAAGCAACAATTTCTTTTCGATACCTGTCTAAATGGTAAATGTCCTGGAATGAAATAAGCCATCCACATTCCAAAAAACGCCGCAAATTGGATTCGGAAATCCCAGATATATCCATTGCCTTTTTCGCTACAAAGTGAACATACTTCTTTAATATCTGGCTATCGCATTCCGGATTGTCACAATATAGCGTCTCCAAAGTATTTCCTTTATTCATTTTCCCTTTCCGTATTCTTGTATTACTGCCACAACAAGGGCATTGAAGCGGATAAGTGTCATAATAAAAACCTCTATCAAGGTTATCCTCTATATGTGGAATAATCATATTCCGCTTTGAAACCAGAATACGGCATCCAGGAACCAATTCCAAATTCTTAATGAAAGACAAGTTATGGAGTGATGCCCTTGAAACATCCGCACCGTCAATCTCTACAGAATCAAATACAGCAACCGGTGCTAAATCACCAGATCGTGAAGGTGTCCATTCTATTTCTTGTAGTGTTGTTTCATAAGTTTCATCCTCAAATTTGTAGGCAAGTCCATCCTTATAATGGTGTCCAGTTTTTCCACATTTAGAAGAATAGCTGAGATTGTCATAAATAAGAACCAAACCATCTATGGGAATTTCCTTTTCACTTGCAATAGTTTTCAACTTCTCAATCTGCTCTTTAAGTTCCTTCTCACTGTGTTTTCCTGCTTCCATATATACATAAGGACACGTATCAAATCCCAAGACTCCAAGTTGCATTAGCTTAAACTCCCTACTATCAACACCGGTTCCTTCATCTATCCCCTCTAACACATTAAAGGGAATAAAATGAACATGTCGTCCTTTACACACTTCTGGATTCAGATTACGGACAGAACCGGAAGCCAAATTGCGGGCATTTTTATAAGGTTCTCCATTTCCATCTCGGATTGTATCTTTTAACTGGCGAAAATCGTCCTTATAGATAAATGCCTCGCCAGTCGTAACAAGCCTTTCCCTATAACTGATAGAAAGCGGAATATTTTCAAATGCAGGGATATTGTGGGTGATATCCTCCCCAATATTTCCATCACCACGAGTAGATGCCTGTACCAGCCTACCCTCTTCATAGACAAGCTTAACAGTCAGTCCATCCAGTTTCAACATCAGTAAGGTATCCTGATTTTCCATAAAATCAGCCAACTCCCTAATCTGTTTTGTTTTTTCAAGCGAAAGCAACGCTCTTGTATGCCTTACTTTCGCTAATTCACTGACTGGGTAATAACCGACACTCTGCGTTGGCGAATTAGAGAAGATAATTCCTGATTTTTTCTCCAGTTCTTCCAAACGGTCAAATAGACGGTCATATTCCTTATCAGTCATCTTCGGGGAATCCTTATTATAATATGCATCCCGCTGTTCATTCAATGTCTGAACTAATGTTTTAATTTCCTGCAACATGTTACCCACAGCTCCTTTCTACTACTTTAATTGTTTAAGCGAAACTATGTCCTACTTTCTGACACAACTTTTGTTAAAACAAAAAAAGACACTGATTATTCCATAAAAATAATCAATGCCTTTCTGTACTCAAAACACGATAGCAGACTTCATCTGCAAAAATCATGGTTCTAATCACTCTGCTTAGAACAAAAGTTTTATAATTCCTTCTGTATCTCGGAATTATAAATGTGTGTCATACTCATTTTATATGTAGAACCTATAACTGTCAATAGAATACTTTGATCATTAAATTTGCCCAATACTACCAAAATATTTTCTAACTATACTCATGTTTTAATCTTTTATATTCGCTTTTCGCACGTAAATAACTATAATAATTCCAAATATTTGCTGTAATTGGTATATCTTTCAAATATACAAATCTACTCATTACATGTATCTTATGAACAACACACCAACGATAAATATCTCTCATATATAATTTCTCACCTGCTTCTATCCGATTGCTTAAGTACCAAAATTTAGAGATATCTTCATCTCTTTTAAATATGATGTAAAACTTTACATTATAATATTCCACAACTGCATACTGCATACACATCTCTCCTCTTCCTGTGTTTCCTGTATCAAATAATATCTTTTTTCACGCACAATCAACATTATACACATATATATCCACTAGTACATTTTTTCGCCAGAATATGGCCGATCCCACTTTTCTGATACAATGCTTTCATCTGGGCATCCAGTTCACTTTTCTCTCCCAGTAAGATCGCGCTCATGCTGTTTCCGTGACGTGCTCCCATCTGACTGACTAAAAGTCTCTTCCAGTTTCTTCTTAATTTTGCCAGCCATTCCCGGAATTTCCACGTTTCCTGATCTGTAATCCGGCAGTTTTTTGCCCATATACTTGCGTGAAGTCCCTGTTTTTCATAATAAAATTTCTGATCAAAATTCCCGGGATTTCTCGCCTCTTTAAAATACGAAAGTTCCCCCTGAATCTGTATTTGATTTCCAAGTTTGATTGTTTGAGTTTCTTTTTGATCCTGTTCGATATAAATTAGAAGCTCCGGCTCTTGCAGCACCTTTGCTTTGACTTGTTCTTTGAATTGCTTGTTGACAGATTGCCTGTCAGAATTGGTATTATTCTCTTTTTGCAGCACCTGGCAGTCTCTCAGATAAAATATCCTGTAATCAGGCTTTTCCTCCCACCGCTTCACCTGCCCTGTCACAGTCACCTGTGAAGCATCCGGGATGATCCGGCGCAGTGTACACGGATTTGAAATCGCGGATTCAAACCAGATGTTCACTGCTGCCAGCAGAATCAGAACTGCCACTGCCGCCGTACAAAGCGGTCGTTTTCTCAAAACTACTTCTTCTCCTCATTCCATCCCAGGTCAGCCTCCAATGGCTGACTCAAATCTACAGTCTGCATATATTTGACGTGGTTTTCGCCGTTAATGGATATCTGCACTTTCCCGACTCCGGTTCCCTGTGTCAGTGAATTGACCAGAGAATAAATCGTCACCTGCGGTTTGACATCATAGGCACCTTTTAAAAAGGTCTTATCAAAATTCACATAACAGATTCCATCCTTTGTTGTCACACTCAGCAGATTGGTATCCGGATTGATCGTTGCTTTTGCGGCCGACGTCTCCGGGCCTTTCATCAGCTTTTCCACGATCAGCTTCTCCCTGGAAATATTGCTGTTATAGCGGACTTCCATTGTCTGCTCCACCAAAGCATCTCCTGCTTCATTGGAAAAATATAAAGTGAGCGTCCCTGTCTGATACGAACTCGGCGAAGCGCCCTCGCTTTGCACAAAATCATCTTCATTGAGATATCCGAGTACCTGTCCCGAGCTGTCAGTCAGATCCGCGCCTTCCACTTTGATCCAGACACTGTTGATTCCCTCGATCCTGACTAAAGATTTTACCAGAGCCGCTCTCACCAGAGTCTCTTCCACGGTATCCATTTGTTTATATTTTGCATTAAAATCCAGATACAGGATTCCTCCCTCCAGTTCATAACGCTTCACTTTCACATCCTTCGGAATCGGCGGCGTATACTCAATCTCCTCAGACGGCTTTTTCAACTCTTTTATCATTGCTTTTGCCGCCTTGAGCGGATCCTTTTCTTTGCTCTCATAGGACACTTTCTGAAGCCCGGTCCTGTCACTGTTTAAACAATAAATATAAGAATCTCCTTTTTTTACCTCCGTACGTTTGGCACAGGAAACTGTCGTGCACGCAAGACAGATTCCCAGAAAGATGAGGAGAATTTTTCTGACTTTTTTCATCTGCTCCCCCTTATGCTGCATAGGTCAGAGGAATCCGGACGGTAAACGTGGTTCCCTCTCCCTTACTGCTGTAAACTTTGATCGATCCTCTGTGCATGATCACTGCATTACGGGCAATGGCAAGTCCCAGACCTGTTCCTCCGATTTCTCTCGAATGAGACTTGTCCACCCGGTAAAACCGCTCAAAAATATGCGCCTGATCCTCTTCCGGAATTCCAATGCCGGAGTCCATCACCTTCACATAAAAGTACTTGTGATCCGCATTCAGGGAAACTCTTACCCATCCTTCATCCCGGTTATATTTGATCGCATTCTCTACCAGATTGGAAATGGCGAGTGTCAGCTTCATCTCATCGATCTCCGCAGAAACGGGTCGGAAGCTTTCCAGTACCACCTCGATTTTTTTCTTATCGGCAATCGGCTTCAGTCGTTTTAAGATTGTCTCCAGAAGCTCATTGATATTGATCTGTCTGATATTCAGTCCCTGTACTGTCTTGTCCATCTTGACCAGCGTCAGAAGATCACTGATAATATCATTTTCCCGATCAATCTCCTTTGCGATATCTCCCATAAATTCCTGATACAGCTCAATCGGCACATTTTCCTGGGCAAGCAGGGAATCTGCCAGCACTTTCATGGATGTCAGCGGTGTCTTTAACTCATGAGAGACATTGGATACAAACTCCTCTCTGGAATCATTGAGCTGTTTTAATCTTCCCAGCATCTTGTTAAACGCATCAGACAGCTGCCCTGTCTCCGAAAATGTCCCTACATGCAGCCATTCACTTTCATACCCTTCTGTCACATTCTCAATAGACGCAGTGATCCTTCCAAGCGGACGTACAAACCATCCTGCCACAAGTATCCCAAGGGACAATACGACCAGAAAGACTACGATCAGAACTGCGCCGCCCTGTGCGCGCAGCATACGGGTCCCATCCAGGACCGTATCCATAGAAACACTGGCCAGCATCACTCCTGTCACTGCCTTTTCTTCCGAAATGACCGGTGCGGTTACCTCGACGTACCGGTTCTTTTTGTCATAGTAGCTCGTGCTCTTGCCCTGCCTGAGACAACGGATCACATTTTCAGATACCATCGTCTTTCCTTCATCCAGACCATACGTATCCTTGATCACATCCAGGTTCTGGTTGATGATCATCACGCGTCCGTTATAAATATTGGTCAGTTGGGTTAAATTTGCATCGATCACTTCTGAAGACGGGTTGGTCAGATACTGATAACTGTTCAGCTGATTGCTTAGAATAGTACATTGATTCTGAATTTCTGCTGTTCTGACCGAAATGGCACGCTGCTCAGATGTTTTCACTGTCCAGACATAAGAAGCCAGACATGGGATCAGCCCAAACACCACAAACAACACGATCAGCCAGAACCGCATGCTTTTAAATATATGATTCTTTACTCTGATATGTAATTTATCCCTGGAAATAATAACCTACCCCCCATTTTGTGTGTACATACTTCGGCTCGCTCGGATTCAGCTCGATCTTCTCCCGAAGCCTTCTGATATGTACATCCACTGTTCTGGCATCCCCCGGATAATCCACACCCCATACAAGATCCAGCAGATTCTCACGGCTGTAGACTTTGTTCGGATTCATGGCAAGAAGCTCCAGCACATCATATTCTTTTGCTGTCAGATTGATCTCACGCTCTCCGATAAACACTCTTCTGCTCTCACAGTCGATCCGCATATTGCCTTTGACCAGAATCTTGGCAGTCTGCGCACTCTCCTCTTTTCTCGCAGTCCTTCTCATGATCGCTTTGATCCGGGCCTTGACTTCCAGAATATTGAACGGCTTCGTAATATAATCATCCGCTCCGTACTCCAGCCCGAGTATCTTGTCCATATCCTCACTTTTGGCAGTCAGCATGACGATCGGCATGTCGGAAAACTCACGGATGGCCTGACAAACCTGAAACCCATCCATCTTCGGGAGCATCACATCCAGCAGCACGAGGTCATACTCGCAGTTCTTTGCATACTGCAGTGCTTCCTCACCGTCATAGGCACAGTCCACCTCCATGTCGTCCTGTTCCAGACTGAACCGTATCCCTTTCACGATCAACTTTTCATCGTCAACTACTAAGATCTTCTTCTTGCTCATACTTTCTTCCTTCAACTTCCTGCTATACTGTAATATTATCTTTAATCTTATTATACAGACCTTCTTTGATTCCGCTGATCTGCATCAGCTCTTCTGTATTCTGGAACCTGCCGTTTTCTTCCCGATAGGCAATAATACTGTCCGCCCGGGACTCTCCTACACCGGACAACGTCATCAATTCTTCTTTTGTCGCCGTATTAAGATTGACTTTTCCATCCTGCGGCTTTGTTCCTTCTGCCGGACTTTCCCCCGGCTGTGCTGCTGCCTGTGTCTGCATCTCCTCTTTGGTGGGAATATAGATCTGCTCCCCATCCACAACAACCCTTGCCTGATTCACTGCATCCTGTGCAGCCTCGGCTGTCAGTCCGCCCGCCATGGCAATGACTTCATAAAGCCTGTCGTCACTGCCCACTTCATACACGCCGGGCTTTCCGACTGCTCCGCACAGATAGACAAAAATCTTTGTCTCTTTCTTCGGTTCTTTGTCTTCAACCTTCTTTTCTTCTGCAGAGGACTCTTCTTTCTCTTCCTGTGTCTCCTCCAGAGAAATCTCCTTAAGTTCTTCCCCCGACTCTTGCCCGCACCCGCTGATCAGGCACAACGCAGTCAAGATCATAACAACTGTATAATAAGCTTTCTTTTTCCATCTGTCCCTCATATTTCCTCACAATCTCAGACGCAAGGAATCCCCTTTTATATCGGACAGTAATATTGTAACGAAAAACGCTCAAAATTACAATAACATTTTTACAATCCTGTTACGCATTTATTACAATTCTGACGCTCTATTCCCACTGGAAGATTGCAATCCCGATCAGTGCCACGACAAGCCCTGCCAGCTTCCGGAATGCAAACGGCGATTTTTCCACACCAAACATCCCCAGAAGCTCGATCACATACGCCACGATCAGCTGGGAGATTACAATTAGAAGTGCAGCTTTTGCCGGTCCTAAGGATGCCATGCTCTTTACTACGGTCCAGGTAATGCCTGCTCCGATCACGCCTCCTAAGAGCATATATTTCGGTTCCACCTTCGCAAGTGCCGTCACATCCGCTCTTCCTGCCAGAAACCATACCGCCAGACATGCCAGAAAAGCACTTAACTGCACCCAGATATTGCTGACCCACAATCCGGTTGTCTTTGTTACCTGTGTATTAAATACACCCTGAACACTCATCAGCGCCCCGGAAAGAAGGGCAATTAAAAAACCAGTCATCGTTTTCTACCTCCTGAAATTTTTCTCAATTTCTTTTAGTATTTCCCGAATCCTGGTTTTTCATTTATCACTCTGTCAATGCTTTTGTCAATTTTGGGATCATTTCATCCACATGCTCTTTTTCAATGATAAGCGGAGGTACCAGACGCAGTACATTGCCCTGTGCCTGAATCACAAGAAGACCTTCCTCGATGGCGCGGTTATTTACCTGCGCGGCCGGTTTCTTTAACACAATGCCCTGCATCAGTCCGGTTCCTTTTCGTTCCAGCACGCCATCCACATGTTGTACCAGTTCTTCCAGACGCTCTGTCAGATATTCTGACACTTCATTGACATGCTCCACGATCTTTTCTTCCTCAAAAATGTCGATCACCGTCTTGACTGCCATACATGCCAGTGGGTTACCGCCATAAGTTGCCCCGTGATCTCCCGGCTTTAACGATGCCTGTGCCACTTTTTCTGTCATGGCAAAGGCTCCCACCGGAATACCGTTTCCAATTCCCTTTGCCATAGTCAGAATATCTGGTTTTACCCCGAATTTCTGCCATGCAAACATCGCGCCGGTTCTTCCCATTCCGCACTGCACTTCGTCACAGATCATCAGAATATCGTTCTCATCACAGATCTTACGGATTCCTTCCATGAATTCCTGTGTAGCAAGATTGATCCCGCCTTCCCCCTGTAATGGTTCTAAAATAATTGCGCAGGTCTGATCCGTCACCAGCGCTTTCACACTGTCCAGATTATTGAATTCTGCAAAAGAAACTCCCGGGAGCATCGGTTCAAAAGGTTCTCTATACGCAGTATGTCCAGTCACGGAAACGGCGCCGAAGCTGCGCCCGTGGAACGAATTTTCCATGGCGATAAACTGATATCTGCCCGATTTTTTATTATACGCATATCGTCTTGCCGCTTTTAAAGCCCCCTCATTTGCCTCAGACCCGCTGTTCGTAAAAAATACCCGGTCCATCCCCGAAATCCGGTTCAGTTTTTGTGCTGCCTCTCCACAATTGGTATGATAATACAGGTTGGACGTATGATACAGCTGATCGATCTGGAATTTTAATGCCGCATTCAGCTTCTGATTTCCGTATCCCAGTCCCGACACTGCAAATCCGGCTGCAAAATCCAGATATTTTTTCCCGTTCGTGTCATACAGATAAACACCTTCTCCCCTCTCCAGCGCAATTGGAAACCGATTGTATACGTGTATTAGATTTTCTTCTGCTGCTTTGATCTTCTCATTCACCATCATAATACCTGCTTTCTTCTTCATGTAAAATTGCCGTACCGATTCCTTTGTTTGTAAAGAATTCCAGAAGCAGACAGTGCGGGATCCGCCCATCTAAAATATGCACTCTGGAAACGCCGTTTTCAATGGCATCAATACAATTATTCAGCTTCGGAAGCATTCCTCCTCCGATATAGCCCTCTTCGATCAGCTGTTTTGCTTCTTTTACCAGAAGCTCGGAGATGAGAGTAGCAGGATCCTTCGGATCTTTATATACTCCCTCAATATCTGTCAGAAATGCCAGTTTTTCTGCCTTCATGGCTCTTGCAATGGCACAGGCTGCATCATCTGCGTTGATATTATATGTATGGAATTCATCATCCATTCCTACCGGACACACGACCGGAAGAAAATCCTTCTCCAGAAGATCATGCAAAATCTGTGCATCTACTTTTTTGATCTCCCCGACAAATCCGATATCTTCTCCGTTGGAATATTTCTTTTCCACATTCAGAAGTCCACCGTCCTTCCCGCTGATTCCGATGGCACGTACTCCCTGTCCTTCCAGAAGCTGTACCAGGCTTTTGTTCACTTTTCCAAGTACCATTTCCGCCACTTCCATGGTCTCTTCATCAGTCACTCGAAGTCCGTTGATAAACTGCGGTTCTTTGCCGATCTTTCCGACCCATTTACTGATTTCTTTTCCGCCTCCGTGCACAATGATCGGTTTGAAGCCGACCAGCTTTAATAAGGTAACGTCCTCGATTACTTTCTGCTTTAACGCCTCGTCTGTCATGGCGCTGCCGCCGTATTTTACAACGACGATCTTCCGGTTAAACCGTTGGATATACGGCAGTGCCTCGATCAGTACTTTCGCCTTCTCCAGATATTGATTCATATTTTCATTCATATTCTCACTCCTCCTGCCTGTCTTTTTCACTGAATATACATTGTACTAGCTGCGGTAATCCGCATTGATATCGATATAGCCGTGGGTAAGATCACATCCCCATGCGGTTGCTGTTTCCTCTCCCTGTCCGAGATCTGCAATGGCAGTCACCTCCGGCATGGATAAAATCTCTGTGGCCTTTTCTTCACTGTAATCCAGCGCGACTCCGTTTTCGATGATCTTTAACTCTCCGGCGCTGCTTTTGAAATACAGATCCACTTTCTCCGGATCAAATTCGGCACCGGAATAGCCCATAGCGCACAAGATCCGCCCCCAGTTTGCATCATGACCGGCGATCGCCGCTTTGGTCAGATTGGAGCAGACCACGGATTT
>OBKG01000097.1_pt1 | contig 70157 bp, 71 predicted proteins | sample 1519741 | NCBI WGS metagenome assembly OBKG01 (sample SAMN00265072, study PRJEB22529) | human gut metagenome
CGGCGCTTACATCCGACGGACAACCTAACGCGTAAATCTAAGCAATACGCATCAGGATTGGCCGCGGTTTTACGCGCCATTGTGATAATCTCTGTCAGAAAGAAGACGGGTATACTGCAGCGCATTCTTCCCGTATTGCAAAAATTGCACATGCCATTGGGAGTGCACTTGGACTCTCTGAATGCGATATGGACGCCTTAAATGAGGCATCTGAGCTGCATGATATCGGGAAGATTCGTGTAAGCCTTCAGGTCTTAAATAAGCCGGGAAAGCTTACAGATGAGGAATTCGAGGAAATGAAAAAGCATTCAGCATACGGCTTTGCGATTGTAAGCCCGGAAGATGCTGAAATTGCAGACATCATCTTGTCACATCACGAACGATATGATGGAAGTGGATACCCGAACAGATTATCTGGAAAAGATACCCCATATCTTGCACGGATTATTGCAGTGGCGGATTCTATTGACGCAATGTCATCAGACAGGTGTTATCGTAAAGCTCTGCCATGGTCAGTATGTGTGGATGAAATCATTAAAAACAGAGGAAAAATGTATGACCCGGATGTGGTCAGTGCATTTGATTCATGCAAACATGAAATAATGGCAATATTAACCAGGCTTTAGCCTGGTTTTTGTTTTGTCACAGTATTTGGCATATTGTAAGAAAACATAAAATAAGGAGGAAAAAATTATGGCAAAAAATATTTTTTCAAGAGCAGCAAAAGAAACAAAACAGGCGGCAGAAAAACATATGGGTGATGACATCACAATGCGTGGTACACTTACCGCCGCAGCAATCGTTGGCGCAGGCGTTAATGCCGGAAAAGCATTACACGATATTGCCTCTAAAAGCAAAAAAGAAATGCAAAAAAATACAGACAAAAACAGTGATGTTTCCATAAGTGAAAAAAGGACTCAAAAAGAATTTGAAAAAACAGACGATGCTTTAAGGGATGTGGAAACAGCACGGGAACAGCGTGGAGGTACAAGAGAAGATAGGCCGCGCGAAATCAAAAAAGCAAGAGCAGATAAACATGAACGAATGCCGGAATGCGATAAGATGATGGAACTTGAAGCGGAACGCGTAAAGAGAGTTGCAAAACAGCGTGAAGCCGAAGCAATGCGCCAGAGAATGCGGGAAGAAGACCGGAGATGTGAAAGACTGCAGGACGGAAAAGAAAATGCAATGGAGCACGACATGACAGAACAGGTGCTTGGTCAGACCTATAAAGTGCCAGGTACAAATATCAGTTATGAAGATGCAAAAATTATGGCAAAAAATAATATAAGGGATACGGATGAATTAGCCGGAATATCACTTGAAGATGACGGCTTTGCAAATTCTGTTTCCGAAGTGCAGGAGATGATGAAAGGTTACGTATTTAACGGAGTACCGGATATTGAAGAGGCTTATGCCCTTTCAAATGAGAGGAATTACGGTGCAGATGTGATTGCACAGGCTTACGTGAATGTCCTGAAAGAAGTTGATATCAACCAAAACATCCAGGCGTTAACGAAGATTGATGAAAAATTCTGTTTTGAGCACCAGGCTTTTGAAACACAGTTTGATTACATAAGGGAACATGACAGTGCAGCAGACCGGGTTTTAGATAAAGTTGAAATGGAGCTTGGAAGGGAAAGGGAATAAATCTATTTAAAATGCACTTTTACAGGATTAATCTACCGTAAAAGTGTATTTTTTTTTCGCAAAAAAAATCCAGTCAGTAATTTTTTAAGCATATTAATAATATTAATATCAGAAATCAAACGAGGTGATATTTATGTCAGAAAATTATTCAAAATTAATGACAATGAAAGAAGCCAGGTCGTTTCTTCCTGTGTCAAATACCACCATCAGAAGATGGGTCGATGAAGGAAAACTGCCAGCATATAAAACCGAAGGAGGGCATCGGAAGTTTTTTAAGGAAGACTTATTAAGGTGTGTTGGAGCCAGAGGATATAGAATTACAAAGAAATTGACAATTGGATATTGCAGGGTTTCGTCCGCTGGACAAAAAGACGACTTAATACGACAGGAACAGGTTGTTACAAATTACTGTGAGCAGAATGGTTATAAATTCAAGATTATAAAAGATATAGGCTCCGGAATCAATTATAGCAAGAAAGGACTTCAAGAACTTATACGCCTTATCTGTAATGGAGATATCGAAAGGATTGTTATCAGTTACAAAGATAGACTTGTTATATTTGGATATGAGTTGATTGAAATAGAAATCATTAATTCAACAACAGAAGAATCTAACGAGACTGAAATGGTTAAAGATGTCTTATCTATCATAACCGTGTTCTCATCAAAATTATATGGTAAACGGTCACATAAGAATAAAAATATAGTTGAAGCAAATAAGAGGTTATTTTACATTGAGAAAAAGGAAGAAGAAGTCACGGACAGCAATATATAAAAAGAACTGTGTTGAAAAATGTATAAAGGTTGAAACTGTGCAGCTTAACGAAGAGGAATATGCCATTCTTGATGAAATGTTCGAGCGATACAGACAGTGTAAAGATATGTTTTTGAAGAGGCTGTGCGGAATTGGAAGTATATTAAATATTCAAAGTTTTCAGAATGTCCGGAATATGATTCGTAAAGAGCAGAACGCATTGCCAAATGAATATGGAAATAAGTCTTACTGTGATATTTTTGAAATACAGGGAAGATTCTGGGTGATGGCTTTATCTGATACCTGTATGACATTAAAATCAATGTGGACAAACCTTGGAAATAAATGCAAGGCTAAATTAAGAGACAACCACACTGATTTATCAAAGCCTGAAAGAACGTATTGCAATTATATTTTGTCGTCACCAAAAATTCTGTATTGCATTTTAAATGAATGTGAATATACGGGTAGTAAATCAAAGAATTACCGCAGGATTCTGGATGATATAAAAGACGTTCCCGAAATACGGATAAAATATATTCATTCCATGCTGAGAAGGTTGGTCAGAGACAATAAACCGTATCCGGAAGCAAAAAAGGCAGATTGTATACTTATGGATGAAGTTATGTATAAGATTACATCTGAAAAAGATGCGGATTATATATTATTAATGACAAATTCTAAAGGAACGAAACTGAAACTGAAATTAAAAAGCCGGTTCTGCTACAATAAAAAGGGAAATACCCAGATTGTCTTTAACAGGGAAAAGAGAACTCTCTCTATACATAAATGCATCAAAGCAAGGCAGAGTGAGACAAAGAAAGGGCATCCGGTAGGAATCGATAAAGGATATGCTACTCTGATATCCTGTAATGATGGAAACGGTAAGAAGCCTGAATATGGTGAAAATTTTGGAAAACTGATTTCTGCTGAATCGGAGCGTATCAATAAGAAAAATACAAACCGGAATTATTTCTATGATAAATGCAGGAAATTACAGGACAAACTGAACCAGTCTGAAGATAAGAGTGAACGGGAACTCTTGCGGGAACTGATTAGTAAGACCAAACAGTGTCATCTTGGTAAGAAAAAATATAATAAGAAGCACACCAGGGCAATGAAACATATGGAATCTGTAACCAATCACAATATCCGTATGTTCATGAATGAAATGGAGCCTTCTGAAATTGTACTAGAAGACCTGTCATTTGTTACTGACAGAAAAAAGCCACGGACAAAATCTTATAACCGTAAGATGTCTTCCTGGCAGAAAGGTATACTTGATGAAAGGCTTGTATATATCGCAAAGATATTCGGAGCAGAAACAATACATGTAAATGCCGCATATACATCGCAGTACTGCTGTATATGCGGAAGTAAACTTGGACTGAGGTATGGAAAACACAGCGGTCTCGCTGAGTGTGAGATATGCGGAACGGTAAACGCGAACACAAATGCTGCCGGAAATATCCTTGCCAGAAAGACGGACAGGAAAATCATGCAGTATACACCATACAAAGAAGTAAAGGCAATCTGCGATAAGCGGGCAGAAGCTTTAAATGCAGCGGTAGAACATGCCGATATATGGTAACTGATAATAAGACATCGGCCTGTGAAGCGGCAGGCTAGAATTACGGATGCGGTACATTCCCGGTCTTCCTGGAAACAGGTGGCTTGGTTTCACGTCTCGAACGGGCCGCATAGTGAAACTATTAACCGAGATTAGTAACCGGCGTGGAGATATAGCCGAAAGGTGAACCGCCCGCGTCGGCCTTCACTGTCTGCAGAAAAAAGTAGTTTCTCAATACAAAAGAAAACCGCTTTTGGATACATACATAAGGGACAACAGAAACGCAAAATCTAATCAAATGTAGTCAGGAGGTGGATTTAGATAGATTTTTGCAAGCGGAGTAAGAGAAATACAAAAAGGCAGGGCCGATGTTTTTGGCTCTGTTTTTTTTGTGCAAAAAAAAAGAGAGTCATGTAGACTCTCTTATATGACTTGTTTACGGGTTACTCCATCAGCCGAGGCGCTGTAAAGCGCCACAGCCAATAATGCGGCCCGCATCATCGCGACGCAGGTCGGCCGGGACGAGGACGTCAGTCCTGTCCGGTACTGCCTGAGCCACGAGGGTTGAGGTGAGGTAAATCACACCCTCCTGCGGGTCTGGAAGGTCGGTCACATTGGTGTCAAACACTGTCTTAACGACAGGAATGGCTCCAATGTTTCCAATCTGCTCAACATGGGAACCCACGCGAGCAACCTTTCCAGATGCCGGGATTGTGAGAATCTCACCATCCGGAAGGATGATGTTGACATCATGCGGTGTCAGATTCTCAAAGGTAGGGTTAACAGTGTTTCCGTTTTTAAATGTATTCTCCATAATACATTTCTCCTTTCTTGATTAAAAAATAAGTTATCAATATCAATATGCAAAAAAAATATCGCCGATAAAAATCGATATATTGCGCCGCAAAAATACTGAAAAATATTTCCAAAAAGTTCTCGCAAAAAGTGTCCAAAAAATATTTTATTTGGCATATTAGATATGTAGAGGGAAGCAAAACAACTGAAGATTTGTCCTCTGCTGGAAATACAGGTCTGCTCCGGCCGGGCGGAAACCTTATTTCTTTGGTGCATCGGGTACAATTTTGGCGCCGAGTGCCGGATGCGCAGGCGAATCTGCACGGCAGTGCAAAAAATAGCCAGAAAAAATGTCGACAAAAAAAATTGGAACTGCTGCGGGAGAAGGATTTAAGTGGCCGCAGCGTGTCCCGCAAGTAGACAGGGTTTAGAGCGGGATGTTTTTTGCGGCGATGTTGCCGCAAGCTGATTTTTCCGCGACGTACGCGGAGTAATGTTGAGTTTCGCGCGCATGGAGTCGCGCGACAAAGATTTTTGAGAAACTGCGAGATATATAAAACAAGTAGGATGACTTCGAGGACAGATGCAATAGCTGCATCTTAATGAGGAAACTTGGCCTGTCGGAATCGCAATCCGAAGGCAATCAGCGCGTTTTTGAAACACGCTGAGGGACGATTCGCGAAAACGTTGCGTAATCTCGCAGAAAACATAACTGCCAGCATCAGTATATAGCCAGAAATGGTAACGCGGGGCGAGTTGCGGTAAGGAATGCCGGAGCGAAGATACCAAGTAGCAGGCAGTTAACAGAAAGTATAGCTAACTTTCTGACAAAACCTGTATTCATATGGCAATATGTTTCAGATGTATTTTCCGAGGAAAATGAGACCAGCCATCTGAAGAAAGCCGATGCGATATAGAACTCCTTTATTATATGAAAGCAAAACGGCATGCCGGTTTAGTCCGGGGAAACATGCCGTTTTTGTCGTGTCGTCTAAATGCACAAAATAAAAAAGCCTTAAAACAATTACATTTTTAAGGCTCTTGTAATGTCAGTAAAAGCATTTTTAAATATTCATATATTCATATCCTCAGCCTCATAAAGGCTTTTATCTGGGTAAAACTTATTGGCGCTTGATAACACATACGCTATCATTTCGGTATTATCATTCTTTAAGGCATGTTTATAAAGATATTGAAGCATATCAAGCGACACAACCCCAAGGTCCATCATTTCGCATATCATCTTCTCGGTCTGTTTGTCCTTTTCCGGGTCAGACAGTCTGAATACCCCACGATTTAAATACCTGTCTATAACTGAATCACTAAAACTTGTAAGCTCATTCAAAACCCGATTATTCTTTGGGTTATCCCTGTATAACCGGTTAAGAATGTCATATTGCACCGTTGAAAAGTCAAGGTATTCAATTACGAAATCCGGGTTCACCCTATACATCATGCCGCTGTCACAGAATTTCCGTACTGCGTCAATGTATGACTGGAACGCCCAGACCTTTGGGAAATAATAAGTATTATGCCCTTTGTCATGGATTGTTACAACGGCTTCTTTCTGTCCGCAGCTGTAATTTTCGGAATTAAACATTACACTTTGTATAAGACCGCTTGGATTATTGATAGAGCGGTCAATGTAAACATTATCGGCCGAAGATATCGCAGATTCCCCTATCTCGTATAATGTGACTGGCAGGTGTATCGTTTTGATGCCTGTACCATAAAACGCATATTTGGAGATATATTCAAGGCCTTCTGGAAGCTTGACCTGCTGTAGGCTGCTGCAATTGTAAAACGCATTTGGCCCTATTGACTTCACCTGCTCCTGGATAATGACTTCCTTAAGCTTGTGACAGAACCTGAACACACCAGGGCTGTTCTCACTCCCAATATGTCTGATTCCTTTGCCGAAATCTACGAACTGCAATTCGTCCATGCCCGAAAAGGCTGATTCAAATATCAGCTTTAAAGAATCAGGAAGATACAGCTTTTTTATGCCTGTATTGTGAGCAAATGCCTTTGACGATATATATTTAACGCCGTCTGGTATGTGTATTTCTCCGTCTTCATCGCCAGTATTGCATATTGGACAGTAAATAAGTGCTTCCCCGTCTTTTGTATACAGTACTCCATCAATATCTTTGTAATATTGATTTGTCTTGGCTACTGTAATTTTTTTGAGGGCAGAAAATCTTATCTGCGCATCAGTAAACAATGAAAAGAGAAAGAATTCATCAATCTCATTATCAAAGTTCAGGAAAACTTCTGTTGCCATTATTTCAGCACATGTTATGTTTGAGACAAGATTTGCGATAGAGTGGGTGTCATGGAATTCAAGTCGCCCGGTAAACTGGCATTCGTCAAAGGAGAGCCCTGAGTCCTTTAAACATATAAGCTTTGTTTGGATATTTTTTTTTGACATTTTTTACATTCCTTTCTTTTTTTTATTTTTATGTATATAGTATGCTGAATTTGGAGATGCGAAGAAATGCTTGCGGATAAAATGTCCGTGGAGACATGTCGTTTTTGTCGTTCCGGCAAATTTTCAGCATATTAAATGCATAAAAATAAACCAAAAAAGAAAGGAACATGTATTATGTCAAACACACCTGAATACGAGCGCGGATACAAAGACGGAACCAAAGACTGCCATGCATTGTATGGAAGGATTCTGGACCGCATCTGTATGGCACTGGACGAAAAAGGCGAAAAAGAACAGGCAAAAGAAGCAAGAAAAATATTTGCTGGCGAAGAGAAAAAAGATTGCTTGTTCAGAGAAAGAAGAGAGGCAGCGCCAAGTCTGTTAAACCGGACTACAGCAAAAATCGGGGAAGTTGTATTTACAAAAAGCAATGTGGCAGTGCTGGATATTGGAATTGTCAAGCGCCTTAACCCGCTGGAAATCTACGCCAGGAGTACAAGCCTTGACCGTTTCGGCATCCCTTGCCAATATGGTGGAGCTGAATACTGCAGGTGGTATGGGACAGGTATTGTAATCCCTGTAGAAAGATGGCGGCTCTTGACAAAAGATGTAAGCACGGAGGAGGTATGCCGAAGGCTGAATATTCCATATTGGCAAAGATAAAAAGAAGAACGAGGGTTCTTCTTTTTTTGTAGAAACCAAACAATAACGCCTGCGCAAAAAAAATAATACTTGTAAAAATGCCGAATCTAAAGAACTTATTTCAAAAGTGTTACATTTTATTTAAAATTTAGCATATTAAATTTGCTGCAGAAAAAGGACAGCAAAAAAAACAAAGAAAAAAAAAGAAAAATAAGAGGTAAAAAAAATGAGAAAAAAAATTTTAACTGTGACTTTGGCAATTATGATGTGTGTGACCCCGGCGGCAAGTGTTTATGCTGATAGGGAGTCTGACCTCAGGGAGGACCAGGCGTGGAACGCACAGCAGATGAATAACATGTATGCAAGAATGGATGAGCTGTACAGCCAGAAACAGCAGCTGGAAGCTGAAATCAATTCACTTGATACAGACCTTGTGAACGTTATGGTATCTATTCAGACACTTAACAATGACATTGAGACTAAAAAGGCAGACATAAAAAAAATAAAGTCTGACTTAAAAAAAGCAAAAAAACAAAAAGAAAAGCAGTACGAAGCAATGAAAAAGCGTATCCAGTATCTGTATGAGAACGGTGGAACGGGTGCTGCATGGTTTCAGATGATGATGAATGCAGATGACCTTTCTGACATGCTGAATAAGGCTGAATATACACAGCAGATGTATGAGTATGACCGTGAAAACCTGGAAAAGTATTCAAATACGGTAAGAGAGGTAAAAAAAATAAAAGAACAGTACCAACAGGAAAAAGCCGACCTGGAAGGAATGAAGCAGGAACAGGAGGCCGAGCAGGCAAACCTGCAGGCGGCAATTGATTCAAAACGTGCAAGCTCTGCTGACTGCGATAATGAAATTGCATATGCACAGCAGATGGCAAATGATTATGCCGCGATTATCGCACAGCAACAGGCAGAGATTGAACAGATTGTTGCTGAAAAGATTGCAGCAGAAGAGGCGGCAAGGGCCGAGGCTGAAAGGATTGCGGCAGAACAGGCGGCGGCGGAAGAGGCTGCAAATGCGGATTATAATAATGATGATGCTGGTGATTATGATTATGATAGTGATAGTTATGAGACTGAAAATGGAGACTATGGATATACCGGAGACGGTGGAAGTGATGATGATAATGTCGAATATGACGGAGGATATACGGAAAGCGGTAGTGGATATGAAGAGAATAATGAAAGTGATGTGAGTGAGGGAGGATATTCCGAAAGCGAAAGCAGTACAGGAAGCGGAGAGAGTGCATCAACCGGAAGCACCAGTGGCTCTGGCAGTGGGTCTTCTGTTGTAAACTATGCCACTCAGTTTGTCGGCAATCCATATGTCTGGGGCGGCACTTCCCTTACAAACGGCGCAGACTGCTCCGGTTTCGTCCAGAGCGTATACTCCAATTTCGGAGTCAGCCTGCCGCGTACTTCTTATGAACAGCAGAATGTAGGCCGCGAAGTGTCTTATTCGGACGCTCAGCCTGGTGACCTCATTTGCTATGGCGGTCATGTGGCTATCTACATGGGAAACGGAAAAATTGTGCATGCCTCTAACTCAAGAGATGGCATCAAGGTAAGTGACAATGCTGCGTACAGGACGATTTTGAGTGTGAGGAGACTGGTTTGAGACTAAGGTGAGATTTTGGTGAGACTAAGATGAGACTAAGACGAGACTAAGTTAAGACCAAGTTAAGGCCAATATGAGATTAAGACTAGACTAAGATAAGTCCAAGTTAAAACTAGGACAAGTCTAAAAAATGTGCCGCCTTTCCTAACGGTTAGGAGAACACCATGTTCTTCATTTTTACCTAAAAGAATAAAAATATAAGAAAAAATATACACAACCACCACACTCCCAAAATCCACGCACAACCAAACCGGCCCGGAAGGATAAAACCTCCCGGGCCGGTTATCGTTGACGATGCCTCCATCGTCAAGTGCTCTTAAGAACGTTTCGCGCTTGTAAATAATATGCCACACACGACGGTAAACTGCAAGCTGGAATATGTTTTCGGAAGTCGGAAAATCATGCATATTGGAATTGTAAAAAGATACAAAGAAAGGAGAAAAAATGGATTTTTCTTACGAAAATGAAAGACTCGTTCTTACAATTAATTGCCTGCAGGAGTTGGATGATATTGTAAAAGAAACAGAAAAAAGACCAAAAAAAGTAATTGTCAAAAACGGAGCTAGGCTGACGATGACGAAAATTCAACAGTATTTCCGCAGCGCCATGATGTCGGAAGTAGAAGAGATTGAGATTGTCGGAGGGCAGCGCCTGTGCTCGGTGGATGGAATCGTGTATACCGTAGCGTCAAAAATAGTGATGTTCTGTCCGAAAGGAAGACGCGGGGTTGTCAACGTTGCGGATGGGACTTTGTTGGTCAATGGGTCGGCTTTTCTGGACTGCAAAAACATTGAGGAGGTTATCCTGCCGGATTCTATTACGGATATTGGCAGGCATGCATTTCATAACTGCAGTCATCTAAAGCGCGTAAAAATGGGAAGATATACCAAAATCATACGCGATTATGCATTCGCTGGGTGCCACAGCCTGGAATCCGTATTTCTTGGAGAGGTCTTATATAAGATTGGAGTCGGGGCTTTTAACGGATGCGTAACTTTGAAAGAACTTACGCTCCCAAATACATTAAGACAACTGGAAAAATGGGCGTTCAGCGGATGCGTGCAGTTAAGTATTAAACTGCCGGAAAGAATGGATATCCTTGAAAATCATGCCTTATACAAAATCAAACGCCTGGCGGTTCACTATTATAGTAAAAACACATTAAATGCTTTTGTTACACCAATTGCGGAAGCGTCTGTTAAATATTACGCTTACGACACGATGAGTACAGCAACCGTTTTGGAAGTGCGTGGAGCAAAAGCCCCGCTGGTGATTCCAAACAACGTTTACATACACAGTCCGAATGTGATAAACGAAAATATTAAAAAATATCTGGAAACGGGTGAAGAAAAATATGCTGCACTGTTCCAATATGGTGTGTTAGAGTCTACACAGGAGTCAGCTGCGATACTGCATGCAAAATATCACGATACGCCGTATGTGAAGCGGTTTCTGACAACACATGCCGCAAGCATCTTCCAAAATCAGTATTCCTTGCATGGAGAAGAGGGGCTGATGAATCTGATTCAGATGCAGTGTTTTACAAATGCTGCGTTAAGCAAGATGCTACAGGAGGCTGAGAAAGAAGGTTTGATGACGGTGAGTGCATATCTGATGGAGAGATTAAAGAAACGAAAAGGTGGAGATAAATTTAAGGTGTAAGGAGAGCAGAAAAACAGAAAAAATGAGAAAAAGTAAGAGAAAAAAGACAAGGCGCCGCGAAGCGGCGCCGTTTTACGTGCATGGCTTAAGTCAACAAGTAAGTTGCAAAATAAAATAAATAATGATGGATAAACGACAAACATTCGCTCTTGTGTTTATCTCTATCTTTCTCTGATTGTATCATGTCTGACTCTAATTGTGAAGCAATTTTTCAATACTGGTGGTGTCTTTCTTTCTCGTCGGCAATCTTTCTTTTTTATTTTTCATATTCAATATGCTGAAAAGATAATCCGCAAAAAAAGTTCAAATAGGCCGGATTTCCGGCATATTGGAAGTGAAAAGCCCGGAAAACGACAAAAAAAGAAATAAAAAAGCATTGGTTTTAACTACGTAACTGAAAAGAAGAGAGTGGAGGGAGTAAAAGTGTGGCGTAGGTAGGAAACAAAAAAAAGAGAAAAAGAAGAGGGAAAAAGAAGAACGGAGAGAAAGAAAGAAAAAGAGGAACGCGGAGCTCTGCCACGCACCCTGCAATGGCGAGCCGCCCTTGACTGGCCGCAAGCAGAACATAGTTCTGCTTGTTTTTTTTGTCATCAAATCACAAAAAATATGCAAAAACAAAAGCACACGAGGATTTAATCATCGTGTGCTATATTGCGTTATGAAATAAATTTGAGCTCCTTGAACTTTGTTAAAAAGGCATCATAATTTGAAACATTAATTTTATTTCCGTTTTTCTTGATACATTCCAAAATGTCATATGCCTTCTCCTTCACGAAGTCGTAATTAGATGTTACAAGATTGACTGCTTCGTCAATCTCGCCATCTTTAATAAGAAAAATTAAGATTGGTGCAATTGATTGCTTGATTATCTCAAAATAGCTCTTATCTTTTAAAACATCGTAGCTTCTTTTTAGTACGTGGTATTTAATCGTATTTGAAAGGGCGTATCTGAAAGTATCGTTAGCTGAAGCCAAGTCTTCACTGCATAGCATATCAATAGTTGAAATATATTTCTCTGAAGCATAACGTGGAATAAAGACGTGTGCATTCTTGCTTATAATTTCAATAACGTCATCTCTGTCGTCATTAAATGGCAGGAAGTCACGGCAAACAGCTGAGACGCATCCTCTTGGAAGGTTTTCTCCTTTGGTTTCAATCAGCTTGATTTTGTCCCCGTTCCACATTGAGCCTGGTTGTACATAGTTTACACTTTCGGGAATCTGTAGCTCTGTAATACTATCAGATAAGAACCCGTTTTCTTCAACTCTGAGAACTCCATCCGGAATCTTCACCACTCCTGAAATAAACCATGCTGATGCTTCTACGGTAGTCATGTCTGCATTGCAGATTATATCATTTTCTGACTTTAAATAATTGTTGCCAGGATTAATCTGGACATGAGCTGCCGGAAGTGGAATGCGCTGGTTCACTAATTCACTCCTGAAATTAGATGTATCGCTGATATACAAGTAATCGCAAATCATACGGTCATCTGGAATACTGCTGAAGATGTGAAGTAATCTGGCTCTGCTTACTGATATTTTTGTAATCGGCTTATAATTGTCAAGCAATACAAAATTATCAATACCCAAACCATCTGTCAGATTAAAGGAAGAAGTATTTCTTTTAAATCCAATCAGGCATGACCCGAACATAACCGGACCATCACCGTTCCAGGTGTCTTCGTTCTCAAAGTCAAATACAGAACCTTTGAGTGCATCTTTAAAAAACGCTCTAAGAGAAGAGGTACATTGTATATCACTTGACAAACAGCCATTAAGGGCCAGGTCTGCAATTTCTGATACTCCTTCAAAATTAATTGGCTCTTCCGCTTTTCGGCAGAAAGCATTCAGCAAGATGTTAAAAGATTCTCCTGAGAAGTTCTTGATGTTTTTAATCAGCATATCACCTGACAAAAAATGTGGAGAGGAGGACTTAACTTCTCTGATATTTGGGAAGGTTTTATTCAGCATTTTGATGCCGGTTACCTTTTCTCCTATTTTTAAGCTTGTAATATTCGGGAATGTTTCTCTCATCCCGAGAAGATTATATTCTGAAGCTTTGTCAAGTGTAAGTGTTTTGCTTTTTTTACTTGGTCTGACTTCTGTTATTGCGTTAATCCTGCTTTTTTCAATGTTAAGATTATCCTCATTTCCAATTGTCACTTTTCTGTCAGTGCTGTAGCATGTCTGTGCTACGACAACTTCGCTTTCGTTTTCTTTTTTCATAATTTTTTTATTTCCTTTCTTGTTTTTTTTATATTTCCAATATGCCTAAATTTTACTGCAATAAAATTTTTGCGGTTGTCGAAATCCAGCACAATAACGAAGGAAAGTTAAAAACAGAAAAATCAGCAGGCTGCAGGCCTTCGTCTTGCTGCGTTTTTGTTATTTGTCTTTTTTCTTATTATTTTTTATTTTTGTTGTTTTGCGGGAAGATGATAAATTCCAGGCGTGATTTTGCATATTAAGTATAAAAAAATAAACGCAAAAAAGGAGGAAAAAGAATGCGTGGAAAGAAAATAAAAATGAGAGAAATGAGAAGCAGGTTGATATTTGGGGCATGCACGGTTATTTCTGGCGCTGCGGCGCTGTTCGGAATGAACGTACTGTCGGTGATGGCGGAGGAAAATGTCGGCGAAGAGGTGGTTGTGAGTAACAATGCGCCTGACACTGGTGAGAACGAATTATCTGAAAATGCACTAAATACAGGTGGAGACGAAAATTTGGGGGTGTATGACTTTAAGGATAATAAGACGACCGGGACCGTAACAGTGACGAAGGTCTGGGATGATGACAAGACAAATGAGGAGAGGGCAATTCCAGATATTAAAATCAGCACGGCGAAGCCGGGTAAAAATCCACTTGGTTATACAGTAACATTTCACGGAAATAAAGATGCCGGGCTGGTGTTTGATGATGGGAGTGACGTGAACGAAGTAGTCTATAACAGCAGCGGTCAGATTGTGGATGGCAAATTTAAAATTCCAAATGGAACCGGTGTTGGTTGGTATACAGATATGAATTGTAAGAATAGAATTGATTTAACATATGACGGCATATTTACGGAAGCTTTGAATTCTGATATAGATTTATGGGCAAAAGAATTAACTTTTAAAATTAAAGGATTTAATAATGATTCTTCAAAAAATTTTAACGATTTCAACTATCTAATTCCTGACAATGTAACTGAAATTATTTTTACGTATGAAAGAAAACCAGAACTTGCGTATATAATTGATGTTGACGCAGATGGTGACGGAGGAGTTGTAGCTTGGACAGAAAATAATGGTACAACCATGAAAGTTTCAACGCAAATAAAAGGAGTAAAGGTGCAAGCAGCAAATAACAGCGGATTCATGTTTTATTATAGACCAAAACTCACTAATATTGATTTAAGTGCACTGGATACTTCTCTTGTGACAAATATGAGTTGTATGTTCCAAGCTTGTAAAGAGTTAACTAATCTAAACTTAAACCCACTAAATACATCAAATGTAACAGATATGAGCGGTATGTTTGTTCATTGTAGAGGTCTTACAACTTTAGACTTGTCTAATTTAGACACATCAAATGTAACAAATATGAGCAGTATGTTTAATGATTGTAGTAAATTAATCAATCTGGATTTACTATCATTAAACACATCAAATGTGACAACTATGGATTCTATGTTTGAACATTGTAATAGTTTAGTAACTTTAAATCTATCGTCTTTTGATACACAAAAATGCAAAAACATGTCATTTATGTTTAGAAATTGTGATAATTTGACAAATTTAGATTTATCCGGATTTACAATTTCTGAAGAAATCTCTGTTTATAACATGTTTGACAGTTGTGATAACTTAAAAACAATAAAATTTGGAGTTAATTTTATTAAATTTGGTTACGGACCAGCACTTTATGGAACCTGGAGCAACACCGCAGGTGAGACATTTTACTACGATAGCTTTCCCTCAAACGTCGCCGACACCTACACGAAAATTTCAAACTAAAAAAGAACCACAAAAAAAATAACCCAAAAGAGCAAACCACCACAACACCCAAAACTACAAAATATCTCAACAAATTACACATAAACCCAACAAAGCCCGGCATAGAAATATGCCGGGCTTTGCATCGAGAACAATCCCACGATTGCTCAGTGCTCTTAAGAGCGTCTTCGCGCGATTTGCGTATAATAAGTATAACTCGAGAGAAATAAAAATTCAAGAGAAAAAAATGCAAAAAAAATAAACAGCGGTCTTTTTCTACAAATTGCGGAAGTTACGCATATTAATTGCAAGAAACAAAAAAACAAAGAAAGGAAATAAAGACTATGTACGAATATGACAGTAAAACAAAGACTTTAACTCTGAATGAATGGGGAGAGATAAGACTTCTGCCGTCTGAAATCAGAACGGAGGCGGAACATCTTGTCTACAATGACAGAAGGCGCTTAAAGAGCGATGTTTATTTTACTCGTGGCCTCATGGAATTATGCATGCGTAAATTAAAAACCGTGATAATATGTGATGAAAACTCTGGATACAAAACTATTGACGGAATTGTCTATTCAAAAGATGGCTCAAAATTGTTGTTCTGCCCGGCGGGTATAACAGGACATGTAAAGGTTTTGGACGGAACGAAAATCATTTCCAGAAATTCATTTACCTCAAGCCAAATCTCGGAAATTACAATCCCTGATTCTGTTGAGATGATTGATGATGTTGCATTTGCATCAAGCATATCGCTAGAACATGTTTACTTTTCAGCAGGAAGTAAACTAACGGAAATAAGGAGCGATGCGTTCTATGGCTGTAAATCCTTAAAACAAATTACATTTCCTGATTCTGTGGAGTATATGCAGTATGAAATATTTAAAAATTCAGGGATTGAGACTTTCACATATCCTGATAATGCAAAGCTTGTAGTAGAAGACGACCTGTTCGCCAATTGCCCAATTAAAGAGGTAAAAGTTCCAAAAGCATTATATGAACAAAAAGGTATTTCTTGTTTTCTGAATCCATGCTTATCTGATTACATGCATCAATTCTACGAAACAGATAGTAAGGAATTTACTGAAGCAATCGTGTTCAGAGTGGAAGGTTTTAAGCCGCTTGCAATACCAAGATATGTAAAGCCTGGCAGCAATTTTGACAAGTTCGCTAATGATGTCAATACATTCTTCTCGCATGAAAACTCAGAAGCACCTGACTTGTATAAATATGGAGGCAATGGATTAGAAAAAGAAGATGCCGCACTTTTGCAATATCAGCTTTACCGGACCAAGTCTTCCCGCCGCTCGCTGGTCTTAAATGTATGGTCAATGGCAAAAAGGAAAGCAGAAAAAAGTGAAGAAGCAATGGCTGAACTGGTAACACTAGATATCTGGAAGCCTGATGTTTGGGAGCATATGCTAAAAATCGCACAGGAAAAAGAATACCTGTCTCTTATTGCATATATCCTGGAAAAACTGCAGAAAAGAAAAAGTAAAAGCAATGTCAGTCTCTGATATGGTTTATAAGCATCGCTTTGCGATGCTTATTTTTGCGTTTTCCACAATATCTTTAAAAAAATCGCAAAAAAATCTAAAATCCAGCATACTAAGCTCAAGAAAAAAGGGGGACAAAAATATGACCGAATTTTGGATTCAAGAAAATGATAAGTATATGTTAAACGACTTGTGTAACATCATCGATGGACGGGGAAACCGCGGCCAACTTTTTAAGTTGTCCGTCGGTCATAAGGTAATTGGACATATACGGTGAGTCGGAAACCCCGTCCACGTCTGGTTCAGGCGAGCGCATGCTCGCCGAATCATTAATGACAACGTGAAAACATTTACGAGAATCGAACCTGTGCAGCAGCCCGTATTCTTTCAGAAAAAAGAAAGCAGTAGTATTACTATACATCTTGCTGGCATGTCGTTTACGATACCGGCGCGTATGTTTGTAGGCAATCTTGTGTATTTAACAGACATGATAAAAAATGCAAAAAAAATAAGTCATTCGCGTACTTTGCATGCGCTGCAGGATATTTTGGAACAATCGTATAAGCTTGCATATTCTGACTGCTCCGCACAGATAAATCTGGCGGGTTCCCAAAAAAGAACCGGCTAGACGTTTCCATACGCCACCGTTTTTCATCCTCCACACCCGACGTAAATGACCGTATTGCAGGGTTATAAGACGATTATATTGGACGATGGACTTTACCTCTTAAGTTTTCCATCAGATAAACAGATGAAGTTTATCCATGTACTCACACTGTATATGCAGGACATATACAAAGGCGGGCTCGCAGCTGAGCCTGTGAAATAATTCTAGTTATGCAGCAGCTGACTCTTCACGGAGCCGCTGCTTCTTTATATTTATCAGTCTTGTCCCGAAATTCGGGTTGCTGAAATTATCATGTATCATTTCTTCTATAAGTTTATCCTGACATATCAGGAATTTTGCAAAACCGTTCAGACATCCTTCCCTGTCAGGTTCATTTTCGTCAGTTGCATAAAATATTACAAATGAAGAATAACAGTCTCTTTGTACTGTGTGGCCGTCTATTACTTTCTCCCTGTCGCTTAACGATACCTTTTCGTATGTATCTGAAGCGTGGTCATACTGGCTTGCCTTCAGTTTTGAAGCGCTTACATCAATCACGATTCCACAGGTTGCTGTAACTTTTTTCTTAATCGTAGATAAAAATCCTGACGGTGCATGCTTCAATATACTGCCGCCAAAACGTTTTCTTCGTTTAAATTTACGGATGCTGTGTTTCCTTCCGGTCTTATTGGTTACAGCAGATTCTTTATCCTGTCTTTCAGTCTTTGAAGACTTCTTCTGTAAGCCCTTATAGCTCATCGTCTCAATCTTCACTACAGAACCTGAAGCTTCAAGCCATTCATTAGCCAGGTTGTTATTTGACTGTTCTACATATACACGCTGTTTTCTATATGCTGTACGGAGCCTCATTTTTGCTCTTTTCATAGATTCTGAATATTGAATCCGCATACCTTTAATATGTACGCCTTTATCGTCGTAACATTCCGGATTATTAATCCTTGTCAGTTTGGAAAGGCGGTTCTGCTCCTTAATGACTTTCTCCTGATACTTGTTGACATCCGGAGCCAGTTCTTTAAAGGAAAGCTTACTTCCATTATATGAAGCCATGGTTGAAACCCCTGGGTCAATAGCCATTGTTCCGACTCCAATCGCATGCTTCTGAGGCGAAATGCCTTCCATTACAATCTGCAGGAAAAATCGATAATGAATCCCGAAAGGCTCCCTGATGATACGGCAATACTTTACCTTGTATTTCATTGCTTCCTGAAGCCATGTATCGTTTTTTCTGACCGGCTTTAATTTAAACACCGTACCGCATACCGTAACGGTATCCACTTCAGCTTTATAGATAATACCTGATGTTGCTTTTTTATCTTCAAAGGAAAAGGTTTCTTCAAATTTACGGAAATGAATCCTTTTCCCAAATATTGCCTTTTTTACTGCACTATAAAGAGCAGTAGCGGTTTTCTGTACGATATTGATTCCGATTCCACCTTCATATCCGGAGACCTTTCCTCTTCCGAAATATGTATGAAGGTCATACTCTGTAAGCTGATATGCTGCGGCGCATATGAATATTTCTTTGCTCCACCGTTTACTCTCTTGCTCATCTTTACATGCGAAGAACTGTCCAAGGCAATACTTGTACCAGACATCTTTTTTCAGCTCGTTCAGCTGTTTAATGCAATGTCTTACGCCGGCATTATACATACGCTCTGTAATTCTCATTATCTTATTCAGCTTGTCATATCCACGGTCATCAGTTACAATTCGTCTCGTCACGACGAAAGACGGGGTTGTGTTTTTTGCCATATAATGCCCGCCTCCTTTCTTGAAATTATGTTCTTTTGTTTTCTATATTTAATATGCCGGATTTTTACAAAAAAAGTAAAATTTTCTGCGAATTTTTTATATGAATCCGTTTGTCGTTTTCCTCTGCACGGATAAATCCGGCAGCATCCAACTCTGTCTTTCCGTGACCAAGATTTGACAGTTGCAGCTGCGGCATATAAAAATATGGAACCACAAAGAAGAAAAAAGAAAAACGGGAAAGAACTTAAAAATTACTTAAACAAAAGAAAAGCTGCTGCTGTTAAGGTTTGCATAGACACAAATAATATTAAACAGCTGCAATGTCTGTTGGATATTTGCGATTTCTCGTATACACTGCTTGCAATAATTATTAAAAATTACGGGAACCTTGCTTCCGCAGAAGCGTTGGATTGCATTAACTCGGAAATGCGAAAAATTGCTGAATTTTAAAAAATCAAGCATATTGGATATATAAGAAAAAAAAGGAGATAACGAAATGAGAAAAACAAAAACGGTATTTCTTCTGTCCGGATGCACAAAATATTGTGTAAAGCAGATTGGAAAAGAACTAAAAAAGAAAAAACATTGCGTGAAGACCTGGAGAACAGACAAGAACCTGCCACGTATTGAGGCCGATACAGTAATCATTGTGCATGACGTGACAGACGAAGAAACGTTGAAAAGACTTAAGCAAAAAATCGAAACGGAGCTTAATCAGAGAACAGGCGATAATTTTCTGGTGTTTGATTACATTTACGGCATGCTTTCAAACGACAAGGAGCAGGTCCGCAATTTTGCGAAAGAGGCTGCTGAAAATATAGACAAAGATATCAAAAAAATCAGGATGGGAAAAGATGGCCTGGAGCTGTACAAAACGGAATATGTGAAGCAGGTTATGATGGACTGCGAATTCTTACTGCCAGAGCTGGTCAGTAAAAACAAAGAAGAAGCGGTGCTGCTGAAAAGAATGCTGTTAGACATCCCGTCACTTCGGCTGCGTTATGGTGCGATGCGATATCAGAAGCTGCATGGAAATCTGTTAAAACAGCTGCTTATTTTTGACGACGGATATGAATGGGAGCGGTGCAGCACAAGAGAAGAGGCATTGACGATGCTGGAAGATTTCCTTAACGCAATCGATTACTGATTTTGTTTGCCAGAAAAAAAAGGAATGAGGAAAAAATATGCAGGATGTAATATCTTCTGTAGAAATACAAAACACAACAGCCGGAGTACTGGACTTGGCGGCACTTATATTTAATTTTTCTGAAAAACACGAGAATGTGTTTTCTGAAATCGTCGAAGTCCATTTTTGCGGCAGGACATATTTTCTGCCTGGATACATCCCTGAAAAAGATGCAGCCAAATGTATAGAAAAGTTAAAAAAATATGCAAAAATACCTTTTCGGAAGATTCGCTTTGCCAAAATCCGTGATTTTTTGGAAAAGTCGTATATGCTTGAGTCTTTTGGACTGGAAGAAGAGATTGCAGTCCTGACTTATCTCGGAATGCCAGAAGACAGGAGAAATACAGAAACGGGAAAAGCCATCTTGTCATTTCTAAAAAAATACGGTGAATATATCGTTGACTTGTACATAAGAAAACAGGATGTAAAAATATTAACGGAAATATTAGAACTGCAGCTGATATCCAGAAAGGAACTGAGAAATATATTTTTCATCAGATGCCAGGATGCTGACGAAAGTGTAAAAAAAATGCCTGATGGACGGCTTAAAAAAGCAGTTCTAAAACAAACCTCTGTGTACGGCTCATTTTTTGTTTGCAAAAATACGGCATATTGTAAATATAAAAAAAACAAAGAAAGGAGTGCTGAAAATGAAAACAAAAATATCAGAAGCAGAAGAACTTCAGCTGCCGATGTTTTACCTGGATGACAACAAAAATGTTGTAAAAAACTTATACCACATCGTTGATAATTATGCAGGTGAATATAAGTATGAGGTTGGAGATGAAATCCGATTCACGAAGGATTCGCTCGGAAATAATATAATCCCGTCAAGAATAGGAAATGCACTGGCGATAAAATACAAAGACCAGACTTTTTACGTTCCACTTGGGATAGCTTATTCAGAAAAGAAAGAAGTTCTAAAAAAAATCTCCTTGCTGAATCTTAAAAAGATAGGCCGCGAAAAAGCGCTGCTGAACCTGATGGAATCCATGTACAAATATGATGATGCAGACTGTATGCTGAGAATTGCTGTGCTGATTTATAAGAATATGGGCCAAGACAGAAGAGAAAGTAAAAGCGGAAAAGAACTAAAAAAATATATAGACAGTTATGCCTTAAACGCAATTTCGTGGGGAACCGTAAAAAATGATGCAAAGTCATTAAAAGATTTGTTGGATGTGTGCACGCTGGATGAAGAAACGTTAAGGTGGGCGATTAACACATATAAAGATGCAGTATCTCCTGAAGTAAAAGCGTATCTTTTGGACGCGATTGGAAAAGCAAAAAAGGATGAAGATGTGTTTGATATTTAAAGCGTGAGCCGAATCTTTCGGCTCTTTTTTTTGCAAAATCCTGCATATTAACGAAGAACGGGAAATCCCCGGCCGAGAAAAAGTCGTCCGTGAGTCAAATGTTCGGGCTTTAACTTCGCGCACGGGTCTGAATCCCAGTTCGAAACGCGCTTCACTCAGCCTTTTGGCTTCGCTCGCCGCACTTCGTGCTGGTTACGAGCACGAAGTGCGAGTTATCAAGTATACAAAAAAGTCTGCAAATAAGGAGAAAAAAATAATGAGAAAAAAGATGTTGGTTTTTGATGCCGTATATGTTTTGCTCCAACCGTGGCTGGTGTATTTCGCATTCGGAGACGGGAAGGATAGGATACCCCCTCAGATAAGATTTGTGCTGATGGCATTGGTTGGCCTGATGATGATGGTTAACCTCTATTTTTGCGAAGAATATTGCTTTCAGAAAATGCAAAAAGAAGAAGCTAAAGAAAACGGTAATGCATGGGTACTGACATTTACTTTGCTTGAGCAGAGTGTGGTTTTGGTTGTGCCAATGATGATTGGGATACATATTAAAATCTGATACTAAAAAATAGACTGGAAAACAAAATACAAAGAAAGGAGAAAAAATAAATGCAGGAAGAAAAAATTGCAAAAATTGATATTCCAAATACAAAAAATGGCGTGCTGGATTTGGCAACATTGATTTTCCGGTTTACGGATGGATTATATCACAACGGTATATTTACAGATATTGTGGAAGTACATTTTGCCGACGGGGTATATTTTTTAATGAGTTTTTCAACTGAATATGAGGCAAAAGACCAGGCAAAAATAGCAAAAAGACTGGCTTACATTCCGATAAAAAAACTTCGGGCGATGACAGTAAGAAATTTTCTGGAAAATTCGTATAAAATGATGACCAGGAAGAATAGCTATGAGATTGCAGTAAAAACATACTTAAACATGCCCGAAAAAAGAAGAAAAAGCAAAAACGGAAAAGAATTGTACAGATATATAAAAAGTCATTCGGAATATATAATTGAGATGTTCATTAGGAAAAAAGATGTAAAAAGTCTTGGACAGGTATTGGAGCTGCAGCTGCTGCCAAGAAGAAATCTGCGGGACATTTTCTTCCTGAGATGCCAGAATGAGCCGCCGGAAGTAAAGGCCTGCGTGATGGATGCGCTTAAGAAGACAAAAAAGAAGACGGAAAATGAGCTGGAGTTATGAGGAAGGCGGAAAAATGAAGGCTTCATCTTCCTTTTTGCGTAAAAAAAAGAAATTTGTAAAAACGTTACAAAAATAATTTTATTTGTCATATTAAATAAGAACGGATTTTTCTGTGTGCGGAAACTGCAAAAAGAAGTGCAGAAAAACAGAAAAACATACGCCCCCAGGAGTAGCAACCCAAAAAGAAGATGTTATACTTTTAAAATACCTGAAGGGGTTGAAGAGATTGACGTTCATTCGTTTGATTGGAATAATTATATTGTGAAGAACCAATGACTGAAGTCACGGGCTTTCGATAGTCCGTCAGGCTTTTTTAATCTTGCGACCCGGTTACACCTTCAGCTCTATCTTCTTTCCTGCTTCATCTGTCCGATGCATTGCCTTCCGGCCGTGTCTTACTCAGACTCTCTGTCAGACATCCTTACGCTGACAGTCCTGCTGCGGTGCAGGCTTTTTAAGTGGACTCTCACCACGGCTCCCACGCTTCCCCGAGGTACCGGTACTTCGTTATCTGGTTATTTCCGTCTCCGGAGTGCTTGTTTATATGTGACCGGTTTTACCCGTTGCTTGGTTAACAGTTATTTCTGAAGAATCAGTTTGCATATTTTCTTGTTACAGGGAGACCGACAATCTGTATCCCTTCGTCCTGGAGCATCTTCGCCCCAATCTTATATATATTCTGCTGTGCGTTGACATCACGGTCGTGCCAGGCCCCACACTTCGGGCATTTCCATTTTCTCACGCTCAAATCCTTAACATCTGTATTTTTATACCCGCAGCATCCGCAGGTCTGTGACGATGGAAACCATCTGTTGATTTTTCTGAAATACTTACCAGCGCGTTCCATCTTATACTGCACCATCGTTAAAAACTGTGACCAGCCGACAGATGCGATTGACTTTGCCAGATGGCGGTTTTTCATCATATTCTTGACCGCAAGGTCTTCGCATATGAATGCAGCATAATTATCCGTAATCGCTCTTGAGAGTTTATGATGAAAATCCCTTCTCTGGTCAGTAATCTTACGCTGCTCTCTGGCAATCTTAGCCCTGGCTTTCTCCCAGTTCTTTGAGCCGGTATGCGTTTTGTGGTCATATTGTTTTCTTGAAAGGCTCTGCTGGAATCTCCGTAATCTTTTTGCATGAACCTGAATCCATCTCGGGTTCGGCACGGGGGTTGACTCTTCCAGGTTCCCAAAAACGCCAAATTCTTTTAGCCCAAGGTCAACAGAGATTATTTCCCTAGCATTGATAACGGTTGGAAATACAGGCTTATCAATCACGCTTTCCATCCTGAGTGAAATACGATATGAACCATCTGGCTCTTTGCTTACGGTTGCCGCCTTGATTGATACCCCGTGCGGCTGGATATCCGCAAATATCTTTCCTTTTGGGAGGATAAACCTGATATTTCCAATTTTTGGAAGCTTAACATGCGGGATACCGTCAATCATTTTCAGTTCAATGTTATTGTTTGTGAAATTTGTTGTGAAACTGTTTCCGTTCGGCTTTGTTCTGGAAGCATATCTCGGGAGTCCAGATAACCCATTAAAAAATCTGTTGTATGCATCATCTACATTCCGGCAGGCATTTTCATAAACAAACTTGTCCGTGTCATTGAGATACTCCTTCTCTTCTTTTAATGCCGGAAGATATTCTTTTTTATACTGTGAGACCGTTAAAACCTTTTTGGTCTCCCTGTAGTATTCTTCACGTTTAGAAAGGTAATCATTATGTACGACCCTGGCATTTCCAATCTGCTGGTTAATTGCAGCCTGTTTGTCTCCTGGAATCAGTTCCAAAAGGACACCGTAATTATGTATGCATTTTCCGTAAGGCTCTAATGCTTTATTCTTCTGCTTAATGATATTAAATCCGCCTTTGCCGCCACAAAACTCAAAAGTACCGTCAGCCTGTTGTTTTGCTGTGACAGTGTACTTTATCGGCTTTTCTTCGGCAGCTTTCGCCTTCTTGGCGTTCTGTAATTTACGGGCTTTCTTCCTGTTTGAGTTTGCCATATCGCCATCTCCTTTCTCTTAATTTCTTACATATCTAATATGCCGAATTTTTAAAAGTTTTGTCGTTTTTTTGCGAAAAAAATCTGATATAAATAAAAAATTTCTCTACACCGAAATGTAGAGAAATAAAATGCCGTAAACGATATTTTTATGTATTTAAAAGAAAAGCCGTCTAACTCACGACTGAAGTCACGAGAATGCGACGGCTAAATTTTTCAAAATTTTCCATTAGAAAATCCTCCTTTTGATTTTTGTTTTTGATAACTCGCGCTTTGCGCTTGTTGCCAGGTTAAAATTAATATGCAAAAAACCAAAAGAAACGCAAAAAAATATCCACAAAAATACTCAGACGCGATAAAAAGCAGGCATATTGGATATACGAAAAAGAGAAAGTATTTCCCAGACTGATGCATGTTCTGTATTTTTGGAAATCCCGCATATTAAATTCGTAAAAAAAATGAAAAAAGAAAGGAGACTTCAAATGAGTTACGATATTGAACTAAAAAATAAAGTGACAGGCGAAACAGCAAAAATGAGGCATCCTCAATATGTGAGAGGTGGAACCGTGAGGGCAGAAGTGAATGAGAGAACCGGCCAGCTTGTACAGGCTGAACAGGTTGAAGCAGACATCAACATTACATGCAACTACAGCCATTATTATTATGAAGCAACCGACGGTGACACACGATTTGCACATGATGAAGTGTCAGCATATTACGCTGACGGAACGCAGGGCCCTATTAAAACCGAATACGGAATCCGCGGTCTGTATGGAAAGACTCCCGCTGAATCAATCCCAATGCTGATGGATATGATTGTAAAAATTAAGCAGAAATATACCGATGAAAACGGTGAATGGATTGAGACCGAGAGAACAAAGACCGTATATCTTAAAAATGGAAAAGAAATTCCGGAACGCGAAGAAATTGATGCGATTCTGTATCGTACATACGATGAAAAGAAAGAGATTAAATTTATGGTAAATGAGGGCGATATGTCTAATTACTGGACAGCGACTGCTGCCAATGCGATTAAACCGCTGATGGATATGATTGTGATGGCCTCAGATAACCTGACGGAAAAAGATGTTGTCTGGGATGGTGACTGAAACAAGAAAGCTGGCAATTGTATTGCCGGCTTCTTTTTTGTCTGTCTGCCCGTAAAAAATATGGCAGCCTCATTTTTCCTGCTCCAACTTTCAGCATATTAAATGCGTAAAAACAAACAAAAAAGAAAGGAGTAAAAAATATGTTAATTTTTGGAAAGAGAAAACTTCAGAAACTTTGTATTCAGACATACATCAGACCGGGAGCAAGCATTCGTGTAACGCCAATTTTGTAACTGCCAATCTTTTTCGTGAAAACAGAAAGGGGACATAAAAGAAATGATAAAATTTGAATTGGAAACTCCGCAGCCTGGCGTAGTCTTTTATGGAAGCAGGCAAAGTGGAACAACAGCTGTGATATTAAATATTCAAGCTGATGCAGGTGTTAAGGAAATACGTTTCACCGGCATCAAAGGATGTTCACAGATAAAGATTGACCTTAATACTGACAGCTTTTGCGCTGATGCAGAAACATTGTATATTGGTAGTGATGTGACAAATATAAGAATCAGAAATAATATGTTTCCAAAGGTGACTAAAGTGGTCTCTGACAGTAAACATTTTCTGTCAGGAAATATTCTTGTTGAGGTTTTTGGAGATAATGCATATCGCCTGAAAAATACATTCTGCAAGATGAATGGTGGAAATATAGACCTGAAAAAGGTCAACCGGATTAATGACAATGCTTTTGAAGACTGCTGGTCTGCCAATATTATAAATGTTGAAAAAACGGTCCGATGTGATTACAAAGCGTTTTCCAACTATAACGGCATAAATCGGCTGCCTGTTGTAGATGGTGCGCATATGATGGGGAATATCATGATGACTGTAAGCAATACAATTCCTGCGTGTACTACAGCTATCAACAGATACGTTGACTTTTCCGGACGGAATGTTAAGTTGACAAATCCTGGCATTGTAAGTAACATTTACACTGCTCATATGCCTAAACGCATATATGTTGATAATGAAGGAATCATATTGCCAGATGAAATCTATACGGCTTGCAATACAAGTATTGAAGGCATTGATATCAATCCAAAAAATAAATACTATACATCAATTGATGGTATAGTATATACAGCCGATAAGAAGACCCTTATAAGATGTCCAATTGGAAAAAGTGGCAAGGTAGTGATTCCGGATGATGTGACTACGATTGGCCGGGGTGCTTTTCGGTCATGTAAGATAAGCGAAGTAGTAATCCCCGATTCCGTAACGGAAATCGGGATATCAGCATTTACTGAATCACATATTCAGGAGTTTACTCTTGGAAAAGGAATGACATATATTGGCAAATATATGTTCTCAACCTGCAAAAATATAAAGCACATCCATATCCAATCACATATCAAGGAAGTCATGGCGTCTGCATTTTCTGCATGCAATGCAGAGGATATCGTGCTTGATGAAGGGGTTGAACGGATTGGCCTAAATGCGTTTGAGATGAGTACCCCTAATGACACAAAAATCACATTGCCGTCATCTGTGAAGATGATTGGAGATGGCGCTTTGCGAAATATCAAAAATGTAACGCTGACTGATAAAATTCCACCAGGCTTTTTCATGTCTCTGGACACTTATATATCGAGTGCTGATATATGCGTTAAGATTAGAGGTAAACAATATATCCTGCCAAGCCAGTCTCATTTTCAGACTATTGACGATTGTGTTATGTTCCTCCCGTTTAATGACCATATTCTATGGCGGCAGTTTAAATATATAACAGAGCCAATGGAACGGTATGAGTTTATCATGCGTGCATATAAAGCCACAAATGGTAATATAGAAAAACAGAACAAGAAAGAGATGCTGGATATGCTGGATGACAATCAGGAATATATTGTTGAAAGGTCTTTAATATATAATAAGACTGAAAATATTGCATTTTTGCTGTCATTAAATATATGCACAAAAACAACGATTAAAAAAATTATCAAAGCAGCTGACGAAACGGATGAGATGTCGTTAAAAGCATATGCATTGGAGGCTTTAAATAAGCTTGGCAGAAAAACTGATTTCAAAATTTAACATGTCGCGCCTGGATGCCAGGCGCTTTTTTTCAAGAATATGCGTTCTAACAGCTGAAATTAAAATATTAACGTAGAACGAAAAACCCACGACCGACAAAAAGTCGTTCGCGGGTCAAGTGTTCCGATTTTAACTTTGCACGCTGGATTGAATAGACTTTTTAATTACTATCGTGGCTATCAAAATCATCATAGTCATAATAGTCGTATAAAGCTTCATGTGCAAGACTATATTGACGACAGGTTTCCAAAGTAAAATCTCGCGCTACTTCAATTGCCTTATTAACATCTTCAATATCTTCTGACGTTGCTAAAAAACTATCGTCACCTGGATATCTTGTGTTGTAATAATAGCAATTTACAACAGCCAATTTAGTTTGTGTATCTTCAGGTATTGACATATGCATATCGTTTTTTATATATTTCATTAATTTTTGAAGACTGTGCGCCCTTAAAACATCATTTTTTGCTTCTCTCTCTTGATGATTTTCTGGGTTAGCATATTCAGAAATAATATGCTTAAGATACTTTTCACATGCATTTTGCCCAATCGACGCCATTGTGTTCATTCTCAATCCGTTATCATATGCAGCTTTAAAAAACATATAATCATTTTCGGCAAAATCCAGATATGTCATTCCGCTTCCCATATGTTAATTCCCTCCTTTCTTACATTCTTATAATATAACATATTGTTTTTCATCCAAGCTTTACCAACTACAACTTTCAAATCAACTTCTGGTAATGAATAATCAAGTGGTGAAACCTTCGTTTTTAAAAATAAAACATCATTTTTGTATTTTGTTAAATCAATTTCATCTGATAATTCCATAAATAAGTCAACGTCACTGTCGTATCTCTGCTCACCCCTTGCACAACTCCCATATATATATAGTTTTTTAATATATGGGGCCAAAACAGATTCTTTAATCTGCCTTACAGCATATGAAATACTTTTTTTACTGCGTTCCAAATAAATATGATGCGCATTTGCTCTATTACCAACTATCATATTATTCACCTCGCTTTAGTCACTTTTATTATACTATGTAATGGTAAATGATGCAATTTTATATATTTATAATATGCCAAAAAATATAAAATAAAAACGCCAGGCCTGAAGACCTGGCTGTATACTTGAAATTAGAGCTTTAATTTACTGGCTTTGCCAGAAGATGATGAACCAAGCTTGTCCAAAGCATCCATTGCATATGCTTGAACAGTAATATTGTTATCCTTGTTGGCAGTATCAACAAGACTGTTAAGAACAGATTTTGTGCATATGTCAAAAGATAAGAGCTTGACAAGATTCTCGTAATCATTGCTGCTGTATAAATACTTTACAGCTTTTGACTGACGTAAAACCTGCGCCATCTCTTTTTTAACATCATTATCTGTTACATGCGGATATACATGAAGTAAAAATTTGATGCACTGTTGGAAATCAGAGATTTCCGTATATTGACGCCATAACATTTTTCCATCAAACTGAAAAAGTTTGTTGTACATATCCAAATCAACATTATTAAACCTCCGATATGGCAGCACATATCTAATGCCATCCACAGTTATATATCTTGCAATTTGGTCACCATTATCATTATCACCAGCGATTGCTAAAAAAAACGGTGATGGCAGCCTTCCGTTTACAGTACTGACACTGATGTCTCTGATAGTTGATAAAGCACCGAAATCAACATACCGTACTGATTTTGGTAATGTGATTGACAAATCATTCCGATAATCAATTGCCAATGCATTTTTTTCAATCCTTTCAATTCCGTTTTCAAGCTCGATGCTTTGACACATTGCGCCTGAAAATGCTTCCTGGCAAATTGTCTTGATATTTGAAGGGATTTTAACATCGCCAAGCTTCTGACACCAGTAAAACATACCTGTTCCGATATATGTCATTCCTTTACCAAACTTACAATGCTGGATTTCAGACTCTTTAAATGCAAACGGTTCAATGTCTGTAACTGAATCCGGAATAATAACACTGTCAATGTTGCATTTGTAAAACGCATTATCGCCAATTGTCTGGACGCCATCAGGGATTACAATTTCACCAGATTTATTGATTGGACATCTGATTAATATTGTTTTGTCTGAGTTGTAAATAATATCATTATCTGTCGTATAGTACGGATTTTCCGATGTGATTTCAAAATGCTGTATTTTTTTGTATAATACAGAATAGATTAAACGTGGATGTATGAACTCTGTACTGTCAATATAGATATTGCTTGGAATACGGCTGTTTGCAAGCAAAACCTCAATATCATAAACCGTAACCCTGTCATGTCCAAAGTTGACATTAATATCAATTATCTTTGTGTTCTTAGAAATCACATTTTGACATGACAGCATGATATTCCCAAGCATATGTGCGCCATCTACAACTGGCAAACCGTCAATCCCAAGATAATTTTTAAAAGTATTCCGATGGATATTTTGAATCTCGTCAGCATTAATGATGTTTGCCGTCTCACATCCATAAAACGCCTTATCACTGATATATTTAACCTTTTTCAAGTCAATCAGTTCTCCTGGTTTTTTGCAAAACGTATTTAATAACGTCTTATCTGTTTTGTTTATTAATACATTGCTCGTTTCAAAATTCTTATTATCTGAAATAACACGCTTCACATTCGGAAACATCTGGTTTGGTATATCTACACACGCGACAGCATCTGCGATATAAATGGTCTCAACATCAGGAAATGTTTTATCGACATTGCAAAGCCTGTACTCAGATGGATAATAAGCCTTCTTAAATGGTAAGAAATGTATTTCTGTCATTCCCGGTTTTACGTCGATATTAACAGCCCGATACTGCATTTTTCCAAATACCGTAACTCCTGGCTGCTGTTCTGTGAACTCTAATTGTAACATAATCTTTCCCCTTTCTTTGTTAACTGTTTTGTAAATCTAATATGCTAAAAAATATCCGCAAAAAAATTTGGAAAGATAGTTTTTCTGGCATATTGGAGGTGTAATAAAAAAACAAGAAAAAAAGGAGAAAAAATGATGGAAAAAACAAAGATGCTGAAGGTGATTGCGGATTATGATGACAACCCGGTTGATGTAACAGCTGAGGTGAATTTTATCTGGAATATTGCAAATAAGCTGCGGGGAACATATCAGTCTGACAAATATAAAGATGTAATTATCCCAATGACTATTATCAGAAGGTTTGAGTGTGCGCTGGTCAAGACCAAAGACAGGACACAGGAGATTGCAAAGATTTTTGGTGAGGGCTGCCCGGATGAAGTGCTGTTTAAGGAGACCGGCGTAGGATATTTTAATCTGAGCGATTTTACATTGAAAACACTGCTGGATGAGCCGGATAACCTGGAAGAAAATTTCCGGTCATATATCAGTAAGTTCTCCGGAAATGTAAGAGAGATTCTGCAGAGCCTGGAGTTTGATAAACAAATTGCGAAAATGGCAAAAAGTGACCGGCTTTTTACTGTTATGAAATCATTTTCAGAGATAGACCTGAATCCGGAAGAGGTTGATTCCATTAAGATGGGATACATCTTTGAAGACCTGATTCGCCGGTTCTCTGAAAATGCAGAGGCGGGTGACCACTATACCGGAAGGGATATCGTAAAACTGCTTGTAAGTTTGATTTGTGCTGAAGGATGTGAAGACCTGATGCAGCCGGGGCGTGTGGTGAAAGTCTTAGACCAGGCGTGCGGTACTGGCGGTATGTTGTCAACAAGCCAGAATTTTATACTGCATATGAACCCTGAAGCTGATGTGTATCTGTACGGTCAGGAAATCAACCCGGAATCTTATGCCATCTGCAAAGCAGAGATGCTTATCCGCGGTCAGGATGCTGACAATATCCAGCTGGGGGATTCCCTTAAGGCTGACAGATTTGAGGAAGAAAAGACTGTCCGGTTCGTGATTGAGAATCCGCCGTTCGGGACTGCCTGGGGTGGTAAGGATGCACCGGAGGGAACAGAAGAAGCAGTAATCAGACAGTATGAAAGTGGTGAACATTATGAAGGCGGTCTGCCGGGTAAAGGTGACATGCAGCTGTTGTTCATTCAACGCGCGCTTGATAAAATCAACCCGAAAGATGGACGTGCGGCAATCATTACTAACGGCTCCCCGCTGTTTACCGGCGGCACTACTTCCGGAGAGTCTCAGATTAGAAGATGGCTGCTTGAACATGATTACATTGAGGCGATTGTGGCGTTGAGCCCGGATTCATTCTACAATACCGGCATCGGTACATATGTGAATATCCTGACCAAAAACAAAAGTGAAAAAAGAAAAGGAAAGATTCAGCTGATTGATGCGTCTGGCATCTGCCATCCGTTGAGAAAACCGCTCGGGATGAAGAAGAATGAGATTACACGCGAAGACCGCGAGAAAATCATGAAGCTGTATGTCAATTTTGAGGAGAATGAGCACTGCAAGATTTTTGACAATGCTGAGTTCATCTATCGTGAGTATACTATCATGCAGCCGATGAAACGAAATTATATGATTACGGAAGACCGCATTGATGCAGCGAAAGCTGCAGGCTGCTTTACTTCCCTGTATGATGAAAGCAAAGTGGCAGAGCTGAATGAGAAGCTTGAGAACGGAGAGAAATTAACAAAAAAAGAAGAAAAAGTATTAGACAAATACGAAGCCGGAAAAATGGTTTATGATGACCTGCTAAAAAATCTTACTGGGGCAGTGTCTGATACTGTATGGAACTGCAGAGACGGGTTCATGCCGGTACTGAAAAACCTGCTGCCGAAGGTGAACGGGAAAGCGTGTCTTGATGCCAAAGGACTTTTGAAGCTGGCCGGCGGGCTGTCTCAGAGGGACGAAAACGCATTAGTGCAGACTGACAAGAAAGGTAACATTGAGTATGACCCGGAGACAAAAGATACAGAGATTGTGAAAGGTAATGAGACGATTGAAGAGTATATGGCGCGGGAGGTGCTGCCACATATTCCGGATGCGATTTGGTTCTTTGAGGAAGATACGAAGAAAGGAACTGTAAAGACTGGGGCGGAGATTCCGTTTACCAGATATTTCTTCAAATATCAGAGACCGGAGACGATGGAAGCGCTGCAGGCGAAGATTATGGAAAGCCAGGATGATGTAAACAAAGGGCTTGAGGAGCTGTTTGAGTAAAAAGAAGAAAAAGAAAAAAGAAAAGAAGATTCAGGGCGCTGCCCTGAAACCAGCCAGGGGCAAGCGCCCCTGGACCGGCTTACAGAACTTCGTTCTGTTTTGCCGCCGAAGGCGGAAAACAAAAAATACAATATAAGGAGAATAATATTATGTCAAAAAATGGAAAAGGATGTTCAGGAAATACACATACACAGTCACAGATGAATCACCATGCAAATCAGTGCAACCCAAACAATTCTGCCCACACTGCAGCTATGAATAACCATTCCAATCAGTGTAACCCAAACCACAATGCATCTAAACGCTAAAGATATCAATTTTTTAAAAAAAGTGTTATTTTTTGGAAATTATTCTGCATATTAAATATGCAAGTAAAAACCTATGCTTGCCGGGGAGGATGAAAAACTCCAAACTGTATGAGTAGAGGCATAAGTCCAAAAGGTAACGGAAACTATGCTTTGAGGACCGGCTCGGTTCTTGAATATTCAAGCTGCCGAAGTATAACGGTGGGAACTACGCGAGGGCGGTTTTTGGGCTCGCGAAATACGCATAAGTTGGGGGATGGTTAGAATGCGAAATAAGCAAGGTGAAGTATGTTTGATGCATCAACATATTACGCTTTGCTAAAAATAAGGTATCGCAAAATTTGCGATATCTTATTTTTTTTGCATCCGAAGGCGTCAGTTTTTTAACAATACGAATTTGGGCTAGAGAAAAAATCCATATAAAATGCAGCATCACTGTCTGAAATATCGCAAAAGTCATCTCTGCCATCAAATCCAACAACAAAGAAATCTCCCGCAATGAAATCACCTGGAATTACTCGATTAGGCTTTAAACCTATAATTTTTCCATCGTCGTTACATACAAGGATGGCAGTATGAGAAAGAAAAATTGTCTGGATATATCCACCAACAAATTCAGATTCTGCATCTAAAGAATGTTCGATATCTATTATTTCAGGAGGTTCACCAGTTCTTACAGCTAAAATTTTCATTATTCATACCTCACGTATATATTTTAAAAAATTATATCAAAAATACGAGAAGTAAGCAACGAAAAACGGGAAATTTCCCTCTGAGAAAATCAGGTATCGCAAAATTTGCGACACCTGATTTTTTTGCCTGCAAAGGCGAAACGAAGTTTCGCAGGCGGTGCAGCATGCAATGCTGCCTGGGGCTGCGGGGCGAGAAGCCCCGCGAACAACAAACAAAAATTCCGCAAAAATAATCGGCGGGGGTGTTTTTTCGGCATATTGATTACAGCTAAAAAACAAAGAAAAAAATAAGGAGATAAAAATATGTCGAAAAAAAATCAGAATTACACAAATCGGAAACAGAATAGATTTCAGCCGGAGCGGATGCGGGGAAATATTTTTGTAAACAACAGCGGAAAGCAGTGGCTGCCTGGAAAGAACGGAAGAGCGGCGAAGGTTGAAAGGCTGCTGAGAGGACTAGAGAAAAAAGAGATTGCCGGCAATATGGCGGGGTATAAAGATTCGGGGATTGAATATATTGGCCAAGTGCCAAAAGATTGGGAAGTACTGAGGTTAAAAAATATTAGTAACATTTATGCAGCAAAGGAATATTTATTTGGAGAATGGCCAGTTGAAAAAAATGGAAAACCTTATTCTCCCTTTGGCGAATGGTCTAGTGGTAACGAAGTAATAATTACTGGCCGTGTTGGAACAATTGGACAATATGAAATGCTAGAAAAAAATCCAAAAAAGAAAATTTTAATCAATGATAATCGCCTACTTATACGCCCTTTTACAGAAGATTATCGCAAAAAAGCGCTTTCTCATTTCTTATTTTGGGCAATGGCAATCGTTAATCTCAATGATATTATTACTGGAAGTGCAGTCCCTTTAATTACGGCGACAAGCCTTTTAAAAAAGAGAATCGTCGTCCCGCCCCTCTCCGAGCAGCAGCGAATCGCCGATTTCCTGGATACAAAATGCGGCATCCTTGACCGCACGATTGATGCCGTCAGCCAGCAGATTGAGGATTTGGAAAAATATAAAAAAGCACTAATAACAAAAACAGTGACGAAAGGAATTTATAAAAAAGGCGAGCCCGAGAGAGCGATGAAAGATTCCGGGGTTGAATGGATTGGGGAAGTGCCGGAGGAGTGGGATGTAAAAAGAAATAGTTTGAATTTTGATATTAGAAAAACCCTTGTTGGTGAAAATTGGTCAAATATGCAATTGTTATCTCTAACTACAAATGGAGTGAAAAATATTACAATAGATGACCAAGTAGGAAAACGTCCAAAAACATTAGCAACATATCAAATTGCTCATAAAAATGATATTGTTATGTGTCTTTTCGACCTTGATGCGTCAGCAGTATTTTCTGGTCTTTGTAAAAAAAATGGTATAATTTCTCCAGCATATAAGCTATTAAAGTGCAAAAATGGAATGTTCCCACCGTATGCTGAATATTATTTTCGTGCAGTTTTTGATGGCAGAAAATATAAAAAATATGCTAAAAGTATCAGATATACAATAAGCACAAATGATTTTATGCATCTCAAAATGCCAGTCCCACCGCTCGCTGAACAGCAGCAGATTGCCGATTACCTTGACGAAAAATGTAAAAATATAGACAACAGAGTACAGAAAAGAAGACAGCAGCTGGAGTGGCTGAAAGAGTATAAAAAGAGTTTGATTTTTGATTATGTGACAGGGAAGAAGAGGGTGGAAAAATAATGAAAAAAGAATTAAGAAAAAATTTTGGCATCGTGGTGATGCTGTTGGATAAGATGCAGAGGAGTGTGCTGGTTGAGAAAAAAGGTTATTTCAGTTCAAATCAGGTTAACTTTGTAAGAAATATCGATATGGCCTGCGGGCAGCTTGGAGAAGCTGTTGACGTGATTTTTGAGGACTGTAAGGACGTGGTGGAGAAAAAAGAAGACATTGTAATGACATTGCGTGGATATGATGATTTGTATAGAACATTCAGGGATGAAAAAGAATATAAGCCGCGATTGCTGCGCTTTGAATTTGACTGCGGGGAGAAAGAAAAGCGTAAGATTTACAATATCGTTGTAAGGTTTGATGAATTGTCGGATTCAATTTTTGTGTATCTAAGACGGTGGTATATGCGAGGGGATAGGATGATGGGCACTTACATTCGTAATTACTATGACTGTCCTGCTTATAGCAAACAAGACTACTTCAAAAACTGGATATACAGCTGGGGAGAGAAAAGATGGGTTGACCTTAAGTGCGACGGATATACTTACAACCCGGAAGAGCCGGTGCTGGAGGAGCCAGTGTTCAAGATGATTTCGCTGAAGTAAGAAAAGAAAAAGAGAAAAAAGAGAGGGAAAAAAGAAAAAGAAAAGTGAAGAGGGGAGGGTATTGGCAGCCGGCAGGTGAAACCTGCCGGCTGTTGTTGTGTGTTGGATGAAGGAAGGCTGTGAGGCCGGTATGAAAAGATGGATGGCGGGTGAGTGCTGGCCGGCTGACGCCGGAAGGGTGGTTGTTGGCTGAGGGAAGGCTGAGATTTACTCTGTAAAAAAGAAGCTGGATGACGAAAGATTGTTACCGGCTGACGCAGGAGGTGAGCTTGCCGGCTGCTGCGGAATGTTTGGCGTAACTGTATTGCCTGCAGGGCTGGCTGAAAAGCAAAACGTAGTTTTGCAATGCAGTCCAGGCTGCAAGCCTGGCGGGGGTGCTTGCGGGGCGCGAAGCCCTGCATACTCCCGTTGCGTTTTGCTGTCGGCTGCATATTCCTTCGTTTTTTCGCCATCTCTCCAGAAATCCGCAAAAAAATCGCTTTATTTTCTCTTTTTTGCATATTACATGTATAGAACAGCGTGGAGATATGCGGGCCTCCGGCCCGCCTGAAATAGAAAGGAATGCATAAAAATGAGAGGAAATAAAGAACACGATTTTCAGCAGCATATAATTGAAAAGCTGATGGCTGCTGGTTATGAATACAGAAAAAATACATATGACCAGACATTTGCGGTTGATAGAGACTGTCTGAAGAGATTTTTGGAAAGCACACAAAAAGACGAGTTAAAGAAACTTCAAAAAAGACACCCGGATGTTATGGAGACTGTCATCAGGGCGGCAAATGATGAAATGCTTAAACGTGGCAAGAATTATGTGCTGAAGCATGGGGTCTGCATTGACGGAATAAGTATCAAATTGATGTATGCAAAGCCGGCTTCAAATATGAATGAAAAGATGGTTGAAAATTACAAAAGCAATATTTTTTCAGTGATGGAAGAAGTATGGGTTTCTCAGACTGAGCGAGTGGATTTGGTGCTGTTTTTGAATGGCATTACGATTGTGACAATGGAGCTTAAATATACTCCATCAGGCCAGAATTACAGATTCGCAATTAATCAGTATAAGAATGCCAGGAACAAAAACACAAAAATATTTGACGTGATGACCGGTGCTGTCGTTAATTTTGCAATGGATGAAAACGAAGCTTATATGTCAACATATATCAACGGTAAAGACACTGTCTTTCTGCCGTTCAATCATGGAACCGGAACAGGTATTGATGCGGAGGCTGGAAACCCTGCCTGCAAAAACGAATTCCCGGTACATTATATGTATGATTATATCATGCTGCCGGATACGGTGCTGAATCTGATTGCAAATTATATATATGTTGATAATAATGGCTTGATGATTTTCCCGCGTTTTCATCAGATTGACTGTGTGGAAAAACTAATTGAAGCAGTTAAGAAAAACAGAACCAAAAAAGACTATCTTATCCAGCACTCTGCCGGCTCTGGAAAGACAAATGAGATTTCCTGGCTGGCATACCGCCTGGCGTCGCTCCACGCATACGACGGGGCAAGGGCAGTTGCCGTTTTTGATAAAGTCATTATCATGACAGACAGGAGGACAGTAGACCGCCAGCTGCAGCAGGCAATTATGGGGCGTGAACATTGCGAAGGATTTGTGAGGGCACTGGGACGCGGCTGTACATCGGCTGACCTTAAAGAAGCACTGGCGAGCAATGCAAAAATCATCATCACGACTATACAGAAATTCCCGTATATCGCTGATGAAATCGGATATATGAAAAGCAAGAGCTTCGGCGTCATTATTGATGAAGCACATTCTTCAACATCTGGTGAAGACTTAAAAGCGGTAAAGAAAGCGCTTAATCTCGGTGTTGACGTGGAAGATATGGAAGATGCCGTAACTGAAAATATGAGACAGACCGGCAGGCAGGCGAATGTGGCGATGTTTGCATTTACCGCAACACCAAAACCGAAAACTCTTGAAACATTCGGAGTACAGACACCGGATGGCAAGTTTACAGCATTCCATACATATTCAATGAAGCAGGCATGCAGCGAGGGATATATCCTTGATGTATTCCAGGCATACATTGAGTATCAGACATATTATCGTGTAAGAAAGGTTGTCAATTCAGACCCGGTATGCAATAAAAGAGACACAAAAAGAGATATTACAAAAATGGTCAGCTTAAACGACATCAATATTGACCAGCGGCTGAATATCATTATTGATAATTTCATGTCTCGTGTCAAATGCCAGCTTGACGGTCACGGTAAAGCGATGATTTTGTGCGCATCAAGAGAAGAAGCGGTAAAAATAAAGAGAAAATTAGATAAAAAATTGAAAAAACGCGGGATTAATGTGAAAGCACTGGTTGCCTTTTCCGGCTCTGTGGTTATTGATGGCGAAGAATATACAGAAGCAAAGATGAATAGCTTTCCAGAAAGCAAGACTGCTGCAAAATTTGATACTGACGAATACGGTATCTTGGTTGTGGCAGACAAATATCAGACAGGATTTGACCAGCCGAAACTTTGTGGCATGTACATTATGAAGTCATTAAACGGCGTAAATGCTGTGCAGACATTATCACGTCTGAACAGACCATGCCGTCCGTATGTTAAAAAACCGGTCATTATTGATTTCAAAAACACATGCAGTGATATGATTGACGCATTCGCGCCATTCTACACAACCACAACCCTGGCAGAGCCTGCAAGCCTGGATGATTTATTGAAAATCAACAGCGAGCTGACGGCGTCAGGCGTGCTGATTGCCGAAGAAGTAGACAAAGCGAGCAGGATGATTCTGAAAAATGAAAAAACATCAAGTGACAGAGTATATATCTCAGGTGCGTTCACTGGATTAACAAAACGCATTGAGGTGGCCGGTAGCAGTGCTGGCATTATCAGAAACAGAATAAAAAAATTCTTAAAAATATACGTCGGGGTCTCTATGAATACGGAGATGAAAGATGTTGAACTGCATAAGAGATATGTATTTCTGAATGCATACAAATCTGTGATGGGGGCTGAAGAACGTGAATTTAACGACAATCACGCTGACGAGATGCTGGTGATTGATGATGTGAACCAGGTTGGAGGAAAGGAGACAACCCGTGAAATCCTGGCAAATGGTGATGATGTAAACGGAACGGGAAGCGGTACCGGCGGCGAGACTGTAGAGCAGGATGACTTTTTGTCAAATATTATTGAAGAATTGAATAATAAAATCGGGCTGAAGCTGGACAGTAAAGCACTGATTCCATATATCAAAAATATCAAAGAGCAGCTAATAGCTGATGAACAGCTGAAAAATGCGGCAAAGCAGAATGAAGAGTGCGATTTTGCGACTGTGTATTATAACAAAATAGAACTTATTTTCGTGGAAGAGTTGAAAAACCTTTATGGAATTGGTGATAGTTCAGAAGTTGAAGGGCTGAGTAAAAAAGAGAAGGAAGACAGGATAGAGTTTGCCCGGGCGATGATGGATATAGAAATGAGAAGACGTATTTTCGGGATGTATCTTGATGAAGTGCATCAGAGGATGAGAGGGGAGGAGCAATAAGAAAAAAAGAAAGAAGAAAAAAAGAGAAGAGAAAGAAGAGCGAAAAAGAAAAAGGAGAAAGAAGAAGAGAGAAAAAAGAGAAGAATGGAAAAAGAAAAAAAGAAGAAAGAAGAAAAAGAAAAATAAGATTAAAAGCCCCAGCCCTGAAATTCAGGGCTGGGTTCTTGATTTTTTCAGATTTGCCACGATTTCCGTTAGGTTTTCGCTGTTTAGCAGAAAATTGTATGCAATTTTTTTTATTTTTTTTGCAAAAAGCGTCCCGTTTTGAAAAAATCCTGCATATTAAATATGTAGATAAAGGTATGAAAGGAGGTATATGATATGCGTACATTTAAGATGATAATCGACCCTACAAAAAATAAGAAAGATGCTGCGTTCTGTCAGTACTTTAAGACAAATACCGCAGATTCCAAATGTATGTATAATACTGCCAATTTTTATATCCGTAATACAATGACTGGTTTAAAAAAATCTCCGGAGGAGCGTACACCACTGGAAACTGAAGTGCTGCATTACGTCTTTACCGGTATTCAGAAAGCCAATGAGATTATTGGCCAGAAAAATATGAAGAAGAAATTCGCAGAGCTGAAGCTTGCCGAGGTAGGCGGTATGTATTCTGCAGTTACAGCTTTTTCTATTGTAAGCCAGGAGCCATTCCAGTATCCGACTGCGAAAAAATGGTTTTTGTCATACGGGACGCTTGATGCCATCTTTAAGTTTACAGACAATCCCGTATATAGACGCATGAACAGCCAGGTCAATCAGAACGCAATCCGCAAGGCAGTTGCTGCATGGCAGGGATATTTTGAGTCTTTAAAGGCATACAAGAAGAACCCGGCAGGTTTTACCGGAAAGCCAAAAATTCCCGGATACAAGCAAGATAAGGAATATATTGCATGGTTTTCAAAGCAGGCGGCGAAGCTGAAAGAAGAAGATGGCAGATATTATATTCAATTTGTAAACAATCCTGACAGATTTGGAATCGGAAAAGCATCTTTGTATGATGATTTAAAATACGTCAAGACTGAAGTAAAACCCATGTATGGAAAATACTATATTCTCATCACATTCGATGACAAGATTGCCGAAGTAGAAGTTCCTGAAAATCCGAAGCGAATCCTTGGCCTTGACCCTGGAGTAAACAATTTTCTTGGAGTTGCGAACAACTTCGGTGGTGTCCCGTTTGTGATAAATGGCCGTGCGATAAAGTCTGCAAATCAGAGATTTAACAAGAAGCGCACGAAGCTCATATCTTCTGTTACAAAAGGCAGTGACAGCAAATCTTCTGTAAAATACAGTAAACAGCTGAACATTTTAAGTCAGAGGAGGGAGTCATTCCAACGTGATTATTTCTATAAATGCGCATGGTATATCTGCAGGTATGCAAAAGCTGCAGATGTTGACGTGATAGTAATGGGCCACAATGACGGTCAGAAACAGGAAATCGACCTTACAGACAACGTAAATCAGAATTTTGTGTCCATTCCATACACAAAATTTATCACGATTTTAAAAACGGTTGCTTCAAAATGCGGGATTGCTGTAGTAATCAGGGAAGAAAGTTATACATCACAGGCGAGCCTTCTTGATATGGACGATATACCAACATACAAGAAAGGCGAGAATAAGAAATATGCGTTTTCTGGAAAGAGGATTCATCGCGGCCTTTACAGGTCAAAGAATGGGACTCTTTTGAACGCTGATATCAACGGAGCCGCTAACATCATCCGTAAAGAATATCAAAACGCATTTGACGGTATTAAAAATTTTACATATTTGTGTGTCACTACTATCTCTATCGGTTATAAAGATTTGTATAAAAATGCAAAGGCCTGCGCCGACAGACCAAAGCAGTATAAATATCACAAATCTGGCAGATGTACTTTTGTCAGACATATGGAACGCAGTCATAAAAAATGTGAATATTGCAAGCTTTGGGGAAAAGAAAAATTTGTCTGGAGACCAGATAAGAATAAACAGAACACACAGCAGAAAAAAGCTGCGTAGATACAAAAAAGGTAATCCCCGTAACAGGGGATAGAGGGATAGTGTTAGTCCTGCGAGGCGAATTTGGCCTCGCGAAGAAGCTGCGGTCAACCTTTGATAACTCCCCGGCTTTGCCGGAGTCGTTACCAGATTTCAATGGTTGCCCGTCGGTCAATCACGAGTAAATGGATTTACAAAAACCTCAAAAATCCTGGTTCGCTCACTATACATGAGGGTATATTAAAGTATTTTCATTATATTAAAAATGAATACAACATAAAAAATGAGGCAAAACATATGACAGGAGATGCCGAATTTTAAAACTGAACAAAAACAATATATGTAACATTTACAGCCCGGCAAAAGTAATTGCTGGGCTTATTTTTACGTTTTTCGCTATTTTAAAAATCCCGCATATTAAACACGTAAAAATACATTTAAAACTAAAACAAAGAAAAGGAGACTTAAAAAATGAGTAAAAGCAAATGGATTTACAAAAACATTAAAAATCCGGAGTTTCAGACCCTCTCAGAGCAGTTCAATGTCCACCCAGCAATCATCAAAATTCTCGCAGATAGAGGAATTCAGGGTGAAGAAGCTGTCAGAGAATATCTTGAGGCTGACATTTCCCGCGTTTCTGACGGTTCAGAACTGACGGATATGCAGCGCGGCGTTGATATTGTCTACGACGCAGTGCAGGCAGGAAAATACATCAGAATCATGGGTGACTATGACGTAGATGGCGTCTCCAGTACATATATACTCTACAAAGGGCTGACCGGACTTGGTGTCAAATGCGATAAGTTTATACCACATCGTATCACTGATGGTTATGGTCTCCATGAACCGGCAATTCGTGACGCATATGAAGCTGGCGTGCAGGTTATTCTGACCTGTGATAATGGTATTGCTGCTGCGAATGAAATTCGACTGGCGAAAGAGCTCGGAATGACAGTGGTAGTTACAGACCACCATGAGGTGCCATACAATGATGATGAAGCTGGCACTCGCCACTACATCATCCCTGACGCCGATGCGGTCATTGACCCGAAACGTCCTGAAGATGACGGCGTTTTCAAAGAAATTTGCGGCGCTGTTGTTGCCTGGAAGTTTGTGTGGTGCCTGTATCGAAAATTCGGAAAAGAAAACGAATTTAAGAATTCCGATTTCCTGGAGATTGCGTCTCTCGGCACTGTCTGCGATGTAATGGAATTACAGCATGATAACCGTGCAATCGTTAAAGAAGGGCTTAAAAAAATGCAGAACACTTCAAATATTGGCCTGCAGGCATTGCTTGAAGTTCTTGGACTGAAAGGCAAAACTCTGACCTCTTACGATTATGGTTTCAAAATCGGTCCGTGCATTAACGCCGAAGGCAGACTGGATACCGCAAATGAGGCCTTTGACCTGCTGGTTGAGACTGATTATCAGAAAGCGCTCGAAAAAGCCGCTCAGATGCGAGACCTAAACGTAGAACGTCAGGAACTTACAAAACAGGGTATGGAGGAGGCTTTCAAAATCATTGATGCAGAAATGCAGGATGACAAAGTTTTGGTTGTCTACCTTCCGGAAGTGCATGAGAGTATCGCCGGAATTATTGCCGGTAAGGTGAGAGAGAGGTATTGCAAGCCTGCATTCGTCCTTACAAAAGGTGACGGAGATTTTCTGAAGGGCTCTGGCCGCTCCATTGAGGCATACAGCATGTATAACAAAATGGTTGAGGTCAAGGACTTGATGCTTGGTTTTGGCGGTCATCCGCTGGCAGCCGGATTGTCTCTGAAGGAAGAGAACCTGGAAAAATTCCGTCAGGAACTTAACGCCCGCAGTGGTTTGACTGATGCTGATTTTATCCAGAAGGTTATGATTGACGTAATTCTGCCGGTTGACTTTCTGACACAAAGCTTTATCAAGCAGCTTGAAATTCTGGAGCCGTTCGGCAAAGGAAACGAAAAACCGGTTTTTGCCCAGAGTAATGTTAGGGCAACCCGTGCTGAGATTATCGGAAAAAACAAAAACGTGCTGAAAATTACGTTCAACAGCCGAAACTGCAAGAGCGGTGTGTGCTTCCATGACATTGAAGCGAAAGAGCAGATTTTGAATCAGAACGGAAAACTGTATGACTTTAAGATGCTGTATTACCCGACACTCAATGAGTGGAATGGTGTAACCAGCATTCAGGCGAATGTTCAGGATATCTGTTAATTTTGGATTGATACCGGCGGCTTCGCCGCCGGAGAAAGAATGTATATGAGTAACGATATTACTAATTGCAAGCAATTTGAAAAATTTTTAAGACTTGTAACCAGAACAAACATTCTGACAGTTCAGAGAAAACGCTTTACTTGGATGGTATCCTACAAAGATGCTGAAGGACATTTCAGCCAGGTTTACTGGCAGTTCAGTCTTAAGGAACCATGGTTAATACCACATTTCGACGATGGAACATCCGGTTCCAGGGCTGGTATGCTACCGTTGTACGGATGGCTGTTTTTCTATTTTGGAAAAAACGCACATCCATTGGCTTAAAAAAAATAATTACTCATCCTCAATGCCGGCAAAAAATGCCGGCATTTTTTTTGGAAGGTTTCACTGTTTTTTGTATCTCAAAAAAGTAATTTAGTTCCATCCTGTTTTGAAAAAATTCAGCATATTAGATATGACAAAATCTAAAAACCCGCAAAAAATTATCGTTTAAAAAAATTTACGCCATAGAGAAGTAACAGCAAAACGCTGAAATATTTTTCAGGAAAGGGACTTTTACTATGGATAGATTCAACATTACAAAACGAATTGGAGAAAATTTTGTCACATCAAATATCGAAGGCGGAGAGTTCAGTTATGTACAGGCTGCGGGGTCTAAATCTGCACTGATGGAAGCTCTACCGAATAACCAGGTGAAACACTTTAAGGTGGACATCCGGTTTTTGGACGGAGATTTTGTCGTGCTGGTGGAAACAAAACAGCAATTTAAAGACAGCGATAAACTGCAGCTTGCAGAGTATGTCGCAGAAGAAAAGGCACTGTTTCCAGGGCACAAAATCATAGCAATCCTTGCCAATACAGTTAACGACAAAATCAGAGTCTGGAAAGACCAGGTGGACGATGAGCACGAGCTAAAAAAGGAGACGGTAATAGACAGTATGGAACACTATAAGAAAATATTTACATATAAAAATACAAATAACAGAGAGCAGGTGCAAAAAAGTGCAGTTGTATTAAATGATATGTTGCATGCAAAAGAGATAAACGAACGTACAAGAAGTCAATTCGGAGGAACTCTTTTATTGTACATTCAGGACGTTCTCAAAAAGAAAGGTATTTCAGAAATAAACGACAATGAAATTCAAACTCTGTACACATATTGGGGTAGCCTGTCAGCAAAACAAATTTGCAGCGGAATTCAGGAAACAATAGAGAACCTGCTTGACGGAGCAAAAGATAAAGAAACTAAAATGAGACTTACCTGTGGAAATATTATTGCAAATCAGGCGGTTAAAAAGTTAAGCACTTCTGATTGGGTTGAAATTTTAGTGTTTATGACAAGAAATATTTATACATGTATTGACACTAAAACTATAGAAGGACAGGATATTTTAAACCAGTTTTTCACAACATTTAACAAATATGTCGGAAAGACAGATAAAAACCAGGCGTATACGCCAGACCATATTGGAGAATGGATGGTCGCAATGCTGAATGTAAACGAAAATACGATTATCGCTGACCCTACCTGTGGTAGTGGCTCGTTTCTTGTACAAGCATCTGTAAAAGAAATGAATGCGTGCAACCGTAATGTAACAGAGACAGAAGCAGAAAAAAACAAAATAAAAGTAAGAACTAAAAATATATGTGGTATCGAGAAAGAAGAAATTGCGTATGGACTTGCAATAACAAATATGATGCTCCACGGAATAAGCAGCGATAGCATCAGACTTGCAAGCACATTTGACTGTTTTGAATATCTCGTAACTCTGGGGGCTAATGTTTATACTATGAACCCACCATATAATGCAATAGCAAGCATGATTCCTGAGAAATACAGAATAAAATGGGGTAAAATGAAAGATGCAAAAGAAGACCCAACAAAAGGTCTTGTATTCGTTCAATTCATTTCCGATGTGGTCAAAGAGCGAAACAAAAGACTCTGCGAACAGGGGCTAGCTCCGGAAACAGCAAGACTTGCCGTACTGCTTCCTGTTGCAGTAGCACGAGGAACAACTGAAGTAATTAGACAGGCAAAAGAGGATTTACTGAAAGATAACACACTTGAAGCAGTATTTACGCTACCGAATGAAGTGTTCTATCCTGGTACCGCAGTACATTCATGCTGTATGATATTTACTCTCGGTGAGCCTCACGTAAAGCCAGATGGAACCGCAAATAAGACGTTTTTTGGATATTTTAAAGACGACGCACACAAGAAAAAAAAGAATATCGGTCGCGTAGAAATCGTTGACGAAAAAGGAAAGGGTTTATGGAAATTAACAGAAGCGCAGTGGCTTTCACTTTTCAGAAATAAGGAGACAAGTGATGGTATTTCTGCAATGGCAGAGGTAACAGCAGATGATGAGTGGCTTTGTGAAGAATATATGACAACAGATTATTCAAATCTGTCAAATGACCTGTGGCAGAAAGAAGCTCAGAATCTCGCCGCTTATGAAGTTAAAACCAGACAGCCAGACAATACCGATAAAGTCAACGCTGACAAGTGGAAAGAGTTTACTATAGAAGAGCTGTTTCCAAAACAGAAGGTCAAACACTATTCATCAATACCGGATTGCGAAGGAACAACCCCTTTTATCACATCAACATCAGATAATAATGGTGTTGCTGCGTGGGTTGATGTTGATGATGCACTTGATGGCAATGCAATCACTGTATCTACAAACGGAAACTGTTTTGACTGTTTTTATCAGGAGCAAAAATTTGCTGTTTCAAATGATGTTGAGGTCCTTTATGGTGAGCACCTGAACAAATACACTGCATTATTCATAATTCCGTTGCTGAAGCAGGAACAGAAAAAATACAGCTATGGCAGAAAAGCCAAAAATGGCAAAGTATTTTCTACAAAAATCAAACTCCCAGCAGTATGTGATAACGGTAAATACATCCCGGACTGGGAACATATGGAGAATTTTATCAAAAATATGGACTATGTCAATTGAGAAAACAGGCCAGCCAAATCGGCTGGCCATTTCAGGAAACAAAAAAAGAGGAAAGAAACATTGAAAAAGAAATACAAAATCAACCTCCATATTCTGGAGGCATGTAATTTTAAATGCCGGCAGTGTTTCTCAAAATTTGGAACGAAAAAGCTGCTGTCGGTGAAGGATTGGGAGAAAATCGTAGACAACTGCATTGCCGGAGCTGATGTGGCTGAGTTTAATATCGCCGGAGGCGAGCCGATGCTGTATCCGGGGCTGGTGGAGCTGGTGCAATACATACGAGACAAAGGAGTAAAAGTTTCGCTTATCACGAACGGCTCGCTGATGGACGAAGAATGGATTAAGAGCTACGCCGGGATGTATGAGACCATCGGCTTTTCTGTGGATAGTATTAACGATGAAACAAATAGAAAGATTGGAAGGTGCGACAGAAACGGAAAAGCAATACCCGCCGGCAGGATTGTGGAGCTCTGCGGGCTGATTCGGAAGTATGCGCCGGAATGCCGGATTAAGATTAACACCGTCGTTTCAGCGTTAAATAAAGACGAAGTGATGTCTGCCTTTATTGACGAAATCACCGCTGACCGGTGGAAAATCTTACGGATGAAGCCGTTTCAATATGGCAGCTCCTCAAACCTGGATATTCAGGTTTCGGATGAGGAGTTTGAGGAGTTTGTAGAGAGAAATAGAGAGAAAAATAAAGAAAAAATGGAAAAGCAAGAAGAAAAAGAAGCTGAAAAAGAAGTGAGAGCGGGAGCGAAAGCAGGGATAGAAACAGCAAGACGGGAGATTGTCGTAGAGCCGGATATGAAGGCCTCGTATGTGTTGATTGATTCAAACGGATGTCTGCTGGATAATGCGGTAGATGAGATGACACCGGTTGCGGTGTGTGACTGTTTGAAGGAGGCCTTTGCAGAGGGGCTGCGGAGACTGACGCTGGACAGAGAAAAGTATGAGGCGAGATATAACTGAACAGTAATTTTTCCACATGGCATTTTTTCTGAATATTACTTTTGCAGATAAAAATTTTAAACAAAGAAAGGAAAAGATACTATGAAAAACAACAAAAATCTCAATCCACTCAATGACCCGGAAGTTGCAGAAATGCTTACAATGTCTCCAGAAGACCAGTTGTGGAGCTTTTTGGATGACTGCGTTCCGCATGATGGAAAAGATGCTGTTCTTGTAATGATGGGAGATTTTGACATTGATGATGAAAACGAAAACGGCAATATCACGATTAACGGTGTGCCGTACTGTGCGATGATAACAGACCTGATTTTCGAAAAAAGCGAAGAAGAGCTGCTGTCAATGTCCATGACAAAACCATACAAAAAGTATTTTGCAATTCAGAAAGAGTGCTACAGACCGTATTTTACCGAATGCTGCATTCTTGATGATTACAATGACCTGACGGAAGAGCAGCAAGATTTTCTGGATGAACTCGAGACAGGAAGTGTCTGGGCTGTATCATTAAAGAAGCCAGAAGATGTTGTTTCAGTAAGAGTCGCAATTTCTTTTGTGGGATGCGGACGCGATATCCGCAAAGAAGGATGGCTAATCCATATTGCTTATTCTAATCAGGGTTGAAACTATTGAGCCGCGCTTTGCGCGGCTTTTTCTTTTTGTCCGAAAATCCTGCATATTAACGAAGAAAAAAGATGTTGTAAAACAAGAAAGGAGAAAATAATATGAAAATATTTGTCGCAGGCTCAAAATCTCAATATGATGAAGTTATGGAGATAGTTAAACGAATTGTAAATGAATCTGAGGTTAACTATGTAACTCCAGGAGATATCACGGCTGAACACATGGTGCATTCTGCTTTCCAGAAAATATCAGAGTGTAATCTTGTAATAGCGTTACAGAATCCGGATGGGGCGCTGGAAGAAGATGTTTCTTATAAGGTTGAATTTGCAAAATGGCTAAAAAAACCAATTGTATTCATCTCTAAAAACAACAATGTTTTGTCGCTGGCCCACGCTAAGAACGTTGGTGAAGATATAAACAAAGGACGAGATGATGCCTTAGAAATATACACGTATTACCAATACGACAACTACTATGATGATAAGGTGATTGGAATTGTAATGGCGAAAAATGAAAAAGAAGCAGAAAAAAAAGTACAAGAATATTACAAGAAATCATATCATGACGAATTTACGAAGGATGGTTGGGATATAAAAAAAGCTGATTTTTGCACTGACGAATGCTGCGAAATATATTACGGCGGCTGAATATTTTATGTTAAACTGAGCCGCGCGTTTTGTGCGGCTTTTCTTTTTGCCTGAAAATCCGGCATATTGGATATGTAAAAACAAAAAGAAAGGAGTAAAAAAAATGCAGACAATATTAGACTTAAAAAAGGAGCTCATCAATTCCGGATGGTGGGATATCGAGGAGAGAACCAGCTCTGACGGCTGGGGCGATGGAAAAATCGGGTACACAATCTGGATTCGACGTCCTGACTGGCATGGAAAAGATGCTTTTTCGCTGACAGGAAAAAGTGTCAAGCTGCACGCAACATGCGACGATGCTTTTAATGAAGCAGAGGTTATTGGTGCCATTAAAAAACTGAAAAAACTGGCTGACACCGCATGGAAGGATTTTCCAGAAAGTATCCCTGTACAAAATGCATACGGAGAGCTTGTGGAAGAGGTAATGATTAAGCCGTTTGCGGAAGGAAGAGATGTACAGGAGGGATAAATATGGCCTGGAAAGCTGAATGTAACCGCCGAAAATGGTACTGTATCCTTGGATGGGATGCGGTTTCCTGGTTTTCAGAATACAGTTATAACGAATGGCGCCGGTCGTTAACCCCGGCACAGATTCGGAAACTGGAAGAATATGAAAAGAAGCAAAAAGAGAAAAGAGAAAAAGATTTGGAAGATGCTTTTTCTGCAACTCTGACAATGTGTGCGGATATAATACCAATGTGTGCTGATATAATACGACATTTAAATACAATATCTTGTAAGAAAGGAAAATAATATGGAGAATTTAATTTTGTCAGCGCCAAAATACGGATGGTGCAGCTTCCATCTCGCAGACGAGGAAAAAGAATTCACTGCTGCACTCAGCTATCTTACAGACGTGATGCATGACACCTTAAAGATGTGTCTGACGTATCTCCAAACAGGCGCGGCTGCCGTAATGTATGATAGAGAGGGCGAAGGAACTTTTCTTTTCGTCATGTCAGAATATGACGTGTATGTTTTAGACGAAAACCTGCCTGGCGGCATGGTACATTTTGAAAACCTGCGGGCAGACGACATCTGTGAAAACATCCTTGGCTGTTATTATGCTGACACTATCGGCTGGCTGAACTTTGCGAATATGAACGAGCAGAGCAAAAAAGAATATGAAAAATACGAGAAAGGAGAGGCTGCTGAAGTTCATGGGATGGTTAAGGAAATCAGGAAACTCCTGAACGAAAGAACCGGGAAGAAGAGCAAGTGGACTGAAATCCGGTGCGATTTCTTTGATGAAGAAGAAAAGCGCTGGCTCGTGGATGCCTGGAAAACAGGAAATGACAACGAAGAAGGCGAGGTAATCGCGAAAATTTCTGAATCCGGAGAAGTTGTCTATCTTAATACGGAAGCCGAAGATGATGAATATGCGAAAGAAGTGATTAGTGAAAAACTGAAAGATTTGGCTTGAAAAATGCATTTTGCCCTGGAAAAAATCCAGGGCTTTTGTTTCGCTGAAAAAATCCGGCAAAAATTTGCGTATGCCGGAAAATCTGGTATAATATATACAAGAGATGAGGAAAAACAATCTCCTCGGTACATAAGACGGATTCGCCGTCGAAATTCCTTTCTTTGTTAAAAAATCCTGTCGCTTGGATGTAATCCCTGCGGCGGGGTTTTTGTTTTTGTGGGGAAATGGCATATTAAATTCGAAACAAAATTTTTGCAGTTAAAAAATACTAAAGTGTTAAACAAAGAAAGGGAAGAAAATATGAAAAACTTTTTAAGAAATATGGCAGCATTAATTGTTGCAGTTGCCATGAATATGGCAACATTGATTATTGTAGTTGCCATGAGTATGACAGCATTGATTATTGTAGTTGCCATGGTTGCAGGTTTTATCGCAGTTGTGTGGATGAACAGATGGTTCTTGCTTAAGATAACCATTATCATTCTGGCATGCACTGTAATTGTCGGAATGGTTGGGCTTCTGCTCCATTTGTCTAACAAAAAAGGTAAATAAGACGGCAAAGCCGTCTTTTTTTGTTTTTGTGGGGAAATGGCATGTTAAATGTGTACAAAATTTGCATATGATGCATACAAAGAAAGGGAAAAGAATATGGCAAACACAGTAAAGGTATCAAGAGAAGTTAAACAGCACGAAGGAAAGAAGTTTATGACTGCTAAGGGTATCGCCGAAATGAGTGGAATTGCCCATGGCGCGCTGACAAACAGACTGTACCGTATGAAGCAGGAACACCCGGACCACGTTCATTATTTTGCTGATGAAATACCGGCATATTATGACGAATTTGCTTTTCGGTATATCGTTAAGGATATCAAAAAGCATCCGGTATACCGTATTAACAACCAGCAGAAATACGAGAAATTCAAACAGCTGTATGGCGAGCAGAAGAATCAGGATGCTGTTAAAACAATTGCTGCTGCAGTAGTCAAATCAAGCGAAATAACTGCCGGCAAGCCAAAGACAGCAGAAGAGGATGTCAGAACGAGTAAAGAAGAAGCCTCTAAGACAAACGAAGCAACTTTGCTGAAAATCGCAAAAGAGCAGACTGCTGAGATTGAGAAGCTGAAGACCGAGCTGTTAAGTGTCAAGCAGGCTCTTGAAGCCAAAGATGCTGAATGCACTAAACTTAAGGCAGAATATAGTGCGCTGCAGACAAAATACGTAATGAGCGCCGAGCTCTTTGCTGAACGTGTCTACAAGATGGCTATGTCAAAGAGTGCAGGAATTGCACAGGAACAGGAGACAGACAATGATAATCTTATTCTTGTTGGCTGATACGACAAAGAGAATCCATATGGGTTCTCTTTTTTTTAAAATTTGGCATATTGTATATGAAAAAACAACTAAAAAAAGAGGTGAAAAAAAATGATTAATTCTTTTATCTATTCATTTATCTATTTAATCCGCTTTCTTTGTGAAATCATTATCACACTTGCAGCGGTAAAATACCTGATGCCGGAAATCCGGAAAATCTGCAGAATGATTGCTGGAACAGAAGAAAAAGCACAGCAAAAAGAAGTGCCAGGACAGGTAAAAAGACCTGTGACAGAACAGCCGAAAAAAGCTGCTAGACCTGAAGTAAAACAGGGTTCCACTGTACAGACAAAGAAGCCAGTAAATCAGCAGCATGTTGCTGAAAAAATAAAAACAACGGCGGAAAGAAAGACAGAAGAAAAATCTGAAGCTGAGGTGGAATTTCCGGAGTGGCCGGAAGAGTAGTGGGAGGTGATAAATATGTTAACAGCAATTTTTGCCATATTGATGCTTTTGGTATTCGGGGAACTGCTCTGGGCGTCCGTTAAATTGGCCTGGAGCGTCTGGAAGATTGTTTTTTCCTTTGTTTTCTTCCCGATTGCAATGATTCTGATGGCGGTAAGCGGGTTAATCGCTGCTGCGATACCGATTCTCGCAATTGTCGGGATTGTGGCATTAATACTGGCATTAACAAAATAGGAAATTAACAGCCAGAATTTCTGGCTGTTTTTTTTGTTAGGTAGAATTTTCTGCATATTGTAAATATAAATTCAAACAAGAAGGGGAAGGAAAATTATGGAAAAGATAAAAAAATTTTTTAGAACTATTGCAATCATGTTACTTTTGGCAATTCTTATAGTTATTGGCGTGAGATTTTTCTTCATGTCAGTGACACATGGTATCAAAGAAGATATTATTTCCATAGTCATTATTGCAATTTGGGTTATAATATGGGAACTTATTTTAAAGTAATTCTAAGACGGCTTTGCCGTCTTTTTTTTGTACAAAAAAAATGCTGCAAAAAAAATATAAAATTTCTTGCAAAAAAACGTACCTTTTTTATTTTTTTCTGCATATTAAATTTGTAAGGATTTGGTTCTTATGTTTCTGGCGGCTCTACGAGAAAGGACAATATCGAAAGCGATATGTCTGGAGCCTGCGGCCGGAAAAACAGACTTCCGCAATGCAGCCAGAAAAAAGAAAAAATATTTGGAAAAATATTTTGCAAAAAGTGTTACACTTTTGAAAAAATCCTGCATATTGAATATGAAAGCGAAAATAGACCACCGGTTAAGGTGAATCTGCGTAGGCCCGTGTGTATAAGTAACGCATTCCTGCCGTGCAGGGCGTGAATGGACATTGGCAGCACATATGCGTGGCGGGATGCCCATATGGCTGTGGATTGGCTGGAGCGAAGATAGCCTGTATTCTTTGATTGCATGGCCAGCAATAGAAAACCGGGTGGTTGTCGCTTAAAAACTTTCAAATTTTCGGCTTTTGTTAACAGTTACTTCTTTTAACAAAAATTTAAATTCTAAAAGCTGGTATTGCCTAAGAATGGTTGTTTGTGACCGCATTCGTAAGAATCGGCACGTGTTCTGCCTGTAGTGTTAAGATACCTGAGTACTGTTACGGTCACTCGAAGATTTGACAAAAATTTCGGCTTTTTACAGATGGTTACTTCTAAAAATGGTAAGTTATTGAAAATACAAATTTACAAAAAAAATGCCAAGTCCGCTGGCACAAAATATGACACCATCTGACTTACACGAAATTTTCAAGCGGGGGAGTCCCCCGCAATGCGATTTTATCAAACATAAAGGAAGAATACTCCTTCCTCTATAGGAAGCGAGATGAATTCCATTTTTTTGTAAAAGAATCCGCATAAAATTGCTCTTTTACGAAAAAATTCGGCATATTAAAAATAACCGGTGGAACACCGGGGCTTGCCTGTGCAATATCGGCAGAAAAAAAGATGGTCTTAGACCAAAAGCCCCCACTTCAGCGCGAGCAAGTGGTGGGTAGTTCACATTTAATACAGTATACGGCACCAAACGCTTTGGTTACTTCAAGTAGAAAATATACTTATATCCAGATTTAGATATCTGTTTTTGCCGGTGTTCCGGCGCGCATCCGGGCATGACCAGGAACATAAGCCAAGATTGGCACCACTTTCACCAAAGCAGTCACTCGTATGTTTCTTGTTTCGGCAAAGGATGGCTTGAAATTGCAGCATATGCTGCAGAAAAACATGCAGGGATTCCTCGCAATGGTTACTTCTTTCTAATAGTAGAAAATTTTCTTACAGCTTTCGGCTGATGCGATGCGGCGGACAAATAGCCCGCAGGTTGCAAAGGCAATTCCGGTTTGTATTCGGCATATCCTAACAGCCGTAGAGACGCCAAAGGCGTCGTTGTTCTGTGAGATAATGTCAAACCGTTGTACTAACTCGAAACAAATTAGAAAAAGACAGCCTTTGGCTGTTTTTTTATTTCAATTTTTTCTGCATATTATATATGAAATTTTTAACAAAGAACGGAGGAAGAAAAATGACAAATGTGTTATTTATTATTGCACTTATTGCAATCCTGTTAACTACAATACTCATTCTTATAATGATGAGTGTCGCAAAAAGTAAATCTAAAGAAGACTGGCTTATGGAAGATGCGGAACAGTCAGAATGCGTAAGACGCATGATAAAAGAGCGAGAAAAAAAGAAAGCAGGAAAAGCATTATGACAGGTATTTTAATTTATGTTGAGGCAGCATGTATTATTATTGGCCGGTTCCTGATTCTTTATGCTGTATTTTGCCTTGCAAAAGCATTTTGGAAGCAATTCCGCCATGCCGCAAATAAGATTTATTCCCATGTGACGGGGGATGCAGAATCATTGTTTCCAAAAAAACAATGCATCTGCCAGGTAAGAAAATCAGAAATGGCAGAAATGATGTCAAAAAAAAGTGAGGAAGGTTTTATGTACAAAGAAAGCCTTCCTGGGGAAGATGACGAATCTGTCATCCTGGTTTTTGAGGAAGATTAAACTAAAGAACCGCTGGTAATTGCCTTGCGGTTCTTTTTTTGTTGCTCCAAAATTCAGCTTATATTTTTTGTAACATTAAAATTTCAGCATATTGTATCTGTAAACCTTAAATAAAATTTTAAGCAAAGAAAGGAGACATAAAATAAAATGAGTTTAAAGAATCCGAAAGAGTGTTTCTGCCTGCAGCAGCAGCAGACATTTTTTGTACTAAATGAATTAACACCGTCAACATGCGAAAATGGGAGTGAACCCCTGACGTTCCATCATGAGACATTCAGCCGGTTCAGATTTGTTATCATCAATAAAGATAAAAAGGCTGCTACAGCCAATATCCCGGTATCAGAAATCCCAGGGATTTTTGAGGAGATAAAAAATAAAAATCTGCTCAAAAAAATGAACAGTGATGAAAACAAGATGATGAGGGCCTTAAAGTTTAATGCAAAGGCCCTGCAGAAACTGGTACATAAAGTAATAGGGACACCGCAGGATGGGGGAAAGCCTGCAGCTGCGGCTATTGATACAAAGTCACCAGCTTTCAAGCTGACGATTGGCTCTGGAACACTGAAAGGAAAAACACCTGCCGGAGCATTGCTGGAAAATCCTGAAGTAAATAAAAAGATGCTGGAAAACCAGGTTAACTGGCTAAAACAAAATTTGGCGAAATATCCGAAAAACCAGCTGCAGATTGATGCAATCAATCAGGCGCTGGACCTGTTCAACAGAGGTCTTTTAAATAAAGATACTGCAAATGCAGCTGCCGAAACCGTACAGGTTTCAAATGAAGATAAAGATATTGTATGGAAAACAGGATTCAGACCATTAATCAGGCGAAAACTTGACAATGGTAAAAGTTTTGTTTATGAAATAAAAATATACTGGCACGAAGACCTTCCAAAGCCAGTTGAGATAGAAATCCGCAACTATTATGCGCCTGTCATCCAGACAGAGCAGGGGCTTTTGAATGTTGTTGCAAAGGAAAGAGAGCAGGAGGTAAAAAACAGCTTTTCGCTTACAGTTGACGAGTGGTTCTGGATGCAGCATATCATAGAATCCCAGATTTCCACATTTGAAAGCATACATGCGGCAAGGATGTACAAAACTGCAAATGATGCAGAGATTGCAAACAGAGCCCAGGCTTTCAAACATTAGGGCGGAGGTGTAACTTATGAATATCAGTAAATATCTGGAAATGCGTAATCTGGTATTGATAGAGCCGGAAACAGACGAATTCGTCCAGGTAACATACCTCTGCGATATGGATTCTCATATGTCAGAATCTGAGATTTTGAACAGACTCGGAGGATTACGGGATGTAGGAAATGCAAACGATAAAGTGTTTATGTCCCTTGGTTTATACCCGGTTTCTATTTATTATGAAAGGGATGGAAGGGTGATGCGTTCACGCGAAAATTCTATGACTGATTTTGAAGCAGTGGAAGATAATGTGTATAGACCAAAGCAAGGGGCAATGTCTCTATTATATCGGATGAAAAACTTACAAAAAAACGTGCAGGCAGCATAAGCTGCCTGCGTTTTTTGTTGCAAGAAAAAAAATTAAAAAATTTCTAAAAAAGGCGGCAAAAATAACTTCAGATTCTGCATATTGGATATGTACAAAATATACACAGGAAAGGAGAAATATTTTTTGGATAATAACAGCGTTTGCTTTCTTGATACGGAATTTAACGCTACTGATTATGCAGAACAGAATGACGGGATACAGGAAATAACAGAGATTGGTGCTGTCATCTTCAGAAACGGGAAACCAGCAGAGCGCTTTTTAAGATGCTGTCTTATAAAAAATGGGCATATCCTTACAGACAGATGCATGAAAATCACTGGAATGACACCTGAAAAAATGAAAAGAAAAGGTATTCCGTTCATTCAAGCGATGAAAGAACTTGGCGAATTTCTGGATAAAAATAATATTGAAAAAGTTTACACTTTTGGTTCTGCAGATGCGTTTGAAATGCGTACGACTGCAAAGCTTAATAATGCAGACCATGATGTGTTTCAGACAATAAAAAAGATAAAGAATATCTATCCGGTCTTTGAACAGAGGCTGGAGTTGAAATATGCATTTTCTTTAATTGATATATGCAGAATCTGTTATGTGAACCATGACGCAGAAGGAAGGGCGCATTCAGCAATCAATGATGCGGAAGATACCGGACTTGCATTTTACAACATGAAAGCAAAGAAGATAAACAAAAAACTGCTTAAAGAAATAAATAAACATAAAGACAATGTAAAAATATACCGGGCAAACAGGTCTGTAAAACAAGTGAATATAAAGCCGGCATATGTGGTTACAGACAAGTTTATACGAAATCTAGAATATACATTCCAAAACGCCGCTACGGCAATTGATGGACCGGTGCTTGCAGCACTACATGATGATGTAATGCGTATGATTGGAAGACCTGACCTGGAAACAGGGGAAAACAATTTGTGAAGGGGTGAGTAACAAAATGGTTAAGATAATGTTTATCTGCGAAAAGCTCCGGAAGAAATGGTCAGCATATTCCACATGCATGCCAAGGATTGGTGAGAGCATCAGGGTTACCGAATGCGGGCATACATACAAATACGTGGTCGTTAATGTGGAAACAGTCATATGCGGTGACATCTCATTACCAGAAGTTAAAACTGCTGAGTATGTTGTATATGTCAAACCGGTCAGGCATGGTGCTGACGCGGCAGGCGCCAGCAAAAAGGAGAAAAAAGAAAGTACAAAAGTTGATATTGCTGCTGCAGTGACAGTGTGAGGATAGAAAGAGATGATGAGTGTTGATTTTTTAATCGTGGACCGCATCCCATGCGGAAGATTCCATGCGGTCATCAGCCGTATCCCAAATATCGGGGAGACTGTAAGCCTGGCTTCCAACGGAAGCGTGGACCAGTATTTCGAAGTTGTGGATGTAATTACCGTAATCCCGTGCAATGCATGCGGATTACAGGAATTCGATGCGGCATATGTCGTTAAACTAAGAGAAAAAGAAGAGAACAAAGAGATGTTTTTGTGTGCTGCAGAACTGAAAACAGGCTTGGAAAATCAGGAAAACCTTGCCGCAGCATCTAAAAAACATTGATAACTCAGGCTTACGCCTTCGTTACCAGACTGTGTTGAAAAAATATCGCAAAAATTCGCTGAAATGCTGTTTTTCAGGCATATTGTATGTGCAAAAAATATGAGGACAGAAAGGAGCGAAAAAAAATGATAAAAAAAATCGTATTAGCAACAGGAAACAAAAGTAAAGTAAAAGAAATTACCGCTGCACTGTCTGGCATCCAGGAATTTAACGGAATTACAGTAGTTTCTATGAAAGACGAAGACATTGACATAGATATTGAAGAAACCGGTTCCACATATATTGAAAATGCTGTTATTAAAGCAAAAAAGATATGCGAAATGACCGGACTTCCGGCAATGGCAGATGACTCAGGAGTTGAAATCGATTACCTGCACGGAGCACCAGGAATATACTCTGCACGCTTTCTTGGAGAAGATACACCTTATTCCGAAAAGGTGCAGTACATACTCAATGAAATGAAAAATACACACAACAGAAAATGTGCTTACATTACAGCAATCGCTCTCGCATTTCCGGATGGAACCATATATACAACCATCGGAACACTACATGGACTGATTGCAGAAAAAGAAAAAGGCGATAACGGATTTTCTTACGACAAAGTTTTTTACCTGCCGGAATATAAAAAGACAATGGCAGAGCTGTCTTTTGCAGAACAGGTCAATTGTAACCAGAGAACAAAAGCAATTAAAAAAATGGCTAAAATGCTAAAAGAAAAACAGAAAGGAAACTTAAAATGAGTAATAAATTGTACAGACCAAAAAGGAAAAAATCAAAAGAAAAACTTTCCTTTATGGATAAGCTAGAAATGGGAAGTATCGCAATTGCCACAGCGGCATTGATTGGCTGGTCTGGCTGGTCAGCAATGGATGCGCTTACTCCGGACCCGCCGGTTCCTACATATTCGTTATATATGGACGGGATTACAGCATTTTTAATGACAACGCAAGGTGTTGACCCGGATGACCATGAAGCAGATGTGGAGACAGAAGGAGAAGATGATACAGACGCAACCGATACAGAAGAAACACCTGAAGAACCTGAAGTCAGCGAAACAGAAGAAGAGACTGACGAGAACGAAGCAGAGACAGAAGATGAGTCCGATAAACAGGACACAGTGGCAGAAAACGTAAAAAAAAAGATAAAACACGTAAATAAAAAAGATTTGGTGAAAACAGCTGTAACACCAACAACGTCACCGATGCTGACGCAGGCCCCGGAGCCAACAGCTACACCAGAACCAACTGTTACGCCAAAGCCGACAGTTACACAGAAACCAGCAGTTACACCAAAGCCGACAGCTACACCGAAACCTAAAAAGAAAAACAAGAAAAACAAACCAATTTATGCTGGTAACGAGTCCAACAAAGCTGGAGAGTTATCAATAAAATCTGGTAACGAGTCCGGCTTTGCCGGCGAGTTATCAACGCCAACAGAAACACCGAAAACATATTTCGCAACAACTGCAGTTAAAGTAAGGCAGGAACCGACAAGTGAATCTCTCGCTCTTGCAATGTATATGCCTAATGTAGAAATCAATGTTATTCCGGACGATATGACTCATGAAGGCTGGCTGAAGGTAAACAAAGATGGCGTTATTGGATATGTTTCAGAAAAACATGTCGAAAAAAGATAGAAAGGAATAAAAAATGAGAAAATTTAATATTATTGCAATTGTTGCCGCACTTGCGGCATCTACACTCGCGGGATGCGGAACAGCAAATACTAAAATTGATTTTGACCCTGACCACATTATTGCATCCATCAAGGATTCTGACGTAAAACTTGATTATGCAACTGCAAATACTTATGTTAGAATCATGCAGGCGGAGACTTATGATTACGCACAGGGTGTAATGGAAGAGGATGAGACTCCGTCTGACGACATCTGGAGTGAGGTACTGACAGAAAAAACCGAAAAAGGATACCAGACTTATGGTGAAGTTTTTAAGGATGAGACTCTTGACAACTTAAAAACAATGCTTGTAAGTGAAGAACATATGGATGATTACAATATCACTTTTACAGATGACGAACAGGAAAGATGGAATACAGTTGCTGATGATTTTGTAGAAAAAACAGACGATGCTGCACTTGAAGCAATGCATGCAGATAAGACATCAATTGTAAACACGCTCCGGCTTATGGCAATCCAGGACAGAGTAAAGACAAAAGTAAAAAAAGAAGCTGATGTGACAGTAGACGATACTGATATACAGCAGACAACATTTTCATATACAACAGTTTACAAAGACTCATTTGATGACCCGGAGCAGACAGCGAAAGATATTAAAAGCGCATTCGAGAAAAGCGAAGATAAGGATTTCTCAGCAGCCGTAAGCGAGCAGGGTATTACATCAAGCGACGTCACCATTACAACAAATGACCCGGATTACGACGAAATCGGCCTTGATAAGGACCTGGTTGATGAGATTATGAAACTCAATGATGGAGAATGCGGATATTATACAGATGAAAATGGCAACATTGAAGTCTTTTATATGACAGCAAAAAATGATAAGGATGCAACAGACGCAAAAAGAAGCTCAAAAGAAGAAGAGGAAAAAACTGAATATTATAACGATACGATTGAGGAATGGAAAGATGCCGCAGAATTTGAGATTGATGAAAAAGCATGGAATTCAATCAAGGTAAACAAAAATGCAATCTATACAGAATTACATGAAAACGACACTGAGGACAGCGATACGACAGTAACCGCAACGGATGACGGCGGAACTGTTACAACAGACGATTCAAGCGTATCTGTAGGCGTTACGGCTTCTGACGGCGGAGAGGTTAACGCAGATGTAACAACAGGAAAAACCGAAGATAACGACGCAGCAGAAAACAATGACATAAAAGAAGAGAATGGCGAAAAAATCGCAGAAAATAATAACAATATTGACAATTCTGATGAGAGCGCCGGAAGTGATGATAATGATACGAAATAATTTAACTGGTGCTCAGGTACAGAAAATGGCAGACAACGAAAAGGTGCTTGTTAATGTCAATAGACTTTACGCAAGACTGGTAAAAACAGGAAATGATTGTAAAGCGGCATACAATGCACTAAAAAAAGTGCCAAATGAACGCGCCATGTTTGTAGAACTAACCGTGAAGGAAGCAAAAGAATGTTTTGCAGAAACCCTGCTTGACATGCCATATAATTCATTTAGAAAAAAGGAGACTTAAAAATGACAGTGAGAGAAATGATTGGCTTTGATGAGGCCGAAATAAAGACAGAAACAGAAGCGGCTAAGAACCGTGTAAGAAAATTAATGGATGACATCAATGAAATGCCAGCCGGAAAAGCAGAAAAAAACTGCCCGTATTACAAACCGGAAGACGAAGATGACAGCGAGAGATGCGAAAACCTGCTTGCTTTATTCTGTAAACTTGATGAATGCCCGTTGAAAAACTGCGGAAAAATCTAAAAAAATAGTCAGCCAATGCCGGCATTGCCGGCAACGGCTTTATTTTTTTGCAGAAATTTTGCATATTATATTTTGTAGTCAAAAATACTTCCAGATTTTTCGCCGGTGTAGTTAATAGAATTGGAGATGACAAAAATGTACATAAAAATTTCAAAAGACGTAGAAAGGCAATACAGAAAAGAAGTAGAACAGATTATTAACAACAAGGATTTTCAGAAATTACGGTACTATAAACAGCATAACTGGTCTGACAGACTGATGCACAGCATTAACGTGTCATATCTGTCCTGGCTGATGGCAAGACGTCTTGGATGTGATGCAAAAGCGGCTGCACGCGCCGGGCTGCTGCATGATTTCTGCCTGTATGACTTTCACGAAAAGTCAGCCGATGGAGAGCACCAGGCCTTCCTGCACCCGAAAGTTGCTGCCGAAAACAGCATGGAGCATTTTGATATTTCAGAAAAAGAGCGCGACGCCATCTTGTCGCATATGTTCCCGCTTGGTCCTCTGCCAAAAAGCCGGGAGGCATGGCTGATTACAATCGCAGACAAGTTGTGTGCGGCAGCTGAATTGTGTTCAATCACAATCGCTCTTGCAAGACACGGAAAAATCAGCTTTGTACAGGCTCCGGCTTAACATTGGGAATATATCCAAAAAGTGTTACATTTTTTCGTTTATTTTGCATATTAGTTTTAGACTTTTTGAAAGGAGGTGAAACTAATTATGGACAATAAGAAATCCAGGACATTATCCCTGACTTCCACGATTCTCCTTACTATTTATACCGTATTTATGGTATTGGCAGAAGTCGGACTTCTGGCAATCTGTCAGATTATGAGAGAGCTTTCAGCTGGCGGATTTGATATGGCTACAAATTCAATTGCAGCTAGTGGAAACATGGCGGAATATGCACTTCCAGGTTCAGTATTTGGAAGCCTGTTTGCCGGTTTCGGAGGTCTGGCATGGCTTATCATATCATCATTTGTGATTTTCTTTATTGTAATCTGCACTGTGTATATTGCTGTTACAGCAATTTCATATGTACTCGTAAAAAGAGAGTACTATAAAGCAGACGCATGGATGAAGATTGCAGTTTTTGGAACAACATTCCTTGGCTTTATCCTTGGTACAAGCCTTTCATGCCTGCAGATGTTATGCCTGACGATACTGCTTGTACTTCCAATCATACTCTCTGTTATGGTCTTATTCTCTGAAGCAGAATGCAAATGCGAATGTAAGTGCAAGACAGAAGAGAAACAGCCTGAAGTAGAAAATACTGCTCAGCAGGAAAAAGAACCAGAAAAAACAGAAGAAAAGGAATAATCAGCATTAGCGCCAGCCCAGGAGATAAACCGGGCCGGCGTCTTTTTTTACAAAAAAAAGAAGAAAGGAGGTCTTGCCGATGAAACGGCAGATTTCTGCCTTTTTTCTGGTTGCGTCGTTTTGTTTCATACTCTTTGCATGGACTGTTCCGGCAAAGAACAACAGGGTCGTAACAAAAAACTATACGCTGTATATAAACGAAAAAAGGCAGATAAAAATAAATCCAAAATTAAAAATCAAAAAAAATAAAAAAGACAAACCCAAAACTTGATATCAAAAAACAAAAAAATAATGTTATTGTAGTTGAACCTTTAGATATGGATAAATCAGAACTTACGGTATACACAAATAAGCAGACATACAGATATATTTTCAAAGTAAAAGAGAGACACCAGATTGAAAATGAAAAACTGGAAAAATATATAAAAAAGAAAAATCCCAAAAGAATCATCTTCACGGAAGGGCAGAGTTGGATGCTGCCGGATTTATCCGTGCCGAGGAAAACGACGAACGGACCCATATAAAAAAATTCGTAGAAAATTTTACTTTTTTGTGAAAATCAGGCATATTAAATATATAAAACAAAAGAACATTATTTCAGAAAGGAGACCGGCATTATATGGCAAAAAACACAACCACGTCTTTCGTTGTGACGAGACGAATTGTAACTGATAACCGTGGGTATGACAAACTGAATAAGATAATGAGAATTACAGAGCGCATGTATAATGCCGGCGTAAGACACTGCATTAAGCAGCTGAGCGAGCTGAAAAAAGATGTCTGGTATAAATATTGCCTGGGACAGTTCTTCTCATGTACGGACGAGAAAGAAAATAAACGGTGGAGCAAGGAAATATTCATATGCGCCGCAGCATATCAGCTTACCGAGTATGACCTTCATGCATATTTCGGAAGAGGAAAGGTCTCCGGATATGAAGGCGGAATCGGAATCAATATCGTACAGAAGACCGCTACTGCTCTTTATAGTGCGGTAAAAAAGTCAATATTTGGGAAAAAGATTCATTTCCGTAAATTTGAAGAATCCTTTTCTTTTGAAGATAAAAAAGCGGCATCAGGTATTATATATAAAGCTGAAGCAGATACCGTTACTGTATGCGGCACTGTGTTTAAATTAAAGCCAGTCAGAAAAAGCGATATATGACTTCAGGAAGCAATGAAATACAAGGTAAAGTATTGCCGTATCATCAGGGAACCTTTCGGAATTCATTATCGCTTTTTCCTGCAGCTTGTAATGGAAGGCGTTCCGCCTCAGAAGCATGCGATTGGAGCCGGAACAATAGCTATTGACCCAGGGGTTTCAACTATGACTTCATATAATGGAAACAGACTTTCCTTTAAAGAACTGGCTCCGGATGTTAACAAGTATCAGGAGAAGGTCATCAAGGAACAGAACCGCCTTTCCAAGCTGACAAGGATTAACAATTCGGAGTGTTACGACGATAAAGGCGTACATATCAAAGGTATGCGGATTCAATATTCAAAATCTATGAAAAGAGCAAAAATGAGGCTCCGCACAGCATACAGAAAACAGCGTGTATATGTAAAACAGTCAAACAATAATATTGCCAATGAATGGCTTGAAGATTCAGGTTCTGTGGTGAAGATTGAGACCATGAATTATAAGGGCTTGCAGAAGAAATCTTCAAAGACTGAAAGACAAGACAAGGAATCTGTCGTGACGGATAAGACCGGAAGAAAACGCAGTATACGTAAATTTAAACGAAGAAAACGTTTTGGCGGCAGTATATTAAAACATGCGCCATCAGGTTTTCTGTATACAATTAAGAGAAAAGTTACAGCAACTTGTGGAATCGTGATTGATGTAAGTGCTTCAAAATTGAAAGCGAGCCAATATGACCACGCTTCAGATACATATAAAAAGGTGTCGTTAAGTGACAGGGAAAAGATAATAGGTGGTCATATAGTACAAAGAGACTGCTACTCTTCATTTGTCGTATTTTATGCAACTGACGAAAATAAACCTGACAGGGAAGGATGCATGAATGGTTTTGCAAAATTCCTGATGTGCCAGGATAAACTGATAGAAGAAATGATACATGATAATTTCAACAACCCGAATTTCGGGACGAAACTGATAAACATAAAAAAGCAGCAGCTCAGTGAAGAGCCCGCTGCTGTATAACTAAAGTTATTCCACAGGCTCAGCTGCGAGCCCGCCTTTGTATATGTCCTGCATATACAGTGTGAGTACAGGGATAAGCTTCATCTGTTTATCTTATGGAAAGCTTAAGAGGTAAAGTCCATCGTCCAATATAATCGTCTTATAACCCTGCAACACGGCCATTTCCGTCGGGTGCGGAGGATGAAAAACGGTGGCGTATAGAGACATCTAGCCGGTTCTCTTTTGGGAACCCGCCAGATTTATCTGTGCGGAGCAGTCAGTAAAACAGCTTGATGTTTCGCATTTCAATACGGATAATGTAATTGGCTTCTGTGAGATGTTTAAAGACTGTAAGAGCCTGGAAGAGCTTGACCTGAGTTCTTTTTCAACAAAGTCAGTGCCGGCAGGAGAGTGCATCCGTGGCAAAGGTGAATATTTCAGGTGCTGCTCAGGTATGAAAGACATGTTTAAGAACTGTAGCAGCCTAAAAATGTTTGGCTTTGCTGGAGTATGATAAACAATTCTAATATATATGCAAAAAAAATAAGAGCCGCCGTGGTAGCGACTCTTATATTTTGTGTTAATATGAACGAACTGGGATTTGCTTAGTTGAAAGGAATATCCTCATCAACTGCAAATCCATCCATGCCAGTATCAGCAGGTGCTGCAGCAGCCTGAGGTGCAGGCATTGCACCGGAAGCGTCAGCAGGAGTATCAGCAGCGTCATCAGAACGGCGGCTGTCTGCGAAGTCAACCTCCTCTACAACTACCTCAGTAGTGTAGACTTTCTGACCATCCTTGTTTGTATAACTTCCGGTCTGGATTCTGCCGGATACACAAATCTGACGGCCCTTTGAGATGTACTTCTCGATGAATTCGGCAGTCTTGCCGAACGCAACGCAGTTGATAAAATCAGCTGACGCTTCGCCGTCACGGCGAAATCTGCGGTTTACAGCAAGAGTAAATCTTGCGATTACTGTTCCACTTTCTCCTGCAGCTGTTCTGATTTCAGGGTCACGGGTTAAACGTCCCATTAAAATAGTTTTGTTCATAGTATCTTTTCTCCTTTTCTTTATTTTTTTTATTTGTTACTTGAACACTTACAATATGCTTAAAAAAATCTGTTATAAAAAACGGTTTTAAAAAATTTTTTTGTAGTATTTTTAAATATTACTTTTTATATTTTCGATAAAGTCAAAAATGACAGGTGCTGTCTCTTTCAACCCTTCCGGGTCCTGCAGGCTGATTCGGAACATTTCAGCAAAATACTCTGAATTATCTGCGACATTCTCATCCTTTAATTCGTATTTCTCACGTAATGCTGGAAGCTCAGTTTCCCTGGATAATGTTACGGTCTGGTCATCTGATAACATGCGGAAGTCCTTATAATCAATAGCATGGCCGAGTTCGTGATAAATTGTATTTTCCAGCGTAGAGTTTGCACGGTAATACATTAAATGTTTATCCCCTGCAGCCGCATTGGAAAGATATGTATACCCGTCAATAATTTCTCCTGGTGACTGGACATGGTCTGGGACATCATTTGAAATAGAAATGTCAGGGTTGTCGCTGACACAGATAGAATATTCACTCAGGATATTGATATATTTTTCATCTAACTTACTGATGATGTCATATGCATGGCCAATGTACTTTGAAGCATTTTCAGAATCGCTTTTAATATTTAAACCAACCGGAGGTTCGTTTGACAGATATCCGCCCCAGACATATCCTTTATCCGTCTTTGCCCATTCTCCTTCGGTCTCCTGAACTGCGACAGAATCTCCTTTCTTGTATTTGCCCACAACTGGACTGTCAGATGACGGACCGCTTCTTATATTTAATTCTGTAACAGAATAGCCGCTCCCGTTTGGAATTTCAGGTGCCTTATCTTCAATAATGGCAAGCGCCTGAATATCTGTTGAGATTCCTAAATCTCCAATTGAGCGGGCTGCCTGCACAGGGACTGAAGTTATGACAATGCTCGCCCCTGCAAGTAAAATTTGGTATATTTTATTTTTCATACTTTTCTCCTTTCGATGGCCTGTATATTGCCTCGAAAGTTAATATGCAAAATAATAAAAAATTTTTTCGTAAAAAAAATTCCGCTCTGTACAGAGCGGAATTGTGTTTTGATATCAGAATTTTGATTCAGGAAGTTCTTTAGCATCTCCAAACCTGGCGACATGTCGGTCAAATTTGGAATCATCGGCGCTATCGGTTTCATATTCACTCTTTGTAATATACTCACCTTCAAATTCAATGCCAGGATTCTGTTCCTCGCAAAGCTTGCCGGATGCCTCGAGAAAAGTTTTTAGTACATCTTCAGTGACTGGTTTCGTGAAATCAAAATTCATCGCCATGTAAAACTTCACATCCGGATGTCCCTTTGGCCAGAATGCCATGAACAGCTGCAGGTATCCCTGAATCTTAAAATTGTCACTTGCTTTCATAAAAATAATCTCCCTTCTTTTTAATTAAACGGCTCTGCCGTGCAATCATTACAAAAACAATATGCTTAAAAAAGAAAGGAAAGAAAAAAGGCAAAAAAATACCGCAGGATAGTAATCCTGCGGCTGTATCTGTATACCTTAGATTTCAGAGAAAAGAACTTTCTGTCCTTCTCCGCCGTTTCCGTTTACGGTGTAATATGCAGCTTTCTCTGTGACATTCAGGTAAATATTGATATCACCCTTTAAGCCATTGTCTGCTGCATGCTTTTTAACTGCCTTTTCAACCTCAGGGATTGAAACGCTCAGCCCTTCAACCTCAAGCACTGTGTCAGCAACCTTTGTTCTGACAGCCTTTACTGCTTTTGTTGTAGCCTTTACAAACTCACGGGCCTCCTCAACAGCATCAGCAGCGGTGTCCTTTACTGCATCAGCAATCACTCCTGCAGACTCTTTTACTTCCGGCTTGTTCATGTTAGCCTCAATTGCATCACCTGTATTTTTTACAGCCTCGCCGGCCTTTTCAGCAACAGCCTTTGCTGCCTCTTCAGTCTTTGCGACTACCTTGGTTGCCTCTTCGGCAAGTTTCTTTTTATTGATTCTTTTAGTTGTCATTATTTTATTCTCCTTTTTCTTCGTTTTCCATTTATTGGTTGTATTCCACATTGTATGTACCTTTCTTTTTCAGGTGTATGATTAGAACATTGTTATTGTCAGCAAGCAAAGCGTTGTCGTTAACGGAAATCAGCGCAGCCGACGGATGCTGCTGCATGACTTTATACGACACGACCGCCAGCAGGTCAGCGGCATTGCCAGCAAAATCCTTTGTATAAGTTTCAAGTATTGTGTCGTGGTAAGCCCTTTTCACAATTTCAGGCTCATCAGTTTTAATACTCAGATTGCATACGGCGAGAATGCGTGGTTCCATCATACCATCTGCAACAAATTTAATCGTAAGGTACATATTAATGCTCCTTTCTCTGCCTGTTTGATTGGCACAACTATATTATGCAGGATTTTTTAAAAAAAAGAAAGTTTTTCAGAAATCATTTCTGCACAAAGATTTTTCCGCAAAAATCATGCATATTGTAAGAAATGCCGTATACTGCTGGCAGGAGGATAGGATATGGAAGAAAGACAAAAAAGAGTAAAAAAACAAATCCAGGAAAGACATAAAAAAGTTGAAAAACAAAGAAAAAATATTGCCGGTATGGTTACGATATCAGCTGTTGTTGCATGCATGATTGCATCCCTGTTATTACAGCGAAAGGAAATCAACGACAGCATAAAATCATACTCAGCAAGATATGAAATACTGCAGAAGTCTATAGAAGAAGAAAAAGAGCATGTAAAGGAAATTGAAAAATTAAAAGAGTATATGCAGACAGATGAGTATATCGCAAATGTTGCACGGGAGAAGCTTGGAATGGTAAAAGAAAATGAGATTATATTTTCGGAGGGAAAATGATGTTGCCAACCAATAAGCTGCTTTTTCTTTATCTCGCAAATCCGGCATATTGCATGTAAATACAAAACAAGAAAGGAAAAATAATATGGAAAAATGGTTTAAAGCATATGGATGTTCTTTATACGGCGATTTGAGTGACGACAAAGACACAATAGAGTTTACGGACATAATCGTAGATGAAGGAACAGAAGAGCTGCGGCTTGCAGGTATTGAAGAAGCAGTTAATAAGATTGTATCATATGATTTTAAAAGCTGCGGCAGAACTTTTCCCAATGTGAAAAAACTTGTAATCGGTATGCTGACGCAGTCTGTCAGTATAAAAAACAGTCTTTTTCCAAATGTGAGAGAAGTAAAGTCCAATACTTCTTCTTTTAAATCTGGTGATATGCTTGTGAAGCAAACAGAAGGCTCTGGAGATGTCTTATTGAACACATTCTGCAAAAAGAAAGATGAAAAAATTGATTTAAAAGGAATCATGATAATCTCAGACTGGGCATTTGACGGCTGTATGTCAGTCAATGTTCTAAATGAAGAAGAAATACGGGTATGTGAAAGATATGCTTTTAATAATTCTGCACTGTTAATGCAGCCATTTACAGATGGACTCAGATTTGCTGGCAGAATCCTTATCGATGCAGAAGAAGGAGCAGATGCAAGGCTGCCAAAAAACTTCATACTGATAGGTATATGGATAGCAACAGACCTCAGAAAATTAAACTCTATCAGGATTGAAGATTATGAGAATTTAAAAATGATTTCATTTATGACGAAGGGTCCAAAAAGAATCATCTTTGCGGATAAAAAAAAGGTTGGCCAAAAAGAGCTTCTGCAGAATGTCTCAAACCCAAAACTCGAATACTTTGATTTAGAATCACGGCAGCGCGCACTTAAAAGTATAGATGGTGTCCTATATTCCAAAAAAGGTGACAGACTTATTTGCTGCCCTGCCGGAAGAAGGCATCTTGTAATACCGGAAGGTGTGACTGAGATAGAACCAAGAGTTTTTTCATGCTGTGATATTGAATCAGTAGAGTTCCCGGATTCTTTAAGAATAATTGGTGAAGGCGCTTTTTCACATTGTGATAAATTAAAGAGTATTAAATTTGGAAACGGTATTGAAAAAATTGGAAGCCAAAACGATGATGAAGGATGTTTCTTTGCTTACTGTACTGAGCTGGAGGAGATTGAAAACTTAGCCGTCGCATTCTCGTGACTTCAGTCGTGAGTTAGACGGCTTT
>OBKG01000115.1_pt1 | contig 61457 bp, 51 predicted proteins | sample 1519741 | NCBI WGS metagenome assembly OBKG01 (sample SAMN00265072, study PRJEB22529) | human gut metagenome
TCGGGTTTTCTGTGAACTTTGTTCACAAAAAACACCTCGCGGAATGTTACCAGTGAACAGTAATCTTAAATCTTCTTATTTATATGTGAAAAATTCAAATGCAAATATTCCGTAATATTATACGATACCCCGGCTTAAATGACAATGTAAAAGTTTAACAAGGATTCTTCGCACAAGTGTTGAATTTTCGGTTATTTCGGGCTATAATATATGAAGTTTTCTGCCGTGGTTTTACACTCTTTTGTAAGTGTAAAAAGAAAAATGTCTTTGCAGGGCAGCAGAAACAGAAATTTTTTTGAAGATAAAGACTTAAAAAAGAAAGGATTCACATATGGCAAAATATACACTTATGAAAACAGAAGGCCGTGCCAAGCGTGCCCAGTTTGAGACAGTACATGGAACTATCCAGACACCTGTGTTTATGAACGTGGGAACTGTTGGAGCCATCAAGGGTGCAGTATCCACCATGGATCTGAAGGATATCGGAACCCAGGTTGAGCTTTCCAATACCTATCATCTCCATGTAAGAACAGGAGACAAGCTGATCAAGGAATTTGGCGGACTTCACAAATTTATGGTCTGGGACAGACCGATTCTCACTGATTCCGGCGGCTTTCAGGTGTTTTCCCTGGCAGGACTTCGTAAGATCAAGGAAGAGGGCGTTTATTTCCAGTCCCATATTGACGGTCATAAGATTTTTATGGGACCAGAGGAGAGTATGCAGATCCAGTCTAATCTGGGCTCTACCATTGCCATGGCATTTGACGAATGTCCAAGCAGTGTGGCAAGCAGAGAATATGTACAAGCTTCTGTAGACCGCACTACCAGATGGCTGGAGCGCTGCAAGGCGGAGATGGCCAGACTGAACGGTCTGCCGGATACAGTGAATAAAGAACAGCTGCTTTTCGGAATCAATCAGGGGGCTATCTATGCAGATATCCGTATTGCACATGCAGATACCATTTCCAAACTGGATCTGGACGGCTACGCAGTTGGCGGTCTTGCAGTTGGGGAAACTCATGAGCAGATGTATCATATTCTGGACGAAGTCGTGCCTCACCTTCCGCAGAACAAACCTACCTATCTGATGGGAGTAGGTACTCCTGCTAATATTCTGGAAGGAGTCGCAAGAGGAATCGACTTCTTTGACTGTGTATATCCAAGCCGTAACGGACGTCATGGACATGTTTACACCAATCGCGGCAAGCTGAATCTGTTTAATGCGAAATATGAATTGGATCCGTCCCCAATCGAAGAGGGATGTCAGTGTCCTGCCTGTCAGCATTACAGCAGAGCCTATATCCGCCACCTTCTGAAAGCGAAAGAAATGTTGGGAATGCGCCTTTGCGTGCTTCACAATCTTTACTTCTACAATCACCTGATGGAGGAAATCAGGGATGCACTGGATCAGGGCAATTTTGCAGAATATAAAGAAATGCGACTGGCTGGTTTTGAAGAGGGAAAAATTAACAGCAGATATAGTAAATGAAATTAATATAAAAAATCGGAAAAATACTTGAAGAATCAAATTATTTTGTGTATTATATACTATAATGCGCTGGTGAAAAAGACAGGGCGTGATAGTAAGATACAGGAGGAATAGCAAATGGACGCATCAAGCGGAATGAGTATGGGATTTACCATCGTATGGCTGGTTGTACTTTTCGGTATTATGTATTTTCTGATGATCAGACCTCAGAAGAAAGAGCAGAAGAGAGTACAGGCGATGCTCAGCGATATGGCTGTAGGTGACAGTATTGTAACTACAAGCGGCTTCTACGGTGTCATCATCGACATGACAGAAGAAGACGTGATCGTAGAGTTCGGTAACAATAAGAACTGCCGTATCCCTATGAGGAAACAGGCAATTGCCGAAGTTGAGAAAGCAGAGCAGGCTTCTGCATAATCAGATTCATCCGAATATGACAGAAACTAAGAACAGGCTTCATTCCATAAAGGGATGGGGCCTTTTTTCTTCCGTGAATGTTTTTTGAGAATGGGAAAAAAGGCAGTTTTTTGACAGTTTTTTACTTTAACATGTTGAAATATTAAAGAAAGTGCGTTATTATAATAACAATTATCCATTGGTGTCAGGCGAGAGGTGATTTTCCGCTGGCATTCAGAAACGAAGGAGAGGAAATTATTATGAATTACAACATTTCACTGATCCCCGGAGACGGAATCGGTCCGGAAATCGTTGCAGAAGCAAAAAAAGTTCTGGACAAAGTATGTGAGAAATATGGACATACTTTTTCTTATTCTGAAGTACTTTTAGGCGGAGCTTCCATTGATGTACATGGAGTACCGCTTACAGACGAGGCAATCGCTACAGCGAAAGCTTCTGATGCAGTTCTTATGGGCTCTATCGGTGGAGATGCCAAGACATCCCCATGGTATAAGCTAGAGCCATCCAAACGCCCGGAGGCAGGACTTCTTGCCATTCGTAAGGCACTGAATCTTTTTGCAAACCTTCGCCCTGCATATTTATACAACGAACTTCGTGCAGCATGCCCTCTTCGCGATGAGATCATTGGAGACGGATTTGACATGATCATCGTACGAGAGCTTACAGGCGGTCTTTATTTTGGCGAAAGAAAAACAGTAGAAGAGAACGGTGTAAAGAAAGCCATCGATACCCTTTCCTACAACGAAAACGAGATTCGCAGAATTGCCATCAAGGCATTTGACATTGCCATGAAACGCCGCAAAAAAGTAACAAGCGTTGACAAGGCAAATGTTCTGGATTCCTCCAGACTTTGGAGAAAAGTAGTAGAAGAGGTAGCGAAGGATTACCCGGAAGTTACTCTTGAGCATATGCTGGTTGACAACTGTGCAATGCAGCTGGTGAGAGATCCCAAGCAGTTTGATGTTATTCTTACTGAGAATATGTTCGGCGATATTCTTTCTGATGAGGCCAGCATGGTGACAGGATCTATCGGAATGCTTTCCTCTGCCAGCCTGAACGAGACAAAATTTGGTCTTTATGAGCCAAGCCATGGCTCTGCACCTGATATTGCAGGTCAGAATAAGGCCAACCCGATCGCAACCATCCTTTCCGCAGCCATGATGCTTCGTTTTTCCCTGGATCTGGATGAGGAAGCAAATGCAGTTGAGACTGCTGTACAGAAGGTTCTGACTGCCGGATACCGTACCGGTGACATTATGTCTGAGGGATGCACTCTGGTTGGAACGAAAGAGATGGGTGACCTGATCGCTAAGGAAATTTAGAATTCGAAATAAACAAAAAGCAAATGGATCATTTTTCCCGGCTATGAAGCAAAAAGGAGATACAAGTTATGAGAAGTGACGCAGTAAAAACAGGCACACAGCAGGCACCTCACCGTTCCCTGTTCAATGCCCTTGGAATGACAAAAGAAGAAATGGAGCGCCCGCTAGTAGGAATCGTTTGTTCCTACAATGAGATTGTACCAGGCCACATGAACCTGGATAAAATCGCACAGGCTGTAAAGCTTGGCGTGGCAATGGCTGGAGGAACTCCGGTCATGTTCCCTGCAATCGCTGTCTGTGACGGTATTGCAATGGGACATATCGGTATGAAATATTCTCTTGTAACAAGAGACCTGATCGCAGATTCCACAGAGGCTATGGCACTGGCTCACCAGTTTGACGCTCTTGTTATGATCCCGAACTGTGACAAGAACGTACCAGGACTTCTGATGGCAGCAGCCAGAATCAACGTTCCTACCGTATTCGTAAGCGGAGGCCCGATGCTGGCTGGTCATTTAAACGGACACAAGACAAGTCTTTCCAGCATGTTTGAGGCTGTTGGTGCTTACGCAGCAGGCAAGCTTACAGAGGAAGGCCTGACTGAGTGTGAGAACAAAACATGTCCGACCTGCGGTTCCTGTTCCGGTATGTACACTGCAAACAGTATGAACTGCCTTACTGAGGTTCTTGGTATGGGACTGAAAGGAAACGGAACCATCCCGGCTGTATATTCCGAGCGTATCCGTCTTGCAAAGCATGCAGGAATGCAGGTTATGGAAATGTACCGCCGCAACATCCGTCCAAGAGATATTATGACAAAAGAGGCACTTCTGAATGCCCTTACGGTAGATATGGCTCTTGGCTGTTCCACAAACAGTATGCTTCATCTTCCGGCAATTGCACATGAGATTGGCTGGGATTTCGATATCAGCTTTGCAAATGAAATCAGTGCAAAGACTCCGAATATCTGCCACCTTGCACCTGCAGGCCCTACCTACATGGAAGACCTGAACGAAGCAGGCGGCGTATACGCAGTTATGAACGAGCTGAATAAGAAGGGACTCCTTCACACAGAATGCATGACTGTAACCGGAAAAACAGTAGGCGAGAATATCAAGGACTGTGTAAACCTGAACCCGGAAGTAATCCGCCCGATCGACAATCCATACAGCACCACAGGCGGACTTGCTGTACTTCGGGGCAACCTTGCACCAGATGGAAGTGTTGTGAAACGTTCCGCAGTTGTTGCTGAGATGATGGTTCATGAAGGACCTGCAAGAGTATTTGACTGCGAGGAAGACGCGATTGCGGCAATCAAAGGCGGCAAGATCGTAGAAGGTGACGTTGTTGTCATCCGTTATGAAGGACCGAAGGGTGGTCCTGGAATGAGAGAAATGCTGAATCCTACCTCTGCAATCGCAGGTATGGGACTTGGTTCTTCTGTAGCCCTTATTACAGATGGACGTTTCAGTGGTGCATCCAGAGGCGCTTCCATCGGACATGTTTCACCAGAGGCAGCAGTAGGCGGTCCCATCGCCCTTGTTGAGGAAGGGGATATCATCAGCATCAATATTCCGGAACTGAAGCTGGAACTGAAGGTTTCTGATGAAGAGCTTGCAGCAAGAAAAGCAAAATGGCAGCCGAGAGAGCCGAAGGTTACAACCGGATATCTGGCAAGATATGCAGCAATGGTTACTTCCGGAAACCGCGGTGCGATCCTTGAGGTTCCGAAAGCAAAATAATAAGATTCTTATCCGGACATGTGAATGGAATTATGGTTCATGAAAGTATGGTTCTTTCATAGCAAATGTCCGGGATTTTTACAGTATAATATACCAGGAGGAAATGAAATTGCAGCTTACAGGAGCGGAGATCATCATAGAATGTTTGCTGGAGCAAAGCGTGGATACCGTTTTCGGATATCCAGGCGGAGCTATTCTGAACGTTTATGACGCCCTTTACCGATACAGTGATAAAATCAAACATGTACTTACTTCCCATGAGCAGGGAGCTTCCCACGCGGCAGACGGTTACGCCCGTGCGACAGGAAAGGTCGGAGTGTGTCTGGCAACTTCCGGCCCAGGTGCAACCAACCTGGTAACCGGAATTGCCACCGCGTGTATGGACTCTGTTCCTGTGGTAGCAATTACCTGTAATGTTGGAACTGCCCTTCTTGGAAAAGATTCCTTCCAGGAAGTTGATATCGCAGGCATTGTAATGCCTGTGACAAAACACAGCTATATTGTCAAAGATGTAACAAAGCTTGCAGACACCATCCGCAAAGCTTTTATCATCGCCAAAAGCGGTCGTCCTGGTCCGGTACTCGTAGATGTGCCAAAGGACGTAACCGCAGCAAAATGTGAATATATCCGTCACACCATCACAGCCGTAGAGCCGAAGGTTGACACCATCCGTCCGAAGGATGTGGATACAGCAGCCCAGATGATCGCAGCAGCGAAAAAGCCATTTATTTTTGTTGGCGGCGGTGCTGTGATCGCAGATGCATCTGAAGAAGTCCGTGCACTTGCCCACAAGATCCAGGCTCCGGTCTGCGACAGCCTTATGGGAAAAGGGGCTTTTTCCGGAGAGGATGAGCTTTACACAGGTCCGGTTGGAATGCATGGAACCAAAACTTCCAACTACGCAATGTGCGAGTGTGACCTTCTGATCACTCTTGGTGCACGCTTCAGCGACCGTGTGACAGGAGATACAAAGACCTTCGCACCGAAGGCAAAGATCCTGCAGATTGATGTAGATGCAGCGGAGATCAACAAGAATATTGCAGTTGATGCTTCCGTGATCGGAGATCTGAAGGAAGTGCTGAAGCTTCTCCTTGTGAAAATCCCGGAGAAGCGCCATGATGAATGGGTACAGCATATTCAGGATATGAAAGCTAAGTATCCGTTGAATTACGATCATTCCCAGCTTACCGGACCCTACGTGATCCAGAAGCTTTATGAACTGACTGGTGGAGATGCAATCATTTCCACAGATGTAGGACAGCACCAGATGTGGGCGGCCCAGTATTTCAAATTTAAGGAGCCGAGAACCTTCCTGACATCAGGAGGGCTTGGTACCATGGGTTACGGCCTTGGCGCAGCAATCGGAGCAAAGATGGGCTGCCCGGACAAAACCGTGGTAAATATAGCAGGAGACGGCTGTTTCCGTATGAACATGAACGAGATCGCCACGGCAGTTCGCTGCGGCAAACCTCTTGTCCAGATCATTCTGAATAATCATGTTCTGGGAATGGTACGCCAGTGGCAGACTCTGTTCTATGAACAAAGATATTCTCAGACCATCTTAAATGATGGTGTGGACTTCGTGAAAGTTTCTGAAGCAATGGGAGCAAAAGCAATCCGCGTTACGAAGATGGAAGAAGTAGAGCCTGCACTTAAGATGGCGCTTTCATCAGAGGGTCCGGTAGTTCTTGATTGCTGGATCGACCAGGATTTAAGCGTATATCCTATGGTTCCTGCAGGAGCAAGTTTAGACGAGGTATTTGATGAGGAGGATGTGAAGAAATGAGCAGAGTGTACAATTTTTCCGCAGGACCGGCGGTCCTTCCGGAAGAGGTGTTGAAAGAAGTCGCAGATGAAATGATGGATTACAATGGTACCGGCATGTCCGTTATGGAAATGAGCCACAGAAGTGCTGCATTCCAGGAGATCATTGACACAGCTGAGAAGGATCTTCGTGAGCTGATGAATATTCCGGACAACTATAAGGTACTTTTCCTTCAGGGCGGCGCTTCCCAGCAGTTTGCCATGATCCCAATGAACCTTATGAAAAATAAGGTGGCTGACTACATTGTAACCGGTCAGTGGGCAAAGAAAGCATACCAGGAAGCACAGAAATACGGAAAAGCAAACAAGATTGCTTCTTCCGAGGATAAGACTTTCTCTTACATTCCGGATTGCAGCGATCTGCCAATCAGCCCGGATGCAGACTATGTTTATATCTGTGAGAACAACACCATTTATGGAACCAAGTTCAAAGAGCTTCCAAATACAAAGGGCAAAACACTTGTGGCAGATGTATCCTCCTGTTTCCTTTCCGAGCCGGTTGATGTAAGCAAATATGGTATTATCTATGGCGGCGTTCAGAAGAACATCGGACCTGCAGGTATGGTAATCGCCATTATCCGCGAGGATCTGATCACAGAAGATGTTCTTCCGGGAACACCTACCATGCTTACCTATAAGACACATGCAGACGCTGGTTCCCTTTATAATACACCGAATGCATATTGCATCTACGTATGCGGTAAAGTTTTCAAATGGCTGAAGAAAATGGGCGGTCTGGAAGAGATGAAGAAACGCAACGAGGAGAAAGCAAAGATCCTTTACGATTTCCTTGATTCCAGCAAGCTTTTCCATGGCACCGTTGTTCCGAAAGACCGTTCTCTTATGAATGTTCCTTTTGTAACAGGAGATAAAGAGATGGATGCGAAATTCGTTGCTGAGGCTGCCAAGGCAGGTCTTGTGAACCTGAAAGGCCACAGAACCGTTGGCGGTATGAGAGCAAGTATTTATAACGCAATGCCAAAGGCTGGTGTGGAAGCGCTGGTTGCATTCATGAAAAAGTTTGAGGAGGAAAATGCCTGATGTTTCAGTATCATTGCCTGAATCCTATTGCCCAGAAAGGCCTGGACATTTTTGATGATAATTATAAAAAAGCAGATACTCTGGATGACTGCCAGGCAGTTCTTGTAAGAAGTGCCAAGATGCATGACATGGAGCTGCCGGAGAGTGTTGCTGTGATCGCACGTGCCGGAGCCGGAGTCAATAACATTCCGGTGAAAGAGTGTGCAGAGAAAGGCATCGTCGTATTTAATACTCCTGGAGCCAATGCAAATGGTGTAAAGGAGCTGGTTCTTGCCGGTATGCTTCTTGCTTCCCGTGACATTGTGGGAGGTATTGAGTGGGTACAGAGAGAAAAAGACCAGGAAGATATTGATAAGCTTGCTGAGAAACAGAAGAAACAGTTTGCAGGCTGTGAGATCATGGGCAAAAAGCTTGGTATCATCGGTCTTGGTGCTATCGGAAGCATGGTGGCAAATGCAGCAGCTTCCCTTGGGATGGAGGTTTATGGATATGATCCATACATTTCCATCGATGCAGCATGGAACCTTTCCCGTACTATTAAGCACAGCAAGAGCTTAGATGAGATTTACAGCAAGTGCGATTATATCACTGTACATGTACCGCTTCTGGATTCCACAAAGAAGATGATCAACAAAGAGGCTTTTGATAAGATGAAAGACGGTGTTGTACTTCTGAACTTTGCCCGTGACCTTCTGGTTGACGAGGATGCGCTGATTGAGGCGCTGAACAGCGGCAAGGTGAAAAAGTATGTAACGGACTTTGCCAACCATACAGTTGCAGGTCATGAGGGCATTCTGGTAACTCCTCATCTTGGAGCATCCACAGAGGAATCTGAGGAGAACTGTGCAGTTATGGCTGTGAAGGAGGTTCGTGATTTCCTTGAGAATGGTAATATCAAAAACTCCGTAAACTTCCCGAACTGTGATATGGGTACCTGCGTAGCAGTAGGACGTATTGCCATTACACATAAGAACATTCCTAACATGATCAGCCAGCTGACCAAGATCCTTGGTGCTGAGGGCCTGAACATTGCAGACATGACCAACAAGAGTAAAGGTGAGTATGCGTATACTCTGATCGATCTGGAGAGTGCAGCTTCCGCAGAGGCGCTAGATGCGCTGAAGGCTATTGAAGGTGTTTCAAAGGTTCGCGTGGTGAAATAAATTCAAATACAGATAATTGACATTAAGACAACAGAATGTTAATATAAGTATAGAAAAAGAGTGTTGCCGATAGACGGTTAGTCCATATACTGGTTAGCAAAAATTGCCGCTTAGTTTACAGACAGGGCGGCTATTTTTGTGTATTATTTACATCTTTACCCAATGTGTATCCTATTGTAAAGCAGGTTAAGCCGAAGCTTACAACTGCTATAAAGTCAATAATACTCATTGGCTTAGCCCTCCTTTCCACTGAATTCCCTTTCAGGGTTTCTATGTAATCAGAGGGTCACAGTCCCTCTGTTGAAGGACTAACCGCCTACCGTTATGGCAACACCCATACGATGATTATAACAGTTATGATAGAAGAACACAACTGAGAAATTTAACAATAATATATAAAATATTCTAATAATAAAACAGGAACCACTAAATTTCAGATTAGCGATTCCTGTTTTTGCTTTAATTAAAAATTGCGATTCAAAGCTACATATTTATCTGCCGCTCTTTGCAATAAATTCCTTAACTTCTTCGCGAGTTGGCATGACACGGAGAGCACCCTTGCGGGTAGTAATAAGGGAAGCGCCTGCATTAGCAAAGGTAAGCATTTCCATAAGATTCTCATCTGTAAGATCCTTAAGACCGTGCTCCAGAACATAGTTCAGGATGCTGGCACAGAAAGTGTCTCCGGCACCTGTGGTCTCAATGGTGTGCTCCTGAAGGAATGGAGCGCATTCTACGCGGCGTCCCTTGTAATAAGCGCGGCTTCCGTCTTTACCCATGGTGATAAGAACCAGCGGGATGTGATATTTCTCTTCAATCAGCGCAGCACCCTTGTCATAGTCTGTAGTATCGAAAAGGAATTCCACTTCGTTGTCAGAAATCTTCAGAACGTCACATTTGGTAAGACCGTATTCAATCTCGACGCGGGCATCCTCAAGGGATTTCCAGAGTGGCGGGCGCAGATTGGGGTCAAAGGTGATGATACAGCCGGCTTCTTTTGCTACCTCAATGGCATGACGTGTAGCTTCACGTACGCCCTCATGGGTAGAAGAGAGAGTTCCGAAATGGAAAATGCGGGAATCGCGGATCAGGTCGTCTGGAACCTCATCCATAGTCAGCATCATGTCAGCACCTGGATTACGATAGAAAGAGAAGTCTCTGTCTCCATCCGGATAGGTGTGGACAAATGCCAGTGTGGTATGTACTTCTTCATCCATAATAAGAGCTCTTGTATCAATTCCAACTTCTTCAACAGCAGCCTTCAGCTGGTTTCCGAACATATCCTTTCCAACTTTTCCGATAAAAGCGGTCTTCTTGCCAAGGCGCTCAAGCATAGCCAGAACATTACATGGAGCTCCGCCCGGGTTCGCTTCCATGATTGGGTTGCCCTGCGCGCTGGTTCCATTCTCTGTGAAATCGATGAGAAGCTCGCCAAGTGAAGTTACGTCGTAGTTTCGATTACTCATTGAAAAATCCTCCTTAGGTGTTTTCAAAATCATATACCAATAATTTAACGCAGAGGGGTGTATTTGTCAAACAAATTTCTTTCTTTTTCCCGCTTAAAATGGTAAAATAGAAATATCAAAATTATGGTCGGATCGACGGGAAAATCATAACAATATTAACATATTTTCCGGAAATCCGACAGTCCGTGAAAATTGGCGGGGAAATGGAGAGACTTATGAGCAAAACAGTATATGATTATATGGACTGGCCAGAAATTGAAGCGGTTGTATACGGGGAAGAGACAGCGCCAAGAGATGTGATGGGACCGAGACTGACACCGGATGGTGTGCTGATACAGGGCTTTTTTCCGGAAGCCAGAGCTGCGGCAGTGGTTACAGGGCGCACGAAATATGAAATGGAGCTGGAGGACGAGGCTGGCTATTATGCAGTGCTGATCCCAGGCAGAAGAATTCCGGATTATGAATTTCAGGTAGAGTTTGAGAAGGAGACGAAGAACTTTAAGGATGCCTACGCATTTGGCGGACTTCTCACAGAAGAGGATGAAAGAGCCTTCCTTGGCGGCGTATATTATGAAGCCTATAAGAAAATGGGCGCACATCCCATGGTGATGAATGGGGTAGCAGGCACTCATTTCGCAGTGTGGGCACCCAATGCAGTTCGGGTAAGTGTGGTTGGCGAATTCAATAATTGGGATGGCAGAGCACTCCCCATGCATAAGATGCCCATGTCAGGCCTTTTTGAACTTTTTATCCCGGGAGTAAAGGCGGGAGATGCCTATCGTTATGAAATTAAGGCGAAAGGGGATGTGCTCCTTCAGAAGGCAGATCCTTATGGAAACAGAACCCAGCCTGCACCATTGTGGAATTCTGTTGTAGCGGATGTCTCTGATTTTACATGGAATGACAGCAGTTGGATGGCTGAACGTAAGAAATATGATGACCGCAGGCAGCCGGTTTCCATTTATGAGACAAACCTGGGACAGTGGGAATCAGGGAAAGAGCTGGTGACCTTTGCGAAAGAAAAGGGATATACTCATGTGGAGCTTCATCCGGTTATGGAGTTTCTGGAGGATGGTTCAGACGGATACCCTACATCTGCATACTTTGCTGTCAGCACACGTTATGGCACACCAGCAGAATTTGCAGCATTGGTGGATGAGCTTCATCAGGTGGGAATAGGCGTGATCCTTGACTGGTCACCGGCACAGTTCCCGAGATACGCAGGCGGTCTGGAGAAATTTGACGGAACAGCCCTTTATGAAGTGAAAGACTCGGAAATGGCAGTCCACCCGATGTGGGGCACCATGCTTTATAATTATGACAGTCCTATGGTAATGGATTTCCTGATTTCTAACGCCTGTTTCTGGCTGGAGGTATTCCATGTGGACGGACTTCGTATGGATGATGTAGATGCCATGCTTTATCTGGATTATGGAAGAAAGGATGGATGGACGCCGAATATGTATGGCTCCAATGAGAATCTTCCTGCCATTGAATTTCTGAAGCATCTGAATTCCATTGTGAAGAAGCGTGATCCAGGAGCACTTCTGATCGCACAGGAGGATGGTCTGTGGCCGGAGCTGACTGACAGTGTGGAGAATGATCACATTGGGTTTGATTATAAGTGGAGTGGCGGATGGACAAGAGATTTCCTGTTCTATCTGTCAGTAGATCCGATTTTGCGGAAGAATTATCATGACCAGCTGACTTTGTCCACCTTATATGCATATTCTGAGCATTATATTCTGACTCTTGGAAGCAGAGATGTGGGAAATCTGGAAGAATTTATGGCGAAGCTTCCAGGAGATGACAAGCATAAGCTGGCTCAGGTAAGAGAGGCTTATTCCTATATGATGGTTCATCCCGGATGTAAAATGATGGCGCCGGGGGCTGCTATACCGGAGGGACTTGCCAAATGCATTCAGGCGTTGAATACCCTTTATAAGAGTTCGCCTGCTCTTTATCAGATGGATGATGAGTATGACGGATTTGAGTGGGTTCAGCTGATGAAATACGAGGAGAATGTGATCACCTTCCTGCGTAAGACAGAGAAACCAGAGGAAACTCTGCTTGTAATCTGTAATTTCGCCGCAATTCCTTACGAGAATTACCAGGTGGGCGTGCCCTTTGCAGGGAAATATAAAGAAATCTTTAATAGCGATGCAGCAGAATTCGGCGGCGAGGGTGTAGTAAATTCTCGTGTGAAGACAGCAAAAGCAGAAGAGTGCGACGAACGTGAGCACTCTATTAAGGTGAAACTGCCGGCACTTGGTGTAAGTATCTACAGCTGCACTCCCGGGAAAGCCCCAGCCAGGAAGAAAGTGACCGCAGCGAAAACTGCGAAAGATAAGACTGCAGGAAAACTGGTAAGGACTGTGAAGGCAAAAGCTCCAGCAAAGAAGTCAGTAAAGGAAGAAAAAGCTGCGAAAGCAGAAGAAGCTGTCAAGGCAGAGAAAAAGGCAGAAACAGTGAAGAAAAGAGCTACAGCAAAAAAATGACAATAACAAAGCAGACAGAAATAGCCAATAAGTAATAAAATAGCAAAAAAGACTGCATTTACATATCTGAATTTCAGATGTGAGGAATGCAGTCTTTTTGAATCTTTTTACAATAAGCAAGTAGCGAAGCAAATCTGGAATATCCGTTTGACCAAATAAAAAAAGCTGGAAATGAGACTCGAACTCACGACCCCTTCATTACGAGTGAAGTGCTCTACCGACTGAGCTATTCCAGCTTATGGAATGATAAGTGTATAAAAATTTATACACTTATCAGACACAAAAGATATTTTAAGTTATAAGCAGCCATTTGTCAAGAAGATCTTGGGTAAAAATTCTGATTTATCGTGGGTGAAAATTCTGATTATACGATTTTAAACCAGTCTTTTTCCTCAAACTCAACTACCGTACAGTCATTGGCATAAGTACATTCCGGTAAAATGATCATTGCATGAAGGACATCGTTGTTTACAGGCAGAGGACATAAATGCCAGATAGCAGCATTGATCTTTACCATATGTCCTTTGGGAACAATGAAGGCCTTTGTAAGTTCCGGGACTGGCGTACCGGCAGATGCAGGAGCAACATGAATGATCATATCATCATCCAGAGCTACAATGCCTTCCCAGGTGGTTGTGTGGTATTCTGCCATCTTAACGATTCGCTCATCCTTGCGTACGGCAATGGGAGAAAATCCCATACTTCCCATACAAGTACCTGAGATACGATCGGGATAAAATTTGTGGATTTCGCCCTGTAAAGGATAACCTTCCGGTTCAGTCATGGAACAGTAGGTGCCAAAGGGAGCAAAATCTGTTGGATTAATTTTTACAGCTGTAATTTCTTTCATGGAAAACCTCCTCAAATGTAGTAAAAACCCTTGAAGCTATTGTATCATGGTGTTGGTAAAAGCTCAATAAATATCTTTAAATGGATAGTGTGAATAAAGAAAGGCAGTTAATATTTTTAATAAAAGTTTTATAGATTTAAGAACGCAGTATGTGTTATTATAAAAATGTAGATAAAGTTCATAAAGAAAGGCTTGTGGTGAATGAAAGTACCAAACAAATTGTCAAAAATGCTTTCTACCGCAGGAGAAAAGGCAGCGTATGATAACGCATGTAAGAAATTATTATCAAACAAGATTATTCTTGCATGGATTATGAAAAGCTGTCTGCAGGAGTACAGGGAGTGTACAATACAGGAAATTGCAGAGAAATACATAGAAGGAGATTTGTATGTTTCTGAAATTCCAATATATCCGGATGAAGAAACTCCCGGCTTCAGAGAAAAGGATGATTTTGCAGGACGATTTTGGAATCCAAATGGAAATGGATTTAGAAAGTGAGGTAACAGATGTGGGACATGTTCTTGACGATGTAGCACAGAGAAATTATGAAAAAGGAGTTTGCGAGAGTTTGGTTTCTTCAATTAAAACTCTTACAGAAACAATGAACTGGTCTGTGGATCAGGCTATGGATGCACTTAAAATTTCTGAAGAAGATAAAGAAGAAATACGTAAAAAATATAATATTGGATAACATTTTGCAAGGGAGCAGAGCCAATTTGGTTCTGCTCCTAATCTGTTAAATGAAAATGAAAAAATATGTTATCAATGGGAAAATAACTGTTTTCAAATGATTCATTCTATGATAGAATACACCTTGATTGCAAACAAAGGAGATGAGGTACATGTCAGGTTATTCCGCCCCAGGCTTTTTAGAAAAGTTGTACCTTTTTTTGAAGAATTATATGGGAATACGGGTTACCGATATAGCAATATACAGTAATGGCGCTATATAAACATGCACCGTGTTTATATAGAGATTTTCTGAATGTATGGCTATAGGGGTATCCCGTATTTTTTTCGTACTTCACTTAACATTACAGCAGAGCGTGTTAAAAAAGGCTTTCTTCAAAATGCGTGTCACAATTTGTGGAAGCCTGCAGGAATAATTTTCAAACACGCTCCAGAAAGGAGGAGACAAATGTCTGACTCATTTCTTGAATTAAGAAATCTGAAAAAAAGTTTTACATCAGAAGAATATGTTCTACAGGGAATCAATCTGCAAATTGATCAGGGGGAATTCGTCACCTTGCTGGGTGCTTCCGGCTGCGGCAAGACGACCACTCTTCGCATCATCGCAGGACTTGAGCAGCCGGACAGCGGAAGTGTATGGCTGGAGGGGAAAGATGTGACGAATCTGGAGCCAAACCAGAGAGATGTGAACACGGTATTTCAGAATTATGCCCTTTTTCCCCATATGAACGTGGCGGATAACATCGGGTATGGTCTGAAAATACGAAAAGTACCAAAAGCGGATATAAAGAAAAAGGTTAAGGAAATGCTGGAGCTGGTTCAGCTGGAAGGCTTCGAGAAACGAAAACCTGCGGAGCTCTCCGGTGGACAGAAGCAACGTGTAGCCATTGCAAGAGCATTGGCAAATAATCCCCGTGTACTGCTTCTGGACGAGCCTCTCGGAGCTCTGGATCTGCAGCTTCGACGGACGATGCAATTGGAACTGAAGCGACTGCAGAAGAAGCTTGGAATTACCTTTATCTATATCACCCACGACCAGGAAGAGGCCATTAATATGTCCGATCGGATCGTGGTAATGAATCAGGGGCAGTTTGAGCAGATCGGCACTCCGGATGAGATTTACAACTATCCGAAAACAAGCTATGTGGCAACCTTTGTGGGAAATGCCAATATTTTAAAAGGAAAAGTTGCAGAAATAAATGGTTCTTATGCACAGGTTGAAATAGGAAATGACACTGTTTCCGTTTATACAGAAGAGACTGTAAAGGTGGGAGAGCAGCTTACCCTGGCTGTGAGAAACGAAAATATTCTGCTGGATGAAGCTGAAATGGAAAATGTAGTTGAGCAAAATGAAGCTGAGGGAACTGGCAGACATCTTCACGCAACTGTGAAGGAGAAGAATTTCGCTGCAGGTCAGCTGCGAGTTCTGCTTGCTTTGTCTGACGGCACAGAAATCACAGCCAGCCGGTTTGGCATGAATGCAAACATTCAGCCAGGTCAGCAGATAAAATGGTATTTTGATCCGCGAAATGCAGTTGTAGTAAATCGGGAGTTTAAGACGAAAGAGCCTGCTGATATGTCAGGAGGAATTCAGTGATGGGCGGTCTCAGTAACAGCCGTGGCAACAGCCGGAAATTTGCACCTGTAAAGAACAGCCGCGGCAACAGCCAGGAATCTGCGCCTGTAAAGAATATCCGCGGCAATAGCAAGAGTGCTGCATCCACCAGGCATACCCGCGCCACCATCTGGATGATTCTGCCACTCTACATTTTTACCCTGATTTTTGTGGCTTGTCCTCTTATCTATATGGTTGCCTTAAGCTTTGCCACTCCCGGAGAAGTCCACGGTGTACAGTGGATTTTTACACTGGATAATTACAGGAATATTTTGGAACCAGTGTACCTGGACACCTTTGTCCAGTCCTTCCAGCTGGCCATTACAAGTACTGTTTTTATCACCCTGATCGGGTATCCCTTTGGCTATTTTATGGCGAAATTACCAGCAGGCGGTAAAAAGAAAGCTATGCTTCTTCTTATGCTTCCCTTCTGGGTAAATTCCCTGATCAGACTTTACGGCTGGATCATCATCCTTCAGAAAAAAGGCGTTCTGAATTTTGTGCTGAAAAAGCTTGGCCTGATCGAGAAGCCGCTGAAAATCATGTACAGCTACCCGGCAATCGTCATTGGTATGATATATGTGTTACTGCCATTTATGATTCTGTCAGTATATTCCAGTGCGGAAAAACTGGACTGGTCACTGGTAGAAGCCGCCCGTGATCTGGGGGCAGGTAAGGCAAAGGCCTTCTGGACAGTCAGCTTTAAGCTGACCCTGCCAGGACTTTTGTCCGGCGTAATCCTAACCTTTATTCCATCTATGGGACTGTTTTTCATAGCAGATATCCTGGGCGGAAACAAAGTTGTGCTGGTAGGAAGCCTGATCCAGGATCAGATGACCCGGGGAAATAACTGGCCCTTTGCGGCAGCTCTGGCAGTGATCATGATGATCCTTACCACTTTGATGATTCTGCTATACCGCAAGGTCACCAATGCGAAAGAAGTGGAGGGACTGGGATGATAAAAACACAAAATAATGAAATAGAAGTGCTGGATCCGAAAATGCAAGGTGAAGGCGCCGAGGCTAAAAACGGTACATTAGTTAAAAAGTTTGGAAAGAAGAGAAATACAGGCTCTGGCATGAAACGGAGCACCCGCTTTGAGAAGATATACCTTGGTATCATTTTCTTCTTAATGTACCTCCCAGTAGCCGTAGTCATCATTTTCTCCTTCAATGAGTCCAAGCTGCCTGTCCGTCTCACCGGATTTTCCCTCCAGTGGTACGAAAAGCTTTTCGCAGACAGTGCCATGATGGAAGCACTGGTAAACAGCCTGATCCTTGGCGTGGCCAGCTGCGCGGTTTCAGCAGTTATCGGAACTTTAGGCGCTGTAGGCCTGTCACGGATTCACTGGAAAACAAAAGGCGCATTGGAGTACATTTCCATTTTGCCCCTTATGATACCGGAAATTATTCTGGGTATGGTGCTGATGGCATTTTTCTACATGCTGAACCTGCCCTTCGGAATGCTTACTTTGCTGATCGGACATACGGTATTTTGCATTCCTTATATATTGATGGAAGTAAAAGCCAGACTTGTGGGCCTGGATCCTTCCCTTGAGGAAGCTGCCCGGGATCTTGGAGCTACTTCCATGAGAGCCTTTCTTGACGTTACGCTGCCACTGATCATGCCAGCTGTTGCGTCCGGCTCATTGCTTGCCTTTGCCATGTCCATGGACGACGTGGTAATCAGTATTTTTATTAACGGTCCGAGATTGTCTACCTTGCCAATTAAGGTGTACACTCAGATCAAAACCGGTGTCACGCCGGAAATCAATGCCCTGTGTACGATTATGCTGGCTTTTACAGTGGTGATTCTTCTTGTTTACTCTCTTATAAAGAAGTTAAAGAGGAAGTATAAGTAGTCTGCTCACAGGAATCAGCGAAAAAAATCACCTGATAAAAGCCGGTTTTTTCACGGCATAAGGAAATATATGGATATTTCCACTTAGGGACGGAAAGGAGCACACGAATGAACAAACTCATAGAGTTGAAAAACCTCACAAAAAACTTTGATGACCAGCAGGTTCTCCGCGGAATCAATCTGGACATCTATGAGAACGAGTTTCTCACCCTTCTGGGACCAAGTGGCTGTGGAAAGACCACAACCCTTCGTATTATTGCAGGCTTCGAGGAGCCAAGCGGCGGCGAAGTATTGTTTAACGGAATTGAGATTTCCAAGCTGCCTCCATATAAGAGAGAGGTAAACACCGTTTTCCAGAAATATGCCCTTTTTCCCCATCTGAATGTGGCAGAGAACATTGGATTCGGTCTGAATCTGAAAAAAGTGGACAAGGACGTGATCGCCCAGAAAGTCACCAGAATGCTGAAAATGGTAGGTCTGGAGGGTTTCGAAAAAAGAGATGTCACCCTGCTCTCCGGCGGACAGCAGCAGCGAGTTGCCATTGCCCGTGCGCTGGTAAATGAGCCGAAAATCCTTCTTCTTGACGAGCCTCTTGGCGCCCTGGATGCGAAAATACGAAAACAGATGCAGATTGAGCTGAAAAAAATCCAGCAGGAGGTTGGAATTACCTTCATTTACGTTACGCATGACCAGGAGGAAGCCCTTTCCATGTCTGATACTGTGGTCGTTATGAATAACGGTGAAATTCAGCAGATCGGTTCTCCTACCGATATTTACAACGAGCCCGAAAACCGTTTCGTAGCAGGCTTCATTGGAGAGTCCAATATTATAGAAGGAATTATGATCAGAGATTATCTGGTTCAGTTTGACGGATTTGAATTCGAATGCGTGGACAAAGGCTTTGAGGATAATGAAGAAATCGAGGTTGTGCTTCGTCCTGAGGACCTTGACATTGTGGAACCATCTCAGGCGAAAATCAACGGTGTTGTCCGAAACGTCACCTTCAAAGGCGTTCATTACGAAATTCTCGTAGAGACAGAACTGCGCACCTATAAAGTTCAGACCACCGATTATGCGGAAGTGGGCCGCCAGGTAGGACTGAAATTCGGACCGGAAGACATTCACGTCATGTACAGAATGGGAGCTTATTGATGAAACAGTTTAAGCGCCTGATCATTCCTTACTTTATCTGGGCAATTGTTATCCTTGTGATCCCACTGTTTCTCATTGCCCTGTATGCGTTCACCACAGAAGGAAATGAAGTAATGACACTTTCCTTTACCTGGGGGAATTTTGCCAAATTCCTGGAAGCTACCTACCTGAATGTGATCCTGAAATCCTTCTGGCTGGGACTTCTCACCACCTTTATCTGTCTGGTTCTTGGCTATCCCCTTGCCCTGATCATTGCGAGATGCTCTGAGAAAGTCCAGGGACTTCTCATTATGCTGGTAACCATTCCAATGTGGATCAACATGCTTCTTCGTACTTATGCGTGGATGAATCTTCTTGCAGATAACGGAATCATCAATAACCTTCTGGCAAAAATCGGACTGGGACCTATCAGTATGATGTATACGGATTTTTCCGTAATGGTAGGCCTGATCTGCAACTTTATGCCCTTTATGATCATTCCTATCCATACATCCTTAAATAAAATGGATAAATCCCTGATTGAGGCAGCCTACGATCTGGGAGCCAACCGTTTCCAGACCTTCTGGAAGGTAATCTGGAAGCTGTCCCTGCCAGGGGTGGTAAATGGTATTATGATGGTTTTCCTTCTTGCCATTTCCTCCTTCGTTATCCCGAAGCTTCTGGGAGGCGGACAGTACATGCTTATCGGAAACCTGATCGAGTCCCAGTTTATCTCAGTTGGAGACTGGAATTTCGGAAGTGCCATTTCCATGATTCTGGCGGTGATTATTTTGATCTCCATGAGTCTGATGAAGCGGATGGACAAGGAAAAAGGAGAATAGGAGGATATCATGCAGAAAAAAACAAGCTTTTTTCAGAGATTTTATGTGGCCATCTGTCTGGTATTCTTTTACCTGCCAATCCTGGTGACCATGATTTTTTCCTTTAATTCCTCCAAATCCCTGACCAGGTTTACGGGATTTTCCATGAGATGGTATACAGAGCTGCTGCATAATACAGAAGTCAGCAAAGCGGTTTACGTGTCTGTGACCATCGCCATCCTGGCAACTGTGATCTCCACAGTGCTGGGAACCATCACTGCAATTGGTCTTTCCAAGTCCAGGAAGGTGTTAAAGGAAACACTTTTAAATATCAACAACCTGCCCATTTTGAACCCGGATATTGTTACCGCAATCGGACTGATGCTTCTGTTTTCATCACTGGGCTTCCGGAAAGGGTACTTTACCATGCTGCTGGCGCACATTTCTTTTTGTACGCCATATGTGATCACCAGTGTTTATCCCAAGGTGCGAAGCCTTGATCCGAACCTGGCAAATGCAGCCATGGACCTTGGAGCAACTCCGTTCCAGGCATTGACCAAGGTAATCGTGCCCATGATCAAGGATGGCATTTTCGCCGGTGCGCTGCTGGCGTTTACCATGTCCTTTGACGATTTCGTAATTTCGTACTTTGTATCCGGAAACGGTGTCAAGAATATTTCCATTGTGGTCTATAATATGACCAAGCGAATCAACCCTACCATCAACGCCCTGTCTACAATTGTAATCCTGGTCATTGTGCTTGTCATGGTTTTTGCCAACGTGCTTCCAAAGCTCCTGGAAAAGCATGCCAGCAAGCATGCGAAAAAGATTCAGCGTGTGATCGCCCTTCTGCTGGTTTTCGCTCTTGGCTTCGGACTGATCAAGTGCGGAGGCGGTGCAGCGGAGAACCATGTCCTGAAGGTTTATAATGCAGGAGAATATATGGATCTGGATCTTCTGACACAGTTTGAGCAGGAATATAATTGTACTGTAGTTTACGAAACTTTCGAATCCAACGAAATGATGTACACCAAGCTTTCCGGCGGTGAGTCCTATGACGTGCTGATCCCTTCGGATTACATGATCGAGCGTCTGATTAAAGAGGATTACTTACAGTATATTGACTGGGATCTGATCCCGAATAAGGGCAGCCTGATGGATGAGGTCATGAATAAAAGTTATGATCCGGGAAATCGTTATTCCTGCCCGTACTTCTGGGGAACGGTTGGTATTCTTTATGATACGACTGTGGTTGATCCGGCAGATCTTCAGGAGGGCTGGGATCTTCTCAGGGATACCAAATATAAAGGAAATATTTACATGTATGATTCTGAGCGGGATTCCTTTATGATAGCACTGAAGGCTCTTGGATATTCCATGAATACTACAGATGAGAATCAGATTCAGGAAGCTTACCAGTGGCTGGTTGACCAGAGAAATACCATGGACCCGATTTACGCAGGTGATGACGTCATTGACAATATGATTTCCGGAAACAAGGCTATGGCAGTTGTTTATTCCGGAGATGCTTCTTATATTATAAGCGAAAATCCGAATATGGATTACTTCACACCGAGTCAGGGAACCAACAACTGGTATGATGCAATGGTTATCACAAGGGACTGCAATGAGACAGAGCTTGCCCATCAGTTTATTAATTTTATGCTAAATGAAGAATCTGCTCTTTCCAATACGGAAGAAGTAGGTTATACTTCTCCTGTAAAGAGTGTTTACGAAACTATGATCACCGGAGAGTATGAGGGCGTTTCCTCCTACATCCCGGATTTTGAAAATCCAAACAGCGAGATCTTCCGCTATCAGGAACCGAAAATCAAGCAGAAATATGCGGAGCTGTGGACGAAGATCAAGGCAGAGTAAACATGGAAATTTATAAAAACGGAAACGTGGCTGGCAGAAGCCGGCTGTGTTTTTGAAGAAGAGGAGAATGATTATGAAGAAAAAGGTATTTGCGGTAATTCTTGCTGCAGCAGCAATCTGTGGCAGTCTGTCACCTGTATACGCAGCTGACTCCGAGCTGGTCCTCTATACATGGGAAGGAATGTTCCCGCAGGAGGTTCTGGACGGATTTGAGGAAGAAACCGGCTGTAAGATCGTATATTCCAACTTTGACACTGACGAGACCATGCTGGAGAAGGTTTCCATGGCAAAAGGCGGAGACTATGATGTGGTAATCGCAGATGACTACATTCTCGAGAAAATCGTGGAAGAGGGTCTTGCCACCAAGCTTGACAAAGACAAAATCTCCAATTGGGGCAACATCAATCCTCTTTATCAGGGACAGTTTTATGATGAGAAGGACGAGTACACCGTACCATATGGTGCAGGTATTCCGCTGATCGTATACGATCCGGAGGAGGTTGATCTTGACATTAAGGGCTATTCTGATCTGTGGGATCCGTCTCTGGAGGACAGCATAGCGCTGATTGGCAACTACCGTGTGATCAACGGCATTACTCTTCTCACCATGGGTAAGAGTATGAATGAAGAAGATGTGGATGCCATTGCAGAAGCTGGTGAAAAGCTGGTAGAGCTGGCACCCAATGTGCGTATGATCCAGGATGACAACACCCAGAATGCACTGCTGAACGGAGAGGCTTCTGTAGCGTTCCTTTACACCTCCCAGGTAACTGCAGCTCTGGCAGAGAACCCGGATCTGAAAGTGGTTTATCCGGAGGAAGGTCTTGGCTTCGGTGTTATGGGAATGTTTATTCCAAGCGAGGCTCCCAATGCAGATGCAGCTTACCAGTTTGTAGATTACATTTTAAGACCGGAGGTTGCTGCACAGTGCTTCAATTATATCGGTTACTACTGCACCAACAAGGCAGCAGACGAGCTGGTAGACGAGAGCCTGGTGGTTCCGGACAGTGTAACAAGCGGTGAGAGTATTAAGAATGTAAGTCAGGAAGCTGAGGAACAGTATAATAAGAACTGGACTGAGTTTAAGGCTGCCTGCGATTAATTGAATTAATTCAGTAAAAGGATAACATCAGGAAAGAGCCTGTGAGTGAACCATTCGGGAGAAAAACGGATAAATCACTGTGCAGGCTCTTTTTTTGTGTAATAGAAAAGTCCTACCGGGCAGGATTGCACTGCGGAGAAAGGAGAGAGGTCGCTGGAGGTGGAGAATGCTTGCACATATATGTTTCCGGGGCCAGAGAAAACAACACTGATATTGACAAAGTTTCGCCAGTGTGTGATTATTATTTACAGAAATAAATGAGTTTTTTAGAGGAGAAACAAAATGGAAATATACAAGGGAGCTTCCGCCTTTGCGGGGATTGCTATTGGGAAAATCAGGTTTTATCGGAAAGGTGAATATCAGATCCGACAGCATCAGGCAGATGATGTAAAAAAGGAACTGAAGAATTTTGATGTGGCTCGTCGGCATGTGATGCAGACCTTGAAGGAAGAGTATGACAGAATGTCAGAAAAGCAAATGGACACAGCTGATCCTGAATTGGATATGGAACCCCAACCTTTGGATAGAATTGTGAAAGTGAATGGGGAAAATGGAACAAACCAGATCCTGGAGCAGGCAGAGCTTCTGGGCTCTGGCAGCTTTCTCCGTGCGGTACAGAGTATGATCACAGGGGAAAAGGTGACTGCTGCTTATGCAGTGCAGACCACAAGAGATGAGATGCAGAGTACTTTTTCCAGGCTGAACGATCCGACCATAAAGGAACGAATCCACAATGTAAGCCGCATCTCCAGTCTCCTTCTGGAAATTCTCGGGGAAGATGAGAACAAAATTGATCTGGGAGAGGAACCAGTCATTCTGGCAGCAGATGCCCTTTCTCTTGCAGAACTGATGGAAATGGATAAGGAGAAGCTTCTGGGTATTGTCACCCGCAAAGGTTCTGCTACCTCTCACGCTGCGATCCTTGCGAAAAATATGGATATTCCCTGTGTTACAGGTATTGGGATTCCACAGTCAGAAGAAGAGTGGGAAGACAGCATTGCCATTATTGACGGATATACGGGAACCATCTATCTGGAACCGGATAATGAGGTACGAAAAGAATACGAGATTCGCCGAAAAGCAGATCTGGTAGAGCGGGAATCCCTTTTGAAGCTGAAAGACAAGGGCGATATTACGAAAGATGGACGTGAAGTGGGAATCTACGCGAATATTGGCAGTCTAGATGATTTAAACAGCGCCCTTTATTATGGGGCAAAGGGAATCGGACTGCTACGAAGCGAGTTCCAGTATCTTGGCAGGGAGAATTATCCCGGGGAAGAAGAACTTTTTCAGGCATATAAGAAAACTGCTGAGACTATGGGCGACCGCCTGGTAGTTATCCGCACCGCCGATCTCGGGGCTGATAAGCAGGCTTCCTATCTTGAAATTCCGGTAGAAACCAACCCTCTTATGGGTAATCGGGGAATCCGTCTCAGTCTGGATCGGAAGAACCTGTTTAAAACCCAGATCCGTGCCATTTACCGTGCGAGCTGGTATGGCAATCTGGGGATGATGTACCCTATGATCTGTTCGGAAGAGGAAATGGATGAGGTTGAAGCTCTGGTGACGGAAGTAAAAGAAGAGCTGAAGGCAGCAGGTGTACCATTTAAGGAAATCCGGACTGGAATTATGATGGAGACTCCGGCAGCAGTGATGATCGGGGAAGAACTGGCGAAGCGGGTGAATTTTCTGGGAATCGGAACCAATGACCTGACTCAGTACACCTTGGCCATGGATCGTCAGAATCCGCTTTTACAGAAGAAATATGATGATCATCATCCTGCAATTTTGAAAATGATAAAGATGATTGTAGATGCAGGACACGCGCAGAATTGCAAAGTATGTCTCTGTGGGGAACTGGCGGCAGATACCAGATTGACGGAGACATTTTTGCAGATGGGGGTAGATGCATTGTCTGTGGTACCGGCATGTATATTACCAGTGAGGAAGGCACTGAGGGCGGTTTGCATCGCAGAAATGTGATCTTAGCTTATCTTCTGCGACTGTATTGAGGCGTGCATGTATGTGTGAAGAATTGCAGAATAATTACAAAATAAAACGAGAGCACCAGACATGCAGATACAGATTACAGGCTGTATGTTTGAAAATATGGGTAGAAACATGAACACAAAAAGCAAAGTAATTGTGCTTCCCTGTGAAGCTTACGACGAAGAACGAATTTATACACTTATGAAAAATGGTCTGTCTCAGCTGGGAGGTCTGGACAACCTTATAAATAAAGAAGAAAAAATCCTTTTGAAGCCTAACCTTTTGAAAAAAGCAGAAGTGGAGAAAGCGGTCATCACGCATCCGGTTGTGGTGGGTGCCTTTGCCAGGATTCTACGTGAGGAAGGTTATAAGAATATTGTGCTTGCAGATTCCTGTGGCCACGGAACTACGAAACAGGTGATCCAGGGCACCGGAATGGACACTTATCTGGAAAAATACCAGATTCCGGCTATTGATTATACGAAAGGCGTGCGTGTGGAAAATCCGGATGGTGTCCAGGCGAAAGAATTTATCCTTCCGAAAGAACTGCTGGAAGCAGAGTGTGTGATTTCTCTTTCCAAAATGAAAACCCACGCTCTGGAGCGAATTACAGGAGCAGTGAAAAACAGCTATGGATTTGTATATGGGAAAAATAAGGCCATTGGTCATACCAAATACCCCAGTGCGGACAGCTTCGCCCGGATGCTTATTGATCTGAACCAGTATGTGAAGCCAAGATTTTATATTATGGATGGAATTACTGCAATGGAGGGAAATGGACCGGGCTCCGGAGATCCGGTAGCCATGAACCTGATTCTGATGTCCACAGATCCGGTGGCACTGGACAGTGTGTTTGCAAGACTGGTTTATCTGAAACCGGAGATGGTTCCTACCAATTACCATGGAGAGAAGATGGGACTGGGAAATTGCAGGGAAGAAAATATTGAGGTTGTGGTAGTTGAGGAGAATCCTTCGGCATCAGCAGTGCGTGATGAAGGAAGTGAAATAACTGGGCGCGAGAAGCAGCGCCAGAATGCAAAGGTTTCTGTAGATAAAAAGCAGATTGGTATTGATGTGGTTTGTAATGTAATTTCGATGGAAGCCTTAATAGAAAAATACGGCAATCCCAATTTCAATGTGGACCGCACGAAAGTACGAAACAATGTCTGGACAAAGCTTGCCAAGGCTCTGAATATTTTTCAGAAGAAACCATACATTGAGCCTGACAAATGTATCTGTTGTGGAATCTGTGTAAACAGCTGTCCTGTGCCTGGCAAGGCGGTAGATTTTCGAAATGGCAAAAATAATCCGCCTGTTTATGATTATAAGAAGTGTATTCGCTGCTTCTGCTGTCAGGAAATGTGCCCGAAGAAAGCGATTAAGGTGAAGTGAGTGTAAAATACTCCGAAGGGAATATCGGAGAAACATCGGAGAAACGTCGGAGAAAATATCGAAGAAACATCAGAGTGATTTCGGAGATCAAGAAGAAAAGCCACTACCGAGCGTCAACTAAGTTGTGACGTTCTACAGTGGCTTATGTATTTTATCGTCCGATCATCTTCGCTACTTCCCTGATATATTCCGGTGTGGTACCGCAGCAGCCCCCTACAATACCGGCACCTGCATCAATCAGAGCTTTCACATGTCTGGCAAAATCCGGCGCTTTCATGGAATAAACGGCGTTTCCATTATCATCAATGAACGGCATGCCGGCATTCGGCTTGGCAATGACCGGGATGGAAACATTTTCCTTAATATTGCGGATAACAGAAACCAGCTGATCCGGACCAACAGAGCAATTCACGCCCACAGCATCTGCACCTGCAGCCTCCAGGGAAACAGCAGCCTCGATAGCATTTCCACCGCTGAAAATACTTCCGTCTGCGTCTACCGTCATGGTACACATAATCGGCAGCCCGCAAACTGTGGAAGCAGCATCCACAGCGGCCAGAGTCTCTTCGATATTGATCATGGTCTCAGCAACGATCAGATCCACGCCGGAATCCTTCAGAATTCCAATCTGCTCCTGATACATTTCGAAAGCTGCCTCATAGGTCATCTCCCCGGCAGGAGCCATCATTTTACCACTGGTGGTAATATCCGCAGCAACGTAAACCTTATGGTCTGCCGCATCAGCGACTTCTCTTGAATAGGAAACCAGAGTGCGGTTGATCTCCTCCATACGGTCCTGCAGACCATGCATGGTAAGGCTTACACGGTTGCCGCCAAAAGTAGGAGCGTAGATAATATTGCTTCCCGCTTCGATATAAGCTCTCTGAAGATTCTGGATCACATCCTTATGTGCCAGTACCCATTCCTCTGTGCATACACCCTTCGGCATACCGGCTGCCATCAGGTTGGAACCTGTAGCGCCGTCCAGAAGAACAATACTCTGTGTCAGTTCCTGAAACTCTTGTTTTGTCATATTGCAATTCCTCCTTAAATTGGCAGAATACTGCATTCAAAAGATATTTGCATAATATGCCGCCCATTGTGGCCTGCAACCATCTGGCGAACATTTATCCTGCCGGATACGGTTGATTTCGTCATATTCCTGTCCGCGTCCTGGAAGTTATAACGTTTTCCTAAAAAAATTTTTATAAATCTTTCGTATTATAACACTATTTAACTTGATTTTCCAGTTGTCAGCGTATAAAATATAAGATATGCTTTTGATTGGGCTGGCTATAAAGTATGCAGCAGCCCTTAATGACAAAAGAAATAAAAAAGGAGCTAAAAGATGAGTAGAAGGAGAAGAAGAAACGACTGGATACCAGGCGCGGTGATCACCATCATCGTCATTATGCTTTCTGTTGTTTTTATGGGACTTCTGGCAATGACCAAGATGGTTCCCACCATTTATATGCTGATCATCGGCATTGTACTTGCGGTGATCGCAGCGATAATCTGGCTGCTGGTATGGCATACCAGATACACAGGCCGCTTTATTGGCGGAACTGTTTTGGCAGTGATCATGATTGCCATTCTGGCATTTGGCGGTTTCTATATTAATAAGACAAGATCCGCCATCAGCAGTATTTCCGGTGAGACTACCGAGGTCACACAGATGGCTGTTTACGTAAAGAGCGATGACGCTGCTGATTCTGTAGAGGCAACTGCCGGATATACTTATGGTATTCTTTCCTCACTTGACCGTGAGAATACAGACGGCGCTGTAGCACACCTGAACAGCGAATTCGGCACAGAGGTACAGACGAAAGAGTACGCAGGTCTGACCGAGCTTGCTGACGGAATCCTGAACGGTGAAGTAAATGCCATGCTGCTGAACAGCGGATATCTCAGTGTATACGAGGATATGGACGGATACACAGATTTCAGCACCAAGATAAAAGAGGTTGGAACAGTAGATGTTGAATCCACAATTCAGTCTGCAGAAGAGTCCACTCCTATAGAGCCGATCACCACTGCTAATGGCGGCAAGGTTTACACCATCTATCTCAGCGGTATTGATACCAGAGGTGAGATGACAGCCAAGAGCCGAAGCGATGTAAATATTATTGCCACTGTGAATACAGATACACATGAGATCCTGCTGGTTTCCACACCTCGTGATTACTTTGTACCGCTTTCTATTTCCGGAGGTGCACCGGATAAGCTGACACATGCCGGTATTTATGGAATCGATGTGTGTATGGATACTCTGGGAATGCTGTATGATATTGACATTAATTATTACTTCCGAATTAACTTCGGTGGATTTGTGAAGGTAATCGATGCACTTGGCGGAATTACCGTTAATTCAGATTATGATTTTGATTCCAAGAATATTCTGGGTTATCATTTTAACAAGGGTGAGAATTATGTGAATGGTGAGCAGGCGCTTATCTTTGCAAGAGAGCGTTACGCATTCCAGGAGGGTGACCGCCAGCGTGGTAAGAACCAGATGGAGGTTATCCGTGGTGTTGTGAAGAAGGCACTTTCTCCGGAAATCCTTACCAGCTATTCCTCCATTCTTTCCAGTCTGGATGGATGCTTCGGTACGAACATCACATATGAAGAGATCGCACAGATCCTTCAGCAGCAGCTTACCAATGGGGGCGACTGGACAATCGTTTCCTACAGTGTAAATGGTACCGGTGCTACTGAGAAACCATATTCCATGAGCCAGAAGGCATATGTTATGGTTCCGGATTATAACACTGTTGATAAGGCTAAGAGCCTTATGGAAAAGGTTCGCAACGGCGAGGTGGTAACGCAGGAGGAGGCTGATGCACCGGTTAGTGGAAGCACAAGCACTGACAGCACTTCCACAGAAACTGTGACCGAGCCAGGTACAGTAGCAGCCGAAACACAGGCTGCGACAGATACCACTGCAGCAGATGGAACTACAACCGAAGGCACAGCTGATACTACTACACAGCAGTAAAGAGAATGAGATTCCTCTGGTGAGAGGAATCTAAATATAGAAAGAAGCAAATCATTATATAACGTGGTTTGCTTCTTTTTTTGATGAATTTATAAACTTTTAAGATGATTTTTATATTACATTGTGATAAAATGTTGATATAGCAGAAGGAAAGGCGGGTGAATCTGAGTTTACATTCTTGGATTTTACAGAAGATGACATCGCACAGCTTAGTATGACACCACTTATGGGTGGCCAGATGAGCCGTAAAGATAAAATTAAAGAAGGGATTTTTATAGCGAAAGAAGAGCATAATGACATGGCGGATAAAGTGATGGCTATGTTGTATACTCTGGCAGATAAGTTCTTGGATGGAGCAGAACTTGATGAGATTACGGAGGCGATGACAATGACGAGATTGGGACAGATGATAGAGAAAGATGGACGTGAAAAGGAGCGTATAGCCTTAAATACGCTGAATAAAAAATTACTTTCTTCCAATCGCATTGAAGATTGTATAAAAGCTACAGAAGATGAAGAATATCAGAAAAAACTCATGAAAGAATTTGGTATAAAATAAATAAAACCTGGCCGGGACATCACTTACCTGATCGTTCCCGGCCCTAACTATGTTAAATGGGTGGTTTAAAAGCAAATTTGCATAATCCACCACCCAACCGGAAACAATAAAAAAAGATGACCTCCAAGTCGCATTATTTCAGTAATGCGTATTTGCGCTGCAAACAAGCAGAAAATCAGTACAATTTGGACTATCGACCACGAATAAAGACCCCTTATTTTAAAAATTGAGATTTTTCTGCATCCGGTCACCTTTTCCAGACAGCAAAAAAAGACAGTCACACCAGAGGTCTCTCACAAGAGAATTCTCTGGCATAACTGCCTTTTCTGAAATTGTTCATTCTGTTATATTGCCTGCTCCATCATCTGATTCATATACTGTCGCTTCGTTTCCGCCTGGATATGCACATACAGATCCAGTGTGGTTCGCACGGAAGTATGTCCAAGTATTTCAGACAGGGACTTGGTATCGAAGCCATGCTCTACCCAGCGACAGGAGAACTGATGCCGGAGAGCATGGATTTTAATGGGGGGAATTCCACATGTTTTCAGCAATGCTGCATATCTGCGCTGGATGACCCGCGGCTCCATGCATCTGGCAGTTCCAGACAAAATATATGCGGAGCCATCTTTGCGAAAACGTTTCGCATAAAAAAGAAGCTTGTCTGGCAATGGAATTTCCCTGTTGGAATGTTCTGTCTTCGGCGGACCGATATACAGAATGGTTTTTGGGATTTTTCCAGTGTCCGGATTGGCGGTCTGATCCAGATTTTTGATGCGGATCACAGTACGCTGTATGCGGATTTTGTGCTGGGCGAAATCCACATCTTCCCAGCGCAAGCCGCTGAGTTCGCCTACACGGATGCCGGTATGCATACAAAGCAGCAGACCGAAATGGAAATCGCTGATATTGTCAATAAGAAATTTCTCCAGCTGGTTATAGTTTGCAAGCTTCATAATCTGCACCTCCTGGCTGGTGCCAGCCAAATGGGGGTAGCGGATTGGTTCACTGGTATAGATGCCTCCCTTTGCTGCAAAGTTCAAAATGCTGCGGAGTACGCTTAAAATTACATGAATGGTTCCTGCAGACAATGCTAGCTCTTTTTTCTTATGAATAAGCTGCGTGATCTGAGAATTGCTGATTTTCCGTATCTGGGTGCTGCCAAGCTCCGGAAGAAGCTGATTCTTCAGGATCGCTTCATAATTGGAAAAAGTACTGTCCTTGATGGTATAGCGGATTTCCTGCTTCCAATGCTCAGCGGCTGTTTCGAAGGTAGCCTGGTAATTTAAAATGCCAGGATTTCGCACCAGATGTCCATAGCCTGGCACTTCTGCAATTTTTTTGTTTCGTTTGTCCTTTACTTCGCCATATGTTTTGCCATAGAGGGAACCGTAGTGGATTTTTCCCTCCGGATCACGGTATTTGATATAACGGGCTTCCCAGCGCCCGTCCTTGCGTTTGCGTATATTTTCACCTTTTCTGCACATAGCTGCCTCCTTATTCTATAAGTATGTACCAATTATTTGACCACGCAATTATTTTATATCGAAAAAATCCCTTTGAAAAACTAATGGGAAAAAGGTGAATTTGGAATAAATTATGGTATAATTCGACAAAAAGAGTCTATAGTCGCTATAATTGGTTGACTTTCCCTGTTATTCGCGATAGAATGTAAAACGACGATGGGAAAGAAAGCAGAAAAACTGCCTGGATGACCGTCGCATTACTGAAATATTACGAAAGAAATTAGAAAAAATCACAGACAAAATTTATGAAAACAGGATACAGCATCCGAACCTGGCGCATGCGCCTGGTTTGTCCGGAGCCTATATGGCTGGACAGAACAGAAGAATATTTTCAGAACGTGGTGGAGTTTTACTACCACCTTCTGAGACAGCATGAAGAACTGTGGAATAGCAGCCTCTTCGACATCCAGCGCAGCCTGGAGCTCCTGACCCTGACCGGTCGGGACGGCAGACAGCCCACCAACCCTTTACCAATGGGGAAAGTACCTGTCTACCTGAGACGCGCAGCCATCAACAAAGCATCTGCCACAGTGAAAAGCACCCAGGAGCTTCAGTCCGGATTCCCTGAGAAGCTGGAAGCCAAGGTTACCTTTTTCAAAGGAATGTATTCCGACCCCACCGACAGATCCATTTGCCTGAAGCTGTGGAACGGTGAGAAATGGATCTGGACAGACTGCAAGCTGAAAGGACGCCCCTTTCCCCAAGATGGCCAGCTAATGTCGCCCACCCTGGTAAAGGAGGGCAGGCGCTACCTGCTGAATATCCCGGTGAAACAGGAGAACAGCGATGCTCGCACTGCCAAAGAACGAATGGCAGAAGGCACGAACCTGTGCAGTGTCCGCTTTACAAACACAGACACCTTCGCAGTGTGTTGCATTCTGGATGAGCTGGGAAATCAGTTGGCTGTACACAACTGCCGGGGCGGAGATGCGTACCGTCACCGCTGCAAGCTGCTGGAGACCAGAATACAGAAATCCAGACCAAACACAGTGGGAGACAATAGTCCCCAGCCTAATCGGAAGTACTACATGCACCTGAAGAACCTGTCCGAGCACTACGCCCACCAGGTCAGCCGTGAGATCCTGAACTTCTGCAAAGAGAATCAGGCAGGAATCATTGTCCTCCCCGATTACGACCGGAACTTCACCCGGATGTCAATGGTAAAAAGCGGCAATTTTTCCCCGCTTCACTTAAGCAGTAAGATCCGGACCAACTTGCAGTATAAAGCCTGGGCAGAAGGAATTCTGGTACTGGAAACCAGAACAGACGGACTGAAAGACAAATGTGCCATCTGCGGCGGCAAGGTTCGCCGGAAGGGAAATGAATTCCTCTGTGAAAATGGTCATCAGGGAAACCGCTTCCTGAATGACGCCAGAAATCTTGGCAGGAAATGCCAGGACAGTTTTTTTCGCGGAAGTAGAACAAAATAATTATTGACAACAAAGAGAAAAATGATAATAAGCAGCGTTACGAACGCTCTTATCTATAAAACCGGGTAACCGGGCAAAGAGGCTGCGCCAGTGACGCAGGCTTTTCGGCAGACCACCGCCGGTGCGGGTTCCGGACTTCCCCAAGATATCCTGGGAGTCGCCAAAGCACTAGACAGGAAGCTATCTGGTAAGTGGTCAAAGTTATGAAAAAATGGGAGGAAAGGACTGGGGGGGGGGTAACTCCGTCCATATGATTAAGAAATGACAACGAAAAAACAAAAAAACGAACGCGAAAAAAGAAAGTTGGAGCATTGGCAGGTAATCGCACTTTACCTAATGATTTATGATGTGATCGCCGTAAACGCCGCATACTTTCTCGGACTGTGGTTCCGCTTTGATTGTACATACTCCGCAATACCCGGAGAATATTTGTCTGCCTATCTGAAATTTGCACCATGGTATACAGTATTCTCTGTTTTTGTCTTTTGGGCATTGCGCCTCTATAACAGCGTATGGCGTTTCGCAAGCTACAGTGAGCTGTTAAGAATTTGCTTATCTACTGTAATTACATTCCTGTTCCAGATAATTGGAATTACATTTGTCATTCAGAGAATGCCAATGTCCTATTATCTCTTCGGAACCATTATTCAATTTTGCCTGATTACAGGAATCCGTTTTTCATATAGATTTGTTCTTCTGGAAAGAACACGGAAACAGAAGGAAGAGGAAGGTCCGCTGCATCACATTATGCTGATCGGTGCCGGCCAGGCAGGACAGATCATTCTCCGCGACGTGGAACGTGCCAAAGAGCCAAAGGGAAAGGTTTGTTGTATTATTGACGATAACCCGAATAAATGGGGACGTTATATGGAGAGTGTGCCCATTGTAGGCGGTCGTGATGACATTCTCGCAAGTGCAAAGAAATATAAAATCGACCAGATTCTTCTGGCAATTCCAAGCGCAAGTGCGGCAGAGCGAAGAGATATCCTGAACATCTGCAAGGAAACCAAATGTGAAATGAAGATTCTTCCAGGTGTGTACCAGTTCGTCACCGGAGAAGTGTCCCTCAGCAAAATGAAAGACGTGGCAGTGGAAGACCTTCTTGGAAGAGAACCTATCAAAGTAAATATGGATGAGATTTTCCGTTACATCAGTGGAAAAACCATTCTGGTAACTGGTGGCGGCGGTTCCATCGGAAGTGAGCTTTGCCGTCAGATCGCAGCCCACGCGCCGAAACGACTGGTGATTTTCGATGTCTATGAGAACAATGCATACGACATTGAACAGGAGCTTCGCTCCAAATATCCACATCTGGATCTGGTGGTACTGATCGGTTCTGTGCGTGATACTCGCAAGATCAATGATGTATTTGAAACCTATAAACCAGACATTGTTTACCATGCAGCAGCCCATAAGCATGTACCCCTTATGGAGACAAGCCCCTGCGAAGCTATTAAGAACAATGTAATGGGAACCTATAAAACTGCCCATGCAGCTTTGAAAAACGGCTGCCAGCGTTTCGTACTGATCAGTACGGACAAAGCTGTAAATCCAACCAACATTATGGGAGCCAGCAAGCGTCTCTGTGAGATGGTTATTCAGACCATGGATAAGATCAGCAGAACCGGAAGAGAAGATCTGCTTCCATTACTGGGAAGTCACTATGAGGACAGCGAGGAAGCACTTGCAGAGGTGGCAGCTACTTGTGAAAATCCAGAGGCAAATGGTGAGAGAAAATACAGGACTGAATTTGTGGCAGTGCGTTTCGGAAATGTGCTGGGAAGTAATGGATCTGTTATTCCGTTGTTTAAGAAACAGATTGCCAAAGGCGGTCCGGTAACGGTTACCCATCCGGATATTATCCGTTACTTTATGACTATTCCGGAGGCGGTAAGCCTGGTGCTTCAGGCTGGAACCTATGCCAAGGGCGGAGAAATCTTCGTCTTGGATATGGGAGCACCGGTGAAGATTGATACACTGGCAAGAAACCTGATCAAGATGTCAGGGCTGACACCGGATGTGGATATTAAAGTGGAATACACGGGACTTAGACCTGGGGAGAAGCTTTATGAAGAGAAGCTGATGGCTGAGGAAGGGCTGACGAAGACGGATAATGATCTGATTCATATTGGGAAGCCGATTCCGTTTGATACGGATGAGTTCCTGCGGCAGATGGAGAAGTTGGCTGTTGTGGCTTATGGGAATGATCCAGATATCAGAAGGTATGTAGGAGAAATTGTGGCGACTTATCATGATGCGAAAGATGATTTAAAAGAGCATGGTGATACATACAAGAAACTGTATGAAAGTTGTAAATAATATTAAAAAGTCGATATTTTGAATTGAAGGTGAATGTTTAACATGAATAGAAAAATTGCAGTGGCAGGAACTGGTTATGTTGGATTATCTCTGGCAGTTTTATTGGCTCAGAAGAATCAAGTAACGGCAGTTGATATTGTTCCAGAAAAAGTGGAGATGGTAAATAACAAGAAAAGTCCGATTCAGGATGAATATATTGAAAAATATCTTGTAGAAAAAGATTTGAATCTTAAGGCAACAACAGATGGAACATCAGCGTATAAGGATGCAGAGTTTGTTATTATTGCTGCGCCTACTAATTACGACAGTAATAAGAATTTTTTTGATACTTCTGCAGTAGAAGCTGTTATAGAGCTTGTAATGAAAGTAAATCCAGATGCAATTATGGTTATAAAAAGTACTATTCCAGTTGGCTATACTGAATCTGTTCGAAAAAAATACAATACAAATAAGATTATTTTCAGTCCGGAATTTCTCAGGGAATCAAAAGCATTATATGACAATTTGTACCCGAGCAGAATCATTGTGAGTTGTGATGATTGTACTCGTGAAAAAGCAGAACTTTTTGCAAGACTTCTTCAAGAAGGAGCTATCAAAGAGAATATTGACACACTTTTTATGGGCTTTACAGAAGCAGAAGCTGTAAAATTATTTGCTAATACTTATCTCGCTCTTAGAGTTTCTTATTTTAATGAGCTTGACACATATGCGGAAGCGAAAGGGTTAAATACTAAAGAAATTATTAATGGTGTGTGCCTGGATCCACGTATCGGCAATCATTATAATAATCCATCTTTTGGCTATGGCGGCTATTGCTTGCCAAAGGATACAAAACAGCTTTTAGCCAATTATGCAGATGTACCGCAGAATATGATGTCTGCTATTGTGGAAAGCAACCGAACCAGAAAAGATTTTATAGCAGATCGTGTACTGGCAATGGCAGGATATTATGACTATTTTAATAGAGGTGATTTTTCTGCTGAAGATGAAAAAGAGTGTATAATTGGTGTTTATCGCTTGACGATGAAAAGTAATTCAGATAATTTCCGTCAAAGTAGTATCCAAGGAGTTATGAAACGAATAAAAGCAAAAGGTGCAACAGTAGTGATTTATGAACCTACTTTAGAGAATGGAAGTACTTTTTTTGGCAGTAAGGTAGTAAATGATTTTAAAAAATTTAAGACTATGAGTCAGGCAATAATTGCTAATAGATATGATGCTAGTTTAGATGATGTTAAAGAAAAAGTTTATACTAGAGATCTCTACGGAAGAGATTAAGTACTTATTGTAAAGGTTGATAATATTTTCATATTATTAGTGCTATATAAATTAATTAACAATGTTTACTATTGAAAGGAAGAGAAAGATGAGTGAAGAAAAACTTAGAAATATTCCATTTAGTCCACCAGATTTGTCAAGCTTAGAAGAAAATGAAGTATTAGAGGCAATGAGATCCGGATGGATAACAACAGGACCAAGAACAAAAGAGTTAGAACGTAGATTGGCAGAATTTTGTCATACATCAAAGGTTGTTTGTTTAAATTCAGCTACTGCAGCAGAAGAACTCAATTTTCGGATTTGCGGCATTGGTGAGGGTGATGAAGTAATTGTTCCTGCATATACATATACAGCTACTGCATCTGCAGCAATTCATTGTGGTGCAAAAGTTATCTTTATAGATAGTCAAAAAGACAACTGTGAAATGGATTATGAAAAAGTTTCTGATGCTATAACAGAGAGAACCAAAGCAGTTGTAGCTGTGGATCTTGGTGGTATTATTGCTGACTATGAAAAATTATATGAAATAGTTGAGGGCAAAAAAGAATTATTTAAGGCTAAAGAAGGAATTGATCTTGGAGCTAGAATTCAGAAAGCCAAAGGAAGAGTTCTTGTATTTGCCGATGGAGCGCATAGCCTAGGGGCTAGCAAAAATGGTAAGATGGCAGGTGAGTGGGCAGACTTTACTGATTTTTCATTCCATGCAGTTAAGAATTTTACTACAGCAGAAGGTGGAGCTGCTACGTGGAGAGATATTCCTGGAATTGATAATGAAGAGATTTATAAACAATACCAGCTTTATAGTCTCCATGGACAGAGTAAGGATGCTCTTGCAAAAACGCAGGTCGGTGCGTGGGAATACGATATTGTTGGTCCTTGGTATAAATGTAATATGACGGATATTATGGCTGCAATAGGTCTTCGACAGCTGGATAGATATCCGGGAATGTTAGAGCGAAGAAGAGAAATTGTTGGAAAATATGATGCAGTATGTGATGAACTTGGTGTAAAACATTTGATTCATAGTGGAGAGGATTTTCGGAGTTCTGATCACTTGTATCTTACTCGTACTTTTAAAAAAGATGGTACACCAATTAGTGATAAAGAGCGAAGAGAAATTATTGTTAAAATGGCTGAGTACGGTATTGCAACAAATGTTCACTATAAACCATTACCTATGATGACTGCATATAAGGAATTGGGATGGGATATTAGTGAGTTCCCAAATGCATATGACTACTATAGCAATTTAATTACACTTCCATTGCATACAAGTCTTACAGATGAAGATGTACAATATGTGATTGAAAATTTCAAAAATATTGTTGGAGAATATATTTAATTAGGAGACTATATAATGCTCAAAAGTTGGGAAGAACTGCCTGAATTCATAAGAAAAGATGAAGTCAAACCATACTATGAGATATTAAAAAAGAAAAGAATTAGCTTAATTCTTAAAAGAGCGGTAGATTTAATTGGAGGTTTGATTCTTTTTATACTATTAGCAATTCCAATGGGAATTATTGCTCTATATATAAAGTTGGATTCAGAAGGTCCAGTGTTTTATCGGCAGGAAAGAATTACTACATATGGGAAACACTTTAAAATTCATAAATTTCGAACTATGGTAAATAATGCCGATCAGATTGGCTCAGCTGTTACAGTTGACAATGACAGTCGTATTACAAAAGTTGGTGAAAAATTAAGAGGTTGTCGTCTTGATGAACTTCCACAAATTTTTGATTTGATTTCTGGAAATATGAGTTTTGTGGGAACTAGACCAGAGGCTGTAAAATATGTTGAAAAATATAAAAATGAGTATATGGCAACATTACTTTTACCGGCTGGAATTACAAGTGAAGCAAGTATCAGATATAAGGATGAAGCAACTTTATTAGATACTGCAGAGGATGTAGATAAGGTATATGTGGAGGAAGTTCTTCCTGGAAAGATGAAATACAATCTTGATAGTATTAAAAATTTTTCATTTTGGGGAGATATTGCTACAATGTTTAGAACTGTTTTTGCAGTTCTTGGGAAGGATTATAAGTAGGAAAATGAAAAGTGAAAAACTAGTGAATGGATTAGTTTCAATTATAATGCCATCTTGGAATACTGCCAAATTTATTGGTGAAACAATTCAATCTGTTAAGAATCAGACTTATACAAATTGGGAATTGCTTATTGTTGATGATTGTTCAACAGATAATACTGATGAAATAGTTGCTTCTTTTAAAGATGATAGAATTAGGTATTTTCATAATGAAAAAAATTCTGGCGCAGCATTGACAAGAAATAAGGCATTACGAGAGGCAAAGGGAGAGTGGATTGCATTTCTTGATTCTGATGATCTTTGGGCACCTACAAAACTTGAACATCAGATTAATTTTATGAAGAAAAATGGATATAATCTTTCTTTTACTGAGTATGAAAAAATTGATGAAGAATCAAAACCTTTGAAAATTTATGTATCTGGACCAGAAAAAGTTAATAAGCGAAAGATGTATAATTATGATTATATTGGACAGCTTACTATGATGTATAGCGCTAAAACATTTGGATTAATTCAAATTAAAGATATTAAGAAAAACAATGACTATGCAATAAGACTTCAACTTTTCAAAAAACCAGGAATTTGTGCATATCTTTTGAAAGAAAATTTGGCAAAGTACAGAGTTAGAAAAGTAAGTATTAGTCATGATAAGTTTAGAAGAAAGTTTAAGAGTCATTATGATTTGTTTCATACTTGTGACGAAAAATCTGTTATTGTTGCCTTTTGGTTCACATGTTGGAATATGTTTTATGGATTATTGAAAAAAAAAGTTTATGAAAAGAAGGTAGAAAGATAGAATATATGAAAATTGTTAAACTTAAAGGTGGTTTAGGAAATCAGATGTTTCAATATGCATATGCAATGTTATTAAAAACTAGAACAAAAGAAGAAGTTTATTTGGACTATTCTGCATATAAATCTTTAAAAAATGATCATGTAAGAGTTCCTAGAATCACAAAATTTAAAATTTCGTTGTCTCCAGCTAAGGATAGTCAAATAATGGAAGTGTGTAAATTAAAACATGAAGGAAATTCTCAATCACTTCGCTATAAAGTTGGTATTTATCTTGAGAAAAAATTAAATAAGGAATATTTTTTTGAGCCCAATAGGGCATATATTGATCCACAGAATATTATAGATAAGTCTTATTATGACGGTTATTGGCAATCTTGGAGATATGTTGATGAGGTAAAAAAACAAATTGATAATGAATTTATCCCAAATTATCAATTAAGTCAAAGGACAGTTGAAACGCGAGAAGCGATTCAAAAAGAAAATGCAATTTTTGTTGGAGTTCGACGTGGTGATTATGAAGAAGAAGCCTCTCATTATGGTACTTTTGGTTCTGCTTATTATGAACAGGCGATGGCTTATATGGATGCGCGAGTTGAAAACCCAGTTTATTATATTTTTTCAAATGATATAGAATGGTGTAAAAAGAATATTGTATGGGGAGTACGTGATGTGAGATTTCGTGAAAAAGAAATGCAAACAAATGATTTTGAAGAATTAATTTTAATGTCATCATGTAAGCATGCCATTATTGTGAATAGTTCTTTTAACTGGTGGGGTGCAACATTAATTAGAAATATTGGAAAAATTGTCTGTTGTCCAGAAAAATGGTGGTTTGATGATAAACCTATAGATATTATTCCAGAAAATTGGGTGAGAATAAAGGCATGAGATATAAGTTTGGATTATGTGGACCATTTGATTTTGAGGAAAAGAGTACTGGTGGACAATCCGTAAAAACAAGAGAATTTTATTATGGAATGTGCAGTGCAATAGGAAAAGATAACATACAAATATTAGAAAGTACGTTATATAAAAAGAATCCATTTTCATTTTTTTTTAAAATGGTTAAGTTAATGAAAAATAGTGAATGTGTTGTTATTTTTCCTGCTCAAAACGGAATAAAAGTGTTAGCACCATTGTGTAAAGTCTTAAAAAAATGTTTTCATACAAAGATATATTATAGTGTAATTGGAGGATGGCTTGCCAATATTATTGATAAGAATCCTGTACTGAAAAAAAGTTTGACTAGTTTTGATTGTATTTTAGTTGAAACAAATGTGATGAAACAAGAATTAGTAGAGAGAAAAATCACAAATGTCATAAAACTTGCAAATTTTAAGAGGGTAGATGCAATTAATAAATCTGATATTAGAGAAGTTACTTTTCCAGTTAGATTATGTTATTTTTCTAGGGTAACGCCAATGAAGGGAGTTGCTGATGCTGTTCAGGTAGTTAATAGAATTAATCGAGATAGGGCTAAGTGTATTTTGGATATTTATGGTCCTATAACTGATGGCTATGAAAATGAATTTAAGAAATTGTGCGATGAATTTTGTGAGGGGATTTCATATAAAGGTAAAATAAACCCATTAGAAAGTGTAGAAATAATTAGTAAGTATGATCTACAATTGTTTCCGACTCATTATAAAACAGAAGGAATTCCTGGATCAATTTTGGATAGCTATTTTGCAGGTGTGCCTGTGCTGGCAGCAAAATGGAATAGCTTTTCGGATTTGATAATAGATAATGAAACTGGTGTTGGATATGAAATAAATAATGTTGAGGATTTTTATAAAAAGCTTAATGAATTAATTGATAATACAAAAAAAATTGAAAAAATGAAATATAGGGCATTACAAGAAGCAGAACTGTATATGCCTGAAATAGTTATTCAGGAATTTCTTAAGATTACTAGGAGATAATTTTATGGGAATCAGCATGTATAATATCAAAAGATGGATAAAAATGCTGATGGGAAACAGCATTTATCATGTTACACAAGATATTGGAAAAATTGTTGATAAAGGTGGTTATTATAATGATTTGACTCAAAAAGTATTGCTTGGAGAAAAAAATCTTGATAGACAAGGGATTCCGTTTCTAGAACATTGTGATGGAAAACATATTAAGATGCCAACTATGATATTTCAATATGGTTTAGGTGCATTTGATTTATATTTGCTTGAAGAAAAAAAAGAGTATTTGGATAAGGTCGTTATATGTGCCAATTGGGCAGTTGATAACCAAGAGGAAAAAGGAAGTTGGAATAATTTTTTTTACATATATCCGGACAACCCTTATTCAGCAATGTCACAAGGAGAGGGCGCATCACTTCTTCTAAGGGCATATGCGGAAACGAAAGACATAAGATATTTTAATGCAGCTAAGAAGGCAATTGATTTTATGCTTATTGATGTTTCATGTGGTGGTGTTTCAGAAAGAAGAGAAAATGAATTATATTTATTAGAATATACTCATTTACCACTTGTATTAAACGGGTGGATATTTGCTTTATGGGGAATATATGATTTGAGTTTAGTATTACCTGAATATAAAAAAGAGTTTGATAAAACTGTAAACACACTTGCTAGACAACTTTTGTTATTCGATAATGGATATTGGTCTCTGTATGATGTATCTGGAATGATGACAAGTCCATTTTATCACAAATTGCATATTGCTCAATTAAAAGCAATGTATCAAATTACAAACATAGATATTTTTAAAGAAATGTCTTTGAAATTTGAAAAATATGAATCAAAAAAAATAAATAGAATAAGAGCATTTTGCGTTAAGGGAATACAAAAAATATTAGAGTGATAGGGTGTATATATTATATGAAAATAATGCAAATAATGCCTGAATTTGGCTTGGCTGGGGCTGAGATAATGTGTGAAAATTTGAGTTATGAATTGGCACAACGAGGCAACGAAATGATTTTGGTAAGTTTATATACTTACCATTCTGCGATTACTGATCGTTTGGAACGAGAAGGAATAAGAATAGTATATTTAGGAAAAAAAAGCGGAATAGATATTTCAATTTATAGAAAATTGGATAATCTGATCCAACGTGAAAAACCAGATGTTATTCATACTCACAGATATGTAATGCAGTATAGTGTTCCCATAGGTGCAAAATATCACATAGGAATGGTTCATACTGTTCATAATGTTGCGGAAAAAGAACAGGAGTGGGGAAAAAGGAAACTGTCATATCTGTTTTATAAATTTGCCAATGTTACACCTGTTGCTTTAAGCAAAGAAATTCAAAAGACTGTTTGTAAAGAATATTGTTTAAAAGAAGAAAAAGTACCTATTGTGTATAATGGAGAGGACCTATCGAAATTTAATTGCAAACATGATTACAAATTTGTGAATAAATTTAAAATTATCCATATTGGAAGATTTATGGAGGTTAAAAATCATTTATATTTAATTAATGAAATTATAGAATTATTGAGGAGTGGATTTAAAATAGAATTGTTTTTATTGGGAGATGACAATAATTCTATTGGAGAAGAATGTAAGAAAAGAGTGACTGAAAGTGGTTTTCAACAATATATTCATTTTGAGGGTGTACAGGATAGGGTTCAGAAATACTTAGAAGCAGCAGATGTTTTTGTTTTACCATCGAAATATGAAGGAATACCAATGTCTATTATTGAAGCAATGGCATGTGGGCTTCCGATAATAGCGTCAAATGTTGGCGGCATTAGTGATATGTTAGAAAATAATAAATCGGGATTGCTCATAGGTGAAAAATGTGAGGGATTTAAAGAAGCGATTAAAGAATTATATTATGATGGAAACAAAAGAACAAAGCTAGGGATGGGTGCATACAAAGCAAGCAAAAAATTTAGTGTTGGAGCAATGGCAGATGGTTACGAAGATGTTTATGCTAATATACTTCGACGAGTGCATGGAAAATGTTGATGAATAATCAGAACGATATGCTGAAAAGGAAAATGTTGTATGAATAATATTATTAATATTGTTGCTGTAGCATTTTTGTTATATGCAATGATAAAGGACATGAAAAAGGGATGTTTAATATATATATTATTAGTGTATCTTTGCCCTGTGTTTATTGTTGGTTCTTCTAGATTGAGTTTTGACATTATTACATTTCCGTTGCTTTTTGCAGTTTATTTGTTAAATAGCAAGTTTAAAATAATTATATGTAATAGATTGAAAGAATTGTTTTTATATTTGTTTGTTTATTGTATTTTAACATTTTTGACTGGAATAGTGTATAAAGGAGATTTTTCAATAATTACGGCATATGCTATTTTTAGGTTTATAATAACAGTTTTAATAATAATGAATGTGTGGGCTGCTGATATTATTAAAAACTTTGATAAAGCAATGAGTATAATTATGAGTGTTGAGTTTGTGTGCTCGATTACTCAAATGATGAATATAGTAGATGTTCGAATTTTCTATAATTTATACTATAAAGAGTCTCTTGCTCCATTGGCGGGACAATTAAAGATGGGATACTTTAATCGAGCATATGGAACTACGGGAAGTCCGATTATTTTAGGGGGGATGGCTGCACTTGCATTTACTTTTTATTTGCATGCATATTTAACTCATGTTCAAAATGTTAGCTTTCCTTTACCTAAATTAATTATAAGTGTATTATGTGGTCTACTAGCACTATCAAAAACGGCAATCATATCAATACCAATTGCTACAATAGTGATTCTAGTTATAAATATTAATAAAATAGGGGTAAGAACATTTTTTAAGGTTATTGGATTTTTGGGATGTATTATTATATTTGTGCTTGGTGTATCAAATTGGCTTAGTAGTCAAGGATTTGCGGTAAAGTATTACTTGTCTTTTTTGTCTAATCCATTTTCAGCACTAAATACCAGATATGGAAGTGGCTCTGGAAATCTAACATATGCGATAAATACAATAAAGGATAATCCAATTATTGGTGTAGGAAATGCAAAGTTAAATAATTCTTTTGTAGGAGATTCTGTATATATTGTGCTTCTTTACGAGACTGGAATTGTTGGCTTTTTTGTATACTTTCTTTCGTATATTAGGGCTTTTATTATAAATATAAAAAAAAGAAATAAACTTTCAATAGTCTTATTTATTGTGTTTGCTCTTATTTCATTCGGGAATGCTCTTCAAGTGTCTTATTACATAATCTTGTATGTGGCAGTTATTTTCTATGAAGCAAGTTACGGGAATAAATGTGAAACTGAAACGAGGGAGAATTATTATGAAAAGAATAATATGTTTTGACACTTCTATTGCAACATCTAACATGGGAGATTATATTATTGCGGAAAGTTGTGATAGGGAATTGAAAAAATTACTATCTGGAAATTTTGTAATGAGATTTCCTACTCATACACCAGTATCTCATTTTTATCAAGATTTTAGGAAATTTGGTGGCGGAAGATATAGAGATTATGCTGATTATAAATTTGTTTATGGTACCAATCTTCTTAATTGTAATATGTTTACGCCGACACCAACGTGGAATGTAAATATCTTTAATTTGCGGATGGTGAAAGGTGTTATTTGTCTTGGTGTTGGAATGGGATCTGATTCAATTAAGCCAAACGGATATACAAAACTTCTATTGAAGAATATTTTAAATCCTAATGCAATTCATTCAGCAAGAGATGAGAAAACAGCTGAATTTCTAAAATCTATGGGTTTGAGGGCACTAAATACTGGTTGTACAACAACATGGGAGCTTACTAATGAATTCTGTTCAACTATTCCTAAAACGAAAGGAAAAAATGTTGTATTCACTCTTACTGACTATAAAAGAGATTATTCTGCTGATAGAAGTATGATTGAAATATTGAGAAGAAATTATGAAAAACTGTATTTTTGGGTTCAAGGTGTTGAGGATTACAATTATCTTGAACAATTGGGGGAAAATAAAAACGTTATTATCGTTGGGTCTTCTTTGGCAGAATATGAAAACATTCTCAAGCAGCAGGATATTGATTATGTTGGGACACGATTACATGCAGGAATAAAAGCAATGCAGTTAAAAAGACGTTCAATAATAATAGAGGTCGATAATCGTGCGACAGATATGAAAAACAGTATTAATTTAAATACTGTTAAAAGAGAAAAGATAATTAGTTTAGAGGAAATGATTAATTCAAAGTTTGCTACTCAATTAGAAATTAATACCGATTCTATTTTAGCGTGGAAGGCACAGTTTAATGAAAATAGTAAATGATAAGTCATATAAAAAATTAGTTAAGAATATGGGTTTTTTGACAATTGGTAATTTTGCATCTAAAATGTTAAATTATTTGTTAGTACCATTATATACTAATGTACTTTCTACAGAACAGTATGGAATTGCAGATCTTATTACTACAACAATTGCGTTGCTTGTTCCGTTATTCTCTATTCAGATAAGTGAAGCTGTTATGCGATTTTTACTTGATAAGGAGGATACAGAGCGTGTAATGGGATCTGCCTTGAGAGTTCTTGAAATTGGATTGGTATTGGCAACTATATGCTCACCCATTTTGTTATTTTTTAATTCAATATCAAAATATTATTGGCTATTTATGTTTTTATTATACTCCGATATTATTTATACGTTTGTCAGTCAGTTTATTAAGGGCATTGAAAAAGTTTTTATTTATTCAATGGCTGGTGTAATAAATACTTTTGTAGTAGCAATTGCTAACATTATATTATTGGTTTTTTGTAAATGGGGTATAGAGGGGTATTTACTGTCGTTTGTATTAGGGTATTTTGTTGCTATAGTATATATGATTGCTACATCTAGGAAATATATTAAAAAGGGATGGAGTAAAAGTGTTGATAAGACGTTAATAAAAAAGATGATTTTTTATTCTATTCCATTAATTCCGAATGCAATGTGTTGGTGGATTAATTGTTCTTCTGACAAGTATTTTGTAAATATCTTTTGTGGAGCTGCTGCAGTAGGTATATATGCAGTGGCATATAAGGTTCCATCATTATTGTCAACGGTAATGAGTATCTTTTTTGGTGCATGGCAAATATCTGCAGTTGAAGATTTTGGAAGTGAAACATCACGATCCTTTTTTTCTGATATATATAGGAAAACATTATTAATGAATGTTTTTGCAAGTTCTGTTCTTATTGGGGTTTCAAAATATTTGGGAAAAATATTGTTTGCAGATGATTTTTTTGTTGCATGGAAGTATACAATTTTGTTGGTCATTGCATACTTTTTTAGTACGATGGCTTCGTTTTTAGGTTCGATTTATACATGTGGTAAACAGACAAAAATGTTATTTGTTACGTCGGTTATAAGTGCAGGTGTTAACTTTGTGCTAAATTTAATTTTAATTCCTTTCGTTGGATTATTTGGGGCTGCTTTAGCAACAATTATTTGTTATATGGTAGTTTTTTTTATTAGGTATTTTGATTCGAAAAAAATACTTGAATTGGATTTTAAATTTTCGTATTTATTAATAAGTATATTTATCTTAGTTTTGCTGGGGGTGGGAAATTATATGGAATTACCATATGCAATGGTGATAAATGTTCTATCTTATTTAAGTATAGGAACTGTTGTATTTAAAGAGTTTGGTGTATACATATGGCAATTTTTTAAGAATAGAAAGTTAAAATAAGTGATTAAATAATTAAGTAGTATGAGATTTTTGCAAGTGGTGCTATGCATCCAAATAAAGCTTTGATATGTTATGATCTAGCGAAATAACAGTTCAAGAATTTTGAATAATAGTCAAAAAGCTTTGGAGTAAAAAGATAAGAAAGTTGTATGCATGAAGTATTTGTTGAAAAAAATTATATAAATTGAGGTGATTTTTTGTATTATACATATAATCAAATGAAAAATTTATTCATGCAACAAAGCTATTTAGATTCCTGGGAAGACTATGAGCGGAGTTTGAATAAATCTAATTTTATCAAGTGGGACTTTATTATATTAACTGCGTCTAATGAAGAGCAAGCTCTTGTTTATAGAGAGCAAATTGCATATAGGCTTAAAAATCGTCAGCTTCCAGCAACAACGCACTATGCTGTCCTCCCAGATCCAGAGGGAAAAAGAGTTGGTTCTGGTGGAGCAACTTTTAATGTTATGAGGTACATTGCAGAACAGAGCAGTGAAGAATGTCATGAGAATATTTTCAAAAATAAAAGAATTCTTGTAATCCATTCCGGTGGCGATTCCAAACGTGTTCCTCAATATTCTGCTATAGGTAAACTTTTTTCCCCAGTGCCGCGTGAACTTCCAGATGGAAGAGGTTCTACCTTGTTCGATGAATTTATGATTGGAATGTCCGGTGTGCCTTCTAGAATTAAAGAAGGAATGCTGGTTCTTTCTGGCGATGTTCTTCTTCTTTTTAACCCGCTTCAGATTGATGCAATGTTCCATGGTGCAGCTGCAATTTCTATTAAGGAACGTGTAGAAATAGGGAAAAATCATGGGGTGTTCTTAAATGATGGTCATGACAATGTTGGACAATTTCTTCACAAACAGACTGAGGAACACTTAAGAGAAGTAGGTGCTGTTAACAGTCAGAATTGTGTGGATCTTGATACAGGTGCGGTCCTTTTTGACAGTGATCTTTTGAAGTCTTTATTTGGTTTAATTTCCACGGATGGAAAGATTGATCAGGATAAATTTGATCGTTTTGTTTCAGAAGAAGCGAGAATCAGCTTTTATGGAGACTTTTTGTATCCGTTGGCAAAAGATTCTACATTGGAACAGTACTATAAAGAAGCTGCAGAGGGCGTTATCAATGATACACTTTTGGCATGTAGAAAAGAAATATGGAATGCTGTTCGTGGCTATAGCATGAAATTAATCTGCCTGTCACCCGCTGAGTTTATCCATTTTGGAACAACCAGGGAACTGTTGCAGTTAGTTACTAAGAATGTAGAAGACTATTCTTTCCTTTCCTGGTCGAAAAAGGTCATGACAACAGGAGCAGAGGAGAATACCAGTTTTGCGGCGCATAATGCTTATATAGGTCATGCTGCAAGAATTGAGAGTGATTGTTACATAGAAAATAGTTATATTCTGGATAACAGTGTGGTACATTCAGGGGCTATTGTTTCCAATCTGCATCTTAGAAATGTGGAAGTTCCAGGGAATATTGTTTGGCATGGCATGACATTAAAAGATGGAACTGTCTTGATTCGTGTATATGGAGTTTTAGATAACCCAAAGGGAAGACTACAGAACGATGCAGGTTATCTTGGAACTACATTGCAGGTGTTTATGGAAAAGAATAAACTGGTTCCATCTGATCTGTGGAACAATGAAGAAGATTATCTGTGGTTCGCAAATTTATATCCGGTATGCAGAACAAAAGAAGAAGCAGTAGAATTTGCTGTGATTCTCAGTAAAATGGCTGCTGGCGAAGCAACAGAAGCGGAGATTAACCGTTGGAAACAGAGCAAACGTGAAAGTTTGTGCAGTAGTTTTAATAAGGCTGATGTACAACATGACTGTCTGTTTGAGCGGGAACTTGAGAGTAGAATTCTTGCAAATAAGTTTATTTATCAATTGAGCTGCGGTACTTATTATAAGGAGGCTTTGAAAACTTTTGGTCTAAGAGGTATTTCAGAGCATATATATGAAAATCTTATAGAAGATGCAAAGAGTGCCCCAGAAGACCTGAAAATCCGAATTTATTATGCTCTTTCAAGATATATGAAGGAGAATCGGGCAGTAATAAAAGGTCAGACATACGATGTTCTGGAAACAAAATGTTTTAAAGAAATATTAGATATGATCTATCAAGATGCAGTACAGCATCTGCCGGATAACCGTGATTATCTTATTAGCCAGAATGAAGTTAAAGTGGAATTACCGGTTCGTGTTAATTGGGGAGGTGGCTGGACGGATACACCTCCACATTGTAATGAAAAAGGCGGAGTTGTATTAAATGCTGCAATTAAGCTAAAAGGAATTTATCCTGTACAGGTATGTATCAGAAAGCTTGATAACTTACATGTTGAGTTTGAAAGCCAGGATATTGGTGTTAGCGGAGTAGCAGAATCGGTTGCAGAAATACAGGATTGTTATAATCCGTATGATTCTTTTGCATTGCATAAAGCTGCTCTTATTGCTTGTGGCATTATTCCACAAAGTGGTGAGGCTGATTTACAGGAAATTCTAAATAAACTTGGAGGAGGAATTTATCTTTCTACACAGGTTGTTGGGGTACCGAAGGGCTCTGGTCTTGGTACCAGCAGTATTTTATCTGCTGCATGTGTAAAAGCTATTTTTCAGTTCCTTGGTAAAGAATTGGATGACAGCAAAATATCTGAAATAGTGCTCTGCATGGAACAGATCATGAGCACCGGTGGTGGCTGGCAGGATCAGATTGGTGGCCTTACGGAAGGAATCAAATTTATCAGAAGTATGCCAGGAATTCATCAGCAGATGGATGTGGAATATGTGAAAATGAGTGAAACTGCAAAGAAAGAACTTCAGGAACGTTTTGCATTGATCTATACGGGACAGAGACGACTTGCCCGTAATCTTCTTCGCGATGTAGTCGGAAGTTACATTGGAGCGAGACCGGAAAGTATAGAGGCACTTGAGAAAATGGCACCTATAGCTGCTCTTATGAAATTTGAATTGGAACGTGGAAATATTAATGGTTTTGCAGAGCTTTTGAATCAGCATTGGGATCTTTCTAAGCAGTTGGATCAAGGCAGTACAAACACATGCATTGATCAAATCTTCATGTCTTGTCAGGATTTAATTTGTGGTCAGTTTATCTCCGGAGCTGGCGGTGGAGGCTTCCTTCAAGTGATTTTGAAGAAAGGCGTAACAAAAGAAGCATTAAGAGAGCGTATTCTCGAACTTTTCCAGGATAGTGGAGTGGATGTTTGGGATTGTGAAATATTGTTTTAAAAAGGAGTCTGAGGTTGTCGCGAGTAATCCTGTGTAACTTTTAATTTACTAATGTTTAAGAAGTAAAAATAGCACTCGGGATTTCAATTTTTTTCTGTAGTTATTAGCAAATTTGAATGCATATTAGATAGTAATAGGTAATAATTTGATGACTAGAGTGATAATACTAAGGAGAGAACAAATTCTATGTGTGGAATCGTATCCTACACCGGCCATTTCCAGGCCGCGCCCATCCTGCTGGATGGTTTATCGAAACTGGAATACCGCGGCTATGACTCAGCTGGTCTTGCCGTTCGTGACGGTGAGAACAAAACGAAAATCGTAAAGGCGAAAGGTCGCCTGAAAGTTTTAGCAGAGAAAACCGATCATGGCCATGCCCTGGCTGGTACCTGTGGAATCGGTCACACCCGTTGGGCGACCCACGGCGAACCTTCTGAGACAAATGCCCATCCCCATACCTCTGATGATGGAAATGTGGTCGGCGTTCACAATGGTATCATTGAGAATTATCAGGAACTGAAGAATAAGCTTCTTCGCAAGGACTATGAGTTCTATTCTTCCACAGACACCGAAGTGGCAGTGAAGCTCATCGATTACTATTACAAGAAATACGAGCACACTCCGGTGGATGCCATCAACCATGCCATGGTCCGTATCCGCGGTTCCTATGCCTTGGCAATCATGTTCCAGGATTATCCCGGGGAGATTTATGTTGCCCGTAAGGACAGTCCTATGATCATCGGTGTGGAGAACGGAGACTGCTATGTGGCTTCTGATGTTCCTGCGATTCTGAAATATACCCGCAATGTTTATTATATTGGAAATCTGGAGATGGCACGTCTGGCAAATGGGACTGTTACCTTTTATAATCTGGACGGAGATGAGATTGAGAAAAAGCCAACACAGATCAAATGGGATGCAGAAGCAGCTGAAAAAGCGGGCTACGAGCATTTCATGCTGAAGGAGATCCATGAGCAGCCAAAAGCCGTTCAGGATACGTTGAATTCCGTATTAAAGGATGGTGCTATCGACCTGTCTTCTGTGGGACTTACTGAGGAAGAGCTTCAGTCTTTTTCCCAGATATATATTGTGGCATGTGGTTCTGCTTATCATGTAGGCGTGGCATGCCAGTATGTGCTGGAGGATCTGGCGCAGCTGCCGGTACGTGTGGATCTGGCATCTGAGTTCCGTTACCGCAGCATGCCTCTGGATCCCAACGGTCTGGTAATTGTGATCAGCCAGTCCGGCGAGACTGCAGACAGCCTTGCAGCCCTCCGTCTTGCGAAAAAGAAGGGACTGAAAACCCTTGGAATTGTCAATGTGGTGGGAAGCTCCATTGCCCGGGAAGCAGATAATGTATTTTATACCCTTGCCGGTCCGGAAATCGCAGTTGCCACAACGAAAGCCTACAGCACCCAGCTGATCGCCGGCTATTGCCTTGCCGTTCAGTTTGCTCTGGTGCGCGGATGTATTTCCCAGGGGCGTTATCAGGATCTTATCTCCCAGCTTCAGTGTCTTCCTGAGCAAATCCAGAAGATCCTGGATGACAAGGAGCGGATCCAGTGGTTTGCTGCCAAACAGGCCAATGCCAGGGATGTGTTTTTCATCGGACGTGGACTTGATTATGCCATCAGCCTGGAAGGCAGCCTGAAAATGAAAGAGATCAGTTACATCCATTCTGAGGCTTACGCAGCAGGAGAGCTGAAGCATGGTACTATCAGTCTCATTGAGGACGGCACTCTTGTGATTGGTGTGCTCACCCAGTCTGAGCTTTATGAGAAAACCATTTCCAATATGGTAGAGTGCAAAAGCCGCGGGGCTTATCTCATGGGACTGACTACATATGGAAATTATAATATTGAAGATACTGCTTCCTTTACCGTTTATGTTCCAAAGACAGAGGAGTGCTTTGCCACAAGCCTTGCGGTGATTCCGTTACAGCTTATGGGATATTACGTCAGCGTGGCAAAGGGACTTGACGTGGATAAGCCGAGAAATCTGGCAAAGAGCGTTACAGTAGAGTAAATTTACAGCAGTCTTATGAGTGCGGTGAGCAGAAACGGCAGATGTTTTTCGGGGGAAAAACAACAGGATGAGGTTATAAAAATGGGAAAATATTTTGGTACAGATGGCTTCCGCGGAGAGGCAAATGAAAACCTGACAGCAGATCATGCATATAAAGTAGGCCGTTTTCTCGGCTGGTATTACGGAGAACTGAAACGTCAGAACGGTGATGACACTCCGGCACGTATCATAATAGGAAAGGATACCCGCCGTTCCAGCTATATGTTCGAGTATACACTGGTTGGCGGACTGGTGGCTTCCGGTGCGGATGCATATCTTCTCCATGTCACGACCACACCTTCTGTGGCTTATGTGGCAAGAGTGGATGAATTTGACTGCGGTATTATGATTTCCGCAAGCCATAATCCATATTTTGACAATGGAATCAAGCTGATCAACGGAAACGGGGAGAAGATGGATGAGGAGACCATTTCCCTTGTGGAAGCTTATCTGGATGGCAATCTGGAAGTTTTCGGGCAGAAATGGGAGGAGATCCCTTTTGCAAAGAAGGAAAAAATCGGCTGTACAGTAGACTATGTTTCCGGAAGAAACCGTTACATAGGTTATCTGATCTCTCTGGGTGTCTATTCCTTCCGCGGCGTGAAGGTGGCGCTGGACTGTGCCAACGGAAGCTCCTGGAACATCGCCAAGGCTGTTTTTGATGCTCTCGGCGCCAAAACCTACGTGATCAACGCCCAGCCGGATGGCACCAACATCAACAACAATGCCGGTTCTACCCATATTGAGGGACTGCAGAAATATGTGGTGGAGAATGGAATGGACGTGGGTTTTGCCTATGATGGGGATGCGGACCGTTGTCTTTGTGTGGATGAGAAGGGCAATGTGATCACAGGTGACCACATTCTGTACATCTACGGAAAATACATGAAAGAGCGCGGCAAGCTGCTGACCAATACAGTTGTCACCACCGTCATGTCCAACTTCGGTCTGTACAAGGCCTTTGATGAGCTTGGAATCGACTACGCGAAAACAGCCGTTGGAGACAAATATGTATATGAGTACATGATGAAAAACGGCTGTCGCATCGGCGGTGAGCAGAGCGGTCACATTATTTTCAGCAAATACGCCAGCACTGGGGACGGAATCCTTACCAGTCTGAAGATTATGGAAGTTATGATGGCGAGAAAGAAAAAGCTCAGCGAACTGGCAGAAGGATTTACCGTTTATCCACAGGTGCTCACAAACGTGAGAGTGACCGATAAGAAGGCTGCGCAGGATGATGCAGATGTGCAGGCTGCGGTGAAGAAGGTTACAGAGGAACTGGGCGATACTGGCAGGATCCTGGTACGTGAATCCGGAACGGAACCGGTTGTGCGTGTAATGGTGGAAGCGGAGAGTGAAGAGGTTTGCCAGAAGTATGTGGATATGGTTGTGGGTGTGATTAGTGAGAAAGGGTATGTGGTTGAATAGAGGATTAAGCTTACCTCTCATGAAGAGAGACTCTCAACAAGTTTGATTACTCCTATTTTGCTACCGTCAGGCGAGTGCCTGGCGGTAGTGGTATATATAAGATAAGTTATAATATAAATATAATGGTTGAATATGAAATGAAAATGCACATATAGCTATATGGAAGGAATTAATTGTGTTGCCTTGAAAAGCAATTTGATTTATGTTACTCTGTCTATATATAATGAGGATGATTGGAAAGGGAACTTTTAAAATTTTATAATGTAGAGAATATGGTCTCCTTTTTTCATTTGCTGATGTTTTGGTTTGATATAATATATGGGTGGAGTACAGTAACATGGAAAACAAGCTGGATATAAATAAAATAAGTGCGGATGTAATTACAGATTTAGCAAAGACTACAGCTCAAACAGTATATAAAAAATTGTGAATTACATAACGGATATTCAAAAAAGGAATAAGGGATGAATAAAGAGGTTCCATTAGATGAATTGAAGAAGAAAGGATACTTTTCTAATTTTCTGGAAGGTATGTTTGGGATAATGGAGAGATACGAATTTGCGGTGAACTATATTGAAGCTATGGATAATAATTCACTCATATATGAAAAGAGTTTTTTATATATGTTAGAAGAATTATAAGATGTAGTACTTATAAGAAATTAAGGAAAGACAGAGAATTCGACAAAGAAATAATAAAATATAGTGTATAATAAATTATAGTATTGTATTTAAAAAGTAGAAAAGAGAATGAAGCGGAGACAAGTTATGACTGAAATAAGAATAAGAAAATTATTTGGACGTTTTAATTATCATTTTAGCATAGGTGATGAAGCTAATAGACGTATTACAATATTATCTGGTCCAAATGGATTTGGAAAAACTATGCTGTTGGAATGTCTTAATGCTGTTAGTGAAAGTGATCTGTCTTTCTTTTTGAATTTAAAATTTGATAATTTTGAGGTAGAACGGGAAAATGGAAACATTCGAATTGAAAAATTGGAGGATGGTTTAAAAGTTAATGGTAATGTAATATCTAAAGAGGATATTAACCTTTCAAGTCGGGGAATAATTAGACGAAAAATGGTGGACGAAGATCATGATCAGTTTCGAGCTAATTTGAAGGTATTGAATGAAATGCAGAGAGTATTTGGAAAAATATTTTACATTAGAGGACAAAGACTTGTAGATATAGAAAATGATAAATATTTTATTTCAAATCAAGGTGAGGTAAGGAAATATTTAAAAAAATCAGTAGATGTTGTTAGTAGTATACCAGAAAAATTTGCATTGCAGGTTAGTAAGTTGGATTCGGAATATTCGCAATTGTCGAATAAGTTAGATAGTACTTTTTTGAAACGTTTGTTTGAATTGAAAGAGGGTATTGATGAAAGGGATTTTAACGAAAAAATAGAACTTGTGCGAAGTAAAATAAAAAAATTGAATGACAGTGGAATTTCTAAAATTGGGACACTTTCAGTTACTACATTCAGACCGGAAGATGCTAGAGCGTTGAAAATATACTTTGAAGATTTTGATAAAAAGTATCAGGTATATGAAACGATGATTGAGCAAATTGAATTATTCAAAACGATCATTAATAATCATTTCCTGTTCAAACATCTGGAGATTACAGAAGACCAGAAATTGACAATAGTAGACAATGATACAGGTGAAAAAATAAGATTGAACTATTTATCATCGGGCGAACAGGAAATTATGGTACTATATTATAAATTGTTATTTGAAATACCGAAAAATACACTTGTATTAGTTGATGAACCCGAAATTTCATTGCATATCGCATGGCAGCGTATGTTTGTAAAATATATGCGTAAAATTGTAAGCTTAAAAAGTATATATGCAATTATTGCTACTCATTCAGCACAAATTGTAAGTGGAAACCGTGATATTCAATATGATTTAGGAGAAATGTATAAAAATGGACTCAATCAGGGAGAATAGGACAAAAGAAGATTTTGTAGCAGAATTAGGTCTGTTGTTTAATGAAGACATTGATGGTTCTTTATGTGTTGTCTTGGTGGAGGGAACAGATGATGTCAGATTTATGGAAAATCTGTTGGAAGATAATGTAGTATGCGAAGAAGTACCATATGGCGGAAAGCATGGAATCGATGATATAATGAAAATGGAAGATCCAGTTGTTCAAAAAAAAGAGGTAATTGCAATTAGAGATAAAGATTACATAGAGGTAACACAATTACCAGATCGTGTCTTTTTATATGATGGTTGTTGCTTGGAGACAATGATATTAATGAATTGCGATATTGCTGAAGAGTTTTATAAAAAAAATTATAATGGCTGTTTTGAAAAAGATGCGTATTTAGTAAATATTATGAGACAGCTTGCACCATATAGTATATTGAGAAAATTGAATGAATTGGAAAATTGGGGGATTTCATTCAGTAAAATTGGTTTTGGAGATCTTATAGATAGAGAAAGTTTAAAGATAGAAGAACTATTTGTAAAAGTTGGACAGCTAGATAGACTATCGTGGTGCATGGAGTTGGCTGCGGGTATAACAGACGCTGAATTATGGGATATTACTAATGGTCATGATTTTTGCAGGTATTTGAGTGGCACATCTATATTTCGTAGGAAAGAACTTAATGAAAATGGTGTTAGAGAAATATTATTTGAATTGTATCGTAAAAGTGATTTTAAGAGAACAAGGTTATATTGTACAATGTTAGAATATCAGCGCAGAAATACGTTAAAATATGTAAGTGAGTAAATAATAAATGAGGTGGCATACGTTGTATAATAAAAATATTGTTTTGAATATATTGAGTAATATATTTGGAGAACAAATTGAAGATTATGTACAGAATTGTGTTATAAGATTGGAAAATAATATTTTAGAAAAATATTTTAATACAGAAGTAGATTTTGCTTGGATGAGTACGTTAAATCAGATGGTAGTAGAAAATTATAATATCGATTTAGCAAATAATGAGGAGATTATATCGGGCAATTTAAAGGTTCAGGCACAAATAGACGGATTTGTTCTGGAAGAAAAAGAGGGGGGTTTTAGATATAAGGATAGTGTGATGCTACCTTTAACTCTTTTATATGAGTTTCATGTTAAAAACCAAGAGTATAGGGACTTATATTTAGAATATTTAGGTTGAGTTTTGAGCTAAAAAGTGTAAATGGGAGAATCTATGGAATTAAAGAAAATACTGATTATCACAAGTTCTGTAGATAATACTGTGTCATACATTATGAAGAAATATTTTGGAATGGCAGAATTTTTTGAGTGGATCTGAGCTATATATTTTTTGATGATACGCTCAACATTTCCAACTGCCATCTTGTTTTTGTGACCTTTGACTACTGTATAGATCAGCGGAGCATTAGGCTCGGTCACTTTACGGTAAGCTTTTAATTACTTATTCAGATGATCCGCAGTTTTATCTGTGATTGCAACAATCATTTCCTTTTCGCTTTTTCCATAAATCCGGAGATATATTCATAGACAATAGTTCGGAAACCCTGACAGTAGAATCATATAGTAAGATCAGGATAAGCCTTTCTCTTCGGCCTATCTTAATATCGGGTGAGGCAGAAGGCAGTGCCTTAAGGGCATCATTAGGAATGACTTCACGTGTCAGCTTTGGTACTTTGAGAAAGGGCACTCGGGAAGCTGTGAGAGCTACTTACTGCAATGATATGCCACAATCAGCAGCATACTAGAGATAAGATTTGATTGTAGCAAGCAGGTTATTACAAGTGTTTTCACTGTTATCGCTCTTATGCAGGAACTCAATGTATGATAAAATAATTTATACACTAACTTGTAGAGCATTTGAATAACTTGAACATTTATCTTGCTGTTGCTTGCTTCATATAGTAAACTACTACAAAAACAGTAAACATAACAAGTTCTTGAAAATGAACAGAAAATGGAACTTAGGGATCTTGAATATAGGGGGGCGATGGCATGCGTACGGAAAGCTACGCTTTTGCCACTGGATAATGCTGATGAAATTAAGGTGTGCGTAATCCGTTTAGAATGATTGTAATTCGCGATGGATTGGAAAATAGAATGGATTAGTTGTCAGATGGTGAAAAATGTACATTTGCATTTTGGGGGATATTGCGAGACGTGTTGCAATGGTCAATCCATATCGTAAGAATTTGCTGAAGGGAAGCGGCATTGTTTTGATCGATTGGTGAATTTTTGCGGAGCGAATACATAGAGACTTCCAAACAGGCAGATATTAGGGCGTTTTTTATCAGTGAAGGTATCTCAAAAAAATAGTATAATGAAATAGAGTGTTTTGTGAAAGTAAAAAATATTATATAGGATTTGAAATTTTCTGGAAACGGAGCAGGAATATGGGCTATAGGGAAATAATTGAAGAGGATGATTTTAATAGGATAACAGAACAAAATATCAAATTTTTAGATGAGATATCACAGAAAATGAAACAGGGTGATATTAGTATATTTGCTGGGGCTGGATTGTCAATCGCATCGGGCTATGTAGATTGGAAAAAATTATTAGAACCTATAAGTAAACAGTTGAGATTAAATCCAAATATTGATTTAACGGAGATAGCACAGTATTATGAGGATAAATTTGGAAGACAAGGATTGAATTCACTTGTATTTAATGAATTTGATAAGATACCTAAGAACAATGAAAATATCAATTGGCTGTCTAAAATGCCTATATCAGAATATTGGACGACTAACTATGACCATGTTATAGAGCAGGCTATTAAAAAGCAGGGAAAGAGTTATCAGAAGTTGGTTAAAAAAGAGGATTTTAAATATCATAAAATTGGTAGGGAAGTTGCTATATACAAGATGCATGGAGATAAGGACTCACCAGATGATGTGGTATTAACGAAAGAAGATTATCAAAACTATGATATTGATAGAGGCATATTTACCCGTATGTTATCAGTTGAATTAATAAGAAAATCATTTGTATTTATTGGATTTAGTTTCAATGATCCAAATTTGGAGAGGATTCTTAGTATTGCAAAACAAACTTTACAGGGAAAAGCACCGCAGACTCATTATTGTTTTATGCGAAAAGTGCAATTAATAGATTATCTTAATGAGCATAACAGGCTTGAGATCCAAAATATTGAAAAATATATTCGTGATAATAATTATCAAATATTACGATGTAATTCGATGGTGAAGTATGGAATACAGACGATTTTAATTAACGACTATGATGAAATTACACTCATGTTAAAACACTTGTATAATAAGTATATTACTAATAATGTTTTTATATCAGGAGGAATTAATCCTGCAAATTTATCGGATTATGGTACATTTAAAATGGTGAATGATACCAACCTTAATTTAAATTCGGCAGAAAGTTTTTTAACAATGTTAGGTAGGGATTTAGTAGATAATGGATTCCATATATATACGGGATTTGGTGCTGGTGTGGGAAATTATGTTTTGGCGGGTGTATTGCAGAGCAACAAAAATCGCTTGAATGGAGAAGTGATAAATGATGATATACATATTAGTAGTATGATGTCAGTGATGGATTTGGAAAAGAAAAATCGTATACGAAGAAAAATGATAGAACAATGTAGTAGTTCTATTATTGTATTTGGATATGGGAAAAAGGATTCTGGAACTTATCAGGAATATCATATAGCGAAAGACGATAATAAATATATAATTCCAGTAAAAAAGACCGGATTTGCTGCGAAAGAGATATATAATGGATTGCCCAAAAAAGAAAAACAAGAATTACTTTTTTTGGAAAAAGAGAACGAGATATCTGTTGTAATCAAAGAAATTGTAAATCTTTTAATATTACATAAAAAAAGAACAGAAATCGAATTGAAAGAAAAAATATATTCAGGAATTGCGCTTTCTGGAATAAAAGTATTTATTAGTTATCATTATGAATCGGATAATGCGATTGCAAAAGAAATTGCCGATATTGTTAATAGTGAAAAGACAAATATTTTTACTGTTATAGAGGAACAGAAGAAATCGAATAATTCGAAAGAGATAAAAAAATGGGTGGATGAGGAAATTTTAAAAACAAAATTTACAATACTTCTTATTAGCAAAGATACATTTCAGAGAGAATATGTATCATACGAGATTAAAAAAAGTAAAGAAAATAGAAATACATTTATACCGATTTTGATTGATAATGAAAAAAATATAGGTTTAGAACAAAAAACTAATCAAGTGAAGGAGTTGTTAAATGTAATAAATTGCGAACCAACTAGATTTTGGTATCGGGATGAAGGTGGTAAAAATATTGTACGTTGGTTGAATGATGCGTTACATGTATCTGAAAAAGTATAAGTTGACCTAATGAGCTGTTTCAAATAAATTATACTAAACATGACTCTAATGTTCGGAGATAGGAAATCGCAAATCTGTTTCTAAGGAAAACGCCATTTCGGTGGTGGAAACTAATTGGATCAGTGAGCTAACGTTTAGTATATTCTGAGATTGAAACTTCAATTTTATTGAATGATGTTGATAGAGCAGGAGAAAAGTGATGATTTTAATGTGATTAAGAAAAAACATTGAAAATATCAGAAAGGATTCATATCGTTGGATTATGGATGACAAAGGCTCCAGCGGGGTTTGAATTTGTGGAGCAAAATAGTGAGTTAGTAAAAACAGGACGGTGTGGATGCGTAGAATGCAGTGAGTGAAGAGAATGGATATGTGCTTGGCTAGAGGCTAATCACTTTGCTACCACTCAGGGTGCCAAGCAATAATGTTATAAAAGAGAGTTTAAGTTACAGGAGAAATATTCTGAAGTACTTTCTAGAGAGTAGCCCAGTTGCTAAAGTGGGAAATTTAGGGGGAACATTTTGATAAGAAAATTCATAAAAAAATGGGAGATACTTATAACTTTAATTATTTCTGTTACAAGTATATTTTTAGCAACCAAAGCGAATGAGATGACAAGAATACAAACCGAAGTAGTGAGGAATAGTTCATTGCCGGACCTTCAAGTGGTTGAAAAAAATGAGAATGAGTATGATTCGGTAATAGAAATTTCAAATTTGGAGGGAAGGATTGATAATTATAATAGTAGGATTGTAACGTTTTTAAAGTGTTCTTATGTAGACGGTAAGAATGATTTTTATGAAGAAGAAATTCCTATTTTTAATTATTATATAATTGGAAGTAAAAGTGGGAAAAATATAGGGATTTTGGAAAAAAAAGCTACAGGAGGAAATTGTTATAAAATAAATTCATTGATACAAAAGATTCCCGAATATAGTAAAAAAAATGAAAAATCTTTATATGCAGAAATTAATTCTTATTTATGTATTTCATATCTAGATGTATTGGGGGAAACTCAGGAAATATATTATCAAACTAATTTGTTTGAATCAAAACAAATAAATAAGCAGGAAGGGCAAGTGAAATTTGCAATATATGATTGTTTATATGAATTAAATGAGGGTATAGATCCTAATAAAAATGATGATATCGACGTACAAGTGCTAATAGACATAATTTGTAACATTTCAAATCTGAATATTGAAGAAATAGCTGAAAAACAGAATGTACAAGAGAAAGGGATTACTAATGCAATGTTAGAAATAATAGGTGTATTTTTGGCTTCGGGATTAGCACATATGTTATGGTTGCTTCAAGAAAGAAAAAAAGATAAAGAAAGCAAATCACATGCAGCATCAATTTTATATTATGATTTGAAAAGTATTGAAACGTATTTAGGACATGGAAGAAGCGCTGTGAATTTAAGATATTCTTTTGAATGGAAAAAAATGATTGCAAATTGTTCGTTTCTAAAAGATGAACAAGTGGAGATTTTATATTATATATA
>OBKG01000119.1_pt1 | contig 58685 bp, 50 predicted proteins | sample 1519741 | NCBI WGS metagenome assembly OBKG01 (sample SAMN00265072, study PRJEB22529) | human gut metagenome
TCATTTTACAGCTTTTTTCTGTGTACTGCAATTTTATAAAAGAAAGGACAGCAGTTTCAAATTGCTGTCCTTGCGGTTTATTATAGCTGGTAGTGTATAAGCGTGGGTTCATCATATTTGGTGTGGTATCTTTAACTATGGGAAACTCCAGTTTCCCATTTGGAAATTGTTTTGTCTGTGACTCCCAGCTTATCAGCAAGCTGTAATTGTGTCATTTTGTTTCTTTCACGTAATTCTTTAATTATGGTTCCTGTAACATATTGGTTCATAATATCTACCTCCATGTGCAGATTCTATAACAAATTTGACTTTTTGAGTACCTACGCAAAGTAGAGTTTCCTACGCTGATAAACTTCTTTCTTATAATTATTGATTTTTTATGTTCATAAAAATTAACAAAAGTACGCTGTTTTATCAATTTTTATTTACTTTATAAGCTTGACATTTTTATTTACTTTATAAGCAAAACTTTCTCCTCAACCAGATTTTTTATATTTGATTAAGGAGACTAATTTTCGTTTATAGGCAACGCCAAACTTATTTTTCTTCCAAAAACTTTTCTATTTTATCCCAATATACTTCCATCGTCTCATCCCCGCCACAATATATCTCATGCTTCGTCCCGGGCATGTAGACATATTCACAGGGAGCTACACCGCGCTTTCTGATTTTCGCTGCGAATTTCTGAAGTGCGCGGACGGATATGAAATCGTCTTTTTCGGCCTGGAAAATGAGCAGAGGAGACCGGAGTTTCTTCCAGCCGTGGTATCTTAAATACCAGCTCATTTTTATGGCTGCTTTCAGCCAGCCATAGGATGGTGCACAGGTCTGGAGAAACTGTTTTTCTTTTCTCAGGTCGTTGTACCTTGCAAATTTAGATTCGGAGGTGCCAGCGCTGGTTTGGAAGGTATCGGTTCCGTCGTAGGGTTTCTGGCCTAAGACATAGGACTCTTCCTTTCCCAAAAGGCATTCTGCATGGGCGATCAGTACGGTCAACGGCCAGGGCACACCTCCGGTGAGCGGTTTGATCATAGGCGAGCTTAATATCACTTTATGAAAAAGAGTGGGTTCCCAGGCTGCGGCGATTGCGCCGATTGCACCGCCCATGGAGTGGGCAAAAAGGTTCAGGGGCAGGTCTGGATGTGCCTTTTTGATTTTATGACAGATTTTTAGAAAATCACGCACGTAACGTTTCCAGATATCAATATATACCAATGAGAAATCTGCTGTCAGGCGGTAGCTTTGGCCGTGTCCCATATGTTCTGGCATGTATACATGATAACCAGCCTGTAAAAAATAGTAAATCATCTCCTCATATTTTGGCGCACCTTCTGTGAAGCCGTGGCTGATTACCACCACCCCTTTTGGATCATCTGCCAGATAACGTTTCACATGGATTTTTCCTATAATTCCATTTTTCTCATGGTAAATGTCTTCTGCTCCCGGAATGTACCCATCCCGGCAATGAGCCTTTAAATAAGGTTCCACCTCATTTTTCACAGCATCTAAATATTCGTTTTCCTGTATTATTTTCATTTCAAAACTCCCCTTACAAGCAGCTTATAAAATCATAAAAAACAATCATCACGATTCACACATTCCTGATAACACAACTCATTCAAAAGTATCTTTGAAAAAGGTGTACTGCGACATGTGTTACAATTTACGAGAGTCTTAATACTTTATTACTATCCCCCAATAATCCCATTAATCTTCTTCTCATTATAAAACACCAGAATAATTCCGCCCACCATACAAAACACCGCTGCGCCAAAGGCTGCGATTCTATAACCTGTTCCGTCTCCTGTTCCGATGGTAGAAACAGCAGTAAAGATCAGCATGGAAAGACTCTGGCCAAGTTTGAATGCAAAGGTTCTTGCTGCATAAAACATTCCTTCCCGGTTGCTTCCGGATGTGATAGAATCGCTCTGAGCGATATCTGCCACAACCGCCTGGGGCAAAATTCCAAAAATTGCCATCGGCAGCGCTGCCACCACCGTCAGGATCAGTCCCTGTACGGTTTCCGGAATAAAGCTCATTTTTCCCATAAATCCTGTATAGAAATAAGCCAAACTGAATACAGCAAATGCAAATAGAATCATCTTTTTCTTACCCAGTTTCGGGGTAAGCTTATTTACCGGAATGTAAAATACCAAAGACAATGCTGTCATCCCCACAAAATACAGGGTTGTCATCGTCTCCGGCAGCTTCAGAAGGCTGGTCACAAAGAAAGGCAGACCTGTCTGAAACATGGTAAGGGCGATCCAGTAAAAAATATCGGAGCCCACAAATTTACAAAATTCTCCATTCTTAAACGTAGCAGTCAGGGAGCGAAAAGCAGACTCTTTTGCTGGAACTGTGTCCACGTAATCCTTTTCCCGAATGCAAAATACCGGTATCAGCATGCAGATAAATGCCACCACTGCCATCAGCGTGAAGGTGACACGGATGGCGCCAACACGTCCAAATGCCGGGATAAATGCACCCCAGATAGTTGGTGCCAGGTATGCAACTGCAGTTCCTGCAATGAATGTAAAGGAAATCACCGTAGAAATGTTAAGCCGCTCCTGCTGAGTATGTCCCAGCTCCGGAATCAAGGCATTATACGGTGTGCAATAAGCTGTAATGGAAAGGTAATAGGCCAGAACCATCACCAGCAAAAACGCTGCATTGAGCCAGCTTTTCTCATTAATCGGGGACCAGAACACCAGCACTGTGGAAAGTGCCAGAGGCAAGGACGCCCATTTCAGGAATGGAATTCGCCGTCCATCTTTGGCTGTACACCGGTCCGACCAGGACGCGATCATAGGATCTGTAAAAGCATCAAAAATTCTCCCGAAGGCTGTGATTCCTCCGATAATAGTGAAAATGCCAAGCACCACCAGTCCCTGTGGAATAAATACGTTCTGCCCCTGGCTGATGGCGGTTTCATCTGGCTGATAAAAATACACAAGCCAGTTTGAAATGATTCCGGACAACATTGCCCATCCAAACTGACCTGCTGCAAACTGCCATATTTTTGCTGTTGTAAGTTTCTTCATCACGTACTTACCTCCTGCTTCTTTATATAATGATAGTATCATTTTTGTGCCCGCTTCACAATATACGAATCATTACTATTGCACAATTTTAGCATTCCACAGCTACTTTGATCACTCCATCTCTCTTATTTTCAAAGAGCTCATACGCTTCCTCAATTCTGCAAAGCGGATAAGTATGTGTGAGCAAAGGCTCTGTATCAAGCCTGCCTTCTGCAATCAGCTTCAGTGTTTCCTCGCAGTGACAGCCATCCACTCCGCCGGTTTTAAATGTAAGATTCTTGCCGTACATATCCGGAAGAGGCAGTATCTGGGCTTTATCATAAAGTGCTACCACAGTCACAATTGCATTTGGTCTTGCGCATTCCCATGCCAGACGAAATGTAGCTTCCGCTCCTGCAACCTCAAGAACCACATCTGCTCCTCCATGCTCACTGTTAGCCAACGTAAACTTCTTGCATTCTTCTGGTGATACAGTAAGAACCTGCGGATAATGTTCCTTAATAAAGCCAATACGCTTTTCGTCTTTTTCGCACATAATGATCCGCTTCGGTTTCTTCAGCATCACACAAAGCAGCGTACAGATTCCGGTAGGACCGGCTCCGATGATCAGCACCGTATCATCTTCTGTAATCTGGGAAATATGTGCCGCCCAATAGCCTGTAGCCAGAACATCTCCTACCAGCAAAGCCTGCCTGTCAGTAACCTCATCCGGAATTTTGTTAAGCCCCTGATCTGCAAAAGGCACCCGCACGTACTCTGCCTGACCTCCGTCTATGCGGCAGCCAAGAGCCCAGCCCCCATTTTTATCCGTGCAATTATTAACATAGCCTTTTTTACAGAAAAAGCATTCCCCACAAAAAGTTTCCACGTTTACCGTTACTCTGTCTCCCGGTCTCACATTTGTTACACCACTTCCAACTTCTTCTACAATTCCTACCATCTCATGACCAATTGTTATCCCCGGAACCGCACGTGGAACACTTCCATGTTTGATATGAAGGTCACTTGAACAGATGCTAGCAAGAGTTACCTTTACAATAGCATCCCTGTCATCTATAAGCACAGGCTTAGGCTTTTCCATTAATTCAAATTTTCCTTTTGAAACATATGTATATGTCTGCATTTTTATCTCATCACTTTCTAAAAAGATTTTTAAGCATTCACTGTCTGCCATCCGTAACTTTCATAGTAGATATAAAAACAAGTGAACTAAGCAACAACATGTAAGGATACAGCAGCATTGGAAGTATATCAAATGCACTGACCACTTCTCCTAAACTGGCTGCAGCAGAAACAGCAACCAGCATTTGCGCTCCGTACGGTAAAATACCCTGAAAAATACAGGAAAATGTATCCAGGATAGAAGCAGCTTTTCTGGCGCTGATACCGTAATCCTTTGACATTTCTTTTGCAATCGGGTTCGCCATAACGATCGCAACTGTATTATTGGCAGTTGCAATATCCATTAGCCCAACTAACAGTCCCATTCCCAGGAGCCCGCCTTTTTTTCCTTTAAACACTTTCTTTATCCAGTATAATAAAGCGGAAAATCCACCATACTCCTTGATCAGGGCACAGATTGCAGCTACCAGAATCGCAACCATACTGGTTTCAAACATCCCGGCAGCACCGGTTCCCATATTTCCGATCAGGTCTGTGGGTGCTATCATTCCTGTTGCAATCATAATAACTGAGCCACTTAGAATACCTGTAATCAGCACGAAAAATACATTAAATCCGATGATTCCACCTATAAGAACCAGAATATAAGGAATGATCTGTATTAAATCATATTTTTCTTCGATGAATCCACCATTATAATTTTTAACAGACAAAACCAGCAGAATAATAATGCTGGCAATAGCAGCTGGCAGTGCAATAAAGAAATTCTCCTTAAATTTATCTTTCATTTCACAGCCTTGTCCATTACATGCAGCAATGGTTGTGTCTGATATAAATGACAGATTATCTCCAAACATGGCGCCGCTCATGACGGAACCAATACAAACCGGCAGTGCAAATCCGGATACTCTTGCTACTGCAACTCCAATTGGAACGATCAGCGTAATTGTTCCTACAGAGGTACCCATTGCAAGAGAAACAAAACAGCTGACCACAAAAAGCACAACAACTGCAAACTGAGGCGGAACCAGTGACAAAATAAAATATGCAACACTGTTTGCGGATGTTCTTCCGACTATACCTACAAAAATACCTGACAGCATAAAAATTATGATCATTGTAATAATGTTAGGATCACTGATTCCAATCCCCATAACTTCCAGCTTATCATTCAATTTAAGCTCGCGGTTCTGTATACAGGCAACAAGTAATGCAACCAGAAATATTACAACAACGGGGATTTTATAAAATCCCATCTCGATATCCAGGCCATACTCAAATAATATGCCAAGCCCCAGATACAAAACAACAAACACTACTATAGGAAGCAGTGCTTTTCCATTTCTTTTTTCATTTTTCCTCATCCTACACTTTTCTCCTTCTTAGTTATAGTACTAATAGTATCATTTTTGTGTCCGCTTCACAATAGCAAGTCAACTGGATATTTTATATAAAAAGATCCCGGCAGGCTTCTGCTTCTGAGCGCTCAAACTCAAAAGTATGAAACCTGCCGGGAAGTTTTATTTTCATCAACCAAAAAAACTATAGCTTACTGATAATCCGTCTCTTATATTCCAAAAATTCTTCTGACAATGCAAAATCCGCTGCCCTGGGTTTTCTCTCCTGGATCACGATCTCATCTTTGATGGTTCCCGGAGTTCCGTTCAGGATGTAAATCCTGTCGGATAAAAGAATGGCCTCGTCAATATCATGGGTGATAAACAAGGTGGACAGATCAATATGCTGCATAACCTCCAGATACCACTTATGCACACTGGCCTTGGTCAGCGTGTCCAAGGCACTGAAAGGCTCATCCAGAAGGGCAACTCCGCTGGAACTTAAATAAGTTCGAAGCAAAGCCGCACGCTGTCGCATACCGCCGGACAGCTGGCTTGGATACTGATACTGGGTGCCTTCCAGACCAAATTCTGCAAAAAGCGGATTGGCCTTTTCCCTGGCTTCTGCTTTCTTCACGCCTTTCAGTACAAGGGGAAGTGCTACATTGTCGATCACTTTCTTGTGAGGAAGGAGAAGATCCTTCTGCAGCATGTAGCTGATGCTTCCAGGAGTGGAAGTCACATCCTGATCTTTCAGATAGACCTTTCCTTCATCAGGCGGGATAATACCGGAAAGCACATTGAACAACGTGGTCTTTCCGGAACCGCTGACTCCCAGAAGGGAAACCAGCTCACCCTGCTCCAGATGAATGGAAATGTCCTCCAAAACTTTTTTTTCACCGTATGTTTTTGAAATATGTTCTGCTCGTAAAATTACTTTATTTTGTTCTGATGACATATTCGTTCCTTATACACAGCGCTACTTCCATAACCAGTTCCATTTTCCGCAATAATTGGGGTAAATTTGCCTGACAGAATAGCTCTATGCGTTAATTTCTTTCTCTTTCATTCCTTACTGTGGAAGATACTCGTTAGAAAATCCGACTCCAGTAAGATCCTTGTCGCAAAGCTGGTTCTCATACAGCCATTTGTAGAATGTATTCCATCTGTCTGCATCAATTACGCCCCAGCTTTCTGCATCGTCAATGTATTTTGTGGAAAGGAATTCCTGGCTCTTCTTTACAAGATCTTCAGCATCCTTCAGAGAGCCTGTATTATCGCCGTCAATGAGGATCTGTGCTGCCTCATCCGGATTCTCTGCTGCAAACTCATATCCCTTTGCAGTTGCTTCCATAAATGCTTTCGCCTGATCCGGATTCTCAGCAAGATAGTCGTTATTTGCAATGATAACCGGTGTGTAGTAGTCAAATACAGGATTGATATCAGAGAATGCAAAATAGTCGCAGTCTACACCTTCTACGTCAGCATTGATTCCGCCCCAGCCCTGGAATACCCAGATGGCATCCGTCTGATTGGCAGCAAGTGCTGCTGGCTCATCTGTAATATCATTAGGGATCAGGGTAACCTGACTGAAATCTCCGCCGTCGCCGTTTACAACATTTTCCAGCATAGCAAGCTCGATTGGGGAATCCCATGTGGAATAGGTTTTTCCGGTAAGTCCGGCTGGTTTATCAATTCCGTCACCTTTTCGGGAAAGGATTCCGGAGGTGTTGTGCTGAATGATTCCTGCAACTGCTGTGATTCCAAGAGGCTCGTCAAGTGCAAGGGAAGCAGCCATGGTATCCTGGGCCTCGATCGCAAACTGAGCCTGACCTGCTGCGCACATAAGGGCTGCACCATTTTCCGGTGGCTGAACGATTTCCACATCAAGACCAGCTTCTTCGTAGTAGCCTTTTGCCTGTGCTACATAAAGTCCGGTGTGGTTGGTATTCGGTGTCCAGTCCAGGCAGAATGTGATTTTCTCCTGCGCACCATCTTCTGCGTATACACCTGTAGGAACTGCAAACACCATAGCTGCCGCTGCAACTGGTGCGATTACTTTTTTCAGATTCTTATTCATGATTTTTCTCCTTTTCTACCTGCAGCCATGGCATTGTGATCCGGCTGACAATATTTACTGCCAGAAGAAGTAAAAGGCTGATGATCACAATGAAGATAATGACTGCAAACATTTTATCAAAAGAATATGCTTTTTTTACACGGGTCATATAAACACCAAGTCCGTTAAATCCACCCAGCCACTCAGAAACAACTGCTCCTACAACTGCATAGGAAGCAGATATTTTCAGCCCGGAAAAAAACTGGGGCAAAGCACCTGGAAATTTCACATGGCGGAAAATCTGTGCCCGGCTGGCTCCCATGGCCTTCATCAGACGAATGGCATCCGGATCCACACTTTTATATCCATCCAGCAGTCCGATTGTAATTGGGAAAAAAGTGGTGATCACAACCAGAGTGATCTTCGGTGCCATTCCAAATCCCATCCAAAGCACCAGAATTGGCGCAATGGCAATGGTCGGTATGGTCTGCGTAATGATCATGATCGGATAAAATGCCTGATCCATTACACGGAACCGATCCATCATAGTTGCAAACACAAATGCCAGCGCGATTCCAATGAGAAGTCCGTAAAAGGATTCCAGCAAAGTGAATTTCGCATGGAAAAGTATGGTTGGCAGATCGCCAAACAGGGCTGTCAGCACTGCTACCGGAGATGGAAGCATGTAGGAGGGAACAATTCCCGAAATGCTTACCACTTCCCAGCCAAGCAGAATCACGGCCATGGCTGCAATTGGAGGTATCTTACTGGTGATGTTTGGTAACTTTCTTTTCAATGGTAAGTACATCCCCTTCTGGTTTATATGCAATTTTAACATATACGCTCATAGCCTTGCAGCCTGCGCGCTCAGCTACATGCTGACACTCTTTTACAATATCCATCAGCTGGTCGTAATCACCTTCAATGGTGGTCTCAAATGGTCCTACATAATAGTTCAGACCAGTGGATCTGATGTAGGCGATCACCTCGTCTACAATGCGGATAACTTCCTCTTCATCCTGTACATTTGGCAGTACCTGAATTGCTACACTTGCGTTCATTTTCTTTTCCTCCTATTTTCTGTCCCATAAACAGGACTTTGCGTTAAAAATCGAATAAGAACCATTCTTGAAACTGTGACGGAACTGAACAGGCTCTGTCAGTCAGTATGAAAAAAGAGCACCTGCCATCCAGACAAATGCTCCTAATTACATCGTTAAACACTTCCTACACTGGCATGATCCAACAGGTTAAAAGGGTCTAAGGACTACCTTACTCTCAGCTTCTCAATTGAAACTCCCCTGGTCTTTATTCAGATTTCGTTGCTTATTATAATACACCTTTCTTCAAATTACAAGAAACTATTTTTATCTCAATTATATTTTACATACCCTTAACAGAATTGTACTGCTCGCAGTCTGACCAGCACGCTCTAATTAATATTCCCATTTCATCAGAATTCGTAAAAAAAATCTCCCTGCATATCACAGTTATTTCCTGCAGAATATATAATAAATCTACAGATTCTCAAAGGCAGCCTGAATACTGTCATAGTGCAGGAATTTTCCCTGGGCTGCAAATTCCTTGATCTGATTCAGAGTGGCAAACATGTGGCCGTCTGTCTCTTCTTCCTGAAGGTGTAGATCTTCTTCTTTCACATCCATCACAAAGCGGTAAACATCTACGAAATAGTTGTCTCCCTCCCCTGGATTCTCTCTTTTGTAAGTAAAAAGATAGCCGCCCTGCGCACCGCTTACATCAAGGCCTGTCTCCTCTTTCACTTCGCGAAGTACAGCATCATAAGAAGATTCCCCTGCCTGTGCTGCACCGCCGGAAACTTCCCACCAGCCTGGTGCCCAGGCTTTTGTCATCACACGTTTGGTAATGAGAAACGTACCATCTGGTCTTGCCACTACTCCAAGTACGGTGAGATGGTATTCTCCGTCTTTTAAATACCAGTCGTTTCGCTTCATGGTACGGCCGGTAGGTTTCTTGTTAATATCATAGATGTCCCAGAATTCCATTTTATCACTCCTGTTATATTTTTCTCGTGTATGTTCTTGTTTCATTCTTATTTTGCAAATATTGTTATCATATGCAATATTTTACTTTTTCTATTTCAGCAGTTTCTCCACCATCTCTCTGGTATACTCTACCTTCTCTACATGGTTGACCTCGATCTGATACAGTGCATTTGCCGCAATGTGCTCTGCTGCCTGCTCCAGATCACGAATGCCTGAAGTATTGGAATAACGCTGGATGATTGCCTCCAGCGCACCCTCTGTGATAATGCACTCACTCTCTTCCATATGCATTCTCTTAAGAACTTTCGGAAGAGAGAATCTGGAAAAGATTACTTTCTTCTCCTCAGCTGTGTAATCCGGAATATCAATTACTGCGAATCTTGACATCAGCGGTGCACTGATCTGGTCACGGTCATTTGCAGTAGCAATTGGATACACACCACCAGTTGGGATCATACACTCCATATAGTTATCTGTAAATCCAAGATTGTCCAGAAGGGTAAGAAGTACGTCTGCCGGATTTCCATTTCCTTTGCCGGAATTTGCCTTATCAAGCTCGTTAATAATAAATACCAGATTAGAGGCACCAGCCATGGAAAATGCCTCCATAATAATTCCGGGCTTTGCATTTGCGTAAATACGGGGGCTTCCGGTAAGCTGCTTGGAGTCGTTAATTGAGCTCATGTCCAGCGTAGTCCACGGAAGTTTCAGGATTCTTGCAACTGCATAGGCTATCTGAGATTTGCCAGTACCGGCAGGTCCGATCAGAAGAAGTCCGTAGGCCGGAAGGGTATGTGTACGGTTGATCTGGATAATCGTCTCGATAATACGTTGTTTCACACGCTCCATTCCATAAAGCTCTTCATCCAGAATTCTCCTTGCCTCAACAGGATCGATTGCTTCAAAATAATTGTTCTTCCACTGGATATTCAACATAATAGAAAGAGCCCTCTGCGCATGATGGCGCTCTTCCTGGGAAACTTCACTGGATCTTGCCACTGCCAGATTTCTTCTGGTCCAGAGTCTGATATTATCCGGCAGTGTTTTGCCTGCGCAGGTCATAAAATCGGTAATGCTCTGAATGCTGGTAAGTTTCATCTCATCACCGTTTTCCTCCTGTTCCTCATCCTCTTCTGCCTCAGCAGGTGCATTACTCTCCAGAAGTCTCTCGATCATAAACTGCAGAAAGCCATCCTCTGCGGAAAGCTTTGTGCCGCCGCCAAAAGCAGTTTCGCGAATGCGGTATACCGCATATCCGTCCTCCCTGTTAGTACCAGACAAACGTACATTGATCCTGCTGTCTCCCAGCCATTTCAAAAGACTGGTAAATCTGGAATCAATTTTCACCACATCTGCTGTATGGTTACCGTCTTCTTCCTTAAAATCAAAAGCAGTACGGTTTACCGGATTGGTAAACACACCGCAGGAATGATGTTTCCACTGTCTCTCTTTATTGTCAAGCACCATGATCGGCTGCTCCGGTGAAGGCTTCGTATGGCTGCTGTGAAATGTTGTGTAAGTACACTTTGCCTCCGCTTTACTTGCAGAAGCACCGCTGAAATCAAATACTGGCATAGCTTTTTCCTCTTTCCTGTGTATTTAAAGGGATATATTTCTCTAATTTCTCTTACCTACTATAACAACATTTTTCTCTAATGTCCAGAATGAGTTATCCTGTTTCATAATGCAGCATTGTCTTGTATTATTGTTCACTTTGTGAACAGTAACTATCTTATTTTTTATATATCTTGGCATTTCTTAGTTTTTTACAAAAAATCTCTTGCCAAAATGGAGAAATTCGTGTATTCTATTATACGGACTACTTTTTAACAATTTGATTTTCACTTAACATTTGATATATATTTCTGATTTTTAGTGCGCAGACACCATAGTCCCTCCCAAAGCTTCTAATGGAATACTGCAATCTAAAAATAAAAGACTCCCGGGCGCTCTAGAGCGTGTCTGAAAAAGCTTTCTGTAAGATTTTTCAAACAGGCTCAAGTGTTCCGGGAGTTTTTCAATTCAATTATGCCAGACTTAACAGCTGCTTTCCTTCTGTCAGTCTTTCTTCAAACTGCTCATAGAAATCTCTGCCCACTTCATATGTTTTCATATAAAAACGATTCACCACATATAAATTCAGATTTTTGATCAGCTGGGCATCTGTGGCATTATAAAGAACCTCCTGCACATCCAGCAAAAAATAATGCCAGTCAGCTACAAACTTTTCATACTGGCGAAGATCCGGAGTGTCGATCCATTTCTTTACCTTGATCTTGCTCCGGCTTGTCTTCTTACATTCATGGGTTTGCAGAAAATACTTAAATCCACCATTTTCATAGAAACGTCCCAATGGGAAAAGTCTGCAGAACCCAGGACGGAAGTTATGAATGCTGCACCGTCCCTGTTCATTCAGGAAAACACAGCATTGGCTTTTTCCACTCATGCAAAGATGAGGCAGAATATTCCCATCCATGGCATCGAACTGGATCAGCCCTGTGCTTACCAGTTCCTGTGGTGTTTTTCCCAGATTCGTACACAGACGGTACACATCCATGGGATCCAGCACAACTGAATCCCCCATTCCCTCACAGCAGTCATGACATCCTGCACAATCCTGGCAGTCTGCCTTTACCATATCGTTTAATTCATAAAGTCTTCCGTCGGAAATCTCTTCCAAAGATACTTCTCGGCGCATATGCAAATTCCTCTTTCTTTTATTTTTTTGTGGACAAACAAGGTTACGGTTCACTTCGCGATGCACAGAAATCATGCATTCCCATGATTTCCCGCTGAGATTCCCGTTTTTTCTGTAAACGATATTCACAAAAAACGTCTCGCGGAACATTGCCAGTGAACAGTAATATAACATGCTGCCATCAACAGCATCTCCGTATTATCTATCCTCTGTATTTACAGCTTAATTCCAGACAATGCCTGTGCAAAAGCATTATTCACCGGCTCATTTGCCTCCTTCTGCTGCCTGCGCAGATAGTTCTGCACATCACGCTTGCCTACTCCTGCGCCCTCTTTCTGGCGTCTTGCCTGGAACGCGGAAAGCTTCTCCTTATAACCACACTGGCAGACAAACGTCTCTTCCTTACCTTTCACATACATTTCCATACGTTTATGGCATTTCGGACAACGGGCATTGGTAGTGCGGGAAATCGTTTCACGGTAGCCGCACTCACGGTCCTGGCATACCAGCATTTTGCTGTTTTTTCCATTGACAGCCAGAAGTTTTTTTCCGCACTGCGGACATACTTTGTTGGTAAGATTGTCGTGGCGGAACGTGCCCTCCCCGTTCTTGATCTCATCTACAATTTCACAGGTATAGTCACGGATTTGGTGAAGAAAATCCCCCTGACGTATCCTGCCTTTTGCAATCTGGGAAAGCTTCATCTCCCAGTCAGCCGTGAGCTCAGGCTTTTTCAGGTCTTCCGGCACCAGCTCCAGAAGCTGTTTTGCCTTTGAGGTAATATGGATCTCATTGCCTTTTTTCTCCATCATAAAGGAATGGAAAAGTTTCTCAATAATGTCTGCTCTTGTGGCAACGGTTCCAAGCCCCCCAGTCTCTCCCAGGGTTTTCACCGCTTCTTTATCTCTTGTCTCCATAAATTTCACCGGATTTTCCATAGCTGCAAGAAGAGTTGCCTCTGTGAATCTTGCTGGCGGTTTTATTTTTCCTGTATTTAAGGAAGTTTTCAAAATCTTTAGTCTGGTTCCGGTTTTCATCTCCGGAAGACGCTGGTCTTTCAGTTTTTTCTCATCATCCGCCTCATCTTCCAAATCATCATCTGCTCCGCCTTCGTAAACTTCCTTCCAGCCCATGCTCTTTATCACTTTGCCGCTGGCTGCAAAAGTTTCTCCTGCCGCTTTCGCCTCCATGGTCACCTGCTCATACTGGCTTGCAGGATAAAGAACTGCAAGGAAACGACGGACAACCATATCATAAATCTTCCGTTCTTCATTTGTCATGTGGTCCAGCTGAACAAACTGTTCTGTCGGAATGATCGCATGGTGGTCACTGACCCTCTTATCATCCACAAAACTTCCATTCACCTGCACAGGCTTATTCATAAGTGCGCCAGCAAGCTTTCTGTACGGACCGATTCCGCAGGCCTTCAGTCTTTCCTTAATAGTAGGAACAATGTCCTTTCCAATGTATCGGGAATCGGTTCTGGGATATGTGAGTACTTTGTGGTTTTCGTAAAGGCGCTGCATAATATTCAGGGTCTCTTTTGCAGAAAAACCATATTTCAGGTTGGCTTCCCTCTGCAAAGTTGTCAGGTCGTACAGGCCCGGGGCCATAGTCTTTTTTGCTTTTTTCTCTACACTGGTTATTTCAAGAGCAGCGTTCTCCAGCCTGCCTTTGATCTGCTCTGCCCTTTCCCTGGAAAAAGTACGGAAGCTCTTTGTTTTCTCATCTCTCCAGGTCCATTTCACATCCTGGGTCTCCAGAGAAATACCATAATATTCTTTTGGCACAAATTTGCGGATTTCTTCTTCGCGCTTTGCGATCATGGCAAGGGTGGGGGTCTGCACCCTGCCACAGGAAAGCTGGGCGTTGTATTTACAGGTGAGAGCTCTGGTACCATTCATTCCCACCAGCCAGTCTGCTTCTGCCCTTGCAACAGCTGCACGGTAAAGATTATCATAGTCATGCCCGTCTTTCAGATTGGCAAATCCTTCTTTAATTGCTTTATCTGTGACTGAGGAAATCCACAGTCTCTTAATTGGCTTATGGCAGCCTGCTTTTTCCAGAATCCAGCGGGCAACAAGTTCACCCTCCCGTCCTGCATCTGTGGCTATAATGATTTCTCCAATATCTTTTCGGAAAAGCTGAGTCTTTACTACGGAAAATTGCCTGCCTGTCTGGCGGATGACTACCAGCTTCATCTCCTTGGGGAGCATAGGCAAGGTCGCCATTTCCCATTTTTCATACTTTCTGTCATATTCTTCCGGGTCAGCCAGGGTTACAAGATGTCCAAGTGCCCAGGTTACTACATAGTTTTTGCCTTCGAGAATACCACCATTTTTCTGGTTTGCGCCAAGAACACGGGCAATGTCTCTGGCGACGGACGGTTTTTCCGCAATTACAAGTGATTTCATGTATACACTCCTGATTATTTTCGTATTTGATGATGTCTGCTTAAGCAAACAGTGAAATCCTCTCCATAATTGTTAAGGAATAGTTACATTATAACACACTTCAGAAATTTTTAAGAATATTTTGTTAAAATTAATTTGTAAAACGATCCCACCAATGCTATTATGTAACCATAAAAGACAGAGAATCTACATCGCAAGGCTTCAGGTTCTTTGCCACAGAGCATGCCCCCAAATACTTTCCCTGATATGTGCTTCACAATTTATGGGAGATTTTGCAAACATGTTCTAAAAACCTAGGAGAAGTTATGTATTATTTTATTGTTAATCCCAATTCCCGCTCTGGCAGGGGACGTTCCATCTGGAATGAAATTCATCAGCAGCTTATGCTTCGGGGAATTGATTTCCAGTACTGCCTTACAAGATATTCCGGACATGCCGCAGAGATTGCTTCTGATGCCTGTGCTCTTGGCACTGAATCTGAGCCTGTATATATCATTGCAGTGGGAGGTGACGGCACCATTCACGAGGTGCTCACCGGCATCACCGATTTTGACCGGGTAGTCTTCGGATACATTCCAACCGGCTCTGGCAATGATTTCTGCAGAAGCATGAGACTCCCTTTTGATCCAATGGAATCACTGGAATATATCCTAAAGGCAGAGCATATCAGCAAAATGGATGTTCCTTACCTGCTCCGCAATAATAAGAAGTCCCGATTCGGTATCAGCACGGGAATCGGATATGACGCCGGCGTATGCCAGGAGGTTCTGGCAACGCCCTTAAAGAAGATATTCAATCGTCTTGGGCTGGGAAAGCTGATTTATCTTTTCATTGCATTGAAGCAGCTGATTTTTATTAATCCAGGAAAAATGACAGTGACCCTAGATGGAGAGAATACTTTTTCCTATGACCACGTATATTTTACAGCGGTTATGAATCAGAAATATGAAGGCGGCGGTTTTAAGTTCTGCCCGGATGCTCAGCCTGACGACCAGCTTCTGGACGTGATCCTTGTGGAAGGTATCCGTAAGATAAAGCTTTTATTTTGCCTGCCTACTGCTTTTTTCGGAAAGCATGTGGGCATCAGGGGAATACATATTCTCACCTGCAGCGATATCCATGTACATAGTGCGTCCGCTCTTCCCATTCATATTGATGGGGAATCTGGCGGAATTCGCGAAGATTTAACAGTTTCCATTGAAAAAAGCTCTTTAAAAATCATTTTACCTGTGGTATAATCTCTCACGATTTGGGGGATCCGGAATTACAAGACCGGTAACCCAGATTGGAAAAGGAGTGAAAAAGACTTGGTACAATTTATAAAAAAATACAGGCATGGTCTGATCATACTTGCGTATGCCATTGTTTATATGCTTTTTTTTGAGTATCTGGAGTGCAGGCCGGTATGGGGATTTCATGTGATCGACACTGTTTTTGATGATTACATACCATTTTGTGAGTATTTTATTGTCCCCTATCTATTATGGTTTCCGTATCAGATTCTCACAGTTTTATACTTTATCTTCAGGAACAAGAATAAAAAAGAATATTATCAGTTGATTTTCAATATGATGATGGGTATGACTGTTTTCCTGATCGTGTCTTATGCATATCCAAATGTACTGCACTTAAGACCATCAGAGTTTCCAAGGGAAAACGTGTTTACAGATATGGTAAGATGGCTGTATCGGACGGATACACCGACCAATGTTCTGCCAAGTATTCATGTATTTAATTCTCTGGCAGTTCATATGTCACTTACCAATTGTGAGGCGCTGAGAGACCACAAAGGGGTAAGGTATGGATCATTGGTTCTTACATTACTTATTATCATGTCTACTATGTTCCTGAAGCAGCATTCCGTAATTGATGTGTGCTGTGGTGCTACGCTGGCGCTGTTTGGATATCTGTTTTTCTATCCGCAGAAGGCAGGAGAAGAAGCAAGTGGCATGGCAGTAGAGAGAATTGGACGGAATAATCGCAGGAAACATTATTAAAAAAAACGCGCACTTCCAGAAATGGGAAGGCGCGTTTTTTTTAACAAAAATACGAGCGGCGACAACCGAATATAGATAAAATATGCTGCAAAGTGGGGCGTACAGATTGCAGGAATGATTTTTCAAACAGTCTCCAGAGCGCCCTGATCATTAATCAGTTAAATCCGTAGAACTTCTGGCAAAGCTTGTATGCAGCTACAGACACCTTACGTCCGCCGCGGCCTGGAAGGTTCATGAAGTTACCCATGAGGCTGTGGCGAAGTTTTCCGTAGAGGGCACGGTTCGTGGAGCGGATATATTCCAGAAGCTCCTTCTTCTTGTCGAGAGCTTCCTTTGTGCCGGAGCGGATCAGCATAATGGAGGAAATGGTAGTAATAATATCCAGATAACTGATCATGTAGGCTCTGGTGCGTTTATTCATGCTGCCGCAGCTGGTGTAGGAATTTACCATCAGTTTATTTACGCGGAGCTGCTGGTCGATTCTGCGGATCATAACTGTCTCGTTTACGGACTGGTCATCGCGGCCGATAAAGTAACGGTAGAAATTGGTATCCAGGTAGTACATGTTCTGTACATACGGCAGCGGATCAAAGGCAAAAATATTATCTACGTAGAAGGTATGCTCCGGCAGAGTCAGGTTGCACTCAAGGAGAAGCTGGGTACGGTAGATCATGGAGTGCATGAGAAGATATTTTCCCTTTGGCATGTGACCTACTTCATTCCAGGTGAAAATCTGGTTCACTGGCAGGCAGTGACGGTACTGCATAACCTTCTTGCGGGTCGCACCCTGTTTCTCGTATACAAAGTTACTGATGAGAAGGTCAACTGTTTTGGAGCCTTTTACCAGCTCTTCCAGAGTTTTCAGGATCTCTTTGTAGGATTCTTCATTTACCCAGTCATCGCTGTCTACAACCTTAAAATAGAGACCCTGGGCATTGTGGATGCCGGTGTTTACAGCGCCGCCGTGGCCAAGGTTTGGCTGATGGATGGCGCGGACAATGCCTGGATATTTCTCCTGGTATTCATCTGCGATCTCGGCTGTTCTGTCCTTGGATCCATCGTCAATTACAAGGATCTCTACTTCATCTCCGCCTGGTAAAAGGGATTTGATGCAGTTCTCCATATAAGCTTCAGAATTATAACATGGAATTGCTATACTCAGTAATTTCATTTATTTTCCTCCTCATGTAGTGTAACGATTCTGTATTTTAAAATTACGCACCTTGCGATGTATTTTCCTTTTTTTCTTTGAGTTATGTTCTCAAAAACGCCAGCTGAACCGTTACATATATTTTTCATAAGCGCCAAACGCAGAAGGTATGGCGTAGTTTCTCTCTGATTCTTTTTTATCTGCAAAAAGAATTCCCGGGGCATGTGTCTGCTCCAGGGAGGACACGCGGATCCGGTACGCTTTCATCCGCCACTCAATGTGGGAAAAAATATGCCTGGCCTCCGGCAGTTCTTCTATATATAAGGGCTCTGCGCCAAGCTCTTTCACGTATTCCAGGGCTTCCTCACGGTTCAGGTATCCTTCTGTATTGGGAAGCTCGTATAATCCGGCAAGGAGGCCTTTCGGCGGTCGCTTGCGGATCGCAGTGCAGCTTCCATCCTGAATAACCAGAACGGTTCGCTCTTCCACCACTCTTGGCTTCTTTGGTGCTTTCACCGGAAACTTTTCCATAGTGCCGTGAAGTCCCGCCTGGCAAAAGCCTCTCACCGGACAAAGGTCGCATTTGGGCTGTCCGTTGGGGACGCACACTACTGCTCCAAGCTCCATCATTGCCTGGTTAAAATCACCTGGACGGTCTTTCGGGATAATTTCTTGCAATGCGCTTTCTGTCTTTTTGCGAAATGCAGGTCTGGTAATGTCTTCCGAATCTTCCGTCATTCTGGTGACTACACGGAAAACATTTCCATCTACGGCTGGCACCGGAATGCCATACGCTATAGAAGCGATAGCTCCTGCAGTGTAACTTCCTATCCCCTTTAACGAGATAAGAAGGGAAAAGTCTTCGGGAAGTCTGCCATTATATTTTTCTACCATTTCCCTGGCTGCCAGCTGCATGTTCCGCACACGGCTATAGTAGCCAAGACCTTCCCACAGCTTTAACAGCTTTTCCTCCGGACAGGCTGCCAGATCCCGGATATCCGGCAGTTCCCTGATAAATCTTTCAAAATAGGGCTTTACAGCTTCCACGCGGGTCTGCTGGAGCATGATCTCGGATACCCAGGTGTAATAGGCGTTGTGCTTATCCCTCCAGGGCAAAATCCTTTTATTCTCATCATACCAGGCAAGAAGAGGCTGTATAAACTCATCTGTCATCTAGTTTCCTCCAAACACACAGGCACTGGATTCTGTATTTCCATCCCGTCTGGCTCTACCAGACAGTCATAGGCCAGAATATGCACCCCTGCCTTTTTCGCTTTCTGTAAGGTTTCCCCAAATTCCCGGTGCGTATCCCAGTTTGGTTCAAATCTTGTAATTCCCTTCATCTGGATCACCAGAAGCAGATAAGCCTCATATCCTTCCCTCATGCAATGGATCATCTCTTCCAGATGCTTCACGCCCCTCGCAGTAGGAGCATCTGGAAAACGGGCAATATTGTCTGCTTCCAGGGTTACACCCTTGACCTCAATAAAAGCCTTTCTCTTATCTGAACAGGCATACAGATCGAATCTGGAATTTCCATAAGTTTTCTCAGGAGTTACCTGCACTTCCTCCGGAAAAAGATGTCCTGCCCTTACCCATTCCAGGGCGGCTTTATTGGGAATCTGGGAATCCATATTGATCAGGCGTCCGCCTTTATTTACACAGACCAGATCGTATGCTGTTTTCCTTGCCGGATTACTGCTCTTTTCCAGAAAAACCTGAACACCAGGAATCAAAAGCTCCCTGCATCTGCCTGTGTTCTTTACATGAACCGTCTCTGTCTGTCCCGCAATCTCTACATGTGCGATAAATCGGTTCGGACGATCCAGGAAACGGCCTTCTGTAATATTTTCGTATTTCATAGTTCACCTCGTGCTGCTGCCTGACTCCCAAAACGTGTCTGAAAAAGGCTTTCTTCAATGACAGTCTTAAGAAATAATGTAACTATTTCACCGCAATATAAAACTGACCAATAGTTCAAAAGCAGCAGTCACCTTTCCTATCATAACATAAAATCTGCAAAAAGCCAGTTAAAATTGAAAAATCCCATATTAGGAGATTGATTTTTTTGATTTTCCTATATAGAATAGAAACCGTCAGGTTGCAAAACAGAATGAGAAAAGAAGTAATTTTAGAATTTTAAGCACACCAGAAAGGACTAAAAACCTCAAATGGACAGTATTATTTTTGATATTGACGGAACTATATGGAACTCCACCGACGTTGTAGCTATGGCGTGGAATAAGGCTTTAGAAAAAGAGAATCTTGATGTCCGTGTGACAGCTGATCAGCTGAAAGGGCTGTTTGGCAGACTTCTCCCGGATATTGCGAAGGCAATCCTTCCAGAACAGACCAAAGCGGAACAGCTTCGGGTTATCGATATCTGCTGCCAGGCTGAGCATGATCTGCTGCGTGCGATGGGCGCACCTGTTTACGACGGACTAGAAGAAACTTTGAAGGAGCTTAACAAACGCTACCCTCTTTTTGTAGTAAGCAACTGCCAGGCTGGATATATTGAGCTTGTTTTTGAGAAAACAGGGCTGGGAAAATACTTCACCGGTCATCTGTGTCCAGGAGACAGCGGGGAAGCCAAGGCAGCTAATATCCGTTCTATTGCTAAGAAATATCAGCTGAAAGCACCTGTTTATGTAGGAGACACCTTCGGGGATTACCAGGCATGTCAGGAGGCAGGGGTACCATTTGTATTTGCTTCCTATGGATTCGGACAGGTGGATACACCGGATTATGTAATTGAGAAACCGGCGGATTTGTTGAAATTATTCTAATTATTTATACAACTTTTATTAGCATTCCTTACTTTTCAAAAAATAGTGTGCCTGACTCATCACTGAAGTAACGAGAATGCGACACACAGTTATTCAACAGCAGATCGCCGGAATGATTTTTCAAACAGGCTCCAGTGCAGCTCAATATCCGGATTACAAAAGAAGCACCTGTATATCAATTTCCAGATATACAAGTGCTTCTTTTTCATCTTATTTCTTACATTTCTTGCGAATCACTACTACCATGATAATGAAGATAACAATTACTGCTGCCAGATAAATGATATCGTACACATAGCTCTTGATCACCATATCCAGACCGGTGAGAATTCCAAAAATGAGCAGGGTCACGCCGGAAACCAGCTGGACCTTTTTGTCATCGTAAAGCTTCTTACGCTCAGCGGCATTTCCGCCTTTCATAAGAACATCTCCATGACCGGTAAGAAGCATAACTCCCATTACAAGAGCTGCTATAGTCAGTATCATATCAAATGAATCCATATTCATATTAACTTATTCTCCACTTCTTTTGTGTTATGCTGCTGCCCGCGGTCTCAAAGACATGCAGCTGTCTTTTCATCCATCTAGAGCGTGTTTGTTCGTACTCAGTGACCAAAAACTAATTGTTACTGCTCACTGCAATTTTCCGGTCAGATAAATGATCTTTTAGTAGAAGCACACGATCGGCACATTGGTATCAATAATGCTGTAAAGAGTAGCTGCTGCATCCAGCGGCATATTGATACATCCATGGGATCCGGCGTAGGTATAGCGGTCACCACCGAAATATGCCTGCCAGGTAGCGTCATGGAAACCAATTCCGCCGTTAAACGGCATCCAGTAGGTAACCTGGGTTTCGTACTCGTAAGTGCCGTCCGGCTTCTTCTCTCCACGAAGCACATCCGGGCTCTTCTTATAATACAGGGTGAAAATTCCCGGAGGTGTGGCTCTGTCATCATAACGGATATCTCCGGAAACAATGTCAGAGTCAAAGATGATGCTGCCATTCTGGTAATAGTACATGTGCTGACTACTCAAATCTACCTCGATATAGGTACTTCCAATGTCATTGTATCCATAAGAATTGGCTCTCATGGAATATACCGGTTCCCGTGTAGTCTGAGTGCCTGTACGGATCTCTTCTGTCAGCTGTGCTGCTTCTGCGTCCTGATCGATCTTCCAGCCATATGCAGAGCCATAAACAGAAACGGTACGGCCACTGGTCGTATTAAAGGAACGTGTTGTTCCAACTGTATCATGCTCACTTGCCAGCTGTGCCACAAAATCCTTGATATGCTGGGTAAAGGAAGCATCATCCTGCACCAGCTGTCCCTTGTCATCAAACTGCAGCCATTCCTTAAGGGTGCTTCCGTCAAGAGTGACTGTCTGCTCTCCAAATGTATAGGTAATGCTGGCCTTGGTATAATTATTATAAGCATCCCTGGTGGCCTGAAGGGTAGGATCATCGCTGGTCACTGCTGCCACTGCATATACATCCGGCGTACTTCCCAGATCAATGGATGTCTGGCTTCCGGAAATGGCGGTATCCAGCGCTTTATAGGCTTCCTTCACCTTCAGCTTGCTGCCCTCAGTCTCAGGAACAATGGTAAACTCGCTTCCCTCAAGCGCCACATATGCATTCTCCGGCTCAACCTGGTTTTCTGCCTGTGCACACTTTAATTCCTTTACTTCACTCTGAAGCAAACTCTTATCAAAAGTCACATTCTCCTGGGTGGTATAGCTTCTGGTCTCCATGAACCCTTTTACCCATTCATATGGCTTCTGCTGCTTCAAAAGATCCAGAACTTCTCCATCAGACACATAGCGGTAATTGATCTGGTTTCCGCTGATTGCCTGCGGCTCCTGGTTCCTCGCGGTAATCTCAATGGAATAATCCTCTACATTGCTTGCAATCAGCTGCTCTGTTTCGTAGGCAGTCTTATTGGAACAGTTGATTCCGTTAATATAGGTTCCCTCAAAGAATCTGTCTGCATAATAGTAACTCACTGCTCCATAAGCGCATCCTGCTGTCACCGCAAGAATAGCTGCCACAATTCCCGTAACTTTAAGTCCCTTATGCTTCTTCCTGGGAACAGGGATGATCTTCTCGTCCAGTTCCTCATCAGTAATAGGAACATAGGAAATCTTCGTCGGACGGGCAGATCTGGCTGCCGGCTTCGGAGACGGTCTGGCAGATTTCTTAGAAGTCTGCTTCTCAGGCTGGTTAGGTGCTGCCGCACCGGCAGAGTCTTTTCTTCGGTGCTTTCTGCCTTTATTTGAATAGGGCGGAATAATTTCCACCTGAAGCTCTTTTTCAGATGTTTCCGGTTCATCTGCAGATTCAGCGTCCTCTGAATCTTCGCTCTCTGAATCTTCTTCCTCTGAATTCTCTTCTTCAGATTCTGTCTCTTCCTCATCCCAGAAGTCCTCTTCTTCCGTGCTCAGCTCTGCCTCATCCTGGTCGTACTCTTCTTCCTCTGGATACTCCTCTTCAGAATCCTGCTCAGCCAGTTCTTCTGCATCGGAATCGTCTTCCCCCTCCCAGGAATCAAAATCGCTCTCCTGGTCATCTTCATCATAAAAGTCTGCGCCGTGGAATTCCTCGTCCAGATCTGCTTCAAGACCTGCCATAGCCGAATCTATTTTATCTTCAAAGTCTCCCGGGCTTCCCTGAGTATGCTTGTTGTCCTTACTCATGTATAAAACTCTCCTCTGATAAAAACACTGTTTGAACAAGGCTTCTCCATCTAATGGCGAAACCTTGTTTCATTATAACATATATTTTCCATTTTGTATCTTAAAATGTATATTTCCTTCAAAAGAATCCCTTTAATGTTAATTGCAATTCAAACTTCCACCCCAAGAGCTTATCCGTGAAAGTTAATTCTTCCGAAAGAATATGTGGAAGTTACCCTTTCAAACTGGAAACTCGGATTGCAATCGACCTTTTTTCAGCCTTAACAGTCTATAACAGATTCATTTTATTAAATCACGTTTACGGATTTGTAATCCTGGCTTTCACTGCAGACATAATTTTCTCTTCATATCCTTCATCACATAGAAATAAAGTACAATAAGAAGGACTGTTGCTACAATCCATGCAAATGGACTGGCCATGCATGCCATTGTATAACTCCTGGCATCTGCTGCAACAACTGCCATCACACCTCTTCCAATAAGCTCTGCCACGCCTGAGAGCATAGGAAGAAGCCCATATCCCATTCCCTGAAAGCCATTACGGTAACAATTGACCACATAAAGAGGAATCATAAACATTCCAACACAGCGAAGATATGTATCTACCATAGGGATCACCGCCTCTGCATTATCAGAAATAAACAGATAAGAAAAATTTTTTCCCACAAAAAACAGGACGAATCCTACAACAACAGCATATGCACAGCCGATCACATCTGCACACCGGAACCCCTGGCGCACACGGTCCAGCTTACGCGCACCAACATTCTGTGCACTATATGTAGACATTGTAGTTCCTATAGCTACAAATGCCTGGGTAAAGATATTATCAATCTTAGAGCCTGCTGTAAAGGCCGCAACTGCATAAGAGCCAAGTATATTCAAAGAACTCTGTACCATCATGCCTCCAATGGCTGTAATGGAATACTGCAGTCCCATGGGAATTCCCACACTGATCTGTTTTACGGCAATATCACGGTTAAAATACCAGTCTTCTTTTTTCATCTTTAGTTCCGGCACGGCCTTCCACATATAGATCAGGCAAAGAACTCCTGACACTCCCTGTGAAATAACGGTAGCCCAGGCAGCTCCCGGCGCTCCCCAGTGAAAAAAGATAATAAATACAAGGTCAAGTACAATATTCAGTCCTGCCGCCAGAATCAAAAAGTAAAGAGGCGTTTTGCTGTTTCCCAGTGCCCTTAAGATACTGGACACCAGATTATACAATACCTGGGTAAAAATTCCGGCACAGATGATCATAATATAACCATATGCACCATCAAAAATATCTTCAGGTGTATGCATGAATACAAGAAGCCTGTGCATTCCCAACATGCTTACTGCAGTCATAACAACTGCGATCACAGCTGAAAGAATTGCTGCATTACCAACCGTCTTACGCATCTCATCCATTCTTCCTGCTCCGAACTTCTGAGAGGTAAGAACTGTAACTCCTGTTGTAACCCCCATCAGGAATCCAATAATAAGGAACGTAATGGTTCCAGTAGCGCCTACCGCTGCCAGCCCCTTGGTTCCAACAAACTTTCCAACAATAACTGCATCTGCCATACTGTACAGCTGTTGAAAAACATTTCCCAGAAATACAGGAATAGTAAAATTCAACAGCATTTTCATGGGCTTTCCCACAGTCATATCTGTCTGCATATTCAGTTTTCCTCCATAAGAAAAAATATCGTTTGAGAGGGATTATAGGCGATATTTTTTCTACTTTCAAGCCCCTTTTTTTATTATTTTGCAACTATTCAGCAGGTGCTGTTCCCCGCGGTGTTTATTTGTGAACGCAGTCCATAGGATTGTATTATTTTAAGCGCTTGACAAAAACCATTTTCTGCCATACTATAAGAACCACATAACGAAATGTTAACGTGTGAAAGACATCTGTCTTTTTCGCGCTTACGTTTATATCTGCTGCCAGACTATGAACGGGAACCACGATCAAACGGCAGCACTACTATTTTTAAGAAGGGAGTTCCCCATGGGAGAAAAAGTTATAAACGCAGCCCTGCTTGGGCTTGGTACAGTTGGAACCGGTGTTTACAAGGTTCTGAAGAACCAGGAAGAAGAAATGACAGCCAAGATCGGCTGCAAGGTTAAAATACGCAAAATACTTGTCCGCAACCTGGAAAAGGCAGCTGGCAAGGTAGATGATCCGGCTGTCCTTACCAATAGCTGGGAGGATATTAAAGCAGATCCTTCCATTGACATTATAATCGAACTGATCGGCGGAATCGAACCTGCCAGAACCTATATTCTGGATGCTCTTCACGCAGGCAAGCACGTAGTAACAGCAAACAAAGATCTGATTGCCGTCCACGGAAAAGAACTTATGGACACAGCCAGAGCTTCCCATGTGGATTTTCTCTTTGAAGCAGCTGTAGCAGGCGGAATACCTATTATCCGTCCTTTGAAGCAGTGCCTGGCAGGCAACCACATGAGTGAGGTTATGGGTATTGTAAACGGTACTACCAACTTCATCCTCACAAAAATGTCCCAGGAGAATATGGAATTTAAAGATGCACTGGCACTTGCCACAGAGCTCGGCTATGCAGAAGCGGATCCTACTGCGGATATTGATGGACTTGATGCAGGACGCAAGGTGGCTATTCTCGCCAGCGTTGCTTTTAATTCCAGAGTGGTATTTGATGATGTTTATATCGAAGGAATCACAAAAATTTCCGCCAAGGACATCCGCTATGCAAAAGAGATGGGCTGTGCCATCAAGCTTCTTGGTGTTGCCCGCAATACTGAGTCCGGTGTAGAAGCTTACGTCTGCCCGATGCTGATTCCAAATGATCATCCTCTTGCAACCGTTAATGATTCCTATAATGCGGTCTTTGTCCATGGAGATGCTGTAGAGGATGCCATGTTCTTCGGACGGGGTGCAGGTGAGCTTCCTACTGCAAGCGCAGTAGTTGGAGATATTTTTGATATTGTGCGCAATATGGAAGCAGGCTGCTGCGGCCGTATCGGATGCACCTGCTATAAACAGCTTCCTGTGAAAAAAATGGAAGATACCTACAACCGTTACTTCCTTCGCCTTCATGTAGAAGACCGCTGTGGTGTGCTTGCTGAAATGACGGAGGTTTTCGCCAAATATCACGTAAGCATTGCCCAGATCATCCAGAAAGACAGCCAGAATCAGGACGACCATCTTGCAGAGGTTGTTGTGATCACTTCCAAGGTTCGTGAGGGTGACTTTAAGACAGCGGTACAGGAGCTTTCCAATAAGTCTTCGGTAAAGCGTATTTCAAAGACTATCCGAGTTTATAGGAAGTAATTAGAAAAATCAAAATTATATTGCACATATGTTTATCTTAAACATACAGTCAAAGGCACGATTCGTTCGTGCCTTTTTTGTGTAATAAGCTGTTATATAAAAAGCCTGCCAAGGCAGGATTCTTTCTCATCAGAACTCCCATAGTAAATACTGCTAAAAATAGTTTCCAGAAATAAAAAAAATTGTGATTGAAAAATCCCAGATTTTTGATACTATATATAAGGAACAACAAAAGGGAAATTTTATCATATAAAGGAGCACATTATGAGCAAAAAACCAACGGTTTTAATGATTCTTGACGGATATGGCCTGAATGAAAGACATGACGCAAACGCTGTATACGAAGCGAACACACCTGTCATGGACAAGCTGATGGCTGAATATCCTTTTGTAAAAGGTAATGCAAGCGGACTGGCTGTAGGTCTTCCGGACGGTCAGATGGGTAACTCCGAGGTTGGTCATATGAATATGGGTGCAGGCCGTATCGTATACCAGGAGCTTACCAGAATCACCAAAGAGATTCAGGACGGAGACTTCTTCAAAAATGAAGCACTTCTTGCAGCTATGAAGAATGCCAAAGAAAATGATTCCGCGATCCACTTCATGGGTCTTCTTTCTGATGGTGGTGTTCACAGCCACATTACTCACCTTTTTGGTCTTCTTGAAATGGCTAAGAAAGAGGGACTTAAGAAAGTTTATGTACACTGCTTCCTGGACGGCCGTGACACCCCTCCAGCTTCCGGAAAAGGATATATCCAGCAGCTTCAGGCGAAGATGGATGAACTTGGCGTAGGTGAGATTGGTGTTGTTTCCGGACGTTATTACGCAATGGACCGTGACAACCGCTGGGATCGTGTTGAGCTTGCTTACAACGCACTTACCAAGGGCGAGGGTGTTAAGGGAACCGACGCAGCTGAGGCTGTACAGGCATCCTATGACGACGGCAAGACAGACGAATTCGTTCTTCCAACAGTCATTGAGAAAGATGGCAAACCAGTTGCCGTTGTTTCTGATAAAGATTCTGTTGTATTTTTCAACTTCCGTCCTGACCGTGCACGTGAGATCACAAGAGCATTCTGCGATGACGAATTTACAGGTTTCGCGAGAGAGAAACGCCTTGACCTCACATATGTATGCTTCACAGATTACGATGACACCATCGGAAACAAGCTGGTTGCATTCCACAAGGTTCAGCTTCACAACACATTCGGCGAGTACCTTGCAGCTCACAACATGACTCAGGCACGTATCGCTGAGACTGAGAAATATGCTCACGTAACCTTCTTCTTCAACGGTGGCGTTGAGGAGCCAAACAAGGGCGAGGACAGAATCCTTGTGAAGTCCCCGAAGGTTCCGACTTACGACCTGCAGCCAGAGATGAGCGCTCCGGAAGTATGCGAGAAGCTTGTTGCAGCAATCAAATCTGAGAAATATGATGTGATCATCATCAACTTCGCCAACCCGGATATGGTTGGTCATACAGGTGTTGAAGCTGCTGCTATCAAAGCTGTTGAAGCTGTTGATGAGTGCGTAGGAAAGGCTGTAGAGGCTCTGAAGGAGGTTGACGGACAGATGTTCATCTGTGCTGACCACGGTAACGCAGAGCAGCTTGTAGACTATGAGACAGGCGAGCCATATACTGCTCATACCACCAATCCGGTACCGTTCATTCTGGTTAATGCAGACCCGAAATATACTCTTCGTGAGAACGGCTGCCTGGCAGACATCATCCCGACTCTGATCCAGCTTATGGGCATGGAGCAGCCAGCTGAGATGACTGGTAAATCACTTCTGGTGGAGAAATAATCCGCTTATACAGCTCTGTTGCTTTAAAGGGTGCTGGCTTAAATGCCAGCGCCTTTTTTATTATGTCCTTTTTTATTATGGCACAAAAAGAACAGCTCTGACAGATTTTCCATCCATCACAGCTGTTCTATTATTCCTGATACCTATTGTCGCCAGCTCTTTCTGAATTATTGTTTCCCTTATACAACAACACGATCTAAATCGTACTTCCACTGTTTACTACTTCTTATATAAAAACTACTTCTCACTGAGCTCCTTCAAAAGCTTCTGAAGATGGCGGATATAATGAAACCCTGCACACAGAGTTACCGAAATAATAACAGACAACAGTGCAGCCATGACCACATATACCACAGCGCCAGATTTCGCCCCTGCTACCATACAGTAAAACAGACACGAAGACAATGCAGCTGCAAATACAGTGGAACCTGCTATTTTTAATCCTTTTCGCATATCTTAGTCCTCCCAGATAGGGTGACTATAATCACCCTGTTATGTTTTTCATTTTAAACCCATAATAGAGATATGGCAAGAACAAAATGGACAGGAATTTGAGTGATGATAAAATACGACAGATTCTGGGAGACATTGAAAAAACGCCATATTTCACAGTACTATCTCATTAATGAGTGTGGAATCGAAAAAAGGTTATTGCGCAGACTTCGGGACAATGAAAATGTAGAAATCTTTTCATTAGACCGAATATGCACTGTTCTTAACTGTGATCTGGATGATATAGTAGAATACGTACCCAATAACCCTGATATCATTGAGGATGCGAAAACAGCCCCAAAAGAGGCAGCCGCATCACATCCTGTTCACACTCCATCGAAATAACTGGTGCTTCAGACTCCCACAGTATAAACCATACATAAACTATACGTGTCTCAGCTCTGATAAACACGTTTTTTTGAAAAAGAATAAAAATACTTACATTTTTATTTTTTTGCACGGATGCCTAATTCTTTGTTTCGGCTGAGTGGAGAGAGTCTGGAATTATTTTTAGAGCATTTTGTTCTTTTTTCATATTGTTTTTTAGTTAATCCAGGGTATTAATTTTTCCATAAAGAACCCTGCTGCATAAAAAACACCGCCAGGTGACTTTCGCATTTTATCTGCGAATTTTCATCTGACGGTGTTTTTATCTTAAAAATTATTTATTCAACCTCTTCCGGCTCCATACTCAGCTTATGCTCCACTTCTGTGCCAATATCATACTTCTGTCTGTATTCCTTAAAATAAGTGTAATATTCCAGACTGTCTGTAGGATAAATTCTGGAGTTGTGAATGTGGATATCGGTTGTCTCTTCCCCACTTTTCATAAGTGCTGTCATAGCACTTGCACAGTGGGAAGCAATACGTCCAAAGCTGTTCAGAATATCGCTGAACACAGTTCCCTCTTCCAGTCCGCATTTGCCCTGGCTGAGGCGCTCTGCATGGCGCATCTTCAGTTCATCACAAAGTCTGGTGATTACCACGCCAAGTGGTGCAACACGCTGTGCGGCTTCTCTGTCATCGTTCATAAATGCATTGCAGGTCACATTGATTTCCTCACGGACTGCATCCATAACTACATTCAGCTCATCCCATGCTGTCTGAGAGAAATTAGTGTGGTTATCATGCATTTCATTGGACATATGTGCGATGTAGGAAGCGTGATCGCCAATTCTCTCAAAGTCATTGATTGTGTGCAGATAAAGGGAGGTCTGGCGCGTCTGGGCGGTGTTCATCTCACGTTTGGTGAGCTGGATCAGATACTCTCCAAGACGGCTCTCATATTTGTCGATCAGGTCTTCCTTACGCTGTACCTTATCATATTTATCCTGCTGATAATCATTCAGAAGGTTCATAGCTCTGTTTACATTCTTACGAAGCTTCTTGGCCATACCATTCATAGCACGATGACACTGTCCAATTGCAAGTGCAGGATAATTTAACAGACGCTCTTCCAGAAGATCGAAGTCTGCCTCGTCCTCCAGCTCCTCTGCGCTGTCCTTAACCAGATAGCAAACCAGTTTCTCCAGCTTGGAAATAAACGGGAAAAGCACCACAACGGTAGCCACACGGAAAATGGTGTTCAAAAATGCGATGGATACCGGAGTCATGATCATATCCAAAAATCCAAAATGAATAAACGCATTCAAGGTATAGAATACAATGGACCACAGGATCAGACCGAATAAGTCATTCAGCAAATATACAAGAGCTGTTCTCTTACCGTTCTTATTCGCTCCAACTGCAGAGATCAGTACCGGACATGCAGCACCAACACCGATACCAAGAACAATTGGAAATGCACTTGCAAAGGTGAGGATTCCGGTTACGGAAAGAGCCTGCAGCACACCAACTGTTGCAGATGCACTCTGAAGCACTGCGGTAAATGCAATACCTACCAGAATACCTGCAATTGGGTTGGAAAACATTGTCAGCATATCAATAAATACAGGACTTTCACGAAGAGGAGAAACTGCTCCACTCATCATCTGCATACCATTCATCAGAATAGCAAAGCCCAGCATAATGTTTCCAATATTTCGGTATACAGATCTCTTACAGACCATACGAAGCATGATACCGATTACAGCAACTACTGCTGAAATAGTGGCTGTAGAAAGAATACTTGCAATTCCACCGGAGCCCTGGATATAAGACAGACACAGAATCCATCCTGTAATACTGGTTCCGATATTTGCACCCATGATAATACCAATTGCCTGTTTCAGCTTCATCATACCGGAGTTTACAAAACCGATTACCATAACGGTAGTGGCGGATGATGACTGGATTACACTGGTAACACCTGTTCCAAGTGCTACTCCCTTCAGCGGGGTATTGGTCATTTTGTAAAGGAATGCTTCCAGCTTATTACCAGCAACGGATTTCAGTCCGTCTCCCATCAGCGACATTCCAAAAAGGAAAAATGATACTCCGCACAGCAAAGATAAAACCATTGAAAAAATTGCCATGTTCTAATCCTCTGTTGTCGTTTCCCTCTGCCAATTCTGCAGAGGCGACCTTTCTTTTCAAAGTATTTTCTTTTGTTAACGTGGATTTTTCTCAATTTTTACATATCCTTAATCATTATGCCATAATCATAGGCTGATTACAATATTTGATTAATTTCAAATTGTAATTTTTTGCGGTTCAAAATTTCCATTTTTCTGTATAATCTGACGAAATATATGGTAATTTTTATTTCTATTCAGCTTACTGACGATAAGTAGATACCATTATGCAAGAATCTTACACACAACCGGCATCTCTCTTATCAGTGACATCACTATATATGAAATTCCCATCTTCTGATTACCATGTAATTTAAGCGTTTAATTGCTTTTTATCTGGATTAATATGTCTGATCTGCCAGATAATGCATTTAATTGATACTGGAACTGCAACAAGACAGGCAATAGCACCAAATAGCATAATCGCAATATCCTGAAAGAGGAATCTGGAATTGAGAATGATTTCCAGACTATATTTTTGTGTCTGCACATAGGAAAACAATAAAATACTCCCTCCAAGATATGCAAAAAGCAACGTGTTTACTGTTGTGCCTATAATTTCTTTTCCCACCTGATACCCTGTTGAAGTAAGTTCTTTCTCTACCAGACTGTTTTTATGAGTCCAGACTTCATACACAGATGACGTCACAGACAGTGCAGTATCAATGACAGCTCCCAGAGTGCTGAAAACACTTACAAAAACAGCCACATGAAGCATATTAATACTGATATCTGTGTTGTAATAGTACATAAAATCCTCTTCTGAAATCTGAAGTTCATTTAAGCCATAACTTCCTGTTCTCCACGTAATAGCAAAAATCGGAATAAACAGAATCAGCATTACAAACAGTGTAGCCAGAAAGGCAGCTCGCGTTTTGACATTATTTCCATTCTGATAAAACAGAGAATTATAACAGACACCTGCTCCTGCCGCCAGTATCAGAAGCAGTGCGGGAAAACCAGCTGACATCAATATAACCGAAAAAAACAGAATAATAATATTACCTGCCAGTGCCATGATTGAAACAGCTCCACGTTCTCCTCCAATTGTAATCATCAAAAAAAGCAGCACTAATGTAAGAAAAAGAATCATTATTTTCCACTCCTTTTCAGTGATGGTATTTTCATAATAATCGAAGCAATTAAAACAGATACTGGTATTGCCAACACTATTCCAATACTTTCTATCAGAAAGCGACAGATATCATATGGAATGTGATATCTTACAAGCGTTATAAATCTGATCTCATTATTCATTTTAAGAATAAACATTGGAATCATGCCACTTACAAGAACAAATAGCAGTACATTTATCATGGTTCCCATAATATCATATCCGATTTCCCTTCCCGAATGTATCAGCTTTCTTATAGAAACTGATGGATTTTTGCGAACAATTTCACCAGTTGCTGCACTTATAGTGACTGTTACATCCATAATCGCTCCAAGCCCTGTCAGCATAATATCTGTCCAGAATATGTCGGCTGAATTACTCATGCTTCCAAGGTATTCCAGATTAGAATAATCTAAATCTCCATACCTGTGAATAGAAAAATCAAACAGCATCATAATCAGGAAAAGAACACATAAAGTCGAAAGAACAGCAGCCCATGTTTTCCTGTGAATTCCATTCAGACAGATCAATGTAGTCAACGAAAAAAGAAGTGCAATTACATTACATATTCTCAGAATATTCTTTCCATCTCCCAAAAGTTGAAATCCGTACGCAAAAATCAATGTATTCAGTATCACTGATACGATCGTATAACCCCCCTGTTTTCTCGTAATATAGATCAGAAGAATAATCAGACCACCCACCAGTACGACCAGATAGATGTCACGTTTTACAGAACGTATAGTTTTTCCAGGTTTGTCTTTTGACCCATTCAGAAGTACCGTATCTCCTTTATGGTATTTCTGCGTCTGAACCTGTGAAGAAGTGTATTCGTTAGAAAGTGTAATTTCTTTACCTTTATATGCACCGTTCAATATCCGGGCTGTAATTTTCTGAGTATAATAGTGTTCTTCTGCACCTCTGGTTCCTTCTCTGCTCATGGTTTCCATTTCTGATACAGAACATATTTTTGCCAGAGGAGTGTGATAGAATCTGGCATTAAAACAGGTAAATATAACACAGATAATATAAATGCCTGCTAAAAGATATTTTTTATGAGATAGACAAAATTTCATTGAATTTATTTTCTCCTTCCAGATTAATATTTCTGCCAATATCGCATTGTACGCTTTTATTCGATGTTGGTCAATGTAAATTGCAGATTATTTGCAAATATTGTTGGCATTTTGATACTGTTCACTGGTAACGTTCCGCGAGGTGTTTTTTGTGAACAAAGTTCACAGAAAACCCGAGAGTTGCAGCGCGAAATCATGCAAAGCATGATTTCTGTGCATCGCGAAGCGCGTTACTGTGAACGGAGTGAACAGTAACGGCATTTTTTTCTGTCCCGCGCCAGCATCTATAATACAAATAGTTTGCATTTACACAAAATTATTTTCTATTTCCGGAGTTAATAAATGATAGATAAAAGGCCCCAAAGCTCTGTTTCAAACATTCTGATGGAGCAAAATATATACCTTATAAATAGTTTTCTTGAATCAAGCTATCTCTGTTTAATAAATAGGATAAACATATTCCTCTTCTGACGGCTCTGCGTCTTCTATATCAGTGACAGTAATTTCCATCCCTTTATGTTTGTCATAGTGATATGTACCTGTTACATTTATCCATGCATCCTGCGTCAAATCAGAAGGCAGGTACCATATTGGTAACCTCAATCTTATCCCCTCCAACCTTTGTTGCAAAATCATACATAGGATAAAAGCTTGCCATAACATTTATTTTTTTCCAGAAGAAGTATCCTCAGTTTCTGCTGCATATGCCAGATTAAAAGAACCAATGCCAAGTGCTGTTCTAATTAATAATTTTTTTCTCATAATAAAATCCTTTCTGCACAAACCTGATGTGCCTGAAAATAAAATTTCAAAAGCATATTATCTCATCCGCTTAAAATAAGCGCAAACCATTTGCGTTTATTAAAATAACGCATAGAATACCGGCCGTCAATAATATTTGCAAATTATTTGCATTTCTGGAGCATAATTGACTTAGGCGAAATAAAAAGATACAATAGAAAAAAGCACATATGAAAGGAATAAAGAAAATGGCTGAGCGAAAACCCTATACTACAAAAACAAGACAGATTATTCTGGAGTATTTGAAGTCCCAGAAGGCTGTCACTGTCAGTGTGGCTGATATTGAAAAATATTTAAAAACTGAAGGAATTAAGGTAAATACAACAACTGTATACCGATATCTTGACAAGCTTTGCGCCGAGCATATTGTAATCAAATATCCGGATCTGAACAGTGATAAAGCTGTGTTTCAGTTTGCAGGAGAAGAAAAAAAATGCACAGAACACCTACATCTGAAATGCATCAGATGTGGCAAGGTTGTGCATCTTGACTGTGACTTTATGGATGAATTTAAAGAGCATTTGTATAAAGATCATGGCTTCCGGCTGCATTGCAGCGGAGATATGCTTCATGGCATCTGTCAGGACTGTGAAAACAAAAAAATTTCTTATCCACAGAGCTGACTGTCTTTTCCTGAGTGTATTGCCGGTTCTGCACATAGGAAAACCTTCTTTTTCACAGAAAAAATGGCACACAAGAGAATATTCACCTCTGGTGCTGTCAGCGAAACATTCCATACATCCTCAGCACTCATAATCAGACGGCCATTTTCCTTTGTTTCAGCAGCACAACACGAGATGGAAAACCTGTCAATTTCTCTGGTCTGCCAGACAGTTTTTCCACTGAGGATCGCTGCCTTTTCTTCTATTGTCATCTTTTCAACCAATTTTTACTGTTTCATAATTGTTTTCCATCCTACTTTCATCCTTATTCAGCATTCTTTCTTTTCTTATATCCTCTAATTACCAGTACTTCCATTCCTGCCATGAAAAGTGCTATTACAATGTCGATACCAATTCCTGCTTTTTTCCAGTTTTCCATACCTGTTTCTTCGTGTTCTCCATCATAAGCCCAACTGCTTACAACTGTATACATGACATTTTTGCAGGCATTTCTCATCTGAAGTACAGATGTTGGATGCTCTGGATTGGCTACATTGTTCTCTTCTCCATTGAATGTAGACAACATTACATCTACTCCATTCGCCAAAGCTGCATCTGCATTCATAAATCCATGACCATTGTTTCGGAAGAAGTCTGTAAGCGCCATTCCCCTGAATCCCCATTCATCTCTGAGAACTGTATTCATAAGGTTACTGCATTCTCCAGTCCATTTATCTCCAAGGAAACTCCAGGAAACCATAACCGCATTTGCTCCACCTTGTTTTACAGAAATCTCGAATGGTTTCAGATAGATTTCCCGGATTGCCTGCTCATTCGACCAGACACTTACCATTTTGGCATTACCTTCATACATAGCAAAATGTTTAATGTAAGAATAAACTCCGTATTTTCTTGCTCCTTCTACTGCTTTTGCTCCCATATTTCCTGAAAGAATTCCATCTTCTGAGAAATATTCATAGTTTCTTGCACCAAATGCGGTTCTATGAGTATTCATTCCTGGTGCATACCAGCCCTCTGCACCCATTTCCTGACTGATCTTGCCCATGCATTCACCCCAGGTTTGTGCAAGTTCCTTATTCCATGTGGAAGCAATCACAACTTCAATCGGAAATCCAATAGAACCAACCCCTGTAAAGTTGTTATTAATTGCTGCCGGTCCATCGAAATCAAGTGTAGCCACTTTTCCCACAGAATCCATGGCTGCTGTCTGATAACCAGCCATTGCAATCATATTTGCCATTTCATCAACAGAAAGCTGATCCAGAAGTTTTTCCCAACGAGGGTCGTCATAATCAGCATCTCGCACATCCTCTAATGTAAGTCCGTTATCTGCTCCCGTTGTCGGCATTACATCCTCATCATTAAGATATGTAGTCTTATCAAAATTACTGTTCAGATGATATTCAGAAGCATATGGCTCACCCAGCTCTGCAGATGCCGGTGCTGCTGTAGCCTCTTCATAATTTGCAAAATGATCTGCTCGTGATAAATATGTCACATCGCCTTTTGCATCTTCAAATACATTTGTTGCTGCAGTATCATCTGATGCTCTTTTATTTTCTCCCTTATATACTACATCTTTATCTGCAGTATAAGTTTTCTGATCCAGCACAGTGTGTGAATCACTGTTAATAGAGATTACATAGTCACCTTTTTCAAGAACATACGCTTTTGCATTATTCTCATCATAGGAGGCCATATCTTCTATACTAAATGTAACTGTAACAGTCTGAGATTCTCCCGGCTGAAGCAGATTTGTTTTTTCAAACTCAATTAGATTTGCAGAAGATTTCTCAATTCCTCCATTTGTATATGGCGGTTTATAATACACTTCTACTACATCTTTTCCGGCAACATCTCCGGAGTTGGTTACTTCTACATCTACAGAAATCTGTCCGTCTTTTTCCTCCAGTTCACCCATTTTCTGTTCAAATTCTGTGTAACTCAGACCATATCCAAATGGATACTGTACAGTTTTATCGTAATCAATCGCACCTTCCTGTGCAGCTGTTTCATAGTACTTGTATCCTACATAAATACCTTCCACATAATTGGTAAATGCCGGAGCATACACCTGCGCAGTTCCTGCGTTCATTCCTTCAACAGCCATATCTGCCAGATTTGTATACTCTGTTTTTTCTGCATTATTCCACCACGGAGCAGTCGTCATATCATAAATAAATGTATCCGGTGTTTTTCCGGAAGGATTGACTTCACCTGAAAATACTTTACCAAGTGCATTAAATCCCACATTTCCCGTTCCTGGGCACCATACAACAGATTTAATCTGAGGATATTCATCTGCGAAACCAAGTTCAAACTGATTTGCTCCATTATAAATTACAATCACATTATCAAAGTTTGAGCAAACCATATCCACCATATCTCTCTCAGTTTGTGAAAGCTGTAAATAATGCTCTCCCTCAGGAAAATCATCATATTCATCAGAATTATTATCATATGCTGCTTTTCTTACATCCATAGGAATATCATTATGACCTTCACCTGCTTTTCTGGAAAGAACCACAACTGCCACATCAGAATACTCTTTCGCACTTTTAATAAGCTCATCACTGTAAGTATCTACAGGTGGCTCCGGTAATGTCCAGCTCTGTTTCTGGATAGACATTTCCGGATCATCTGCACCATAATTGTTATAAAAATCAACCAGTTTCTGGTTAATAGAAAATCCGGCATTTTCAAGTCCCTGATTCAGACTGACAATATCATACAGATCATTAATTCCACCGGAACCAGCTCCTCCGTAAGCCGGATTAATAGATTCCCAGCCAAAAATATTCAGTTTTTTTGTTTCATTTAAAGGAAGCAAGCTTTCATTCTTCAGAAGAACAATTCCGTCTTCCATAATTTCTTCTGCCACTTCCGCAGCTTCTTCATTTGTTTCATCGCTTAAAGTTCCATTTCCCGTTGCAAGTCCAATCAATGTAGCCATTGGTCCAAAACAGATCATATTTACGCAGACAACAACAGCAAGAACCATTGCGATCACAGCTTCTCCTCTTATCAGAAATCTTTTGTCTCTGGACATCCTGCGGCATGCAACCATAATTACGATTCCAATTACAAGTGCAGCAATAATACCGATAATATATGGTTTGCATAATTGTAATACCGCCAAAACATCTTCCATTTCAACACTGATCATTCTCTTTTTCCTCCTTTAACTCCCTCGTCTTTTTCAGGTATCCTTTTCTTCTTGTTTCATATAATCTAATATAACATCTCCAAGATACGCTACATCCTCAGCTGCAAATGCCATTGGAAAATTATCAGAGAAAAGAATTTGTGCAGAAGGTGGAAATTCCTCATCACCTGACCATAAAATAAAACATAATTTTAATTCACGAAAAACTTCAAATTCGTAGGATACATCTCCATACTTTTGGCGTATCCCTGACAATTTTTCCATTAATCTTTCAAAAACATCTTGTCTATTTCCATATGTTTTCGCGAGCCTCATAATACAACGCCCATAAAACTGCCTATAATAAACCTCTCCCCAAGGAAGATCACGATAGGACAAAAAATTCCCCGTAGCTTTCATATAATCTCCCTCCGAAAAATATCGTAACATCAAGATTTTTGCATGAATATCATTACACAAAATCGCATCTTTATCTGATTTATCTATGCAATGAATTTCGAACTCTGGATAACTGATCGTGTATGTGTTCTGCATAAACTTTATTATAAATGACTTGCTATTATCATCAAATGGTATATCCAGCCGACTTGTAACACCCTCTGGATTTACATTCTGAAACTCCGCAAGGTAGTATTCATATGGTTTCATTTCCAGATTATTTTTTTCATAGTAATCCTGTAACATTCTAAATCTCCTTATTCTGTTAAATAGAAAGTAGGAATTCTGTTAAGTTTTCAATAGCATCTGGTTTTTCTGACAGTTCTTTCCCCATCAGCCCCTCTCCCATAATGCCAGGATCCGCACTAAGAGATACAGCGACTCGATTTGAATTCCATACAGCTTCATACATCATTTCCTGATTCTCTTTTGTTACTTTATTGAGAACGTAATAAAATGGTTTTCGAATACTTTCCGATAATTCCCCGATTTTTTTGGAAAGCTGTAGGGATTCATAGGATGGATCTATGATTATCAATATCAAATCTACACCGTTATCAATTCCACGTCCAAAGTGTTCAATACCAGCCTCCATATCCATTAGCGCAAATTGGTCTTCTGTAAGCCTGAGATTTTGGATAAATTGAGTCATAACAGTTCCCATAGCACAAGAACACCCTTCATTTGCTTGATGAATTTTTCCACTGGTCATCAGTTTTACACCGTCCTTCAGACTATAATAATCTTCCGGTATATCATCTATAGTCCAGGTTTTCTCAAAAAACTGATGAGTAAATTTTGATAACATCATATCATTTAAAACATTTTGCTTACCACCGAAATAGTCTGTAAAATCTCTGGGAAGCTTCATACCTAGCTGTCGGTGTAGACCATAATTAGATTCATCGGAATCAATTACCAAAATTTCTTTTCCTCGTCTGGCTAAAGCCTTAGCCAACAGACTGGTTACTGTACTTTTTCCACATCCACCTTTTCCACAAACTGCTATTTTCATCTCTATATTTACTCCTCTTCTTTTTTCTAAATAATAAGAATTACATATGACCATACTTCAAACTGTCTTACTCCACTTCCTCCAGTTCTGTTCCTTCTGAAAGAATATATCCGCAGTTATCGCATACTCCGTCCTCTGCTAGTATCCCGTCTTTCACAAAGGCTTCAATGCCTCCCTGTTCATGACAGCGTGGACAATCTAATTCCTGTATCTTTTTCTGATTTCTTACATCCTGGCAATTGGAAAATTCAATTTTACCCATAGTGATTCCTCCATTTTCATTCCATATCAATTTGTCTTCGCAAAAAAGTTCCTACCATACGGGAAAAATTGCTGATATTACGAATATAGGCAAAGTCTTTTCCATAGATCCTCTTTTCCACGGAGAGCTCTTCTTCATTCCCTACAAAAATACCAATTACGAAAATTCCCTGATTTCTGGCACGACGCACCTCATATGCAGTATCTTTCACAGCTCCTTCTCCGTCATAGATCTTGGGCTGGCGGGTTCCTGGTCGTTGTATGCTCATATCACAGGGTTTTCCATCACTTAATACGATTAAAATCTTATTTTTTTCCGGTCGTTCCATGAGAGAGGAACAGACTGTTTTCAGTGCAAGCCCATCTCTGTTATTGGCATACGCCCGAAATTGAAAGATTCTTTCATTTGTTTCCCTTGGATCTTCATAATCCCGAAATCTCTGAAGTACTGTATATCCCCAGAAAGCACAGTATCCTGTCACCCGATGAGGAATTCCTGCCTGGCTTAATGCTTCACTGATAATATATCCCTGCGCCGCTACCTGAGCCTGTCTGCCAGCCTGGGAACCACTGGAATCAATCAGGACGTCTATTACAAACTCAGAATCTTCTGATCTCTTTTTTCTATTAAATAACTTGTCATCGTCTGTTCTTCCAATTTTCCATAACCTCTCAGGAACAAGCTGCCCTGCATCAGATCTGCTGACAAAATCATCCTTTCGGATTATAAACGCCCGTTTCAGTGACTCTGCCAACACAGAAATATTTCTTTTGATGATCCAGTGATTATTTCCATAATAGGCTTTATTTTTTTCAAACTGCAGCTGAGAAAAACGGTATTGATTATTTTTTATCACAGGGTTCTGTAAAATTCCATCTGTAAGATACAGGATACAGTTTTTGTGGATTCCTGTACAAAATTTCCGGTTGACTCTGGCCTGCTCCGATTCACTTAGATACGATTTTCCGTAATTCAGTTCCACATATTCCCGTATCCGTCGCACTGCCTGTGGATTTAAATTCTCCGGGCTTTCCGGAACTTCTTCATTTTCCGGAGAGAAATAAAGTCTTTTTTTCTTTTTGTTTTTGATATCCAGACTCATCATCTTTTTTTTGAGATTAGAAAGATATTTTTGAATGATGTCTTCCATCTGTTCATCCGTCATGCATTCCTGCCACGCGTCATTGGCCAATGCCATATCCGGTAAATTAAGAATCTTCTCCAGATTTCCATTCCTTTTTTCAAAAGAAGGATCCAGAACATGATTATAAATCTCATCTATCACGTTTATGACATCTTCCGTATTTTCTGCATCCTTCAGAGAAAGAATCTTGTACAATGCAATCTCTGCCTGCGGATCCATTCCCTCATCGTCTGTGTTCTTCAGAACATGCCTTATATACAAAAACCTAATCCTGTGAATCAGGTCTGTTCCAGCATTATCTGATATCTGCTCTTCCTCGGTCTTTTCCAATTCTCCGAATGCCTGTTCTCTGATTTCCTTTGTTCCCAAACGTTCTCGAATGATAAAACGATTCACTGCAGCATCCATGCATAATCCAGCAAGAGGCAAAAGCATATCTTCTCCAGCAGAAAAATGTAATTTTTTCATCAAATACATGCCAAGTTTCTTCTGATCAAAATATCGTGCAAAGGCACCCTGCTTCACTGCCTCATATAGAACCGTTTGTTTTGAATAAACATATTTTTCTGTGTCCGGTTCAAATTCTATATCATAATCACCACTGACTGTCCAAAAAAGATTTCTGATACGATTGCTGACCTCCAGACGATGTTCTTCCAGTTGTTCCGCCGGCCATCTGACATCCTCCATACAAGTTTACCCCCATATGTCTTTTCCGGTCCAGGAAGATGGGATTCTGGTAGAAACCACATCTTCTACGATCTCTTTTTCAAATACATCAAAACTTTTATTTATGATTCCCATCTGGATTGCATCAATTGGAGAAAGTCCGCTTCTTGTGGCTTTTACAGCAGAAACCAATCCTCTCAGGTCAAGAGATTTTGTTGAGATTTCTCCATGATAAGCTTTGATCTGCAAATCCAGAAACAGTCCTGCAAAAGCTTTCAGTGCACTTTTTTTCCCATCTGGAAAATGTTCTCTTAATACAAAAAGGACACTATCCTCATCCATTTCAGGCATATCAATTACCATAAATCTTGAAACCAATGCTTCATTTAGCTCTCTGGTACCTGCGTAACCATAATTCATCGTACCGATAAATCGTGTTGCCGGATGAAGTAAAATCCTGTTATATCCTGGAATATCGATTCTGCGCCGATGATCCAGTGTGGCATGCAGTACAGAAACCGCATCATTTTTTGCCATATTGATTTCGTCCAAGATTCCAAATCCTCCAAATTCCGCGCATTGATAGATGGGGCCTTTCCGAAGGCGAACCTCATTATTTATAAAGGTATCCGTTCCAATCAGATCGGCACTGTCTGTATTTACATGAAAAGAAATGTCGTATTCCGGTCTTCCGAATATCCATGCCAGTGTCTCACATAGTACATTTTTTCCTGTAGCTTTCGCACCGGAAAGTAACAGGTTATCTCCCTGAAGAAGCGCTGCTATTGACATTTCCAGAATCTTTTTCCCATAAAACAGGATATCCGGTTTTTCTACCCGTTCCTTTACCTGATCCTCTACCTCATAACGCATGTGAAAATCTCTCAGTTCTCCAATTAGTTCCTGCGCTATCTTCTGGTCTTCTAAATATTTTTCTATTTCTGCCCAATGATTTCTCATGAAGATTTTCCTTTCTTTACAATTAGTTATGCCAAATCAGATAATATTTCTGTTTACTCAATCTTCAAACTTTCAATCCTCCAACTCACAATCCTATCTTCTTTACAATTTCTCCCAGTGCACTTCTTACAGGAGAATCTTTCGGAAGCCGTATGATTGGTTTTCCAGCACAGTCATACTGATATACCTGGTCATCATGTGGTACAACCCCTAACAGTTCCAGTCCCTGATTTCGGATTTCTTCCAGAGTTCCGGCATCCAGTTTTCCATCTGGAACACGATTCACGATTAATCCAGTTTTCTGTGGTTTAAAGTTTAACTCCTTCATCAGCCTTGCAATACGTCCGGCTGCCTGAACACCTCTTCTGGAGCAGTCACTCACAAGAATCGCAACTTCCATCATTGGCAGGATTCCTCTGCTGATATGTTCCATACCTGCTTCGTTATCAACCACAATATATGGATAATGGATTTGCAGTTTCTGAACCTGGGTCTGCACAAGACCATTTACAAAACAATAGCAGCCCTGTCCCTGGGTTCGTCCCATTACCATCAAATCATAATCGTCTTCTTCTGCAATCGCATCAGAAAGACGCATTTCCAGATATGCCTGTTTTGTCATACCGGAGGGAATCTGATATCGTGGGTCTACGCCTGCCCGCTCAATTTCTTCTCTCAGCTCCCCAAGTGTGATCTCCGGCTCAACACCGAGCACTTCGTTCAAATTTGCATTTGCATCTGCATCCACCGCCAGGACCGGACGTTTTCCGCTTTCACATAAATACTGGATCAACAATCCACAAAGAGTTGTTTTTCCTACGCCACCTTTTCCTGATACTGCAATTACATGTCCCATGTTTTTCCTCCTAAAATTCTGAACAATCTGTTGACTTTTTCTTTAAACCTCATTATAGTTGTTACTATATAAATTACAATAATCAGTCTGTGAGATTTGTATGGTTACTCAACACATCAGAAAAATTGTTGAGAAATTATATGATACTAACTAATACAGGAGTATATAATGTCAGAAAAAACGAGAAAACAAGATCGCCGTACCCGCTATACCAGGCAAACCATAAAAGATACGTTCTTAGAATTGTTAAAGCAGAAAAGTTTTACGAAAATTACAGTTACAGAGATCTGCAAAAATGCTGAAATCAACCGTGGCACTTTTTATCTTCATTACTACGATATCCATGATGTATTATCAGATATTTTTAATGATATGACTCAGGATATGTTAACAACTGTAGATCATTTATTCTGTCTAAATCAAAAAAGCTGTTCCTATCCGTTCTGTCAGAAAATACAGATGGAATCACAATACAGGGCACTGTTTCTGGATGATGCAATTGCCCCTATTCTTCTGGAAAAAATAGCAGAAAATACAAAAGAAGGCTATGTGACCTGGCTTATGTCACACAGCCTCCTGACCTTTGAACAGGCAGAATCGGTTTTTTATTTTCAAATGAATGGCTGCCTTTCCATCAACAGACTGATGCTCCGCAATCACTGTAATGACTGGAAACAGATTCAGACAGTAATCGACAAATTTATCAAAGCCGGACTGGAAAGTTTTCTGATTCATGATCAGAGGGAAGAAAATGCTTCCGATAATTTTTGCAGTAAAATTTCTCCAACTGTTACCGCATCTTCTACACTCAGATAATGATCGGCATGATCTTGAAGAAATAGTTTTCCCGATGCAGGAAATTCTTCATCCGCAAACCATATCTTTAAAGTTACCGGATATCTTGGCAGAACTGGAAAAACAGCACACAGATCCGCCGTTGTCTCTGTGAATTCTGCACCCAGACTTGTACATGCTTTCTGAATTTTCTCAGGATCTTTGTCCTGCAAAAGCTTTTCCAGTTTCTGCTCTGCAGTCCGGTCAAACTTGGTCCCCCGAATCAATCCATCTTTCAGGTTACCAAAAGTAATGAGCTTCTGTGAACCTTCTGTTCCATCGGCCATGTCCAGATAATGCAGCAATGTCAGATAATGCCATTCGTCCATGTTTGAGTTAATACGAAACTCAGGGAGTTGAATTTCAATCGTTTCATAAAAACTCAGTACTTCAAGCACATTTCGGCTGCTATGAAAAACAGCCCCACTTTTTGCAGCAATCTCCTCTCCAGAACGATTTTGTAACCGTTTTACTGCTGCCAGCAGCATTTCCTGAAATGCACGATTTTCTGTTTGATTTTTGTATTCCATAACTTCTCCTTTGCGAACATTTTATCGCATCATATAATAATCAATGTTTATGCAAGAATTTGGGTGGTTTCATAAATCTGGCTTTGTCCGGATTCTCTTTCATCCATTCCCGGGCAAAATCCATTACCTCAGTCATAGTTTCATAATCTTTTCCACAAAAACAGCAACTTGGGCATGTTGGACATGGCCATCCCTTATTTTTGAATCTGCATGCGTCTAAATGTCGGTATGCTCTTAATAAATTTGCTTCATATTCTTCTTTAGACTGTGAAGCTTCCCTGTTTTCACGATAATAAAGGTGATACATTTTTTTAGTCATATGTTTTTTGATTCTGGTATATAAATTTCCTTTTAATTTGTCCACAATCAGCATATTATACAATCCTCCGTAAGTTTTATTACTATGTTGACTTTTCCTTTAAATTTCATTATAGTTGTAATTATATTATTTACAATCATCAAAATAAAAAATATGTACAGTTTCTCAACACATTAAAAAGAGCTGTTGAGAACTTGGGATGTTTTTGACAAACCAGAAATATTTTCGCCTCAAAAACGTGAAACCAAAATCATTATATCATACTACAAGGAGTTTCTTATCATGAAATACTCAACGAAATTAAGCGATACTGTCCATGTAATGGTTCTGATTGCTATCAACCAGGAAAAATCCCTCTCCAGTGCCTCAATTGCAGAAAGTGTCCATACAAATCCCGGCTTTGTACGCCAGCTTATGTTAAAACTAAAAAAAGCGGAACTTATGACCAGTGTAGCCGGACATGCCCGTCCTTCTCTTTCAAAACCAGCAGACCAGATTACGTTGCTGGATATTTATAAAGCAGTGGAGGGCGAGAAACCGCTACTTCATTTAGATACTCATACCAACCCTGATTGTGGCGTTGGCATTAATATTCAGTTGTCCTTGCAGGGATTCTATAATGAAATTCAAAAAAACACTGAAGAAAAGATGAATACAATTACTTTACAGGATATCATAAATACTTATTATCAGCGAACATCCATGCAAAATGATTTACAAAATATTATATAGCAGGAGAAACGAGAATGGACTTCCAGATATGGATTATCTTCTAAATGATGAAGAATCTGATAACGATTTGGCGAGTAAAATTTTATATTTTCTAATCCAGGGATTTTCTTGTTATCATGCCCGCCTCCGTGCGGGCATTTTTAAATTCAGCAGCGCACCACAGGCGGTCTTTCCTGTGCAGAAAAAAAGAAGCGCTCCTACAGGCGCTTCTTCTTACCATATTAGGACTTCGATCAAAAGTTAGTGGGCCACAAAGTGGGCCATTTTTCAAAAAATCACATGAATTTATATAGAGTTTTATCCAAGTCGGAAATCCGCTAAATGCTCTAGCTATCAGCATTTAAAGGCATTTAACAACTTATATGGACATTTATGAAATCGGCCTCGTAATAACGATACCTAATTTCATTATTTCTGCTTATTTGAATGACAGTGATTTTTCCTTCCAAAAGTGATACCAAAAGGTGATAGTAGGTAAATTATAAAATGCCCCTACCCACAATTCAATTGGTAATATTTACCAATCATCCTTGTGTTTAGGGGCGTTTAATTACTTCTCGCTTGGACACATTAGCTAAAAAATAGCTATTATTTTATTATTTGTTATAGTTTACGATATCGCCGAACTCTGGTTTCAGGGATGCACCGCCTACAAGACCGCCGTCGATGTCTGCCTGAGCAAATAACTCCGGAGCTGTCTTAGCGTTTACAGATCCGCCGTACTGGATGCGGATTGCTGCTGCAGTTGCCTCATCATAGATCTCAGCGATGCAAGCACGGATTCCTGCGCAAACTTCCTGAGCCTGCTCAGTTGTAGCTGTTTTACCAGTTCCGATAGCCCAGATTGGCTCGTAAGCGATAACGGCTGTTTTAGCCTGATCAGCTGTAACATTCTGGAAACCAACTTTAACCTGCTGACGGATGAAGTCCATAGTTACGCCCTGCTCTCTCTGATCAAGAGTCTCTCCACAGCACATAATTGGAGTGATTCCGTGCTCAAATGCTTTGAGCATTTTTTTGTTTACAGTTTCGCTTGTCTCAGCGAAGTACTCTCTTCTCTCAGAGTGTCCGAGAACTACGTATTTAACACCAGCGTCTGTAAGCATGTTCGGGGAAATCTCGCCTGTGAAAGCACCTTTCTCCTCGAAATACATGTTCTCAGCACCTACCTGGATGTTGGAGCCTTTTGCAGCCTCAACTACAGGAAGAATATCGATAGCCGGTACGCAGAATACTACGTCAACATCATCATTTGCTACTAATGGTTTTAAAGTTTCTACTAATTTAACTGCCTCACTTGGAGTCATGTTCATTTTCCAGTTTCCGGCAATAATTTTCTTTCTAGACATTTTATATATCTCCTTTTGTATGATAAGGAAGTTTGATTCACTAAACGGACATGTCGCCGGCAGGCGGCATCACCATATATGAAAGTCAGCTGGTCTGCGCCGTTGGCCTGCTCTCATTAAGTTCCTTCGAACCAAATCCGCACATAATTCAAGCTGCGCTTACAGCTTGCTTTCATTAAGTGCTCTATTTATTTATCGTTAGCTGCTGCTACGCCTGGTAACTCTTTTCCTTCCAGGAATTCAAGAGATGCACCGCCACCTGTGGAGATGTGTGTCATCTTGTCACCATAGCCAAGGATATTAACTGCTGCTGCGGAATCACCACCACCGATGATAGTTGTAGCATCTGTATCAGCAAGAGCTTTGGCAACAGCCTCCGTGCCATGAGCGAAGTTCGGCATTTCGAAACAGCCCATCGGTCCGTTCCAAACAACTGTCTTGGCATCTTTTACAGCGTCAGCGAAAAGTTTCTCTGTCTCTGGTCCGATGTCCATTCCTTCCCATCCATCCGGAATCTCACCACGTTTTACAACCTGGATATTGCAATCATTGGAGAAGGAATCACCAATTCTGTTATCAACCGGAAGAAGAAGCTTAACGCCTTTTTCTTCTGCCTTCTTCATCATGTCTAATGCATACTGAAGATAATCATCCTCGCAAAGGGAAACACCAATGTGTCCGCCCATAGCCTTGGAGAATGTATAGGACATTCCACCACCAATGATCAGAGTATCCACCTTGTCAAGAAGGTTGTTGATAACAGAGATCTTGCTGGAAACCTTAGCACCGCCAAGGATTGCTACGAATGGTCTATCAGGATTGTTTACAGCGTTTCCGAGGAAATCGATTTCTTTCTGCATCAGATATCCAACAACAGCTGTATCTACATATTTGGTAACACCAACGTTAGAGCAGTGTGCTCTGTGAGCGGTACCAAATGCATCGTTTACAAATACATCGCAAAGAGAAGCAAGTTCCTTGCTGAATTCATCACCGTTCTTAGTCTCTTCTGCACGATAACGGGTATTCTCAAGAAGAATGATCTCGCCGTCTTTCATGTCAGCTACTGCTGCTTTTACAGTGTCATCTACAACAACCGGGCTTGGAACGAATTTCACTTCCTGTCCGAGAAGCTCTGTGAGACGTTTAGCAACAGGTGCAAGAGAAAGCTCCGGTTTCGGCTCTCCTTTCGGTTTTCCAAGGTGAGAGCAAAGGATAATCTTTCCACCATCTGCAACAAGCTTCTTGATTGTAGGAAGAGCTGCTACCAGACGGTTCTCATCTGTAATCTTACCGTCCTGCAGAGGTACATTGAAGTCACATCTTACGAGGACTCTTTTGCCTTTTACGTTGATGTCATCAACAGATTTCTTATTCAGCATCTTGTTATGCCTCCTTATAAAATTTAACTTTTTATACAGACAAAAGGATCCGGTCCTATTCAGACCGGACCCTTCTCTGAGTCTTATTCATATGCTGTCAGGCCATGGCTTGTCAGCATTTGAAAACCCTACTCTGCTTCTGATTAAGCGTTAAGCAGTTTACCAAAGTGTTTGATTGTACGAACCATCTGGCTTGTGTAGGAGTTCTCATTGTCATACCAGGAAACAACCTGAACCTCTGTTGTGCCATTCTCAAGTGGAAGAACCATTGTCTGAGTAGCATCGAACAGAGAACCAAATCTCATACCAACGATATCGCTGGAAACGATCTCATCTTCGTTGTATCCGAAGGACTCGTTAGAAGCTGCTTTCATAGCTGCGTTGATCTGCTCTTTAGTTACATTTCCTTCAACAACTGCTGTAAGGATTGTAGTAGAACCTGTTGGGGTTGGAACACGCTGTGCGGAACCGATCAGTTTGCCGTTCAGTTCTGGGATAACAAGACCGATTGCTTTAGCAGCACCTGTGCTGTTCGGAACGATGTTAACTGCAGCTGCACGGGATCTTCTCAGATCGCCTTTTCTCTGCGGTCCGTCAAGTGTCATCTGATCGCCTGTGTAAGCGTGGATTGTGCACATGATACCGGATTTGATTGCAGCAAGGTCATTAAGTGCTTTAGCCATTGGAGCTAAGCAGTTTGTTGTACAGGAAGCTGCGGAAATGATGTGATCCTCTTTTGTAAGAGTCTCATGGTTTACATTGTAAACGATTGTCTTAAGGTCGTTTCCAGCCGGAGCGGAAATGATAACGTGTTTAGCACCTGCATCGATATGAGCCTGAGCTTTGTCTTTGGATGTATAGAATCCAGTACACTCAAGAACTACGTCTACACCGATCTCTCCCCATGGAAGCTCAGCAGCGTTAGCTTTTGCATAAATTTTGATTTCTTTTCCGTCAACTGTGATGGAATCCTCTCCAGCTACTACTGTATCTGCAAGAGCATATCTTCCCTGAGTTGAGTCATATTTTAATAAGTGAGCGAGCATTTTAGGAGATGTTAAGTCGTTGATAGCAACGATTTCAAATCCTTCTGCACCGAACATCTGACGGAATGCAAGACGACCAATACGTCCAAAACCATTAATTGCAACTTTTACTGCCATGATAAATTCCTCCTATGAATTAAATGGTAAAAATTATGTGAGTGCTTCAATCTTTGTGAAAGAAACATCAACCTATAGCGTATTGTACCTAATTCCGAACAAAAATTCAAGCCTATTTTCAAAAAAATAACAGGCAAATTGCCACAAATATTCTCTGATATGATATACTGCTCTCAAATGAGACAATTAAGTCCCTTTTATGACACATTGGCAGCATTTATGCACGTTTTTTCCTTTCTTTTTCGTGTAGGAAGAATTTTTTTCACATGTTCCTTCGCTGTACACTTATCCATAAAATATATCTTTATATTTACAGAAAATATATTTTTAAAATACTTTGCTTGTTTTATAATTTATAAGGAGGTTATTATGAAAATACTTTCCAACTCTCCCGGAGTTTTGTGGGACTGCCACATGCATTCTGAATTTTCCGCAGATTCCGGCACTCCCACTGCGGATATGATCCGCCAGGCCATTGCACTGAGGTTTAAGGGAATCTGCTTTACAGAGCATCTGGATCCAGACTATCCACCAACTCCGGATGACCTGGAATTTGCCCTGGATATTCCCGCCTATTACACTAAACTCAACGAACTGAAAGAGACTTACAAGAATCAGATTCACATCCATTTCGGTATTGAGATCGGTTTGCAGCTTCATCTTAAACAATATTTTCACAATCTTTTAAAAGAATATCCTTTCGATTTCGTGATTGGTTCTTCTCACGTAGTCCACGGTGCCGACCCCTACTACCCGGAATTTTTCCAGGGCAGGAACGAGGAACAGGCCTACCTTGAATATTTCGAATCCATTCTGGAGAATCTGGATGCATTTCATGAAATGGACACTTATGGACATCTGGATTATATTGTCCGCTACGGTCCAAACAAAAACCAGTTTTATTCTTATAAAAAATATCGGAACATTCTGGATGCAATTCTGAAAAAACTGGCAGACACAAATGTAGGACTGGAAGTCAACACCGGCGGTTATCACTACGGTCTTGGAGAGCCAAACCCATGTACGGATATCATCCGGCGTTATAAAGAACTAGGGGGCGAAATCATCACCATTGGTGCTGACGCGCATACACCGGATAAAATAGGATACGCTTTTGATAGGGCTGCGCAGGTGCTGAAAGAATGTGGATTTGAATATTATACAGTATTTAAAGATCGGAAACCAAACTTTGTAAAGTTATAACGAAGCCCTGTTTTTCCATACCCGGCAGAAGAAATCAGCCCGGCTTTTAGAGCATGTTAAAAAAATGCCTCATCGTCATAACAAGCGATGAAGCATTTTTTGCGTTTCTTTTCAAATTCAGCTTGAGGTATTATTTTTGATTGCCACTCAAGACCAGGTCAGTCATTATTTCTGCACTTTCTCCAAAAACAGAGAAATAATTCCTTTCTTTTCCTTCTCATGTGCCTTGTTATACAAAGATCTGCACCATTCTGTGATAACTTCGATTACAACCGGAGAGAAGGTCATCAGGATAAATACCAGGATGATCATTCCGAACTCCAGTGAGCCAAGTGCAAGCAGGTTCTGCACACATACGGCTGCAAAGAAGAAAATAAACTGCATACCGTAAATAATGATTTTCCTGTACCTGCTTAGAGGCGCGTATACCGTCTTCAAAGCTGCCATGTAGTTCCATCCGGTTACCAGGAAACAGGCTGTACTCAGCATTACATTGCTATGGTAAACGTTCTGGCAGACCAGCATAATGGTAAATACACATCCCGTAATGGTGACTGCTGCTGGGAATGCATTCATAAATACATAACGCAGAAAACCACTCTCAATCTTGTTGAAGTTGTTTTCCTGGGCGAGCAGGAAGGTTGGGATACCCACTGCGCAGGCACTGATCAGGGACATCTGAATTGGCTCAAACGGATAGCTATCGCCCCAGAAAATAGTGATCAGACACAGCAGCACAGAGAAAATAGTTTTGATCAGGAACATGGAGGCTGCGGTACGGATGTTGTTCACCACACGGCGTCCCTGGTTCACAATTTCCGGCATAGCGGCAAAATTGGAATCCATGAGCACTACATTTGCAATGTTCTTGGCAGCATCACTTCCCTCTGCCATAACCACGCTGCAGTCTGCCTCTTTCAGTGCCAAAACATCGTTCACACCGTCACCGGTCATGGCAACTGTATGCTTCTGTTTCTGAAGGGCAAGCACCATCTCTTTCTTCTGCTGCGGAGTTACACGGCCGAATACGGAACACTCTGCAACGGCACGCTCCATATCCTCCGGTGTGGTGATAGTGGTGGCATCAATATATTTATCTGCATTCTCCAGGCCTGCTTTTTTTGCAATGGCAGAAACAGTCACAGGATCATCACCGGAGATCACTTTCAGATCTACGCCCTGGTCTTTGAAAAATGCCAGAGTTTCAGGTGCATTGTCTCGGATAATGTCGGTAAGCATAAATAAGGCAACTGGTTTCAGGCCTTCTGGAAGTTCATTTTCCTGGTTCAGATTAGGGCTGTGCGCCAGTACCAGGACACGAAGACCTTCTTTTCCATAAGCAGAACACTGCTTCATCAAATCTTCATTTCCATCCGGGAAAAGAAACTGGGCAGCGCCCATCAGATAGGTTCCCTCTTCTTTAAACGCCACACCACTGTATTTACGATCTGAAGAGAACGGAATGCAATGATCTACCGGCATGTCCGTTCTTCTGGAGAAGCGTTTGTGGAGGGCATCTGCAGTGGCATTCTTGTCCTTTAAAACAGACATCATGTTCGCCATAACACGCTCGATCTCGCCCATAGTCAGTTCTAGCTGGGCACCACTGACGGTCAAGCCTGTATTCTCCGCACCCTGAATCTCCGAAGCCGCCAATTCCGTCAGTTCCTTAGTCTCCCCTTCTGCCCCATTTATGGTACTTTCGCTTTCACTCACATTCGCCCCATCCGGAGCCTTGATCTCCATCCCTTCCACATAGGGCTGTACCTGTTCCACGCACATAGTACCGGCTGTGATGGTTCCGGTTTTATCCAGACAGAGGGTATCCACTCTCGCCAGAGTCTCAATACAATACAATTCCTGCACCAGGGTATTCTTACGGGTTAACGTCAGCGCACCAAGCGTCAGCGCCACGCTGGTAAGGAGCACCAGTCCCTCCGGGATCATTCCGAGGACAGCTGCTACCATATTAACTACTGCATCTCTGATTCCGTTTCCAGCAATATAATACTGCTTATAAAACAGCAGCATTCCCATAGGAACTATGATCACACTGATGGTCTTCAAAATCGCATTCAGAGAGTTGCGCAACTCGGAATTATGACGTTTAAATTCCTTTGCCTCGCTGGTGATCTGGGAAGCATAATTGTCCTTACCTACATGGATAACCTGACAGCAGGCCTCTCCGGATGTAACAAAACTTCCAGAAAAAAGCTCGTCCCCTTCATTTTTCTGAAGATTGTCAGATTCTCCTGTCAGCAGGGATTCATTGACCTCAATACTGCCCTCAAGCACCCTGGCATCTGCGGGCACCTGATCTCCTGTTTTCAGAAAAAGGATATCATCCAGAACCAGCTTCTCCGTGGAAATGGACCATTTTTTCCCTTCACGCAAGACCACTGCCTTGCTCTCTGTAAGGATAGCCAGCTTATCCAGCGTCTTTTTCGCACGCACTTCCTGGATGATTCCGATCACCGTATTGATCACAATAATTCCCATGAACATGGAGTTCTTATAGGAACCAACCAGCAATACCATAATCATCAGGGCCAGGTTCAGAAAGTTGAAAAATGTAAGCACATTCTCCCTTACGATCTGCTTATAGCTCCTTGTGTTGGGATTCTCATTGACATTGATTTTCCCCTCTTCAATTCTTTGTTGTACCTGTTCGTTTGTCAGTCCTGTCATCGTTACTTCCTTCATTCTTATGTTTTATTTAAGGATGTTTCCGTTTTACTCTTTTTCCCATTGTATGATACCAGTGTCAAAAGGTCAAAAAACCGTTCGTGCCATTGTATTAAAATAGGGCAGATGATAACATCCGCCCTGATGAATTCTCTTTACGGTCTGCCTCATCTTTACCACCTATTTATCTGTAACGAAATAAATCTGCTTAAGGATTCGGTTTCCTGTAAAAAATATTATTCTTTTGTATCGATGACGACACTTTATAATTACTGCAGTTCGCAGTAACTATTAATACTCTTCTTCCTCTGCCTCTTCACCCTCGTGAATGTCAGACTTCGGTTTCTTCAGACCTTCGATCTCAATGTGATGCTTCTGTGCGTAATCCCACAGTGCAGCATGTACAGCCTCCTCTGCAAGAAGAGAACAGTGTACTTTCACTGGCGGAAGTCCGTCAAGAGCCTCCATAACAGCCTTGTTGGTAAGCTTCATGGCTTCCTCAATAGTTTTACCTTTTACCATCTCAGTAGCCATACTGCTGGTTGCTACTGCGGCACCGCAGCCGAAGGTTTTGAATTTGCAGTCTCTGATAATATGTGTCTCGTCATCGATATCCAGGAAAATTCTCATAATATCGCCGCATTTGGCATTTCCTACTGTACCGACACCGCTTGCATTCTCTATTTCTCCAACATTACGTGGATGCTGGAAATGATCCATTACTTTCTCACTATACATCTTTTTTTCCTCCTGGCAAGTGTTTTAATCAAATTTTTTATTTTTTTTAACTATTCAGCAGGCACTATTCCGCGAGGTGTTTTTTGTGAACGTAGTTCACAGAAAACCCGAGAATGTCGGCGCGAAATCATGCAAAGCATGATTTCTGTGCATCGCGAAGCGTGTAACTGTGAAGGTACTGAACAGTTACTGTTTTTTTATAAAATCTTCATATAATGGAGACATTGATCGCAGGTAAGCTACGATTTCTTTCAGCTTATCTACTACAAAATCAGCATCTTCCATGGTAGTCTCCTCGCTTAAGGTCATACGCAGGGAACCATGTGCAATCTCATGTGGGAGTCCGATAGCCAGAAGTACATGGGACGGATCCAGGGAGCCTGATGTGCAGGCGGAACCGCTGGATGCACAGATGCCATAATTGTCAAGCATAAGCAGCATGGACTCTCCTTCGATGAACTGGAAGCTTACATTTACATTATTCGGAAGACGTTTGGTGCGGTCACCATTTAATTTCACATACGGAATCTCTTTCAGGATTCTTTCAATGAAATGATCTCTTACCTGAATCTCTTTGTCTGTACGTTCTTTCATAGTGCGGACTGCACGATCTGCAGCAACGCCGTAACCTACGATTCCAGGAACATTCTCTGTACCTGCGCGGCGCTTTCTCTCCTGCGCTCCACCATGTACAAAGGAACGTATCTTAACACCCTTGCGGATGTAAAGGAAACCGATTCCCTTCGGTCCATTCAGCTTATGTCCACTGGAGCTGAGCATATCAATTCCTAACTCATCTACATTGATCGGCACCTGTCCAAAAGCCTGTACTGCATCTGTGTGGAAAAGGATGCCATGCTCTTTGGCAATTGCACCGATTTCCCTGATCGGCTGGATAGATCCGATCTCATTGTTCGCAAACATAACAGAAATCAGAATCGTCTCTGGTGTAATAGCTTTCTCAAGCTCGTCAAGCTTCACAATACCATTCTCATCTACATCAAGATATGTGATCTTCGCTCCGCGCTCTTTCTCAAGATATTCGCAGGTGTGAAGGATTGCATGATGCTCAATTTTGGTTGTGATGATGTGGTTTCCTTTGGATTTATATGCTTCAAAGGTGGCTTTCAGTGCCCAGTTATCAGACTCTGAACCGCCAGCTGTGAAATAGATTTCTTCTTTCTTGGCACCAAGTGCATCTGCGATCTGGCCTCTTGCCTTGCTGACGCCTTCTTTGCTCTTGGATGCGAAGTCGTAAATGCTGGATGGATTTCCATACATTTCGGTAAAATAAGGAAGCATTGCTTCTACTACTTCCGGAGCGGTCTTGGTAGTAGCCGCATTATCCAGATATATCATTTTTCCCATTTTTCTTCCTCCTGGTTTATTGGTATCAATTCGATATGAAAGACTCCCGGGAAAGGGTTATTTCATCTATCTCCTTAGGTACTTTTCTATTTCCTAGTATTTCGCTTGGATTTCTATCCCACTTTACCAGATAATAACAGTTCTGTCAAGGCACATTTACAGCATAAACTAATTAAAAGGATGAAGAGGATAGGCGGATTCTTATGTCTGACAAACTTTTTATCAAAGGAACCCTGATTCTTACTCTTACAGGTCTTGTAAGCCGCCTGATGGGTTTCTTCTATAGAATATTCTTATCTCATACTATTGGTGCACAGGGAGTGGGAATTTACCAGCTTACGCTTCCGGTTCACGCAATCGTACTGGCAACCTGCTGTATGGGCATTCAGGCTGCTATTTCCAGGCTGTGTGCCTCTTTCACTGCCCTTGGAAAAGAAAAAGAGTCCAGAGATGCACTGCTTCTTGGAACATTTCTTTCGATGGCACTTTGCGGACTTTTATCTTTTCTGGTCTATTGGAATGCAGATTTTGTGGCTTCTGCTTTGTTAAAAGAGCCGCGTACTACGGTTCTGCTTCGTATTCTTGCCTTTAGTTTTCCTTTTGCAGCCTTGCATTCATGCGTAAACAGCTTTTATTATGCCAGAAAAACGACTGGAATTCCAGCTTTTATCCTGCTTCTTGAGCAGACCTCCAGGATTGGCAGCACTTACGTGATCTACCTGATTCTGATTTCCCAGAAAAAAGAGATTACCCCTGTAATAGCGGCCGGAGGTGCACTTTTCAGTGAGCTTACAGCCACTGTAGCATGTATGCTGGCGCTTGGACTGGATTTTTCCAGGGAAAATTACAAACCAGTCACCGGACTGCTTCGACGTATTTTACGAGTATTTTTCTGTATGTGCAAAGGCACTCACAGAAATTCACCTTCTGCTGTAAAATATATTTCACATATACAACCAGCTTCTGTCAAAAACAATACTGCCACTTCCATAAATGCTCTTATAAAAGAAATCGCCCAGATTGCAGTTCCCCACTCTGTCAACCGGCTGCTGCTTACCTTACTCTCTGGCATCGAAATGGTTCTTATTCCCCAAAGACTGCTTCTGGCTGGAATAAATCGGACTGATTCCCTGTCTGTGTACGGAATTTTTACCGGAATGGCGCTGCCGCTGATTCTTTTCCCGGCGACACTGACAAATTCTGCCTCTGTTATGCTGATGCCTTCTGTGGCTGGTTTACAGGCCCTCGGTCATGAGAAAAAAATCCGTCATGTGATCCGCCGTACCTGCGAAAACTGCTTTTTCTTCGGAGGCTTCTGTACATTCTTTTTCTTTGTTTTCGGAAAATCACTGGGAAATTTTCTTTTTCACAGTGAAACTGCGGGGATTTACATAAGGACGTTGGCTTTTATCTGCCCTTTTCTTTATACAAATACTGCACTGGAAAGTATTCTGAACGGTCTCGGGCGCCCGGATGCTTGCCTTTTTCACAATATTGCAGGAGTGTGTATCCGAATTGGATTTGTTTTCTTTTCTATTCCTGTGCTTGGAATCCGTGGATATTTTTACGGAATGCTCCTTTCCCAACTGATTCTTACCTTGCTTCATTTCATTTATCTAAACAGACTGGAGCATGTTTGAAAAATCATTCCCGCAATTTGCCTATCGACATTTTTTCCATCATAGTCTATAATATTGAATCGAAAATAAATTTTGCCGATAAAAGGAGAAAATACCATGGGATTTGAATTCATCAAAAAGCTTCCAACCCCCGACGAGATCCGCAACCAATATCCCATTGATGCAAAGATCAAGGCACTGAAAGAGAAACGTGATCAGGAAATCCGTGACGTATTCACTGGAAAATCCGATAAATTTCTTGCAATCATTGGTCCCTGTTCTGCAGATAATGAAGATGCTGTATGCGACTATCTGCTGAGACTTCGCAAAGTTCAGGACAAGATCGCGGATAAAGTTTTAATCATTCCTCGTGTTTATACAAATAAACCTCGTACTACCGGAGAGGGTTATAAAGGAATGGTTCACCAGCCAGATCCGGAGAAAAAACCTAATATGCTTGCCGGTCTTGTTGCCATCCGAAAAATGCACATCCGTGCTATTGAAGAGAGCGGATTTACCTGTGCGGACGAGATGCTTTACCCAGAGAACTGGCGTTACCTTTCCGATCTGCTTTCCTATGTTGCTGTAGGAGCACGTTCTGTTGAGGATCAGCAGCACCGTCTCACTGTCAGCGGTATGGATGTTCCGGCGGGAATGAAGAATCCTACAAGTGGTGACTTCAGTGTTATGCTGAACTCTGTTGTTGCAGCTCAAGGCAGCCATACATTTATCTACAGGGGATGGGAAGTTGAAACTACAGGAAATGAGTTGACACATACCATTCTTCGTGGTGCTGTAAACAAACACGGAGAGGCTATTCCTAATTACCATTACGAAGATCTTCGTCTTCTTTTCGAGAAATATTCCGCTAAGAACCTGAAGAATATGGCTACCATCGTGGATACCAACCATTCCAACTCCAACAAGCAGTATGAGCAGCAGATCCGTATTGCCAAAGAAGTTCTTCACAGCCGTCAGGTTGATTCTGATGTTCGTGGGCTGGTAAAGGGTCTTATGATCGAAAGCTACATTGAGCCAGGCAATCAGAAGATCGGACCAAACCATGTATATGGTAAATCCATTACAGATGCTTGTCTTGGATGGGAAGAATCTGAGAAGCTGCTTTATACAATCGCTGAGATGTGCTAGCGCCTGTTTGAAAAATCATTCCCGCAATCTGCACGCCCCACTTTGCGGTATATTTT
>OBKG01000120.1_pt1 | contig 57523 bp, 37 predicted proteins | sample 1519741 | NCBI WGS metagenome assembly OBKG01 (sample SAMN00265072, study PRJEB22529) | human gut metagenome
AAATCCAATATTTCAGAAAGGCAAAAATCGGCATTTCTAAAATATCGGCATATGGGGAATTATGCCGATATCTGCATAATTCCCCTTCGGAGTTGGAAGATTAACTGACGCACCGGTTTCGGCCAGTTTGCTTTGCTGTTTGAACGCTTAAGTGCCATAAGACAGATTCCTTGATCTGACATTTCCTTTGTAAGATTTTCTCCAACATAGCCTTTGTCTCCAAGGATCACAAGCCCAGACTGCCCTCCAACCATATCCTTCAGACCTTCTCGGTCATCCGTAGATGCAGGTGTGATTTCAAACGTGGTAATGTATCCTTCCAAAGTGATCGTGGCATGAACCTTATAGCCAAAATATGTTTCTTTTTTCGAAGGACATCTTCCATAATCCGCACCATAACTGCGAAAAGAGCGGCAGTATCGTGCTCTTCCAAATTTACAGACCGCAAGCGGAAAACTATCAATCACAAAATATTGGCTGAATGGTATAGGAAAAACAGAGATCATTTTCTGACGCAGCAGCTCTGTTGTCTGGAGCAGTGCACGTCTTGTCCTGTTAAAACGGCTTCGGCTGCAAAGGTTGGGAAAAAGATGGCGGTAATTCTTTTTCACGAAAGAAAACCAGGCATTTTCTGAATCAACACCAGCCAGTTCACCACAAATGCTGATTGTGATAATTTCCGGATCAGACAATTTTGCATCCCGGATATGTCGTCTGGAAGTAATTTCCGGCGGGGCGAACTGATGATATAAATCATCAATTACAACGTAAACAGTTAAAATAAAGTCTTCAAAAGTTTTGATAACAGTGGTATTATTATTTTGGAACTTCAACATAATGATGCCTCCTTTCAAAATTGTATTCCCTACAAATAGGATAGCACATTTTGTTGAAGTTTCTTTATTATTTTAATTTCATCTAGCACAACGAGTTAAATCAGGTATTTGCCACCATGCCTTTATACTCGCCAATTATCCTATTTCTATCCCCATTTGCTGTGCAAATTGTTTTGTGCCCTCCGGATCTAGTTCTTCAAGCCGCTTCAAATCGAAAGCTACCTTGCAGTATGTACAAAACCCGGATTGCGCATACGATGGTTTTATCACACCTAACTTATACTTTTCAATAAACGCCAACTTACATTCAGAAGACTCATGTGTAATATATGCTTCATTATATGCCAACTCATATCCGGGAATATTTTTTGTAAGATCCGAAAAAAATTCCAAGTTTCCGTCTATCTCACAAAGCATTCCTACATACAATCCTCCAAATTCATATTTTCCTACATGAATCATAATTTTTTCCGTTCCGTATTCCCAATCGTAATCTAATACTCTCCTATTCATAACTGTTCCTCCTCATTATGCATTTTGGGGGTTAAAAAACTCAATCGGCAGAAGAAATGTTCCTCTCCTATAACTCCCCTCATTATTTACAGTTGCCATACCACCTAAACTGTCCAAGTACTGCTTTCCATTTTTGGAAGCAGAAATGTACATATAGTATTGTGTACGGATAAATCCTGACTCTTTTTGTACCAACCCTTCATAATCATTACTCAGAACAAGTTGTGCCGACAGTTTTTTTGCTTTCCGTCTTAACAGCCGCAATACCATCTGTATAACTTCCTTTTGCTTTTCATCAGAAATCCCTTTAAAATATGGGCGTTCCAAAAATAAAGTAAGAACTTCTTTTTGATCCTTACTATTCCTCTGGTCTGGTGATTCCACTGGTTTCTCTTTTGTAATATCCACAAACTGCAAACGACGATTCACATCTTTATTTTTTGTCAATGTCCCTTTCGTCAATCGTATAAATGCCCTAAAAACAAACTGGTTATTTAAAGATAAGTATAAGACCTTTTTATTTGCATCAAAGGCAGATAACAAACACTCTTTATACCCACCATCCCGATAAGAAAGGCACGTATGTCCTACCAATTCGCCAATTTGCATAACCGGCAATAACCGATCTTCTTCCCAAAGTTTTACATTTCCATTCTTGGTGACTAAATTTTCCCTCCATGCTACTTCATTTTCTTTTGAAATTTCCAGTGCAATCTCATGTTCCAGATCACCTTCATGATACTTGACATCATAAAACCGGTCTGCAATTTCTGCCAGGCACAGTCTTCTAATCTTTTCCTTCTCTCCTTCTGAATTTTGCAAGAATAGTCCGATAATCTCTGCACCGCCTTGATATAAAAATTTCCGAACACCTTTTTGATTTTCTTCAGCAAAAGAAGGTTCGATTTTCAACTGCTGGCATAACTTTTTCCATGTGGTATCAATTTCAGTTACCTGCTTCATCACACTTTCAAAATCTGGATACGCTTTCAATCTTTCCCGGTTCTTAAGCAAAAACAAAAGATGCTGCTCTGACTTGGCTCCAGGAATAAATCTTTCCAACTCTTCCCACACTTCAAGAATCCGGATTGCGCAGTGCCATGACAGATTTTCCACATGCTCCAGTTCCCCATAAATCCACTGGGATAATGGCTTCTGTAAGAATTTCTCTGTTATTTTATCCAGACTTTCTTCGCTGATATGTTGGGAAATACATTCTTTTCCCACAAGTTCCCGTACTATTTTCATACGTTCATCATATTTCAGAGCATATAGTTTGTGATATAGCCGAACATATTGTTCTCCTACACTTGCAAATAATTTCAATTCAGCAAAAGAATAGTCCTTTTCGATTAGATGTTTCTTTATTTCACTTGGTAACTCTCTCAAATCATATGCTTCCTGAAGATTTTTCCCATTCAGCGTATTTAGATTTAAGTATGTTTTATATACATCTTTATCCAATAAAAGTGAAAATCTGGATAATCTCATAAAGGCAGAACTATTCTCTTTTACCACTGAAAGAAAATGTTTTTTTCTGTGCGTAATTGCATAGATTAGCATGTCTTGCTTTTTATCATATAAGTGTTCCAGATTCATCTCTGAAAGATAATTGCCATATAGGAAGTTCAGATAAGAGGTACGGTTTTTTACCATTTTGATAATTTCCTCATTCTTTGCATCTGGAAGATTCCGCTTTAACTGTTTCAAATCATACACCAACGCTTCATTCTCCATCCATCTTTCAAAAAATAGCTCCAGACAATCATCTGGCAGATAAGATATCACAATCTTTAAATCTCTTAAAATAGCATCTGCATTACTTCCGATTTCCTCCATTTGTTTCAGGTTCAATCCACTGGAAATTCTCCAATCAGTTGAAAATGTCTGCAGTATTTCCTGTACTTCCGTCTGTTCTAAGTATCTCCATATTGTACGTTCTGAGATTATGTTATTGATTCTGCCCGCTTTGAAAAACGGTTTTACTAGCAACATACGCTCGGACTCTGACAATTCGGACAATGAGATTTCTGTAAAATTCCTCATTTTTTCTAATCCATACATCAGTACTGTTTTCTGCTCATCGTCAAACCCGTATTGTGAGTAATACCTCAGATATTCATACTTCCATTCACTAAAAATCTGTTCGTCTGTCAAAACCCTGTACAGTTCCTCATACTTATAATCTGATAATAAACTATCCTCTTCTGCATGTGCTAATAAAAGACTTAACCTATCGGTGTCTATCTTGTCTTCACAATTTAATTTCAAAAGGAAAGATAAAAAAACTGAATCTTTGATCAGATAGACAATTGCCTCCGACTGTAATGCAGCTATAATCTCACCCATATGCATTTGATTGACTTTTTTACAAAACTGCAAAAGTACTTCTTTTTCTTGCTTTTTCAGGAAGTCATATGGCACTCTCGCCTGTGTCATTTCCTGATACAAAGATAAATTCTTCCCTATCGCATCAAGCAGCTTCATATACTTCTTCCTCCTTTTCCACTTCCACCTTGTCAACAATCTTTTTCAGGTCAATAAATTCTAAAAATTTTTCTTTCCAAAGAATGCTTAACACCTTCAGCAACCCCTGTATCTCCCTTTCCTTCAAATACCTCACGGGGCTTCCCTTAAAGGAATCAAATAAAAATTGTTTAGTAATGTAATACTTTTCTTGCCTTTCAGCACTTCTATACGAATATCCTGAAATATAATTCTGAAGTGTACCGAATAAGCAATTTTTCTTTTTCCCTAATGAAATCTGATTGTTAAAGTCTTTGCGTATCTCTCTTTTTGCCATCAACTGTTTGTATTCTTGATGACGCAATTCCTTTTTCTTCTTCTGTTCTTCCAACACAGATATTTCCTGTTCTGTCAAATAAATCCTTCGGAGATTTTCTAGGTCAGATCCGTCTGTGAGACAAGGTTCCAGTCTATGGAAAAGCTGTTTTGCATCCTCCCATTCAAACCAGAGAAAATTATTGGTATCACTCAATATCCGTACTAAAAAATCAACATATGATTCTGTGTATTCATGGAAAATATGCTGTTCTATTATCCGGAACAATTCCTGATGCTCTTCAACACTTAAAAATGGACGGATGAAGTCCAATGAAGAAAAGGAAAGTTGATTCCTCCAATCACTTTTCATTCCTATACTGTCCCATAACAACTTCTCAATTTCAAACATACTGGATTGATTCGATATGCCAAAACTTGTTATCAATTTCATGAACATTTCATATGAGCTCGGTGACGAAAGACCTTTGATATAATTTTGCAGATAATCGGCCATATAAAACCACTTTTCCCGTATTTTATTTTTAGGTATTTCCACCTCTTTTAAATACTGCTCTAACAATTCTAGTGGCTCTAGATGTCCCCGTTCTACAAACTGTGGAAACAATAAGGAAAGCGTATAATTTTTTCGTTTCCAGAACATTTCTGTAATCTCTTCACTTGTCAAAGAAAAGTATGCTGACAAATACTGTTTGAACTGTTCAGATGTGTATGTATTTTGCTGCAATGTTTCCAATACCCAGTTTTCAAAAGCATCTGGTGTAAGTATCTGTTTCAGTTCATGCCATTTCGTATCTGTGAGATCAATCAAAAACCAATTGCTATGCCTTTCTCTATAATTGTCACATTCGTATAGCAGCTGATATGTTTTTATATTCTGGACTTCCAACCTGTAATAAAGGTAATCCATGATACCGTTCTCCCCTTCTAATCGCACTGGAAAATAACGATACTTTTCAAAGAGGGTTCTACAAAGTTCATACGCTTCTTGAGAATAATCTTCCTGTCCACTCAAAAATAAAAGACATGTTTCAACCGCCATTCGTTCTGCAGTCATACCATCTATTTTAAGTTTTGTGTAAAGGTCGGTCTGAAAAAGCAATGTCATACTAAGAAACATAATCTCTCTTTTCGAGTATCCTGCTTCTAGTAGCTTTTTCCTTCCCGTACCGCCTTCTTTTGCATAACTGCATGGAAGCCGGAACAGATATTTTAATACTTCTATATCTTTTTTATGGTAATTTTTCAACTTGCATGAAAATTTTTCCGTAAGCCAGATATAGACTTCTTTATAAGCATAAACTGAGAAATTACGTTCTGTTCCAAGCAGCTGGTTCAAATCGTGTTTCCGCGTCTCCCAAAACTCATCATCATACACAAACATATGCAGCATAAAAAGCAGTTCCTGCAGCTCCTGAATAGGACAATTGCACATTTTCTGATACAATTTTGATTTTTCCTTGTCATCACAGAGATATAGGATTCCCATCATATAAATATCGTTTTTTGCAAGAATTCGTCTGAACTTTTTCCAAAATGAAGCCTTCTGCTTTCCAACAAACATACCGGCATTTTGAAATTTCCTGGTTTCTGCAAGCGCAAGACCAAGTGAGCGTAATTGTTCCACCTTGACCTCCATTTTTTCTTCCAGACGTTCCAAAACCTCTCCCGGATAATGCAGACCGTATCTCTCTTCCACGCCCTGTTCAGGACAGCTGAAAAATAGAGCATGGTCCTGAAATTCTCGATATGCCTGTTCTCTGTTCGTATTTTCTGACAATCTGAGAATCAAATCTACCATTTGACAGTAAAGCTCCACATCAAAAATATTTTCAAAAAATTTTTGTAACATTACATCCCTTCTTTCTTTTAAGGGAACCGCAAAACGGTTCCCCCTATCCATCCATAAACATCCGTAAATTTTATCAGGCTGCTATCACCATCTGCTCTCTACGGAAACACTGCAGTTCTATCATGCTTGTGTTTTCCAGGTTATGTACTTTTTGATATCTCTCTGCTTCTCTATAAGTAGTGAACGTAACTGCACTTTGAAACTGGTCTGAAAAAACAGTTCCCGTCCAATATTCTGCTAAACCCTCTAACTCGTACTTATACGAAAGCAGTACCCACAAAATTTCACAAATCCATGCTTCCAATCCAACGTAGCATAAATGCTGGCTGATACACTCTGCCGCCTGCTGTTTGCTACGAAAACGTATTGCCCGTTCCAGCGGGGAACTTCGTATACTTTTTTTGTTATAACCGCTCAGATATTTTCCCGTTTCTAGCTCTATGATATATCCACTGGAAAACAGCTGATCCATATCCATAGTTTCATTTTTATCTCTTATTTTTCCCACCATATTCATTCGTGTCCTCCTTTCTAAAATAAAAACAGCCTGTTTTTGGCTGCCATTCTTTTATCTCCGTATTCGTTTTAATATTTCCCTCGCAAGTATAACCGTAAGCGTGTCTAGATCCGAAATATTCAGATACCCTTCCTGATAAATTCTTTCAATCGTTTCCTTATCATCTCCAATTGCAGCCGCCATCACGATAATACCCTTTGCTTCTAGTTTCTTTTTGATATTCCGAATATCTGCTTCTGCCTCTTCCCCACAATACAATGCACCATTGGGGCGGCCGTCACTGATACAAAATAAAAGCTTTGTCCGTTCCGGTCTTCTGGCTAGTTTTTCACCTGCATAGATTAATGCTGCCCCGTCTCTATTAGATCCTGCCACATCTATAGATGCGATACGATAACAGTCATTTCTGTCCGGCTCAAATTCTGCAAGAGAATGGAAAGTCACAAGTTCTTTCCGTAAAGTTCGCCCTTCTCCGTTCGTATGGTGTCCATAAACCAAAATCGGAATTCCCACGCTGATACAGAACTTATACAGGCACAGACAACAACATCTTGCCTTTTCCAAGCGCCTTCCCCACATGGAAGCTGACAAATCCATCAAAACTACAACTGCTGCATTTAATGTCCTTGCAGGCTCTCTTTTCTGATAAAAACGATGAAATGGATCATAAAGCATCTGCATATTGATGGAAGTCCCAAAAAACAATTGTTTTTCCTTACGTTCCCCTTGCTGATAGAACGCCGGCAGCAAAACCGCATTCATTTTCCGTACTGTCTGTTTGATTTGTGGCTCTAATAGTTCATACCGCATGATATCCCGTTGGCTTATCTGGGACTTACGTTCCACTATCATTTTCACTTTTTGGTGATCACCATTAAATTCTGTACCGCATAACTCCTGCGAAAGTTCCTTTAAAATTTCTGCATTATATGTTTTTTCTGCTTTGGACTCTGCAATTTTTTCTATACACCGTAACAACTGTTCTTTTGTTTCAATTGGCTTGATTTCCATCTCCTTCTGCTCCCTCTTGAGTTCTGCCGGAGTGTTATTCATTCCTGTTTCCTCTTTGGAACAAAGAAAATCCGGAAGTTCGCTTTTAATTTTTCCCCATTCTTCCTGAACCTTCTGCTCTGTGTTAGATGAAACGGCATCTTTTCCATCACTTTCCTTTTGCCCGTTTCCATTCTTTTCAGAGGGCTGTTCTTCCTGTTTTATATTTTTCTCCATCTCTTCTATCTCTGTTTTCAACAATTCCCAAATCAACAGAAGAAGTCTGTTGACCGCCTCCAGACGTCCCAATGGATCTTTACATCTGACTCCGGAATCAATAACCGGTTTTGTCTCTTCCAGCAAATCAAGTAAAATATCTGTTTCCATCTCCCAGTTATTTACCGTTCCTGTCAGGGAATATTGTGCCATCAGATTTAACATCACTGATATCTTTCGGTATCCCTCTTTTAATTGGACTTTCATACTGGGAACTCTCTCCATGTTCCGCATACGGTTCTGTAAAATTCCACGCCTGATACTTCCCGGATACCTTCTGCACATGATTTCTTCTATATACACATCTTCAATCATATTCTGGATAAATGCGGCAGTCTCTGTCATTATATATTTTGCAGCTGGATGATCTCCAGTAAGAAATTCTTGAATTTCCATCATCTGTTCTTGTCCAGTCCAGTCTTGCGGAAGCGGCAGCTGTATCATCCATCTTCCTTGCCTCATTTCATCCAGATAGGTTTTTCGAAGTTCAAAATCTGACAAATTCCAGTGTCCGCACTCATGCCCCAAGATACCAACGATACTATCACTTCTTAATGCAAGCGTTGGAAAACTCATAGTTACCTGATTTGCGATATTGAGTAGCACCCGTAAACTGGAACATCTTCCTCCATAAGGTTCATTTGGTTCTTTTACAAGATTCACCGTTTTCAAAGTCCCCGCCGTTATTTCATAGGCGATCGAATGTAACATTGTCCTGTAATCCGCCGATTCAAAAACTTCATAATCCTCCAGGTTTTCTTTTTCTTCCTGCACACGTTGTTTCCATTCCTGATGATTTCTCATAGTCCTCCTTTACGCCGCCTCTTCAAAAGCCGGCTCAATGAATGTACTTAAAATAGTGTCCCTTTCTTCTGGAAATGGAGAAACTTTACTAATTACAGCATTTACTGCTGCTTCCAAAACATCTTTTGATGTCATATAATTCCACACCCAGTTTTCCAGTTCCCGGTATCCGCATACACCGCCGCGTATCTGCTTATCCCTCAGATATTTCTTGATTTTACTGATGGCTGCTGCCATCTGGTAAATCAGCTCTTTTTCCTTGCAGCCTGTTTTGAAAATGGCACGTTCCGCCATTTCTTCCACACTCAATTCTTTCCGGTGCTGTACCAGATGCATTCTTGACAATACTGATTCATTGAACATCTGGCATCCGATATAATCCATGTTTGTTGTCATGATCACCACCGTATCCGGGTGTCTTTCTATTACTTCGCCATTCAGTAGGTCTGTTTTTGCGTCGTCATCAAATAGAGCATTCAGTCGAGTAAGGGTTCCCGGCTTTTCAATCATAGCAACTTCCTGAATTTCTATTACCGCCGGCATCCGGCAGGCCTGAATGATTGTAGATTCTGTTTTCACGAAGTCCTTTTCCATTTTCGCCTGCTTATATCCCTGCTGAACTGCTGCATTCAATATTTCACGAAATGCGGTTGCTTCATCAATTTCCATCTGGTAGTTCCCTGTCAACACTGCCAAAGCAGAAGCGGGATCTATCTGAAAATCTTCATATGTCGGCAATTCACTTTCTGATATCTTTGCAGTCGTATCTACGTTTGGAACAAGGGATACCATAAGGCTCACCTCTTCCGTTCCCGGTCCGCATGTAAATACAAACCGAGGATACCCGAGCAGCTGTGCAATAATCTTTGTGTCTGTTGTTTTCCCTGAACCAGAATCCCCTTCCATCATAAAAAGCCGGGAAGGAGTATTTACAATCATGGAAAGAATTTCTTGTGTAGCCGTATTCACTTTGTAATCATCCGGTAACTTTGGAATCAAGGCCTGATACTTTTCCTCAACTTCCTTCCCCTGATAATAAAACGCTTTCAGTTCCCCGATTGTTGATTCTGTAAGCTGTCTTTTTGCTGTCAGCAGTTGAAACACCCCTACCTCTGTCTGGTTTGCACCATATAAACCGGATTTCAACCGATAAGACTCAATAAACTCACAATTTGTAAACTGTGGCTCTCCTATCGGTATTCCGCCGTCTTCTAATGGAATACAGGATTCCACCCGCCGGTACAAATTGTCACAACAAATATACGCACTGGACAGAAACTCCTCTTCATCTATTTCTTCATTCATATCCAGAATTTGCATTATTTTTTCAAAATGCTGCGTGAATTCCATATCATACAATTCTGTTCCATAACACGTGCTGGCAAACGCAAGCAGTGCAATGTACCGTTCTGCTATATTCTGTTCCTCCTGTATGGATGGTAAAACCGACACCGTATCCGCTTTTTGTACACAGCCTTTAAACTTTCCATTTCTCCAGTTATAAATCAGAGCATAATGGCTCTCGCCATTTTTACATTCCATACAATAATAATTTGTTGTATTGCCCTCACCGAACTGTCTGCCGAGCGCACCTTCCGTCTCTGCACCTGCAAATACCCCCGACAGCCATAAAATTGCACGTAATGTGGGCGCATGCAATGTGGCAGATTTTGCCCGAAGTGAATTATATTGTGAGCAGTCCGAAACTTTTGTACTCGTTTTGGTTCTTCCCAGGTCATGAATCAATTTCTGAAATAAATCCGGTAATTCCTCCTGAAATGTCCATGTTTCATATAATGCCGCCATAAAAAATATTCCTCCTTTCGTTCTTTTCTGCATATTCCAAATGAGCATCGGCATTCTTGACCATGCGTTTTCTTTATCCTCCTTTTTCGCAAATAAAAAAGGCAAAGCATGATTCTTTCTTTTCATACTTTGCCTGTCATTTTAAATTTGAAATTTATGCAGAATTCTCTGAAATTAAATACTTCCATCCTAAATGCCGATGGAACTAAAGTTACAGGACACATCATAGATGTGTAAAATAATAATTACAACCTTATCTTAGCATTGTCCATTCTTAGTGTCAAGAAAAAGAGAGACTCTCTTTTTCTAATGTCTAACACGTTTATGCTGCTGAAAGATAAGTATTCGACACCAAAGAGTTAATCCCCGTATTCGGTTCTTTTTCACAAACGAGTTTGCACTTGACCGCATCTGAGTAAAATGTTTTCAACTGTACTTCTTTCGGCTTCATCATTGGAAATCTAATTTCAATCTGCTCATCATTGTACAATATAAGATCATTATAGCAGGTACCTTGTACAACCCATCCTACCTGATATTGTTTCATAAGCTGTTCTGCAGCAGTGCGAAAACATGTTTTTAAAATTTCATTATAAACCGTATAATTTGGATGCACTTCAATATTGTCCAGCACCAGGCAATTATAAGGTTCATTGATCCATATCACAGAATTGGCAATCACTCTGTTCTTATAATAAACATTTACAATTCCAAATCCTCTTTCCAGTGCATACTGTTTTGCCTTGATACTGCCATAGCTCATACAGCACACCGTTGCATCACCCGCTGTCAGATATTCCGGGGAACCTTTTGCTTCTACTAACACCTTAAAGTTACATAGTTTCTTTAATTCATCCGGAAGATTTTCTACATTATGAAATTTCATAATTTCCAGCACTTCACGATACTGAACCGGCGTTATCTTCTCTTCCAAAACTGTATGTAACAGGTTTTCCTTTTTCAGCCTGCGATAAATATGTTTTGCCTGTCTTGTTTGTTTTTTCAACAATGTTTTCACAAAGGATGATAATCCCTCATAAGACAGACGGATTTCCTGCGCTTTAAACAAACAGGGATATTTTCCACGTATGAATTTTGACAAGTTATGATCTCCATATTCACGAAACAAATCATATAATACAACATTTGGACAATACGTCTGTATGCGCTGCATATAATCTGTCACCATCTCTTTTTCCATTTCTGAAAAATTCAGTTTTTTACTATATGCTTCCATTACATGTTCTTTTAATTCCATCAGATAATCATTACAATCTTTATTTTTTCTAATAAGACTGCTCAATCTTTTACGTGCTCTTTTTTGACTAGGCTGCAATTGTAATTCCTTTTCTATTCTAAGGTACCGGCATACGCCTTCTATAACTTTTGATGTATTGAAAGCTTGATTATATAATTTTGTTAAAATAGCTTTCATTGCACCAGTTGTAAGAAGCATTTTCCCATCAAATAATGTTTGTACAATCAGATTCCAGTCATGGAAATAATTCCCCTCTTCTTTGTTTCTTCGTTTGACGATATTTTCAATACACCCAGATGCATATTTTTTTGATACTATATGATAAATTGTCTCACACATGGAAATAAACTGTTCTTTTTCATTCTCACACAATTCATCTAATTCTTTTAACTATTTATCAATAATAAGCATTCTGTCCAAATAGAACAAATATAAATTTTTTGTTATATATGGAACCGGATACATAGGATGATATAAACCAAATTTATTAAAAAACTTAAATAATATGTGCGTTTATATTTTCGAAAATACTGTTCGCCAAATTCTCTGGAGGTACGTTCCAGCCAGCGATAGCCCGATAACGTATTTCGATAGGATGTGTTATAGATTTTGCCTTTATTGTATATTTTAAGGCATTTTCTATAGTCATCATAACAATATTCTTTTTCATTATCTCTCATATCTTTCTTTTCTTTGTATCCAAATAACTGATAACGCTCCAATGCTTTTTGAAAAAACTTATGTATAATCTCATGATTATCCATGTCCTTCGCTTCTTCCGGGATCCTGTTATATAAAAAATAATCAGATGTTATAGGGATCGTTTCTCCGAACATACTATAGTAATCTATCCATTTTTCAATCATATTACGCATGATAAATTTCATATGATTCTTTTTGTGAAAATCAACACCATCCTGTATCGGTTTCTTCAAAAATTTCAGCACTGATGATATATAAGTGCTTCCTCCAATAGGCATCTCATCAATCTGTCTCCAAAAACCATATTTCCAATTGCTTTCTTCTAATATTTCTAAATCGACGCTAAAAATCACATGAGGAGCATCTTCTCCATTATCGTAATATTTATGCAAAATATGATCTTCTATAATTTTTATCCCTCTTTTTTTGCATTTATCAATACTATCCAAAAGATGGTAGGATGTACTTCTCATTTCTGCATGAAAAAGCTTCTTATTACGGTTCCATTTTTCGCATTGCTGGAAAAAGAATAACAATAATCTTGGTAAATATTGAAAATCCGGGCAATTTACATCAGCTATATAAATCTGCTTTGAGTGATACTCGGCATAAATCTGAGGAATATATGCAATAATGTAACACACAAGTTCTCCTTTAGAAAAACCTGCTACTGAATAATAAAAAAACTCCGGCTGCGTTGCTTCCTCTTTTAAACCTTCCATTCCCATGCGCATTTCTTCAGGATAAGATTGTTTTTCTAAATCAATAACAGCCGAAAAATACTCTTCGCTCATTTTTGTAAAATACATAAACTTCTCCTTCCATATTATTAAGAAAAGCGATTCATCGTAATGATGAACCGCTCACTTTTATTTTATAATAATTTTTATGATTTATGCACTACGCTGTTCATATGCATTCAATAATTCTTTTCCTACCTGTTTTAAACGCATTCCGAAAAGTGTATTACGTTTAGCCGTTGTATTATTTCGGATAGCTTGAGCAACTGCCCGTTTACTTCCTACAATAATCACCTTTTTTGTTGCACGTGTGATTCCAGTGTAAAAAATATTTCTCTGTAACATGCGCCAAAAGCACCCCAGCATAGGGATTATAACAACAGGGCACTCATTTCCTTGAGATTTATGTACCGACATTGCATAACCGTGAACCAGCGGCCAGTAATCATCATCAGAGAATTCCACAAGCCGGTCATCTCCAAAGTCTACGCGCATCACCGTCTTTCCCTCTTTCTTAAAAATGCTTACAACTTCGCCAAGATCACCGTTTGAAATATCATCCCTGTTTTCTGTCTGCATGACCTTATCTCCTTCTCGGTAAAGACGTCCTCCGTTCTTTATTTCTTTCCGTCCACGTCGTTTTGGATTAACCACTTCCCGTAACATCTCATTGAGTGCGTCGGAACCTGCCGCAGTATTCTTTTTCAATGGTGAAAGTACCTGTATATCATCAGTCTGTTTCCCATGTGTTTTCCAGTAATCCTCATACAAATCACGTATGATCTCTGACGCATCCTCCGGCGCATTCGCTGAATAGAATTCAAAGGTATCATCATATATAAGCTTTGTCTGCTTCCGATTGATGCGTACTGCATTTTCCACGATCGTACTTCCTTCCTCTTGACGAAAACAGGAATCAAGAATGGTAGTCGGAATCATCCCTGAAACGATCATCTCATGAAATACATTTCCTGGTCCCACGCTGCCAAGCTGATCTTTGTCTCCTATCATAACAAGGGTTGCATCCTTTTTTATGGCTGAGAAAAACCGGTCTGCCAGATACATATCACACATGCCAAACTCGTCTGCTATGATAAAATCATCTTCCAGTTTACCGACATGCCACGATTCCTCCTCGTCCTCATTCTCTGAAGGAATCCCCACTGCTTTCTGCATGGTCATTGCCGGAAATCCGGTTTTTTCATACATACGCCTTCTGGCACGCCCGGTCGGCGCACAAAGCAAAATTAAAGAATCTTTGTTTAATTTTTCCTGAATTCGGATGATAATGCGAATCAAAGTTGTCTTTCCGGTTCCCGGTCCTCCGGTGATGATAGATACCGGATACTGGAACACTTGGCGTACTGCCTGCTCCTGTGTTTTACTTAATGTAATTCCTTCTTCGGCTGTAATCTGCTGCAGAAGAGGCTCTATATCCACTTTCCTCCTCTTTCGCTTTAAAAGCCGCATCAACTCTGCCGCAGCTCCCATTTCCACTTCAAAATTTCGTTTAGTATAGATTCCACCACCATTTCCAATCAATGTCTGATCCTTACGTATCATTTCATTCCCAATATCTTTAATTATACGTTCCGAAACTTTCTGTCTGTCTCTTGCATGATTTAAAAGCTCGGCAGACCGTTCTACAATTTCTTCACTTTTCATAAACAGATGTCCTTCCTCATCAGCAGCACGCTGAAGCACATACAAGATTGCTGCTTTGATGCGTTCCGGATTATCTGCTTTAAAGTTTTTCGCTTTTCTAGCAATCGGATCTACTGTCAAAAAACCAAATCCTTTGATTTCACACAATCGGAACGGATTTTTCTTAATAATTGGATAAGCATTGTTTCCAAAATGTTCCTGTATCCGCATTAACTTGTTAGAGGTCACACCAAAAGGCGCCAGATAAACCATCAATTCTCTCAACTGCCGGTTCTTCTGATACCCCTCCATGATTGTTTCCAACCTGCTCTCGGTAATCCCTGAAACCTCCAGCAGTTTCTCTGGCACATTTTCCATAATGTACAATGTTTTCTTTCCAAATTTCTCAACAATGCGCTCTGCTGTTACCGGCCCAATTCCCTTGATCATGTCAGATGCAAGATAAGCTTTGATTCCCTCCATCGTTTCGGGAATACAGATGCGAAACGATGAAACGTTCAATTGCATGCCATACTTTGTCTCTTTCCATTCACCGTCCAGTTCAACCTCTACACCGTCAACGGTCGGAAGTTCAATCCCAACTGCCTGAAAATATCCGGTGTTTCCCGGATGAGAACGGACAATTTTTTTCGGTAATTCCTCTTCTGTTTGGTAAGCGGCAACAGTATAACCATTCCCAGCATTATAAAATATTCGTTCAATGGATTTTGCATGTATCATTTACTTACGCTCCTTTCCCCACGATAACCATAGATATTTTCCTTTTTTTACTGCATGGATATGATCTTTATGTAAGTACTGGATTAATATCTTTGTCTCGTGAGCTGGGAATGCCCGCAACATCCCCACTCTTCGAAAATATTTTCCTTCCGGCACACAGCAAACGCCTTCCGGACTGATGGAAAATTGCCGGATACCTGTTTTTTCTAATTTTACCTTCAGGTTCTGGATTCTTTCCTTCCCCTCCATCTGATACCAGACAACCGCCTTGCATTCTGCCTCACTTTTCTCATGCTGCATATAAGATTCCTTTAGCGGCTGCGTTCCTTCTTTTTGGTACCTTTCCGATAAATCTGCCTTCTCAGCTTTCTGATACGCTGAATTTCCCCTGTCTGATACATCTTTTGAGGTATCAAAATCTGTGCTTTCGGTCTGTTTACTTCCATTGTTACTCTTCTGTTCATCTTTTTTTTCCTCCCGTACAGTTTTTATAATAAACGCTGCTACTATGATGGGTGCCGCAAGACTTAAAGACTGGAAAATAATCATAAGAAAAAATGGCCATAAAAAAGGGGATAAAAAAAATCCAATCCCACCTGTAAGAATACAAAGCCATTTATATTTTTCTGCCAACCTCTTTAACGCTTCCATAAACTACCTCTTTCTTCCCGGGGGAAATCCCCCAGGATGCCTTAATCAAATTCTTCGTAATCCATATCATCAAACTGCTCATCCACATCATCATTTCTAGATGACCGACCTCTTTGGCTACTACTGCGGCCACTCTTTCCGGAAGAATAATTGGAATTTCTGCCTGATCTCCCCGAACTGCTTTTTGATGAGCGCTGGCTTCCTGAACTCTTCCTTCCTCTTGATGAACTCTGTCTGCTCTTATTACTTCTGCTCCTGCTTTTTGAATCATCTTCATCATCGTCCTGACTGTTCTTACTTTCGGCAAATTCAATCTCATCACAGCAGAGTCTTACACCGTAAACTTTATCCCCATCCTTGTTGGTGTAATTATTGTTTTCCATTCTTCCGGTGATTACGATTTTAATGCCCTGATACAGATACTTTTCTACGAATTCTGCCAGCCAGCCGAATGCCGTACATGGGAAAAAATCGGTTTCGTCACTGTATTTTCTATCTACGGCAATACGGAAGTTTGCTACAACAAATTCATCCCCATCTTTCTTTGTTGTGTAATTAATCTCCGGATCTCTTACCAGTCTTCCCATCATAATTGATTTGTTCATGTATATCCTCCTTCATTTTCTGCTGAAAAAAGCGCTTAGAAACTTCTTTCTAAACGCTTTGTCACTGGTATCGTATTTTATTCGTATTCACTTTATTCGTATCCTCCTTTCTTTCAATTTTTCTTTACACCTCCTTATCCTTTTCTTTCATCTGTACTTGTCTTCATCCTAACCGCATACAAAACACAAAAAAGGCACTTAGAATTTCTTCATTCTAAATGCCTCACTTATATTTCTTGTGACAGACAGGAATCTTAAATTCCTCATAATTCACTTCCGGACTTTTCCGAAACCAAAATACACTATCCATCTTTTGATGAATACAAATACAAATTTCATTTTTATAGTAACACAACATATAGTGGCAGTCAATATGTATTCATACAATTTAGTGTGTGTTCAAATACGAAATGTTATAGATGGATAAGCCAAAGCCATCCATTTGTCCACCATTTTTGAAAAGTATTCTAAGAGACCTCTTGAGCAAATTCCCCAAAGCGGTATCCGACACCATACACATTCTGTATATATTCTGGTTTTTTTATATCCTTTTCTATCTTCTGACGAATCCGGTGTATATGCGCCATAATATTTGCATCATCCCGAAGATATTCTCTGTTCCAAACAGCTTCATACAGTTCTTTATAAGTAACTACCCGTCCATTTTGTTGTGCTAGAAAACATATAATATCAAATTCTATCTTCGTTAATATTATTTCTATCTCTCCGCAAAAAACTTGTCTACTTCCCAAAACAATTTGCAATTTTTGAAAATACCAAATAGTTGATGTCTCTCTAATACGATTTTGTAATCTAATTAAAGCTTTTAATCTAAGCATTTTTTCTTCAATATCCATAGAACACCCCCAATACTCATCTGCTCCACTTTCAATTGCAAATCTATTTTCCTCTTTCCGTTTCACGTCTAAATTAGTTTTTGATATAAACAAAATAGGCATGTTAGTTTTACGACGGATTGCACCTATAAGTTTCCTACTATTTTCTGAAAACCGTATCATTTCTATAATACATAGAACTGTTGTCTGTTCTAATATTAAAAATAGATCCAAATTATCTTGTATTGGCTGATATACTATGGGATATTCCCGACTTAAACAATCATAAAAAACACTTTGTTCATTTGAGCTATCAGCCATATATACTATTTTTTGACAAACTCTAACCTTTTCTAAATCTCCTATATATTTTTTCAAATTGTTTTCCTCTTATTTACTTCTTTTCAAACAAACTTTTTTTAACCATTCCTCTTTGAGAATAAAGACTCCCATCACATGCATAGCACTCACAAAATAATAATGGTTCCATAACATAAAATCCTTTCAATTTTATGACTTGAGTCCATCTATAAGAAATTTTTGAATATTACGGCGCGGCGAAGTCCCCAATCAGGAATGATGACCCAAAATAATCAATTTCAATAGATTGAAGTTTATTCTTCCATATTAATCATTTCTATATATTTTTTTCAGTTGAAACCAAAAATACGGAAATAATAGTTTTCTATTATTTCCGCTAGTTTTCCTTTTTCCCAATTGAATTAACAATCATACCAATACATTGTGACACAAAAACTACCAATACGGTCAATGCATTCAATGAAACAAAGTCATTTATATCTGCAAAAGTACAGTACGCTGTTATTAGAAAAATAATTACCAATATTTTTGTCGTTACTCGTTTACAGTGTTTTTTTCATTAGCATCTAACCTATGATTTATATTATCTGCCGGTGTGCGTTTAGTATAGTTAACTGACCTGAAATCGTATTGTAATCAATCGAATTCAATCCACTGTTTGATTTGAAGAAATCTATCTTTTCCTGCATGACCTTGACAACACTCTGTGAATAGTTTTGATTCGGCAGGGATTTATCATTGAGTATTTCATTCGAAAGTCTCTGTATTTCATGAAAATATTTATTATCGTCCATCTCTTTATTAAGCATTTTTGAAAGCTGAATACTCAGTTCTTTCAGACACTTAAGAAGGATGGGATTAAATTGTCCACATTGTCCGTCCAGGATCATTTGAATCGCTGTATCATGATCAAAAGCTTTCTTATAGCATCTTTCACTTGTAAGTGCATCATAAACATTAACAATCGATACCACCTGTGCGGAGATTGGTATTTCTTCACCTTTCAATCCATCCGGATAGCCCTTTCCATCCCATCTTTCATGATGCCACCTGCAGATTTCCCATGCGGTATGTACCAGTGGATGATCTTGCGGAAAATCCATGTCCTTAATTATAGCCGCGCCAAGCTCACTATGGGTTTTCATAATCTTAAATTCTTCATCGGTAAGTCTGCCTGGTTTATTCAATATTTCTTCCGGAATACGAATCTTACCAATATCATGAAGGGAAGAAGCAGTTGTAATCAAAGCAATATCTGCCTCTGTCAAAGGATAAGCATCTGTTACTTTTACCAGTTGTCTAGCATCATCTCCGTTGCTGTTTTAATATGCAGGATGTGTTCTCTGCTCTCGCTGTTACGGGATCCCAATATATTACTCATAATCCGGATCATGATATTATTATTTTCTTCTTTTTCGTAAACCTGATCATAAACCACATTGATTCGCTTCTTGCAGTACTGCGCGAACTACTTTCTCCTCATAGAATTCTTTTTTCCCTTGTATAATACTGTCAATATCCGCTTCTTCCAGCAACACATCATAATCCGCACGCATCCGAGCTGTAATCCGGTTGTAAAGACTAATGATTCCCGTTTCCATAGAGTCGCAGATCTCCATATCCTCAATTCCGGAACGGAACATCAGATAATCTGTTGTAAATCCACCAATGTCCACACCTACTACTTTAGGGTAAGAACGTATCTCCCGGTGCTGCAGCATAATCGCCGCATAATCCTGGGGAAATGCCATAACATCTGTGATAGTTACATGATATTCTTTTTGCTTATAATTAAATTAAAGCATTTCTCCAGTTCCCCGGAAAAACGTCTCATATTTATCATAGAGTTCCGCAAAATGCTTCGGCGGCAGTCCGATTGGCATTTGAACTTGGATTAAATCACCTTTTTCGATATTCGGGTTTAATTCCAGTTCCTTTGCTATTCCTAAAAGTGTCAATAAGAAAAATCTTTGATCGGCAGTCTTATCTCTCTGATATGGAATTCTCCGGTTACTCGGCACATAAAATTTTCCGTTATACTCCAAATAATCAATTCCCCTGCCTGGGCTAATATCACTTTCGCTGATTCCAGTCGTAAATACTGTATGAACCGTTTTGATGTTTCCGTTTCCATGTCCGATTGCAATTCTGATTTATTTTATTATATAAAATCTCTCCTTTTTCTTTTCTATTTATTACATACTTTTCCTACATATGAAACGCAAAATGATAAATAGAAAATCACAAGAAAAGATTCTATATTAATATATGTCTTCTTACAACCATCCTTTGCCTTTTTCTTGATGTTCCTTTAGTTTAAGGAAAGATTCGTCACTGATGCAATGTTCAATACGGCAAGCCTCCGTTTCCGCTATATTAGGGCTTACTCCAGCAGATATAAGTTGCTCCTTAAAAAATTTATGTCGCTCATAAATTTTCTCCGCAACCTTTCGCCCCTCCTCTGTTAAATAAATAAAATGTTTATTGTCTCTTATAAGAAAGTTGCCACTACATAAAACATTGACTGCATGGCACACACTTGGTTTTGATACTTCCATATATCGAGCAATATCTATGGATCGAACCGTTCCTAATTTCTTGCTAAGAATAAGAATTGCTTCTAAATAGTCTTCTCCTGATTCATAAAGTTTCATTATCGATTTCCTCCCATTAGTCGCCTCCTCAAAATTAGCAACAAAATAAGCTATTCAAAAATGAAAATTTATTATACTGGCATATTCCCATGTTTCTTTTTCAAACAGAATTCTTGATTTTTACTATTTAAAATTTCTAATGCTTCTAATATTTTATGTCTAGTTTCTTCCGGAAGAATAACACTTGTTACAAATCCGTGGCTAGCCGCCTCGTACGGATTTAAAAATTGATTTTCATAGTCATTTTTATATTGTTGCACCATTTTCTTTGAAGCATTTTTTAATACTATCTTAGCTGCACTTTCTGCTCCCATTACTGCTATTTCAGCAATCGGCCACGCATATACCACATCAGCACCTATATGTATACTATTCATTGCAATATATGCACCTCCATAGGCTTTACGCAAAATAACAGATATCTTAGGAACTGTGGCTTCTGAAAATGCATACAATATCTTTGCACCATGCCTTATTATTCCGCCTTGTTCTTGTATCGTACCTGGAAGAAATGCCGGTACGTCTACCAATGTTATAATAGGAATTAAAAAGCTATCACAGATTCTAACAAAATGTGCTATTTTATCTGAAGCATTTATATCAAGTGCTCCTGCCAGAACTGCCGGTTGATTTGCAATTATTCCACAGCATTTTCCCTCAAGAGTCCCAAATCCAACCACAACATTCTTAGCAAATTCCTCCTGTACTTCCATAAAACTACTATCATCAAATATATAATCAATAATTTTTTTAATATCATATATTTTTCGCAAATTATCCGGCACTATTTTCTTTATATCTATGTCTCTTTTTATATATGAAAATTTTCTTTTTCCCGGAAATTGTTCACAATTCTCAGGAAGGTAACTTAATAATTCTCTTACATTCTGTATACATTGTGTTTCACTCTTATACTTAAAATGAACCACTCCGCTTTCCTTAGAATGCATATCAACCCCACCAAGTTCTTTCATTGTGCACTTCTCTCCTATACATTCATCCACTACTGCCGGACCTGTTAAAAACATGTATCCTATTTGCTCTACTGAAAAAACAAAATCACACAACCCTGGAGAATAACACGCTCCGCCCGAACAAGGACCTAAAACAATTGCAATCTGAGGTATATATCCTGACGCTATTGTATGTAAATGTAATATTCCTCCATACCCGGCCAGCGCTACACTTCCCTCATTAATTCTCGCTCCTCCGCTATCATTAATCATAATTAGTGGCTTTTTCATTTTAATCGCCAATTTCTGAATATGTTTTATCTTTTTCGCATGCTTTTCTCCTACTGTTCCTCCTATAACAGTAAAATCTTGAGATATAACAAAAACCATCTTTCCATTTATTTTTCCGTAACCACACACCACGCCCTCCCCTATACTTTCTTGGTTAGTCCGAGTATCCATGGTCAAATCATCAATTTCCCTAAATGTATTTTCATCAAATAATATACGTATTCTTTCCCTTGCATCCTTTTTCCCATTTTTATATTGTTTCTCCTTTTTTTCTATATATCCACTTAAATATAATGCATCTCGCTTATTTTTCAAAACTGCTATAGCGTCATTCCATGTTTTCATCATAATTTTTCAGGAGTTATTTTGTCCCCATTACTCCTTTCATCAAAGTCGTTTAATCAATTTTCAAACCTATATACTATAGAGTCTATGCATAATTTTATTTTACATAGACTCTATCTTTTATCACAAAAATTTACCCTATAGTCCATCCCTCTGCTTTCTCACGAATGTGAATAAATCTTTGATATAATCCTTCTTGCACTATCAATTCTCTATGTGTTCCTTGCTGTGTCACTTTACCTCCATCAATTACCAAAATCTGATGTGCATTCTCAATGGTCGCCAAGCGATGTGCAATTACAATTATTGTTTTTCCTATTGTTAAATTACTAATTGCTTGCTGAATCAAATGTTCATTTTCCGGATCAACACTGGCGGTTGCCTCATCAAGTATAACTATTGGTGCATCCTTTAACATTGCTCTAGCAATAGATATTCTCTGCTTTTCTCCTCCCGAAAGAGTTGACCCTCCTTCTCCAATAATTGTATCGTAGCCATCAGGAAGTGCCATAATAAAATCGTGACAACGTGCAGCTTTTGCAACAGAAATCATCTTTTCTTCTGACGCATTTGGATCTCCAAAAAGGATATTATTTCGTATTGTATCATTAAATAAATATACATTTTGAAATACCATACTAATATTTTTTAAAAGCGAATCACATGTAAATTCTTTTACATTTTTTCCTCCTACTGTAATTTCTCCATTTTGTATATCATAAAATCTTGCTAGTAAACTACAAATTGTTGTCTTACCACTTCCTGACGGACCCACAATAGCTGTTGTCGTATTTTGCGGAATCTTGAAAGATACATGGCTTAATACTTCCCTACTATCATATCCAAATGATACATCTTTAAATTCTATATCATAACGATTGATTGTTATATCCTTCCCATCCTTATCAATAAACTCTGCACCTTCGATACTTTGCAATTTTTCAACAATAGTATCCAACATTTCCAAAATATGCATTGAATTATCAGCTGCTTCTATAGTATTAAACATAATATAACTATAAACAATCATCATAATTGCCCATGGAAGTTCAATATTTCCATCCAATGCCATAAAAGCGGTAACAATTGTTATAAAAACAGTCCCCATGTACAATCCTAAACGGTGTAGAGCATCACATGGAGCAAAATTTTTTTCCATTTTAATATTTATCTTTTTCGATGTATCAAAACTATGATATAAGCCTTCTGACGCAACTCCTTCTTGTTTAAAAGATTTCACAATTGCCATTCCTCTTACATATTGGACTATCTCATCTGCCATTTCATTAATACTCTCTTGCCTTACAGGAGCATTTTTGCGACTCTGCATTTCAATTAATCTTAAACCAATCGTTGAAATAATAACGGCTATCAAGGCTATTAAGCTAAGAATCGGTTCGAAAAAAAGTAAAAATACAATAGTCATTAGCAAAAACGCGTAACTGTCAACCAAATTATTAATTACATTCATAGCCTGAATCTCAAAAAAAGCTAAGTCTGTCGTAATCGCTGTTGTCAACTCTCCCATGTTCTTTTTTTGTAAAAATCCCAGTGGAACTCGCTTTAGTATATCGCCTATTTTCAATCGCTCTGCAGTTGTTACTTCATGTGCAATACTATCTTGCTTAGAAGCCCGTATATAAGAAATCCACCAACGTACTAAAATTGTTGTAACCATAACACCAATTAATAGTATTATATAGTTCCTATTAAGTCTGGATACCTGATTTATATCATCTAAGATAAATTTAATAGTCCAAACCCCACACATTACTGGAATGATTCCCAGCATATTGTTTATAAGAGATAAAACCATTCCAAGATAGAGCCTCTTTTTATAATGTTTCATTATACAAAAGAGACGATTTAATATTCTAAGCATCTCTAATCCTCCTCAGCTACATTTACAGACCACTTTTTTGCCCCAATATGTGCTTGCCACATATCATTATATAGAGTACTAGTTTGCAATAGTTCTTCATGTGTCCCAGACTTTGCTATTTTTCCTCCCCCAATCAGAAGAATTTTATCTGCGTTTTTAATAGTGGAAAGTCGGTGTGCAATAACCAACAAGGTTTTTCCCTTAGTTAATTCTCCTATAGCTTCTTGTAATTTTGCTTCATTTTCAGGATCAGTAAAAGAAGTGGCTTCATCTAAAATAATAATAGGTGCATCTTTCAAAATAGCCCTTGCAATTGCAATTCTTTGCCGTTCGCCACCAGATAACTTGTCTCCCGCCTCACCAGCTGCAGACTGATAACCATATTCTAACTTACCTATAAATTCATCGCATTGCGCTTTTTTTGCTGCTTCTAACACCTGTTTATCCGTTGCTTCAGGATTACCCAAACGAATATTTTCCATAATTGAACAATTAAACAAAAAATTATCTTGGGTAACAAAACTAATCTCATCGGCTAGTTGTGATAATGGTAAATCTTTTATGTTAACTGAACCAATATAGATATTACCAGATTCTATATCCCAAAAGCGAGCAATAAGTCTTGCAAGCGTAGATTTTCCACCACCAGATGGCCCTACCAAGGCATAAAAAGAGCCTTCCGGGATATTCATACTTACATCTTGTATTACATTTTCCTTACCTGTATAGGAAAACGTCACATGATCCAATTGTATATCATGTGATTTAAGCATCTTTTCTTCCGTCGTAATTGACAATTCTTTGATGTTAAATGTTTTATTTACCATTTCCACCGAATATTGAATTGATTTGAACTGATTAAAAAACAACACCAGCCTTCCAAGACTACTGACTATCCCCATCGAAAGGAGCATTGCCATCGTTAATACTGGTAGCGACATACTATCAGCCAAATAAAGTCCAACTCCAACCGGAAGAACTCCTAATAATGTTGTTGGTAATATTACTCCTCCTAAAGTTGTATATTTCCAAGTAGATTTATACCAATTAAGTGTCGTTTGCTTAAATGCTTCCACTGCTTTTCTATATTTTTCATATGATGAAGTAGATTGATTAAAAGCTTTTACAACCTCTATTCCCTCCACATATTCTACGACAGTGTTATTCATATGTTCATTAGCTTCCATATATTTGACATATGTTTTATTATATCCGCCAAACATCATTCCATAGGGAATCAATGCTAGAGGAACCGTAATAAGCGAAGCTAATGCCAAATAAACATTAATAGTACATAAATAAATAAATACTGCTAAAGTCAAGAGGATACCACTAATACCTTCTGGAATCACATGTGCTAATGGAATTTCGATATTTTCAATTTGATCTACAACAATATTTTTTATTTTCCCTGCATTAATACTTTGAGCCACCCCTAAAGGTGCTTTCAACAATTTTTCTGCAACTTTTTTTCTCATTATTTCCAATATGGTATAAGCAGCAACATGAGATAATGCTGTAGATAATGCATGAAAAGCAATCTTTATCAAAAATCCAATTACACATATTCCGCCCCAAAAAATTATTTTTTCAACTGTTGCTGTATTATTAAAAAACATACTTATTATTTGATAGGCAACGATAAATGGTACTATTCCTCCTACAACTGATAATAAAGCGCATAATATCGACAAAATCAGTTTACCCTTACAAGGCTTAGCATAAGATAAAATACTTTTTAAAAAGGTATCTTCATTCATTTCACAGTTTCCTCCTGAAATAAAATATTATAAATTTTAGATGCACTTTTTTCGTTTACTTCGAAAAATTCCGCTACACTCCCTTCTTTTAAAAAACAAATATGTGTACAGGTTAACATTAAAAATTCATAATCATGAGTTGTTACTAAAAGTGTTTTTCCAGCTTCTGAAAGTTCATATAAAAGATCAGAAACATTCTTCATTCTAATATAATCCAACCCACTTGTCGGTTCATCAAAACATACTATATCTGCATCTTTCATACATGCAACAGCTATACATAATCTTTGTTTTTGTCCCCCAGAAAGAGAAGCTGGATGCCTTTCTAAGACTTTATCTAAATCCATTCTTTTTAATAAAGTTAAACCTCGCCCATCCAAAGACTTTTTTTTGTCACTTTCTAAACATATTTCTTTTGCAACACTTTCAGTAAAAAGTTGATAGTCACTATTTTGCATAACAAGAAATGTATTTTTGATTCGATTCTTCGGCTTGGCTAAATTATCATTAAAAAGTATTCGTCCACTTCTCTCTTTTTGTAAACCACAAATTATTTCTAATAACGTACTCTTGCCTGCACCATTACTTCCTATAATCCCAATTACATTACCCTTATCTGCTGAAAATGATACATTGTTTAAAACTTTATTGTCTTGTCCATAATTAAAACTAATATCTTGTAATTTAAGTTGCTCTATGCCATTTTTCTTTCGATGGGTATTAGGCTTTATTTTCGTAAGGTCAACACTACGAAGCCCCATGTTTTTCGTCTCTTTGTTAGTTAATGTTCGAAATCCTTCTTTAGTAATCTCCTTAACAATTTTCCCATTCTTCATTAAAATAGCACGATCTGCAATATCTTTTAAGTAGTGAATGCGATGCTCTGAAACCACAACCGTATACCCATTATTTTTTAGTATATTTAAAATCTCCATAAGATGTTTGGTTGCAGCTGTATCTAAATTTGCTGATGGCTCATCTAAAACAAATATTTGGGGAGTCAGAGCATACACTGACGCAATCGCTATTGCCTGTTTTTCTCCACTAGAAAGTTCAAATATACTTCTTTCTAATAGTTTTTTAATTTGAAGATCATTTGCTGCCTTTTCAATCCTTTTACATAATTCTTCTCGTGGTAATCCTACATTTTCACACGAAAATGCTATTTCAGCAGTCGTATCAGTAGCAAAAAATTGAGATCTCGGATCTTGAAAAACAGATCCTACGATACCAGCTAAATTTTGAATGGATAAATTTGTAGTTTCTTTTCCATTGATTAATACTTTGCCACTTAAATCTCCTTCATAAAATTCGGGTACGAGTCGATTTATTAGACGAGTAATTGTTGTTTTTCCACAACCGGATTCTCCCAAAAGTACAAGAAATTCACCCTTATGTACTGTAATGTTGATATCTCGTATCGCAAATTCATCTGCATTAGCATACCGAAAGGAAACATTATTAATACGTATCATTTTTATTATCTCCCTTCAAAAAGTGCATTGATAACTACTCCACCTACTACAGCTAAAATAACGAGAACTGTTCCTGCAATATCTATTATACGAATTCGTACTTCTCTATAGGATGTCCTTTTTGAATCCAAATCAAGTCCTCTTGTCATTGCAGAAGCTGCTAATTCATCGGCAATCGTCATACTACGTATTACCAGCGGAATAACTGCATACTCACATGTTCTAAGCGGATGCAATAAAATATTTTTTGTATTCAATCCGATACCTCGAAGTTTCATTGTATTACTAATTGATCGAAATTCGTCCTGCACTGTTGGAATATAACGAAACGCCACTGCTAGTGCGATAGTCCCTCCTTTAGGGACATGCATATTCTGCATTGCTGTCACAAAATCACTAACTCTTAATTTACTTCCCATCCAGCTCCCCATTACTAAAAACACTGCAACCCGCTCCAACATAAATAAGATCATACCAATAGCTACGCAAATCCCATTTGGTGGTAAAAATGATAAGAATAATTCTAAAAGTAAAAATACTCCAAAAATGATCGTTGCATTCCGAGCTCCTTTCCATAAACGGCGAGCTACAAATAATAAAATTACAAAAAAATCCATCCATGCCAGCACAAAAACATTCGGAGCATTAAACGTAGCTGACGTAAATACTGCAACCAATAACAACTTCATTCTAGGATCTAATTCTAAAAATGTTTGATTAGTCAATTTCATATTTAAATAATCCCTGCCTTTTGGAAATGTTTCTTCAAAAGTGCTTTTCCAAGAAAAGCCCCTATTATACATCCAATAATTGTGGCGGCTAGGCCAACAAAAAAGAACGGTCCCACTATCATGTCAAATACAGTTGAATATAACTCAGCATAGGATGAAACAGATGCTAAATACATATCTTTCATGAAAATAAGTGGTAATGTCATTCCTAAATATAAGAAAACCACTTGAACAGTAAAGCAAATCAGCATTGTTGAGAATTTACGGCGATTCATTTTTCTCCAAAGTATTTCAGAAACAATAGCGCCAATTGCAATTACTACAGCAACTCCCCAAAAACTCATCAATTGCATAGCTGCCCAAATCAAACCGAATAACAATACGACTCCTTTTTTATTTACTTTTGTAAACAAAAGCATAAATATAGTCCCCCAAACCAATGCACAAGCAGCAAAAACAAATATACTTCCCGCTACAGTCATTCCAATAGGAGAGCCTACTGCTGCATATACAATAAACATTAGCACATACATAATTGCTGCCGTAATGTAATCACGAACATTCATTTTTTCAGAATTTTTTTTAGTACTCATAAATAAATCCTCCAAATCATTAGTGAAAACTAACTAAGTAATCTTTTTTTTGGCTTTTAAGACTATTCCTAAAAGCCAAAAACTTCTTTCCAGTTAAAAAATTTTGTGACAGTACTACATCTTTTTAGTGCATCTTCTCTCGGTAAATCGTGTAGAATTGGTTCAAATAAAACAGTCCAAAAGGCTGTCAATAGCATATGTAATTCCAATTCATCTATTTGGCATATTAAACCATTTTTTTCTGCCGCATTCATAAAAGCAATCGATCTTTTAGTTTGATCTGCGACAAATTCATGAAGAAAATTTGAATATTCTGAACCTTCCGATTTACATAGCAATAACTTAAAGCCACTATATCTATCATAAATAAAATTAGTGATTTTTTTTAAAGTATCTTCAGACATTTCCCATATAAGTTTAGTTCGATTCTCCTCTAGGTGTTTATAATCTTTTCCCTCTACCTCCTTAATAAATCTATTAATGTCATCCAAAGTAGGTTTTAATACCGCATAAAATAATCTGTCTTTCCCCACAAATCTTTTGTATAATGCTCCAGTCGTTACTCCTGCTTTCTGACATATGTCACGTAAAGAAGCATTAACAAATCCTTTCTCCAAAAATTCTATTTCTGCGGCCTTTAAAATTTGTGGGGTTATACTTGAATCTGGTATAGACACTTTTTTTCCTCCTCAGCTAATAACATTGTTATCAATAACCATGTTATTAGTCTACCACAATTTATCTGCACTGTCAATCATCGACTATCATTCCATGAAGAAATCTCTTATCCAATTGACTGGTATTTCCATCAAAAGCTATTGATTGTATTCTGGTTTCATTGCCCGGAATAATCACTACTCTTTTATCATTGCAAAGCATCATTTCCATTTTCTCATTTAGTTCCTTTTGACATTCTATTTTTATATACTTTATTTTCTTTATGCCATTAGGATGTTCTATTTTTTCAGGAATCTGGGGAATAGTAAAAGCAGAAACTAAAAACGGCAATTCTACTGGCAACGGCCCACAAAATCCAAATCCTACTTTCTCGCCTCTAGTATTCTTACGTGTTCCATTCATAATTTTAGATACATTTATTCCATTTTTGATTAGTTCGTTTCGGATCCTTCCCAGATTACTAATCCTTCCCTCTTGATGCTTATATGCCTCCACTGCAAAATCTATCAACCCCTCTTTTCTTTTATTCCATAATTTCCATCTTTCCTCCATTCCCTTTCCGTAAATCAATCCCATCACTGGAGATGACAATACCAAAGGTCTTCCCGTAGTAAAAATCTCAATAAATGCATCATCATTAAACCATATAAATGCATTGGGGGAATATTTAGGGTTTCTCCCCCATTCAACTTTAAATCCTAATTTTTCGATATCATTCACTGCCTTTTTTATATTATTAACCCGCCAATGTATATGGCTTAATCTAAGCTTTGTTTGTTTCATACTTTTCCTTTCCAGCATATAATACTTCATATAGTACTATATCAGAAAACCTCATCTGATATAGTACTATAATTAATTGATAGCTCTGCTTAAAAGTTTCCTAGTTCTTCAGCTAATTTTTTCGCATTTCTTTCTATTTCTACGCAGGTAAAGTGATTCCCCTCAATTTCCATATGGTTAAATTCTCCTAAGCAAATTTCTTTCCAATATTCAATATCTTTTTCACTATCAAAAAACATATTAGAAAATTCCCTAGCGCTAAAATACCTTATATTTCCTATATATGGTTGCATTTCACAATGAACAGCTCTTGTAGTCTGTGCGAAAGACATAAAAAGACCTCTTAGCATTTCATATTCGATGACTTCTCCCGTACTCTCATATGCTAATTGAGAATATAATTCAAAACGTTCTTTCATTTTCATACTATTTAATTTAAGAAATACTTCCTGCGCTTCACCAAATTCCGTTCTAAATTCATCTTTTAGCATACCGTTTTCTGGTATAAAGCCATACTTTTCTATTATCTTGAAAAATAATAATTCAACAATTTTCTCATTTTCTAATCCAAGTTGAGCATATTTGATTCCAAAGTTAGGTACAAACATCATTTCAAGTAATAGATCATCTTCAATAATCCAAGGAACTGTTTGGCAATCAATCATAGCTAAATCTACAATCTCAATACCTCTCTCTTGTAGTCTATTTCCTATAGTTGTCGCTAACCATCCTCCAAAGCAGTACCCTATCAATTGTACTTTTGTACAACCAGTTTCTAAAATTAGTTTCAAGTAATCCTCCGCTAATTCTTCTACAGCTGATTCTTTGTTCATTCTGTAAAATACCTCTGGTTTACCAAGCGCTATTGTCATTATTTTACCTTTTTTCTGTTTTATCAAAAATTCCACCAAATATTTCTGGCTATTCATTGTTCCAAATGCAGCATGGAATACGACCCTCAATGGTCCCTGACCTGCATCATAAAATTGTGCAGAACCAATATTATTTGTTATTGCTCTAACTACATCTTTATTTTTTGATTTATCAAGAAATTCCGCAACTTGCTTAATCGTTGGGTAATTCAATAAATATCTTAATAAAGTATCAAACGGTATCCCTTGTGCAATATTCTTTCGAAGTTTTCCTGTTGCTTGAGCCATTATCAGCGAATCTGCACCGAATTCATAAAAATTGTCATTCAGTCCACGGATATTAACTCCCAAACTTTCAAAAGTTTCTAAAATTACCTTCTGTTGTTCTGTCATTAACTCCTTATTATTCTGCTTTATATTATTTAAATTATTGTTTATTTTTGCTAATGCATGTAACCTCTTCCTATCCAATTTTCCATTAGAATTCAATGGTATTTTATCCATAAAATGGTATTGTGTTGGAATCATATATGAAGGCAAAAATTTCTGAATGATTTCTTTAACATCTGTTGGTTTTACATTTTCCTTATCTATTTTTAGTTGCTTTATAAACAATTCTAATCCTGTATTCTTTATTGGTTCCCATTCTTCAGGAAATACTTGAATTTTGCCTTTACTATCTAGTTCCTCTAGTAACTCCATCCATTTATGACCATCAATAATTGCGTTATCCTTTCTCAATTCATCCTCTGGTTTTGTCATTAAAAATCCTTGCGAAGATAAAATCCAAGCTTCCTCCACTACTGGTTCGGTAAATAAAAAATATCCGCCTGGAGCAATCAGTTGCTTAATAATATTAAGACTCTTTCGAATATTCTTTACATTTTCCAATACTCCCACCGCAATTATTAGATCATACTGATTTTCCCGAAAACCTTGCTCATATATATCTCCATCAATATCCAATAAAGCCACTTCTACATTATTATTTTTCTCAAACTCCTTTCTTGCAGCTGGCAAAAAGAATTTATTAATGTCCGATATACAATATTGATAAGATTTTCCTTTTAAAATATTGATTATTTGCCTAGATGTAGCACATGTTCCCGCTCCAATTTCTAGTATTTTAATATTTTTATGATTTTCTGAATATCTTTGTACAAATTCACATATACAACTATTCAAATATTTTGAGATAGTATTATTCGAATACATCTCATTGACAATATCCTTTTTACCATCTGGATAAAGTATTTTTATTGGATCCATTTCTCCACAAAGTAATTCTTTTAAATTAGTTGCGTTTTGATATAAATATTCATAAAAAAGTTCACTTCCCATTTCTGGCAGCCATTCTGCCTTTACTTTTTTCCACAGTAATTTTATTTTGTCAAACGTTAGTTCCTTATACCTTTGTGTATCTATTTTATACACTTCCTTTTCATCCTTTTGAATGTAATTCCTTCTTTCTAACAATTTAAGCCAGTATAGTATAAGCCACTTATATTTTTCTATTACCCTTTCTTTATCTAATATCTCCTTACTATCAAATTCTTCTTTTTCTATAATATTTATAATTGCAACCAACATAGAAGATAAAATAGCTTCATCTCTAACTTTTAATGCTCTTATCAATACCTTTTTGTCTACATTTTGAACTAAACCTCTTGCTTTACTATTAATCCCCTCTGTAATGTTTAAAAATTCTTCCTGATTACTTATATTTTTCAGGTTGCGATATTCTGTTTCATAATAACAGAATAAGTGTTTTTCATTTTTTATTCTTTCACAAAGGACTACATTATTAGCTACTCCCGGAACTTTTTTTACTGCTGCTTCTACTTCTCCTAATTCAATTCGATGTCCATTAATTTTAATTTGATTATCCTTGCGTCCTAAAAATTCAATCTCACCATTGTAATGGTATTTTCCATAATCTCCTGTTTTATACATCCTAATATTTTCATATGGGTGTGTAATAAACTGTTCTTTTGTTTTGGCTATATCTTTATAATATTCTTGTGCCAGCCCTTTCCCCGTAATATAAAGTTCTCCCTTTATGCCAATAGGACAATCCTGTAACTTAGAATCTAATACTCTAAATTCTTGATTAGCTAATGGTTTTCCGTATGGAATACTCTTGAATTCTTTAGATATCCCTTTATAATTATGATATATCGACCAAATGGAGACTTCTGTTGCTCCTCCCATGCTTACAATTTCTGCATTTGGTATATATCTTAAAAATGCATCTGGTAATTCCAAAGGAATCCAATCTCCAGATAAAAATACTGTCCTTAATGTATCTATTTCTACTTTTTCAATAGATTCCATATATGTTAAAAGCATCTGCAGAAGTGCTGGAACACTGTTCCACAAAGTAATCTTATACTTCTTTATCAACTCATATAAATAAGCCGGATCTTTTTTTCTATTTTCTTCTGGATATACTAATACTCCACCTTGAGATAAAATCCCGAAAATATCATACACTGATAAATCAAAATTAAGTTCTGATATTCCTAAAATAATATCTTTGCCTCCAATATGATAACGGTCATTAATATCCTCAATTGTATTCACTACTGCCTCATGCGTGATTGATACACCTTTCGGTTCTCCTGTTGAACCAGAAGTAAAAATAATATATGCCAACTGTTTTTCGTAACCATCGCAAGGTAAAATTTCTGTATTACTCTCGATATTTTTAAGTCTATTAGCAAAAATAATTTCTTTATCTGAAAAGGTGTTCGCTGTACTATCAATATTGGTTATAATAATCTTTGCCCCTGTCTGTTTAATTATATTGGCTGTTCTTTCTTCACCTTGCCTAGGTGATACTGGCACATATACCGCTTTAGCCGCTAATATAGCAAGTGCTGCAGCTACTTGATAGAAAGATTTTTCCATATAAATTATAACTGCTTCTTGTTCGGTACATCCAAGTTTTAATAACTCTTTATAAATAGCAATTGCATTTTTCATCAACTCTTTATATGTAATTTCCTTATTTTCAGAAATAATAGCTGTTCGCTCCGGATACATTAATGCCATATTAATAATTTTTTCATGTAATAAATGACTAGGTAAACTTTTTTTAGTATTATTACTCTGTCTTATAATTTCTTGATGTCGCTTAGGCAGGGCAATAGGAAGTATTTTATTAAGATTTTCTTCTTTTATGTAGTTCTCCAAAATTCTAATAAAACATTCAAACATATCATCAATCAATTTTTCATCAAATACCCCCTCTCTAATATCCCAATTTACTTGCATTCCAAAATCGCCATCCATTACCTGGCAATCTATAAACACTTGCGGGGTCTGACTTATGCCAACGCTGGTTAAACCCTTTATTGCTCCAGATCCAATTGAATTTAGCAAACCTATAGCACTTGTAAAAACATATGGCATAAAAGCTGTTTCTCTTCCCTTTCTACGACTTATCTCCCTCATTACTTCAATACCTGAATACAGCCTATGATCTAAATCTTCAAACATTCTTTCGTTTGTCTCTTTCGCAATTTCTAAAAAATTATCCTTATCTTGAAAATTTACCTCTAAAAGGTTTATACTCGTAAAATCTCCTACTATTTTATTAATATCTTCATGAATCGGCATTCTATTTAAAACGGTTAAATTCAGTGTTATATTCTTATTTTCACTGAATCTTTCCAAAGTTGCAGCATATGCCATAAGTACAAGAATCGTTGGTGTTAATGAATTCTTATTCGCTAATTTTTTTATTTTATTCCACTCATAACTGGATAATTTTTTATACTTTCGATTAAAATGTACTATACCTTTGTTGTTATATTTTTCAACAGGTAATTTAGGCGCTTCTGCAAAAGTATCAATTCTGTTCCACCAATATGCTCTATCTTCTTCGTATTTTAAGCTATCTCGCATATTTACTTCCGCTTTCACATAATCTCTATAGCTTAAATGAATATCGGGTAATAGTACATCGTCATTAAAGTATAATTGTTCAAACTCTTTCAATAAAATCCATATACTTGTCCAATCTGCAATTATAAACTCGATTGAAAAATGCATAAAGAAATTTTCGTTTTCTTTCGAAATACCCACAGAAAAATATGGCCATTTTCCTATAGCATATTTAGTATGTCCAATTTCTTTCATAACTTCTTCTGCTGGCTTATTTCCGAAATCTTTTACCAAAAATACCGGACTTTCTTGCAAAATTTCTTGATATCCATTTTCGTAAATAACCGCTTTTAACATCTCGTGTCTTTGAATTAATATATTCCAAATTTGTTGTACTTTTTCTAATTGCAAATCTTTATATTTTAATTGCAAATATATATGACAAGCTACATCTCCATATTCAAAAAGATTATTCCTACCTAAAAGATAAGCCTGTTGAACATCTATCAATTCAAATAGTTTGAAACGGTTCTCCAAGTCTTCTATAACTTCTATATTTTCTAGTGAGTCCCTTAAAAATTCAAGAATCTCACTTTTATATTTTTTTACATCTTCTTTATCCTGTGAATTAAAAACGCCTGAATATGTCTTATATCGAATTTTTCCATTTTCTTCCCATAAGGATATTCCCCGCTTCTTTAAGTTAGTAATAAGCTGTGCTGCCAATAGTTTTCTGTCCATACTTTACTCCTCCCTAGTAAGACTCATATTTTTTTTGACTTCCAATTTAATTTTTTCAATGTCAATATCGACAGTTTCTACGGTTTCCAACAAATTAGCATACCCTAACGCCTTAGTAAACTGATGCCAAATTCTAGTATTAGTAACTAATTTTGTATAATACTTATTTTGATATACTGTACCTGCATCTATTAGCTTTATCATATACATCAAATTCTCTGAAATTGCTTTAACCCATTCTTTTTTGAAGACTTCCCCATATGAACGTTCGTAAAGTTCATCTATTTTTAAGTTACATACCTTTTCAAAATCTGATGTCCATTTTTCTTTTTTTAAACTAAATAAATCTACATCTAATGGAAAATGTAGTTTGTTATACCAATAAACCGGACCTTGTGTATCTTCCAAACAAATTCTACCTCCATTTGTTCCAACCGTAATCTTATGCAAATAGTGCATGTAGTTATCTGGTTCACTAGGATTAACTTCATTATGTACTTGAAATATAGTTGGTATTCCTCCTATTTCTGCGGTTACAATATGAAATGGTCCATCATCTCTAATTACATTTTTTATTTTAAACGGTTTTAAAGAAGGCAATATTTCAGAAATAATATCTATCAATGGATAAGAAACCTGCGATGCAAGTCCTATATCCATATAAACAGGATTTATTTCCTTTAAAACTAATCTAGTTGTCTCAATAAAAGTTTTTACCGCTGGTAAGTATTGATATAAATCACCGATACAGTATAATTTACCTTGTTTTTTAGCTATTCTTATACAATTCTCAACATCTTTATAGTGAATCGGCTGCTCCTGAATAACATTAATTCCTTTTTCTAATAATTTTAATGCTATCTCTGACCCCTTTCCTCCCATGACACCCGAACGTAATACCACACAGGCAATATCTACATGAATATCTATTTCGGTTACTGTATGATACAGTTTTATACCATATTTTTCTGCACATTTTTTTGAACGTTCGCTTTTTCCTGCTAATAAACCCACAAGTTCAAACTGTTTATTATAATGCATCAAGCATTCACAATAGAACTGTCCAAATGTACTACCACATACTAAAACTTTTAATTTTCTATTTAGCATCAACTTTCCTCGTTTTCTTATCCTAAAATTAAATTCTATCATTAGTAATTGCATATAATGCTATCTTTTCTGCATGTATTTGAGTCGTATCAAATACTGGAATACTAATGAAATCTTGTTGTATTAGCAATCCGATTTCGGTGCATCCCAAAATGACACCTTTTCCTAGATCATTACAATATTTATATATAATGTCCGTATAAATTTTTCTGGACTCCTCAGTTGTTATTCCTTTACATAATTCATTGAATATAATATTGTGTATCTGTTGTCTCTCATCTAGCTCAGGTATCATTATATTAATACCATTCTCTATAAAGCGTTTTTTATTAAAGTCTTCTTCCATTGTAAATCTCGTTCCTAACAGCAACACATTTTCTACACCTTTTTCCTTTATTTTTTCAGAAGTAGCATCTACTATATGTAAAATTGGAATATGTATATGTTTTTTTATTTCCGGTATACATTTATGCATTGTGTTCGAACAAATAGCCACAAAATCTACTCCGGCTTCTTCAAGACTTATAGCAGCTTCCGCTAATAAAAAATTCGAACGTTCCCACTTTCCTTTTGAAATTGTAGATTCTATTTCTTCAAAATTTATACTATGCAATATACAATCTACAGAATTATGTCCACCTAATTTTTTATTTATAGTCTCATTTATAATTTTATAATATGGTACGGTACTCTCCCAACTCATTCCACCTATTAAACCAACTTTTTTCATCTATATTACCTCCTCTTCTTGTGGACAAATTGCAAAGCATCTAACTGGAAATCCCGTTCCCCCCTTTTGCTTCGCAAACATACAAAATATAATTCCACCTTTCTCTGGTACTTTATCTAAATTTGCTAAAATTTCGATTTGAAAATGGTTTTGTTGGAGAAAATAACATTCTGCTTTAAAAAATCTTTGTTCTTCTTTAGCCGGCGGATCAGTATCAAAGGTTTCATGTCCTATACTTCCCACTTTTCTTTCTTCTACCAAAAATTTAACTGCCTCATAACTCCACCCCGGATAATGTGGATTTCCTTTTCGATCACAATTTTGAAAGCTTTCCTGATCCGGCCAACGTTTTCCCCAATCTGATCTCATAGCAACAAATGATTCCGTTGGTATTATCCCGTACTTTTTCTCATATCTCTTTATATCATCAATAGTTAGAGCATAATCTGGATTTTCTTTAACCTGTTCACTACAATTAATTACGCATAAAGGCATAACACATTCCTTCAATTCAATACATTCCAAAGTCCTTCCATTCAGCATAGCATGCCCCGGAACGTCAATATGCGTTCCATATTGTCCTGGAAATTTATATTGATACGCTCTAACAGGATACTCTCCAAACTCCAATTTCAGTTTTCTCTCTAGTGGATCAAATCCTGGCCATCTTGGAGTATGTTCATCAAACTCATGTGTCAAATCAACCCATTTTAATTTTTTTAATTCTTTTACTTGTTTCCACAAATTCATTTTCTTACCTCATTACTTTTCATTTTTATAGATTCAATATCCGCTAATTTTTTAAAATGTCTTCTTCCAATACACCTACATATTTTCTTCCTAAATCATGGATAAAAAAATGACTCCCTTCAAATTCTTTTATTTCAAATTTCGCACTCGTCATTTCTTTCCATAGCTTCATCACGCTTCCATTCGATCCCAAATCCTTTTTCCCTGCGTGAGCGATTATCGGAATACTGATTTTTTCTCCTTTATACTGATAACTTTCATGTAACATATAATCGCTCCGTATCATTGGAGCCAGAAATTCAAATAACTCCTTATTCTCTAAAATTTCCTCTGGAGTTCCCCCTAACCTTACTAGTTCCTCGTGTAATGCCGCATTTCCCATATAGCTTTTAAACTCGGATGTATCAGGAATATGTGGTGGTTGCCTTCCAGCAACAATAAGTAGCTGTGGTTTATTTTCAATTTTCTTTTCAAGTAAATATGCTATTTGAAATGCCAACAAGGCTCCCATGCTATGTCCAAATAAATAGTACTTACCATGTCCACATAAAGGAACTATTTCTGTAAATAATTCGTCTAATAAAGAATAAATATTTGTAACACATTGTTCTGCAATTCTTACCCCTCTTCCTGGTATTTCAACTGGTATTATATTTATTCTCTCAGACTGTGTCCATTCTTTAAAAGAAATAGCATTCCCCCCTGCACAATGAAAACAAAATAATTTTTTCTTCGTACTATCTTCCGGTATTCCAAATGGAAACCACTTACTTTTTTGCATAGTTATTTCCTTTCTTGGCTGCACTCTAAAAATAGGATGCAGCCAGTTTTATTTCTATATATTCTGTTCCCAATCATCAGTTTCAGCAATTACATTTATAAAATCTGTATATTCTTGAAACATTCTTTCAATTATAGTACTTTCAAAAAGCTCTTGGATATAGTCCCACACCAAATATAATCTATTATTTCTAATCAGTGCTTGGTGATCCAATGCTACCTGCGGCGTTTGGCTAATTGAGTATTCCTCTTTTATACTTTGATAAATATTTTCCTTTTCATCTTCCCTTTCTCCGTAAAGCATACTTGTAAACACAACTGGCATAACAGCTTTACCTCTTTCACTGCCCGGTAATTGTTTTAATAGCTTCAAGCCATTATAGTTTCTATGTTCAACAGCCTCCCATAAATACTTCTGCGTATTTGTAATATCTTCTTTAAAGGTTTTCTCAGAAGCTATATACGGTACAAGTGTAATACTGGTAAAGTCTCCTAGTATCCTGCTTACATCTTTATGCATAGGAAGTCTATTAAACAGGGTAAGGTTCAATGTAAATTCTTTGTTCAAACTCCAGTTTGACAATACTCTCATATACGCCGTACATACTATCGCAGACATGGTAAAACCATATTTTTTTGCTTTTTCTAGTAATAACCTTGTCTTTTTTTCTGAAAGAATTGCCTTTTTTCTTTCAAAATATGGACTAGTAATTTCTGAATATTTTTTTATAAGAGGTAACTGAGGTGCATTTGGAAGATTCAGAACTTTTGTATTCCAATATTTCTCATCTTGTTTCAAATCAGCATATTTCTGCAGCCATTCATTTTCGTTTAAGATATATTCTTTAATAGAAATAGATGGCTTATAAATAGACTTACCCAGATAGGCTCTATATAAATCCTGCAACAATAATTCTGAACTCCAGCCATCTAAAATCGTACAATCAAATTCAAACTGAATCCTTTGCGTACCATCACACAAATTCAAAATTTGTATTTCAAACATAGGCCACTCCCCTAGTTTAAATACATGATGGCTTTGCTCTTTTTGATAATTTAAAAATTCAGGTTCATTTTCAAAATTCTTTATATTGATTGTATAATATGGTACATCGTTCAAAGTTTCCTGAGTTCCATTCTCATATACGACAGTTCTTAATATATCATGTGTATTGATAATCTTATTTATTGCCACTTCAAGTCTATCTTTGTCTACTCCTTCCCATGTAAACTCTGTATAGTAGTGTGCGCTAATATTTCCAAGCTCACAATTACTGCTTCTTCCCATAACATACGCCCACTGTATCGGAGTCAATGGAAAATGATTTGTTCTCAATACATTGCCTATTCCATCCTCTAAATAATCAATCAGCAAATTTTTATTTTCTTTTAAAATTCCCAGAACATTTTTATTCACCTTCCCTTTCGGCGCTTTATACCGAAGTTTCCCATCTTCCAAAAAAAGTTTGAACCCAGTTTTTTCACATTGTTCTATAGTTCTTTTTATCTCATTATTTCTTTTTTCAGCAGTAATAGGATTATCCACGATACTAAAATCCGCCAAATGCAATATTCCTTCATTCTCTGATAATACTTTTTTCAATTCGATATCATCATCTACTATTAGTTCATCTTCGTTTTCAACAAAATTCTGAATTATTCTTCTTATGCATCCCGCCTTTATGTATCCTTTTGTTGCTGCTTTATCGCCATATTTAGAATATGCTATCACGATATCTTGATACAGGCTAAAAGTAACTGGAGATTTATATTCTCTTTCATAAGTTCCAAGATAAAACAATTCCTTACCGCATATGTCGTAATAGTAGCTCCCTGCTTTCAATTTAAAGATATAATCATTGACAGTCACGACAAAATATAAATCTATATTATCTTTCATATAATCACTCACTGTAGTCAATACGGAATATAGCACATTGGCATAAACTCTTGTTTTATATCCTTGTTCCTTAACATATGACTTTAAATCATTTGGAATCGCTATCTCTTGCCGCATCTCTAGTTGTGTACTCTTTGTATGTTTTATCCCCTTTTTCATTTTATCAATTATCTGCAGTTGTCCTTCTGTATATGGTGATGTTTCTAGTGCGATCTGTTCCACTCCATTATTCAAACTTTCTACAATGTTCTCCCCAAAAAAGTCTATAAGTTGACCTATTTTTCTATACTGCATCATTTCTTGTACAGATGGTCTCTTTTTATAAACCCTTTCAAGTTCATTTGCGAGCCTTATCATATCTACCGATGAGACACCCAATTCTGAGAACCTATCCTCTATATTTATAGAGTTTATACCCAAAACGCTTTCTACTAATTTAATAACCTCGTGATTATCTTTTCTTTTGTTTTGTTTATCTAAAGTTTCATAATAGAATTTTTCCAATTTCTTATTGTCAATTTTTCCGTTGACATTCATTGGCATTTCCGAAACAAAAACCACTCGCTCAGGCACATAATAGATAGGAAGTAATGTACAAAGCTTTTTAATTAATTCATCTTCTTTTAAATGTTTCTTTTCATCAGCAATAAATGCCACTATCTTTTTTTCTTCCATAGTCTTACCGATTGCATTAACACTAACTTCTGATGAAATACCGCACCTAATAATTGCAGCTTTTATCTCTCCCAATTCTATTCTGTATCCATTTATTTTTACTTGTGAATCTTTTCTCCCTAAGAACTCTATAGAGCCATCAGTTCTATATCTGCCAAAATCTCCTGTTTCATAAAGTCTTTCCTTTATCTCTCCATGATATTTAAAGGACTGCTCTGTTAAATCTTTCTGCGCTAAATATCCTGTTGATAAACCTTTTCCTGCAATATAAAGTTTTCCTTCTACCCATTCTGGGCATTGTCTCTCAAACTCGTCCAGAATATAAAATGCCTGATTTGCCAGTGGAAACCCATATGGTATAGAGTTCCAATTTTTCTCTACATTTCCCACCAAAAAGTAATTTGACCATATAGCTGCTTCTGTAGCTCCACCTAAACTAATAAGTTCTGCATTTTCAAAAGATTGATTTATTTTTTCAGGTAACGTCAACGGTATCCAGTCTCCTGAAAGCAAAATTTTTTTCATCGTTTTATTTTTCTTTTGAGTTCCACGCATATAATCAGCAAATAATGCCATTATAGACGGTACAGAATTCCAAACCGAAACATTATATTCTTCTACAAGTTTATACCATAAATTTGGATCTATCCTTTCTTCTTCCGTTGGCATTACAATAGTTCCTCCTACTGATAGAAGTCCAAAAATATCGTATACTGATAAGTCAAAGCTCAATGAAGATATTGCTAAAACGCATTCTCCTTTTTGAATATCAAATCTACTATTTACATCCTGAATAGTGTTCATTGCCGCTTTATGGCTAATGCAAACGCCCTTTGGTTTTCCTGTTGACCCTGAGGTATAAATCACATAACCTAAAGAATCCGGTGAAATCGAAACTTTATGAGAAATATGGGTTTCTTCTTTACATTCTTTCCATGTTAACTGTGTTTTTTCTAGTAATGCACTATCCTCTAAATATTCATCAAGGAAAAGTACTCTTATATTTGCTTCATCCATTATTTCTCTTGTACGAATCAAAGGATGATTGTACATCAAAGGTATATATGTACAACCTAATTGTAGAATTCCCAAAACTACTGCAATCTGCATATACGATTTACGCATTTGCACAGCAATTCGCTCTCCACTTTTTACGGAATTCTCCATAAGTAAATTAGTAATTCTATTAGCATCACATTGTAGTTCTCCATAAGAGTATGATCTTCCCTTATATATTACTGCCACTTTCTCAGGAATTTTTTTTGCATTTTCATTAAACCCTTGATGTAAAAGTTTATCTTCATAACAAATTTTTGTATCATTTACCTGTTTTTGTATTTTAACTTGTTCTACAGGTCTCAAATCAACTGCTACACTTCTCCAAAACTCTGGATTTTCGATTGCCTGTCTCACTAATGCGATATAGGCGGTATACATATCTGAGATTACTCCAGAATAAAACATATCATCACGCGAATCCCATGATAATACAATTCCGTTATGTTCATTGTAGACTTGGTGATCTATAAGAACTTGTGGCGTCGAAGACAAAATTCCATCTAAATTATCCCAAAACAAATTCTTATTGCTTTTGGCTAGCTTTTCCACACCTAATGCACTGGTAAATACAACTGGATAAAACAAACTATTACCTCTTTGATTTCTAAGCTCCTTTAGAAATTTCAAACCAGAAAAATCACTATTCTCCAGATCTTCTTGCATTTGTTTTTGAATATGTTTTGCGTTTTCCAAGTATGTTCTCTGGGTACGCTGAATTTCTACTAATGCTAAATTTGTAAAGTCACCTACAATTTCATTCACTTCTTTATGGATATTTTTTCTATTGAACAATGTCAGCATTATTGCAAATTTACTTCCACCGCCCCAAGCCGAAAGTATCTCAGCATATAATGTCAATAATGCTGAAGAAGCTGTTAATCCCAGTGTTCCTGCATTTTTCACAAATTTTTCCCATTCTTCTGGGGCAATCCATTGTTTTCTCCTGGTAAATTTTCCATAATTCTTTACATTATTTTTTACTGGTAACTGAGGTGGGTTTGGAAAAGAGAGAATTCTATCTGTCCAATATTTTTTACTATATTCCCGCACATTTTCCTGCTTATAATCTTGATTCATAAGATAATCTTTAAATGTTAAAGTTAACTGTGGTAAGTCTTTTCCAGTATATAAATCATTCAAGTCTCTCCAAAGTATATAAATACTTAACGCATCTGCAATCATAAAATCTATGCCAAAATAAATTCTCCAAATATTATTATCCATTTCGGTAATTACCATTTCAAATAAAGGTTCTTCCAAAGGTAAAACCTTATTAGAAATTTCCTTTTGAAGCTTAGACAAATGTGTTTCCATATCTTCTATATCTTTACGTAGATATACTTTAATAGGCGATGTTATATTTTCTGCAATCTTCTGTTTCCCATTTTTGCTGATTATACACCTCAACATATCATGTCTTTGCACAAGTAACTCTACTGCTTTTTGGAAGCGCTCCACATCAAGATTCACTATATCTATCTTAAAGGTCGCATAACACCCCACACCTCCTAAGTAGACTTCCTTTCTTCTTCCTGCCCAATAAGCATTTTGTACTTCATTTAATTCAAATTCTTCATATCTTAATTCTGGAAAACTCTGAAAGCTATTAGTTATATTTTCCTTTTTATCATTTAAAAACTCATTATCCTTTTCAGCCTTCTCCTTTACCTCTAATATAATTTCTGCCCACTTCTCAACAGTACAAGACTCTATAAATCTATTAACCGATAATTTAATTCCTAATTCATCCGAAAATACATTTAATAATCTGCTAATCATAATTGAATTAATTCCTAAAACTAATAGATTTATTCCATCTTCTGCTTCATTTTCCTCAATTCCCATTTCAGTTTTTAATTTCTTCCGAATATATTCTTTAATTTCAGAGATATCTTTAAACCCCATTAGCTCATCCTGAACCAAATCTTCCTCTTTTAACTCAACAATTTCACCATCTGTTTCATCAAAAACATAATTAGGCACCCTTACAGTCTTTTGTCTTTCTCCTTGCAATAGATTCCATTTAAGTTTTTGTCCACTTACATAAAAAGTTGCCGCACATTTTGTTATTTGTTCCAATATATTAGCATTTCTATAATATGTAGCAATACAGTTCACTTCTTCTCCAAGAATATTATTCACAAAAGACGTTAATATACTATTAGGTCCTATTTCTATAAATAGAGTATTTTTGGGATTTCCTAAATTTTGAATGCTCTCTCCAAATTTAACTTCCGACAGAACATGTGTACACCAATATTTATAGTTTGAAATCTCTTTCCCTATCGCTTTTCCACTGATGTTGGAGATAATTATCTTTTTCGGAATACTATACTTGATTTGCTTCGCTATTTCTGAAAATTTAGGAATCATACATTCCATCAGAGGCGAATGAAACGCTTTCTTTACGTTCAAATATGTAGCCCTTATTTCTGTACTTTTTAAATTTTCATAAATCTTTTGAATATCTGCTTCTGTTCCGGCAATGACCGTCTGATCCTTTCTATTTGAGGCAGCAATTGCCACTTTTTCATAACCAGCTATAATTTTTTGTGCACCATCTCGTCCTATTCCCAGAGCTAACATCTTTCCCGAATCAGTTTCCTGTTCCATCAATGCTCCACGACCTACTACAAGTCTCATTGCATCTTCTACCGAAAAAACTTCTGCCATACAAGCTGCTACATATTCCCCTATACTATGCCCTAACAATACATCAGGTATAACACCATAATCCTTCCACATTTGTGCCATAGCATATTCAACCGAAAATAATGCTGGTTGAGTATATATAGTTCTATCAATATCCTCTATGCCATTAAAAATGATTCCCAGCAAATCTTTTCCTGTTATATTTTTATAAATGCTATTACATTGATCCAGATATTTTCTAAAAATCTTATTAGAATTATATAAGTCAAAGCACATACCAACATATTGTGCTCCTTGTCCTGTAAACATAAATACAATTTTTTTCTTTTTCTCCCCCCTAAGAACACCTTTCCCTCTCCCGCTCTTTAACGCTAAATTCAAGGATTTTTCTATCTCATCTTTATTTTTACCATATACACAAAGGCGTACTGGCAAATCTGCCTTGGATATATTTTGGCTAAAAAATATATCTTCTATTGGTTTTTCTGTTTTCATTAAAAACTCTTGAAACACTTTCACTTCTTTCCGCAAATTGTTATTTGAATTAGCACTAAATTTAACCAGATTCATATTTTCCTCATGATTTTCAAAACTTTTCTTGTCGCTCTTATAATTTCGAATAATAATGTGAGCATTAGTTCCTGAAAGCCCAAATGCACTAATTCCCGCAATCCTTGTATCTGATATTTCCGGATTCCACATAATATTTTTCTGTGGCACTTCGATAGGTATTTTATCCCATTCAATATATTGAGATGGCTCTGAAAAATTAGGATTTGCAGGTATTACCCCATATTTAACAACATTTACTGTCTTAATCAGTCCTGCGATTCCCGCTGCTGCTTCCAAATGCCCTATATTACTCTTTACGGCTCCCAAATATAGAGGGCACTTCCTCGAATCAGAAATCACATTAGCAATTGACATAACCTCTATAGGGTCTCCTAATTTTGTTCCTGTTCCATGTGTTTCGATATAGCCAATGTCTGTATTTCTGATACCGCTATTCGCCCATGCTGTCTGAAGCAATTTTTCCTGAGCTGGTCCATAGGGTGCTGTTATTCCAGAACTAGGTCCATCTTGATTTATATCTCCCCCAATGATAAGTGCTTGAATATCATCATGATCCTTTTCTGCGTCTGAGAGTCTTTTAAGTACGACTACGCCACACCCCTCTCCTCTTACTGTTCCATTTGCCTTTTCATCGAAAGTTCGAACTTCACAATTTGGAGATAAAATATTTAGCTTTGACAATATATGTGTTGTTTCAGGTAAATACATTACATTGACTCCCGATGCAATAGCCATTTCACACTTCCCATTATCCAAAGCATCGCAAGCTTGACTTACTGCCACTAATGAGGACGAACACGCTGTATCAATAGCAACACTTGGACCTTGCAATCCAAAAAAATAGGAAACTCTACCTGACAGAAAAGAAAAGTTCGTTCCCATCGAATCTAAGGGATCATATTCTTTCTTTTCATTTCTCTCCTTAATTAATTTATTTGCATAATCAGAGTTTGTAACTCCAACATATACTCCAATCTTTTTCTCACGTAAAGAATCCGGAGCATATCCCGAATTTTCAAATGCCTCCCAACAAACCTTTAACAATAGCTTTTGCTGTGGATCCATTTTAGAAGCCTCTTTGGGTGTTAATCTAAAAGTTTTACAATCAAAAGCTTCTATGTTTTCCAAGAGAAAACCGGCCTTTTCCAAATATGAAGAATTCTTTAACGATTCTTCTATATCTTCCCATCTTCCAACTGGCGGCCTCCCTATTTTACACTCATTTGCTATTAACATCCTCCAAAATTTATCATTTGTATTGATTCCTCCTGGAAATCTGCAGGCCATTCCTATTATGGCAATGGGTTCATGATATTTAGTTCTTCTTTTATTAATTTGTTCATACTTTAGCTCTATATTTTGGTTAACATTTTTGTCTTTCATATTGTTTCCTCTTGTTCTAAACATATTTCCTTTACTTCATTATTGTTCATTCTTTAGAAACTATCTTCTTCTGCTACTTGTTCCCATAAAAACATTCCCAATCGTGATACCGTATTATAATTAAATATTACGGTAGGTAAGATCTTTAGTTTTAATTTTTCTTCTAGTGCTTTTTTCACGTGTAAAGACATAGTAGAATTAATCCCCATCTCCATAAAAGAAATCTCATTGTTAATTTGATCAATCTCTATCTTTAATTCATTTGCTAATAAACTCTGTATATATTTTTCTAAATCCTGTTCGGTTTCAATTGCTATATCTGTATACCTTTCCTCAGATATTTTTGAGACTCCGAGTTTCTCTTTAAATCCACCACCCATATAAATTTCTTTAGCCTTTTTGCGTTGAATCTTTCCACTCGGTGTTCTTGGGACTCTCTCCGCCGGGACAAAAATAATCTCATCAACTACAATTCCGTGTGCTTTCAAAATATTTTTTCTAATTTTAGCTGCACAATTTTCATAATCCAAACTGCTATTTTCTTCTCTTTCTATTTCTTGTATAAGAATAATTTTTTCCCCTCGCTCTGTTTCTACTGAAAACGCAGCAGCACCTCCTGTTTTCAGTTTATCATCTGACAAAAACGATATTCTTTCCAAATCCTGTGGATAAAAATTCATGCCTCTTATGATAATCAGATCTTTAATTCTTCCTGTTATAAAAATTTCTCCATCATCATCCATGAATCCTAAATCTCCAGTTTTTAATAAATATTGCTGCGTATCGGAATCATAGATAAAATTTTTCTTTGTCTCGTCTTCTTTTTCCCAGTAACCCTTTGTAACTGAAGGCCCAGAATAACAAATTTCCCCTATTTTATTTGCCTTTAATATGCCCCCATCAAATCCTCTAATTGTAACTGTATGTTCTGCTACAGTATAACCATTGCCAATCAATATTTCATAAGTACTATTATCTTCTTCGAATTCTCCACTGACTATATCAAGTGTACCTTTCTCCAGAATTTTCACATTATGGTTTTGTAGCTCTGCCCTGTCTAATTTCAACCACCCTACTTTTTCAGAAGGCTTATATGCAGAAACTACCAGTGTGGCTTCCGCTAATCCGTATCCGGGACAGATACTTTCAGGTCTAAGCCCAAATTTTTTGGCTGCATTAGAAAATCGAATCATAGTGTTTACATGAACTGGTTCTGCCCCACATATAACTCTCTCCAGAAAAGAGTAATCTAATTTTTCACTTGTCTCTTTTTTATCTAAAATTCCAGTTATCAATTCATACGCAAAATTAGGAGCCGCGATATGTGTTGCCTTATAATCTGAAATTGCTTCGACCCACATATCTGGATTCTGTATAAAGTTTACAGGATCCATCATTACCACTTTATGCCCATTATATATTCCCAACAACATTTCAAGAATTAACCCCATGTCATGATGATACGGTAACCACCCTACAAACACACTGTCATGGTTAAATCCTAATGTATTTTTTAATTGTTTTAAGTTGCTTAATAATGAATCATTTGTTACCATTACACCTTTAGGCATTCCTGTCGATCCAGATGTATACTGTAAAAAAGCAATCTCCGATTCTTGAAGTTCTTCATACATTTCTTCTCCGTATTCAACTGGATATATTTTTACTTCTGCAAGTAACTCTGAATTTTCAAATATAGAACGTAAATATTCTACGTTTTTTTTATCCGTACATATACTCTTACATTCTGAATCTTTCACAATTTCTTCCCATTTATCTAATGTCTTACTTTTTTCAGGTAAATCTAATGGTATTGCTATAATTCCTAGTAAATTGCAAGCCATAAAGCTTTCTATTATCTCTATACCTTGCGAAAATAGCAAGAGACATCTATCCCCTCTTTTTATACCTTTTCTGCGAAGAATCCTTGCATATTGACATATATGCATATATAGTTCCCGATAGGTAATTGTTTCAAACACTCCTGTTTCGTGTAGCATAATATATGCCTTTTTATTACTTCTACATTTTTCTTGTAAATAGTTAAATAGACAAGTTTTTTGTTTTAATGATTCTTTATTCTCCACAATTATATTTCTCCCTCTTCTTCATTTAATAATTCATCTATTCCCTTGTGTATTAGATTGATACTAATCCTTTTATTTTTCTTCAATTTTCTGATAATAATATTAGGATCTTTTAATTGAGCAAGGGCGTATTCTCCTGTTTCTAGTTCCCTATCCTTTATTGCAAGCACTGTTGCAGCGGCTGTATATCCACTCAATTCTGCTGGTCCATTCGATAATACAACTACCGTATCTTTAGTCTGTTTTTCTGTATTATACTGTATTAACAAATTCATATAATTCTTTCGTCCCAACGTAGCGATTCGGGTTACAGAACATAACTTATCTACTGCAGCATCTAAATCATTGAAGTATTCTTTTTGAATTTTTAATAAACATTCTTCTATACTAGGCTCATCTATTACTGTATACCACTTTCCACTACTGATATTCATATTCGTTGCTACATACTTTGATTCAGTATCAAAAAAAGGAATAATCGTTGACTCTGTTTGAAAGTAGGGTAAATTTTTCTTTTCTTTACATAAATCACTTATACATACCTTACTATCTCTCCAGCATTTTCCATTTATATTAAAGCTTCCAAAAACTCCATGCATATAATCTTCCGCTGCCGTTCTAGTAAAAGTATCCAGAAACCCCATATAAACTTCTATTGATCTTACATTCCCTAATTTTTTTCCTCCCCATCTTGTTATTAAAGAAGAAAAACCAGGTGATGCTCCTGCTCCATGTACAAAGGTTGCTGTTGTCTCCCTTCTTATTTTCATGGAAAACTCCATCTCACTCATTCCCACATCTACCAAATGCATTTTCTTTCGTTTACATACTTCTGTTACAATAGATCTTCCTCTTGCAGAGGGTCCAGTACAATTAACTATAATCGAGCAATCTTTTACAAACTGTTCAATTTCTTCTTCGTTTTTCACATCTACATTTTGAAAAGGCAACATAGGAAATACAAGTTTAGATTTTTTTCTATTTCGTCCTCCAACTTTTATATTTTCTTCACCTAATTCCAGTAATGCATTAATTGTATATGTCCCTATGTTTCCATAACCGCCAATTACTCCTATCATATTTCCCCATACTCCATTTCTTCATCGTCTATTGACATTTTTATCTGCTTTTTTTCAATTCGTTTAGCCACATCAGAAAGTATTGGATTTTCAAATATCTCTTTCATACTAATTTCAATTCCATACTGTTCCTTAACAGCTGTAATAAAATGCGTTGCTAATAAACTGTCGCCACCAACTTCAAAAAAACTTTGATTACGTCCAATACTCCTAATATTCAAAATTTTTATCCATATATTTGCTACTTCTCTCTCTGTTTCTGTTACAAATTTTTCTTCATATATAATACTTTTATTTTTAAAAATTTGGGCAAGGGTAGTTACATCAATTTTTCCATTTTTGTTTAAAGGCAAATTATACATAAATATTATTTTTTCTGGAATCATATATTTAGGTAGATTACATTCCAAAAAATTTATTAGTGTTTTATCTTCTAATATGTTTCTCTGAATAAGACCATGTGCTTCAAGAACATCATATATAGTTTCAGATATAACACTATATCTAACATTCTTAAACCCTCCTTCACAAAATTTTATACACCATTCTTTTCCAGTTAAAATTGGATTTAATGCTGTAGGTCTATTAATAGAATTGTACTTTGAATAGCCTCTTTCTAATATTGCAGCAGTAATTAATGATATAGGTGGTAACTCTCTAGGTTCTAACGAATATACACTTCCACCCTTTCTTAACATAGAACGAATTATAAACAACCCCTGTTCTATATTTGTATATGTATGTAAAGTATTTAAGTTTATTATTATGTCAAAATCATGTCTCAATCTATTTTCAATATAATTATCCTTTATTATCAAAAACTCTTTTTCTGCTTCATACCCCTTAAGTCTTTCCTCTGCTTTCTCCAACATGGAAGGTGCATATTCCAAAAATGTCCATTTACAGCATATACCTTTAAGTTTTATCATAAGCTTTTCTGAAAGAATCCCCATTCTTACTCCTAATACTGCCAACTTTATATTTTTCTTTTCACTATTAATTTCATTCGTCACTTTTTTTGCAATGAATTCAATTCCTTTGTCTATCTTTTCATCATTAGCAGACATATACTCCGGCGATAACATTCTATCTTCCAATAAAATCAACTCTGGCTTATTCCCAGTTAAAATTTGTTTATATAATTCCCTCCGTTCCCAAAACTTTTCTGCCTCTGCAGGCATCTTCTGATTAGCCAACACAAAATATTTTGCTCCTTTATATATTTTTTCGTTTTCATCTATAAATATATACTCCTGTTTTTCCAACCACTCTAACCATAATTTAATGACATTTGACATATCTCCTGAAATATGATATTTTTCACAAATCTCTCTAATCGATATAATTTCTTTTTCATCAAAGATTTCAGTAATATTCAAAATTCTTCCTATAAACCAATCAACAATTTTTCTCTGTTCTTGGATATCTATTCTTAACCGCAATTTCTCTTTATTTAAGTCCTCCTCTATCTCATATTCTTTATTTGTATCGTTTTTTTCTATAATAACTGCTGCTAAGTATTGCTTACTACCTTCGCTAACCTTTAATGTTACGGCCTTTTCTACACCTTTATATTTTTCCAATGTCTTAGATATTTCTTCTAGTTCTATACGGAATCCCCCGATTTTAACCTGATCATCTTTCCGTCCACAAAATTCAATAACGCCATTTTCCCAATATTTTCCTACATCACCTGTACAATACCAACGTCTTCCATCTTTGGTAATAAATTTTTCCATTGAAAGTTTTTCTTCGTTAATATATCCAGTTGCAAGACTTCTTCCACCAATATAAATTTCTCCTTCTACATAATCCGGACACTGTCTTCCATATTGGTCGATTATTGAAAAATACTGATTAGACAATGGCGTTCCATAGGGAATACTACTCCATTGTTCTTCTATATGATCCACTTCATAAAAATTCGACCATATACCTGCCTCTGTTGCTCCCCCAAGTGCCACAAACCTACATAATTTGCTTTTTTCCCTTAGTAACTCAAACAATTTAGGTCTTATCCAGTCTCCAGAAAGAAGTGCTATTCTTAATGATTTAATATCCTTGTCTTTCTTATATGCTGTTAACATCATTTCAAATATAGCCGGCACAGAATTCCAGATAGTAATATTATATTTATCAATATATTTTGCCCACTTTACTGCTTCTTTTTTATCTTCCTCAGACAATACAAATATACTTCCACCTACGGACAGCATTCCAAAGATATCAAATACAGATAAATCGAAATCCAACTCTGATATACCCATAATTCGATCTTTAGAAGTAACTTCAAATTTTTCGATAATATCATCTATTGTATTTTTAGCTGCTTGATGTGAAATAATTACCCCTTTAGGTTTACCACTAGTTCCGGAGGTAAAGATAATGTAGGCTTGGCTCTCTAACGTAACAGCAATAAAGGAATCTAACATTCTATTTCTATCAGCATTGTCAATATTTAAAATTGTAATAGAGCTGTTATTTGCCTCAAATCTTTTAATACTATCACTATCCGTAATCAGATAATTAATATTGGCAGACAAACAAATTGCATTGCGCCTTTTTTCTGGTAACTTTATTCCTATTGGTACATAACACCCTCCTACTGATAATATAGCTAATGCAGCAATAATCTGTTTGTAACCTTTATTCATAGTAATCGCAATATTGTCCCCTGGACCTACTCCCGCGTCTTGTAATTGCTTAGCAACTATCAAAATATTAGTTCGCAATTCCCCGTATGTCATCCTTCCTTGTTCCGAACTTTCCCAAACAAGGGCAACATTTTGGGGATTTTTGTTAGCAATTTCAAAAAAATCTTCTTGTAATAATTTCCCCTTTTTATATTTTATAGTATTGTTTATATTTTCTCTCTTTTTCATCTGAAAACTTGGCAATAGGTCGTAAAATAATTTATCTAATCCTTTCAACTTATAAGTTTCAATAAATTCCTTTAACATTGTTTGCATACTCTTATATGTATTAGGATATACATTCGTGTTTATATTCCAAGTAATTTCTAATTCTTTACTCTGTTCATTAAATTCAATATAGCTATGTACATTATCTAAATTTATTTGAATATTACCAATCTTGTCCTCAGAAAACAAAATCTTAATATTTTCATATTCACTTAAATTACATTCTTCAGCCTGTTCAATAGTTTCAAAAATATATTGCCAATTATTTTCAATAATATTTTTTATATTCCAATTTATTCGCTTACCTTTTTCATTGTCCAAAATAAATATAGATGTATTTAAATTATCCCATTTAGAAATAATTTCACATAAGATACCCTCCATAACAGTTATTATCTCACATCCATATGTTTTTGATATTTTCTTCAATACATTCCAATTTTCCCCTTTAATAAGATATTTATTTTCAATAAATCTATTCATTTCTATATTCCTTCTCCTTACAATAATTATTTTATACAATTAGTTTTTTCAATAATATCAAAATTAAAACAAATCCAAATTAGTGATAATGTTAATTTCATCTTCTTTAATCGGAATTTCACTGCATGCCGCAATGTAAAAAAGTCTATATTGCTTTGTAATGAAATACTTATCATATAATTGGAAATTTTCCTTATGACTATTTGCAAAGTCAATCATCTGTAATTCTTGAGAAAGGCCTTTACCGTTTTGCTTTACATAGCATTCCTTCAATGTCCAAAATCTAGTTAGAACCTCTCTTTTATTATTAGACTTTTTAAATTCCATCATTTCATTAACATTTAATACATCATTAGCTATCTTTAAATGTTCTTCTTTCAATAATGTTTCTACATCAATTCCAACCTCACGGTCAGAAATCACACATGCAACACACTCTTTTCTATGACTTAAATTAAAAAAAATATCTTTATATTTTTTTAAATATGGTTTGCCATATATACCATATTCTATTTCAATATCTTCTCCTAATTTAATTCCATACTCTTTTAACAGCCCTAATCGTAACAATAAAAAGGCAATCAGACACATATTTTTATTTATTTGAAATTTGTACGCATCATATTGTTTTCTTCTTGCTTTAGATAAATATTTTATATAGGCTTCTGAAGAAAAACTTGTAACTTGATTAAATAAATAAATCATTACACTTCCCCCATCATTTATAAAATATGTTCTCCAACGAACTATAAAAATGCATAGCTTCATTCTCTCTTCAAACTTCTACTTTGTTTTAATTTCCATCATATTGGGATATACTTTTGCAAACTTCGGAATCGACTTCGTTACCCATGCATTTCCTCCAACAACTGTTCCTTGTCCAATCACTGTATTGCCTCCTAAGATTGTAGCTCCCGCATAAATTGTTACATTATCTTCAACAGTAGGATGCCGTTTCAACCATTTCTGTTTATGACCTCCGCGAGTTGACAAAGCTCCCAAAGTCACACCCTGATATATTTTTACATGATTCCCGATAACAGCAGTTTCTCCGATTACAACTCCTGTTCCATGATCAATGAAGAAGCTCTCTCCAATTTCTGCTCCTGGATGGATATCTATTCCTGTTATTGAATGTGCGTACTCTGTCATAATTCTTGGTAAAATAGGAACTTTCAATTGATACAGACAATTAGCCGTCCTTTGAATAAGTACTGCCAAAGGACCTGGATAAGCCGCTATGATTTCCTCATAACTCTTCGCTGCCGGATCACCTTCATATGCCGCTTTCATATCTGATATTACCAACTGCTGCAGATAGGGCAGCATTGCTCGAAATTTTCTCAGCACTTCCTCTGTTCTCCTATCTTCATCTAAAAAATCCAAATGCTTTTTTAAACTCTCTTGAATCATCTGGATAGTATATCTTTCGTTCTTTTCCACATTTGACCAATATTCTATATAGAAAAATTTTCTTAACAAATAGACAAATTCCTGAGTCCATTTATTATCCAAAGATTTTTCTAAAACTTCCTTAATTTGAAATATATCATTATCGTTTCCCAGTAGTTTTTTATTATCTATCAATCCTGTATCCTTTCACAAGTTAGTAATCCCTAACTTATTTCCAAAAAATTTTGGCTTTTGCCTAATATCAGTCCACTTGCTAAAATTATATGAGCCACTGCAATCCCTTTAGCAACTATTAAAATTCCGGTTTCACCAAAACAGAAAGCCAATACAAATTCAATAATTAGCAATTTTCTTGCAGATTTCCCATAAACCTTTCTTTCTTTTTCATCCAATCTTTTGTGTCCAGTGTCTACTGGAGACAACAAAAATATAACAGCAATAGCAATGAGCCATACTATACAGAATGTAATCCCAAGCTCCAAATTAATTGCTAAATATTTTCCACAAATAAAAATCAGGAAACCGGAAACACAAATGCAGCTTACAGATCTTTTCAAATGAATTCCGCCAACGTACTGTCTTAAAATAACAAATGGCAGTAAAAAGCTGAACATCTCTAACCAGTTTCCCGTTATGATACCCAATGCAATAATAATAGAATATATAAGGATTCTGCTTAACAGCAGTCGATAAGCATATTCATACAAACTGCGTTCTTCTTCTTTAAGAATCCCCCATCGGCTTTGTAAATTATACAGCCAGTCTACCACTTTCTTCTGCATTAAAATTTCCTCAGTCTTTTAACCTCGTCCGGTTCTTCTTCTTGAAAATATAACCAATTGCAAGCAAGATTCGCTGAACGCATCGTCAGCCTGAGCGCCAAAGCATTGATTCCTTCTAATATTTTAGTTGTCATTACATTTAATATTTTTCCCATAGCAATTTGCCTCCTTTTTTTCGTGATTCTACTAAAAAATCGCCCCTATTTCAATTACCCCGGCTAAAATGGTAATTTTTTGGGCGATTTTTGCATTCTACTATTTAACTGTAAAAACAATCTTAACCGAAAACTCCTCCTCGCCAGCTTCTATCCTCATGACTCCTCCATATTTTTCAACCAATTTACCTACTGTATGTAATCCGATCCCATGATCTTCCGGATTTCTCTTTGTGCTTATATAGTGTTCTCTTTCCTTGATCAGCGGAAGAATATATCTATTATAAAACTCCATTACCAAAAGATGTCCCTCATTCCCCATATACATATTACAAATCACATGTTGGTCTTTCTTTGTCTTTTCAGCAGCCTCGATTGCATTGTCCAAAAGATTCCCCACAATAGAAATCAAATCCAGGTCTTCTATAAAATCTGTTCTAAGATTATTTCCAAGCTTGATTTTATACAATATACCTTTTGATTCGGCGACAAATTTTCTTTCACATAAAATACTGTTTAGAACCGGATCAGAGCAGTAACTATAATTTTTCAGTTCCTCCATCCGGATCCCCAAATGTCTCACCATGCTATCCAGTTCAAGATTTTTCCCATTTTCTATCAAACTCGCCGCAGTACAAAGAAATTTATTCACATCATGCAGAAAAACCCTTTTATCTTCGTTTACCTTATTGATATATTTCTGATTGATATTTTCAGCTTTACTTTTCTGATAAAGCAATTCCATCTTTTTTACTTCTTCAGACTTCTCAATTAATTTATCAAAGACTGCAAATATACAGATATTCGTCATTAACAACAATGCTGCCCCAATAGGAATCATGATACGATTCACGCCAGTAAAAGAAATATGCGAATAATATATACACATAAAAATGATAATTGTCGCCGCCGGCAGAGTTAACAGCACAGTAAACAATTTATTTTCAATCGTCTGGTAATTTTTCTTTCTCGTGATCTGGTTAACACATTTTACTAATAAAAATGTAATTGTGCTCATCAACAAAAGTGACAGCAGCTTTTCCAACTCTGAATGAAAGTTATTTTCTGTCCCGGTTACTCCATAAGCCCCTGTAATTACAGCAAACAAAAACTCAGGGACTATAGCCAGCATATAATAGCAACAGGCCAAAATAATTTTCTTCCATACACTTCCTTGGAAAATAACAATAGAGGCAATAGTATAGCTGACAGGAACCATCATAATATTGATAAACGTAGACTCTATATGATTCACACCAAGAATAACCAATGCCGTTACGCCATATATTAGAATCCTTTTCCAACAGGTTTTAATCCTATATGGGAACATATTCTTTCCTAAATCATTCAGCATAAGCATTTGGAAACTGCCAATCAAAGCATCACTTAGCAAACCCATCAGATCAACCATTCCTTTCCCTCAGATATTCAAACAGTGCCTCGGTAAACTC